>Ga0116190_1000779_pt1 | contig 30148 bp, 25 predicted proteins | sample AD_JPNTR4_MetaG_FD_89808 | JGI IMG/M metagenome (GOLD analysis project Ga0116190, IMG submission 89808) | Active sludge microbial communities of municipal wastewater-treating anaerobic digesters from Japan - AD_JPNTR4_MetaG | ecosystem: Engineered > Bioreactor > Anaerobic > Digestate | place...
GGGAGAACCTATCCCTGACAGGTTGCTCCTCAGCAGAGCCTGTTTCCGTTTCGGTTCAACATTGCAAATCTCAAATCATTTTACTATATTTACAACTTGTCAAAAAAGACAGCCATTTACCCTTACAAACTCAAGTTACACCTGATTCAGTTGTGTTTAATTGGGATTCATATGAAGGGTTTGATTTTTATTCATACGTTATTTATAAGAGAGTAAATAAAGATAATGTTGAAATTGCTCGTGTACCTTCTACAAAAAATAGCTATGTATATTATACAAAAGAAGGAGCAACTTCAACTTATTTTGTTGGTATAGAGTTGCCTAAAGCTTTAAATCCTAAAGGTTCTGCAAAAATTGAAAGTGGACCATTTGTTCTTGCTATGAGTAATTTGGCCGAAGCGCAAACAAGTATTGCTGAAATAGCTTTGCAAAAAATGTATGCATATCCTTCAATTGTAAAATCAATGCTTACTATAGTTTTTGATAATCAATCTACAAAAAATAGTGTACAAATTTATACTTTGCAAGGCGTAGAAGTTTATAATAGTTCTATTGTTTCAGATTCTGAAATACGTATTCCTGCAACTGTGTTAACATCAGGAATGTATGTAGTAAAAATTACAAGCAATGGTAAACAAACGTTGCAATCTATTGTTGTAGAATAAGTATAGGTATATTAAACAATACATGTTACACAAAAAAAAGGGCTGTTTTTCAGCCCTTTTTTTATTAGTATCGTTTTCTGCCGCCACCGTCGCTATTTTTGTTACGTCGTCCGCTTGATTTAAAACCTCTTTCGTAACTGTTTGAACGGTCTCGTCTATCAGAACCTACGCGGTCACGTCTGTCTGTATCGCGGGAATATTTACTTGTGTAGTTGTCGCCTTTTATAAAATCATTTTTGCTTCCGCGAGCTGCTTTACCTGTAGGAGCTTGTGCTATTTCTACAGAAATTGGTCTGCCTTGATACGTTGCATGAGCAAATGAACTTAAAATTTTACTCGTATATTTTGAATCAACTTCAAAAAATGAAAAAGATTTTAGAATATCTATAGCACCATATTGAATGTCTCTATCATTAGCATGTTCATTCAATAATTTTAGCATTTTGCTTTTATCTAAATCTTCTTTTTTACCTACATTTATAAAGAATCGAGTATAATTACTTCTATCTACATCTTCAAATCTCCGTTCTCTGCGTTCTCCTCGTTCAACACGGTCTTTACGTTCTTCGCCGGTATTTCCTTTATCGCGGTCGCGACGATTACGTCCATCACGGTCACGTTCTCTGCCACTTTCACGTGAAGAATCAACATTTATATCGGGTGCATTTTCATAGTATTCAAGTATTCTATTAAATTCGTACGATACAAAATGTTGAATAATTTCTTCTTTTGACATATCGGCAAAAGCATTGTTTATAGATTTCATAAATGAACCTATTTTTTCTTCATTTACTTCTACAGATTTTATTTTTTCAATTAAATCAAGAATTTTAATGTTACAAATTTCTTTACCACCGGGCACTTGTTTAATTTCAAATGTTTTTTTAATAAGGCGTTCTATTTGTTTTAATTTACCTTTTTCTTTTAGGTTTAAAATAGCAATTGATATACCTTCTTTACCTGCTCTACCGGTTCTACCGCTTCGGTGTGTATATGTTTCAATATCGTCAGGTATTGAATAATTAATTACATGAGATAAATTTTGTACATCAAGCCCACGAGCAGCAACGTCTGTAGCTACTAATATTTGGAGATTTTTATTCCGAAATTTTTTCATTACATAATCGCGTTGGGCTTGCGATAAATCGCCATGTAAAGCATCGGCATTATAACCATCGCTCATTAATTTATCTGCAATATCTTTTGTTTCTTGACGAGTTCTGCAGAAAACAATACCATATATATCAGGATAGTAATCAGCTAATCGTTTAAGAGCTATATAGCGATCTTTGGAATGAACTATATATGCATGATGCGAAACAGTTTCGGCTCCCGAATTTTTTGTACCTATGGTAATTTCTTCGGGGTTTATCATGTAATTGTTTGCAATTCTTCTTACTTCTTGTGGCATAGTAGCCGAAAATAGTAAGGTTTGTTTGTTTTCAGGAGTTTGTTCCAATATGGTGTCTATATCTTCTTGAAAACCCATGTTCAGCATTTCGTCTGCTTCATCAAGAACTAAATATGAAACCTGTGAGAGATTTACTTTGCCTCTGTTAATTATATCTACTAATCGTCCAGGGGTAGCTACAATTATATGAACTCCACGACGGAGCCACGTTAATTGGTCGTTGATACTTGCTCCTCCATATACAGCTAATGTGTTGAGTGGCAAATATTTTCCAAAGTTTTTTAAATCACGTTCTATTTGTAAACAAAGTTCACGAGTAGGACAAATAATAAGAGCCTGTGGAGTAGAATTACTCAGGTCTATTTTTGAAATAATTGGTAGTCCGAATGCTGCTGTTTTTCCGGTACCTGTTTGTGCTAACGCAATTAAATCGCGTTTGTTTGCAAGCAAAAAAGGGATAGCTTGACTTTGAATTTCTGTTGGGCGTTCAAATCCCATTTCTTTAATAGCTTGTTGCACTTCTGGCAACAAATTGCTATTTTCAAATAATTCCATACAATATTGATTTGTTAATTTATTACTTATATATCGCAGAGTTACCTGCAAAATCTAACGGTAAAGGAATTACAAATGCAATAAGTGAAATTATGCGAAAAAATATGCCGGATATTTTTTGTTTGATGTAATGCCTTTTAAAACTTTCTCTTATGAAAGTGCCGCAACGATTTTTGATTCTATTTCTTTAGTTAGTTCGGGATTGTCTTTTAATAATTGTTTTAGTGTATCACGACCTTGTCCAAGTTTAGTTTCTCCATAACTAAACCATGATCCGCTTTTTTTAATAATATCTAATTCTACCCCTAAATCTATAATTTCTCCAATTTTTGATATTCCTTCACCAAAAATCATATCAAATTCGGCACTTCTAAAAGGAGGGGCAACTTTATTTTTTACAATTTTTACACGTGTTCTATTACCTTGCACGTTATCTCCATCTTTAATTTGACCAATTTTACGAACATCTATTCGAACTGATGCATAAAATTTAAGAGCATTACCACCGGTAGTAGTTTCGGGATTTCCAAACATCACACCAATTTTATCGCGTAGTTGGTTTATAAATATTACGGTTGTACTTGTTTTATTAATAGTAGCGGTAAGTTTACGTAATGCTTGCGACATTAAACGAGCTTGTAAGCCCATTTTAGAATCACCCATATCTCCTTCAATTTCTGATTTTGGGGTAAGTGCAGCAACAGAGTCTACTACTATAATATCAATTGCTCCCGAACGTATCAAGTGGTCGGTAATTTCAAGTGCTTGTTCGCCATTGTCAGGTTGTGAAATTAATAAATTTTCTAAATCTACCCCTAATTTTTCGGCATAAAATCGGTCGAATGCATGTTCAGCATCTATAAAAGCAGCAACACCGCCATTTTTTTGACTTTCTGCTATAGCATGTATTGCTAAAGTAGTTTTACCAGACGATTCAGGTCCATAAATTTCAATAATTCTTCCACGCGGATATCCGCCAACACCTAGTGCTAAATCTATTCCAATAGATCCTGAAGGAATTACGGCAACATCTTCAACTGCATGGTCACCCATTTTCATTATGGTGCCTTTACCATAGGTTTTATCTATTTTATCTAATGTAAGTTGTAGAGCTTTAAGCTTTTCTTGTTGAATAGATTTATCTTGTGCCATGTGCTGTATTCATTTATTTTTTGCAAATGTATTCAAATAAATGAAATTTTTAGATAATAGAGTAAAAAAACTTTATTCTAATTCTTTTAATATCTGTTCAGTATGATTTTTTGTATCTACTTTTGTGAAGATTGCCGAAATTTTTCCTTGTTCGTTTATAACATAGGTTGTTCGCAACACTCCTTCGTAGGATTTACCGTACATTTTTTTTTCGCCCCACGCATTATATGCTTTTAATATGGTTTTATCGGTATCGGCTATAAGGTTGAATTGTAAATTATATTTTGCAATAAATGAACAATGAGATTGAATTGAATCGGGGCTCACTCCAATTATTACAAATCCTTTTTTTGTAAGCATCTCAAAGTTTGCATTCAAGTTGTTTGCTTCTACTGTACAACCCGGTGTGTTATCTTTTGGATAAAAATATAGAATTATTTTTTTACCTACATAATCCTGTAAACGAATAATTTCGTTGTGCTGGTTGATGCCTGAAAAATCAGGAGCTTGTTGTCCAACAGAAAGAGAGCCCATATGAAAAAAATCAAATATTTACTATTACAAAGGTATAACTACTCATGCAATATTCTATTTGTATGGGTAGATATATGCGAAATTCTTTTGTATGATTTTCGTCATTTTTGTACTTTTTTCTATACATTTTTTTATTCAACTAATTTTTTAAAACATATAATAATGGATTTTAGAATTTTATTGTTCTTAGTTTTTCTCTATTTTTCCAAAATTACGTATGCTCAAGACGATACTGTAAGGCACTATCCAATAACTATAGGTGTAAGTTTTGGCGATCCCGACTTTGTGTCTCTTCAATGTCAATATTTGAACAAATCGGCTCCTTTTCGTGTAGGTATTTCAGGAACCTATATTCCTCATAGAAATGTAGTCTACACGTTAGGTTCATGTAATATTGATTATTATTTAACACCGTATAAAACATGGCATGCGGGAATGCAATATGCATATAGAGAAATATTTACAAAGAATGATGGAATAGATAAAGATAATGGATATACATATATTTATAATGATATATATAAAACAAATATATATGGCCTTTACGGAGGTTTTGATATACGATGGAATCGTTTGTTAATCACTCCACAAGTTGGAGCACAACTGCAAAGAACGATTTTTAATTCGTATGAAAAAATTATCTATACAAACAATTCTGATATAAGAGAAATAAGCATTCCATATGAAAATTTAAATCAAAATCTCATATTACCTCTTATTCGAATACATGTAGGTTTTTGTATATAAACAACAAAGCCCGAAGAATTTTCCGGGCTTTGTGTATCTTATATGTTGTAATTATTCTTATTTATCGGTGTTCAATATGATAGGTAATCCGCTTTTGCCTCCGCCTACTATTACCACTTTAGAATTTGGCGATTCACCTAATTTAAGTGTTGCTTCTATACCACGCATTTTCAATAATTCTTCTGTTAAACTATTATTGATGATTTTATTAGCACGAGCTTCACCTTCGGCAGCTATTCGTTTACGTTCTGCTTCACTATTTTCTTTGTCTAAACGAAATTTGTATGCAAGTGCTTCTTGTTCTTGTTTCAATTTGCTTTCGATAGCTTGACGAATATCGGGAGGTAAATTAATAGAACGAATAAGTAAGGCTTTCATTTCAATGTTGTTGTCGCGAAGTTTTTTACCTGCTTCGTCAATTATTTTTTGTTCTACTTCGCTTCGTTTGGTCGAATAAATTTCTTCTGCCGAATATCTACCTGTAATTTGTCGAACTGCCGAACGAACTTCGGGAACAACAAGTACACTAATGTAATCGAGTTTAAAAGCTCTATATAAAAAAGGCACACGAGTATATACCGGATAAAAACGAACAGTTACATCAATATTAATAGAAAGACCATTTTTGTCTAACACGTCCATTGGTTCTTCTATTTTTTGTTCTGCTACGTTAAATACATACATATCATTCCATGGGGCAATAATATGAAATCCGGGTTGATATACTTGAACAGTGTCTAAACCTGTTGTAAACTGACGGAACATAACGCCTCGTTCTGTCGCTTCAAGTTTTATAAACATACTACCTCCAAATAATATGAGAACAATAACGCCTATTATACCTATAATTATGAGATTTGAATATTTACCTTTCATTGTTTTTTAAATTTAAGTTTCAAGTAATTTTTTTGTAAACATACACAAATTATTATATTAATTCGAAAAAAAACGTACAAACCGTATCATAGATAAAAATGAAATTATGCATTTAAATTTCAATTAAATAGGAATACAATTCATCTCCGTTTTTCCATGTGTGATAGTCGAAACTACTGTTGTGCCATAAACAAACAAAGTTTCCCGAATATTTCTTAGTAGTTTGTATTAAGGTGTAAATTAGTGTTTGTGCATCTTCTATTTGTGAGTATTTTTGTAAGCTTACATCCATTAAGATTAGAGGTAATTCTTTGATTGACATAGTTTTACGGTTAATACAATCAAACATGGAGTGTTCAATACACATACCGGTTCTAAATCCGGGATTGTTACGGTAATATAATGAACTATCTTGATATATTCCTGCTTGTTCTAAAACTCGCAAAGTATCGGGTACTTGTATTTTTAAAAAATGTTGTCTACTTTTTGTAATTTTAGATTCCGCAATAGTTTCAAATTGTGTTATTGTTTTTTGAATGAGTGGAAATTCTGCTTCTGTCCATTCATTTAAATGTATTCCAAATGAATGATTCCGATGTATTATATTGCTTATTACTTGTTTGCCGCGTTCTGAAGCAAGTGCTTTATTATTGCGTGGAGTAAGTAAGAAATAAAACGTTGATTGGGTTCCTATTTGCTCACTTATTGTCATAAGTTTATCAAAAGTGTCATAGGGGTCTTTTTTTTGTTTTCGTAAGGCCCAACTGGTTTTAAATGTTTGAATTGATGCTCGTTTACATAAATCGCCACACAATGTTTTTAAAAAATCAGTACTATTCATCCATTTGTACATAAAATCAATATCGTGAGTCAATGTTTTTTTGAATGTACGTTTTATTTGAATTTTAGCACCAAGTTCTGTTGCCATTTTTTTGAAAAGTTCTGCATATATATGCACTACAGGTAGTTCAATAAAACTATGTTTTACTGCTAAACTCAATCGTTCAGGAAATCTGCCGAATGAATCACGTTCTTCTATAGCTGTTTCTTCCCAACGACTCAGCATAAAAAATGCACCTGCTATTATGTCAACTCCACAGTAAAGTGATTGATCATTGATTTCGTTATACGAGGCATCTCCATATAAAACAGGAATAGTTTGTTCCGGTAATACATCTTTCAAATAGGTAATTTTTTTTGGAATATTGTCGGTAGAACAATAACCTACCGATTCGGAAAATCCGGAAAAAAATGCGTCGCGAAATTCAATAGTAGCATTGTTTGGTAAATGAATTTTGTATTGACGACTAACCGACGAAGTGTGTATTGAAAAATCAAGTCCAAGTATTTCTTTGAATAATACTGTAAATACGTATTCTTTTTCTGGTAAAAAAATGGGTTCTGTATAAATTCGTATCATAGTGTATGAAAAATAATGCCTGTAACTATTTTTTTGTTTAGGATTATAGTAAAAATTTACACACAAAAATACAGAGTTACAGGCAGTATTTAATTAAAAATTAGAGATTTTTTATAATAGCATTTTTTATTGCAACTAACTCTTCTTGAGACGGTTTTAGTTTTGGTTGCATAAAGTTTATGTCTGCCATTGTTTGCATAGGAACTAAATGTATATGACAATGTGGTACTTCTAAACCTATTACTGCAACACCAATACGTTTGCATGGTACAGTTTTTTTGAGTGCTATTGCTATTTGTTTGGCAAATATCATCATGTTTCCCAATGTGTTGTCATCTACATCAAAAATATAGTCTATTTCTTGCTTTGGAATTACTAGCACATGCCCCATCACTAAAGGGTTAACATCAAGAAATGCTAAAAAGTCGGCGTTTTCTGCAATTTTATGTGCAGGTATTTCACCTTGAACGATTTTTGAAAAGATTGTTGCCATATTCTATCTCGATATTTCAATTATTTCAAATGGAATAACACCTGCAGGAACTTTTATTTCTACTGTATCGCCTACTTTTTTTCCTATTAATCCTTTTGCTATAGGAGTATCAATAGAAATTTTACCGCTTTTTAGGTCAGCTTCCGATTCAGCTACAATGGTGTATTCCATTACAGCATTGTTTTTGGTATTTTTTATCTTAACTTTAGAAAGAATTTGTACCGTAGAAGAATCGAGTTTTGATTCATCAATAATACGTGAATTAATAATGGTTTCTTGTAATTTTGAAATACGTAATTCCAATAACCCTTGAGCCTCTTTGGCAGCATCGTATTCAGCGTTTTCCGACAAATCACCTTTATCGCGAGCTTCTGCTATTTGTTGCGATATTTTTGGGCGTTCTACACTTGTTAGATAATCTAACTCTTGTTGAAGTTTCTTCAACCCTTCTTCTGTAACATATGAAATCTTTGCCATAGGTTAATGAATTTTATATAAAACAAAAGGAATCCTACAAGCATGCTTATAAGATTCCCAAAAATTTTGTATTGATTCAGCAAATATACTACAAAAACAATCTAAAAGGAAATATTTTGTTGTAAATTATTTTAATTCAATTTCTGATTTTCCAACTTCTTTTCCATCACAGAAAATTGCAATTTTATAAATACCAATTTCTAAATTGTCATTTACAGCATTGTAATATACTTCAAAACGTGAGTCATTATTATTGTAAAGTATTTCTTTTTTCTCACTAAACATAATTGTTTTACCGTCATAATCAAATTGGTTGTTTGAAGATTGAGTTAACACAACACCACCCGGAGCTGTAATGCGAATAAAAATAGTGCGTTTACCCGGTTGAGCCAAAATATTTTTAAGCATGGTACCGGCAACTTCAATTTTTTCTACACGTTTTGCTCGTGTTATAGGTTTGCCTTTTTTATTATATGCAGTTACTTTTACATCACTTACTCGCAATTGTGAACCAATTTCAACTTTTTCGTTTAATTCGTCAATTTTTTTAGCTTTTTGGAAATTTTCAATTTCCATGGTATCTAATTTTATTTTTTGATATTGATTCATAGCTTTTAATGAATCAACTTTATATTTTAAATATGCATTTTCTTTAATGTACTGATCGGCAGTAGCACGTAATATCTCTATTTGTTTTTTATAATTGTTTATTTCTGCTATATCAGCATTTTGAGTTCTTAAAGTATAGCGTATTTTTTCTATTTCAGCTTGTTTTTCTATAAGCAATGAGTCAAGTTTTGCATTTTTACCCATATGCATTTTTATTTCTTGTTCAAGAGAATCAAGTTCTGTAAGTAATTTTTGTTTTTCACTGTTTACCACCGTTAAATTATTTTCAATGTTGGTAATAGTTTGTAATGCTTTATTGTATTTAGTGTATAGAACACCGATACATCCTAATAATAATAAAATAATTAAAATGAAAAATACATAAATTTTAGAGTTTGCTTTTTGATTTGTATCCATAATAGTTAAAATATATAAGTTCTTTTGAAATTTGGAACAAAAATAATTAATTCAATTGGTTTTTTATCAATGTTTTGAATTTTTTATTTAAACAGTCTATTAACTAAATTTATTATCTCTTTTTTACAAAAATTCAATTTCTTTAAAGTTGTATGTTCTCAGTTGGTTATATGAGTCTTGTAATAATAATTTCCCTGTAGGTTCTACTCCTATAATTTTTGCGTCAAATATTCCATTACTGTCTTTATACTGAGCTAAAATATTTCTTTTATATAAAGCAGTGTGATATGTGTTTTCTATTTCATTTTTTGCATGGTCTATATTTACATATGTTTTTTCAATAGATTCAATACATTCGTTAATTATTTCTATACAATCATATTTTTTGTTAGTTTCAAGAGCCAGTGAAGTTGGATTAGGTAATGATTCGTCAAATATCGTCTGATTGCAATTGAGTCCAATACCTACAACACTTTTGGAAATATTTTGACCTAACAGAATATTTTCAATAAGTATTCCGGCAATTTTTTTGTTATTTATATATATATCATTAGGCCATTTAATGTATATGTTGTTACAATATTTTTGTAATGCATGTAATAAGCCTACCGAAACAGCTTGAGAAAGAATAAATTGGTTGTTTGCAGGAATTTTTTTTGGAAAAAGAATAATTGAAAATAAACAATTTAAGCCGGGTTCCGAAAGCCATGAATTGCCGCGTTGTCCTTTTCCACGAGTTTGATTGGGGGTGTAAATTGTAGTAAATTCTTTTACTTGATTACTTTCAATAATTTTGAATGCATGTTCGTTAGTTGATGAAAGTGTATCGAAAATAAGAATATTGTTGTATATTTCCACGCTTAATTTTTATATATATGAAACGTTATATCGTATTTCTTTTAGTTATTATATCTTATGCACTGCAAGCACAAGAAGTTAGTTTACAAGGTAAAATTACAAATTATTCCGGTAAAGATTCGCTAAAATTATTAATTTATTCAAGTAATACGCCGGTAGATATATCAATTCCGGTATCGGCAAAAGGCGAATTCTCCTATACTTTTACTAATACATATACAAATTATGCAAAGATATTTTTTAATCCTAATGATTTTATTTTGTTAATACTTTCACCAAAAGAAAAAATAACTATTACAGCCAATTATAATAATATGTCAGGCGACAATACGGTTAAAGGTTCTAAGCATACTGAATTGTGGAATAGTACAAATGCAAATTTGCAGCAATTTGCAAAAAATACTCAAGAACTGCAAAAAAAGTATGAACGAGCTATAGATTCTGTTGAGAAAAAACGTATTGACTATGTAATTTCATTTGTTAAACAGAATCCTACATCATTAGCTTCGCTTGCTGTAATTGAAGTTTTAGATATAAGTATGTATTCCAATATTTATGAATTTCTTGATTCAAGTTTAATGTCGGTACATAAAGGTAATCCAATTGTAGAAAATTTTCATACTAACTTAAAGCAAGCACTGTTTCTTAAGGAAGGTTCCTTGGCTCCTGATATAATATTGCAAGATGAAAATGGTAAACAAATAGCTTTGTCATCTCTCAAAGGAAAAGTAGTTTTAATTGATTTTTGGGCAAGTTGGTGTAGGCCATGTCGTCAAGAAATACCAAATCTAAAAAAGGCTTATAGTATATATGGAAATCGCGGATTTGAAATTTACTCCGTTTCAATAGATAATGATAAAAATGCCTGGTTTCAAGCCTTAAGTCAAGAAAATATGCCTTGGATTACGGTATATGATGCTCAAAAAGTATATAGCAGTATGTACAATGTAACTTCTATACCTCATACGTTGTTATTAGGACCCGATGGAAAAATAATTGCGAAAAATGTTCGTGGTGGTGCTTTAGAGGAATATTTACAGCAAATAATCGGAAAATAGAAGTATTACTTTTCTCGTGTTGATACAAATTGAATGAGATTAATCATAGCGTCGCGCGATTCACTTGGAGGAAATACATTTACATGTTGTTTAGCTTCGTTGCATAATTCATCAATTTTTTGTTGAGCATATTCAATACCTCCATTATTTGTTACAAAGTCAACAATTTCTTGTAGTTTACTGTGTTTGTTTTTGTGTTTTTTAAGTAATGATTTTATGTGTCTTTGTTCATTCTTTGGTACCTTATGTAAAGCATGTAAAAGAGGAAGTGTCATTTTTTGTTCTTTTAAATCATTCCATGCGGGTTTACCAATTATGTTTGTTGAAGTATAGTCTAAAATATCATCTTTTATTTGAAATGCTAAGCCTAAAATTTCAGCAATTTTTTGGATGGAATCTTTTTGTTGTTGTGAACATTGTTTGCTTGATACAGCTCCTGAAGTCATAGCGGCAATAAATAGAGCGGCTGTTTTCTTACGAATTATTTCAAAATATATTTCTTCGGTATTGTTTAAACCACGAGCTTTTTCAACTTGCAAGAGTTCGCCTTCGCTCATTTCTTTAACAGCATTTGAAATTATGTGTAAAATTTCAAATTCTTGTTTATCTATAGCATGAAGTAGTCCTTTGGCTAAAAAATAATCTCCAACTAAAACAGCAATTTTGTTTTTCCATAAAGCATTGATTGAAAAAAAATTACGACGTTTTTCGGCATTGTCTACAACATCGTCATGGAGCAAGGTTGCTGTGTGTAAAAGTTCAATCATATATGCTGCAGAATAGGTTGATTCGTTTATAGAACCACACATGCGTGCTGATAGAAAAACCAGTATAGGGCGTAGTTGTTTACCTTTGGTTTTTAAAATGTATGAAGTTATAAGATTGAGTAATCTGGTAGATGTAGCTATTTCTTTTTTAAAGACCTCTTCAAATGTTATTATGTCTGATTGAATACATGAAGGTATAGAAAATTCTTTCATAGATAGAATAGGATATGTAAATAAATTATTCTACTTCTTGAATTTCAAATTCCATATTCAACAGTTTTGAGAATCGTAATCCCGACGACATCATATCTACGTCGTCTTTTTTATATTTCCAAACTACGGTTACATCTATTTTTTCAGATAATTTCTCTAACATAAGTAATACTTTTGCAATTTGTTTTGCCGAAGCTGTATTGAAATATTCTAAATTAAAAATAAATGATATTTCATCTACCGGAGGGTTTTGTGAAAATTTTTCAATCCAATCAAATACAGGGGCATAGAAGCCTATTGCATTTTCAGGCAACGAACGGTGTGAAATACAATATTCTCCTGTAACATGGTTCAATGTAATTTCAGGAGTTTCATCGGTTGCTTTTATAAAGAGTGCTTCCATATTTATATTTTTACCTGCATTGATATAAACGAAATTTTTTCGTTTACAGTTTCAAAATTATATAAAATTTTGTTTCCGCTTTTAATTCGTAAGTCAATTATTCCTAATCCGGCTTCTTTACTATTATCTATATCAAAATTTAAAAGTCTGCGAGTGTAGAAATTATCTAATTCATCACCTTCTAAACTATTAACATGATCTAATTTTTCTGATAGGGTATCAACAATATGTGATTCAATATAGTTTCCTGTATTGAGAATGTAATTGTTGCCTACTTGCGATATAAAAAATATAGCAGGATTTCCAACCATATTTTCATCTTTTTTGGCTCCATGTTTTACAATATTTTGAAGCATTTCAACCATTATGTTGAAAAGTTTCTTTTTAATATCTACAGCGCCTATGCTTTGTCCTTCAATTATAGACAATAAATTTATTAAACTATCTTGATTGAGGCAGCCATTAAAAATTAACATGATGTTTTCTTTATTAACAATATCATGTAAATTTTTTATGTTATTTAAATCTACCGATTCTATTTGTTCTTCGAGTTCTTTTGAAATAGCTGTGTGAAGATAGAAATATGAGATTTCTTTGTTTATATCTTTAAAATCGTAATATAATTTGTTGCCTGATTTACGAGCCATTTCAATTAATCCTAATCCTGCTCCACCTTTATCAGAAATACTGCCGTCTTCTAATATTTGTTTGTAGTATTCTTTTAATGCATCTTTTTCTAAACCATTAATTTTTTCAAGTAGTTGTTTTAAATGAGGAATAGCTTTTTTTTCTACAACATTACCAGATGTAATTTGGTATGCATTATTTTTTGTTTGTATTACAAAAATTCCTGATTGCTCGGGTTCAACAACTTCAACACTTTCAGGCGTTTGGTGTCGAGTAACGTTTTGCAAGCACTCAACCATAATTGAGAAAACTCTTTTTTTTACTTTAGATGACTCACCAACCGACTCTAAATTATTTTCGGTTAAAGCCAATATGCTGTCGGTAATATTTTGAGTGAATAAACCACGGTATATATACCCTAGGTTATCTTTCTGCATACCTTCAAATAGCTTAAACCCATTGGTTAATTGCTCAAGACTTTTTTCCTCCAGATGCATTCTAAACAGTTTTAATTATGGTACTATCAACTAACAAATATAGTTATTTATACTTAAAAACCAAAAAAAAGTTATTTAACTCTTCTCTATTCTTGTTACATTTGTAAAAAAAAAACGATTTTTTTACAAAAAAGTTTAGTTTACAAAAATAGAATATATTTTTTAAATAATCGTTTTGTTTGTTGAATTTTACTAATGCGTATGCGTAACATCTTAATTTTATTTGTTTTACTATTTTTTATTAGTTGTGTCAAAGAAGATTTCCTATCTTCATCTCAATATCAATTACAATTTTCAACCGATACTATTTTTTTTGATACAATTTTTACAAAAAAAGGTAGTATAACAAGATTTTGTAAATTGTACAATCCTCATAAAGGAACTATAGTAGTAGACGAGATTTGTGTAGGAAACCAACAAAACGTTCAATTTTTTATAAATGTTAACGGAAATTCTGCTTCGCAAATTAAAAATCTTAGAATTGATGGTGGTGATAGTGTTTTTGTTTTTGTACAAGCTAAATTGCAAGAAAATAATGTAGATACGGCAATTTCTCATACTGATTCAATTGTTTTGAAGTATAATGGAATTCGCCAAAAGATTGTATTGCAAGCCTGGGGGCAAAATGTTCAAAACATAAAGGGTGTACTTTCTCAAAATACTACATTTACCTCGCAAATACCATATGTTGTTTATGATTCGTTGGTTGTGCCTTATGGAGTAACTCTTTCTATAGAGGCGGGGGCAAAATTGTATATGCATTATAAGGCTAATATAATAGTGCATGGGACACTGCAAATACATGGTACAAAAGATAAACCGGTACTTATTACAAATGACAGATTGGAACAAACCTATCAACAATTGCCGGGACAATGGGGAAGTATAGTGTTTTCTCCTACAAGTTCTAACAATGTAATTTCATTTGCTAAAATTAAAAATGGTACTAATGGATTAAAAATTACAGGTTCTTCTCAGGCATTGGTTGATGTGTCAGTGCAAGCATGTGATATCCATACTATGAGTTCTCATATTATATATGCACAATATGCACAATTGAATATAGGTAATTCGGTGCTGTATAATAGTAATTATTATGTTCTGGCAATTCAAGGAGGTGACTGTACAATTACTCATACTACTATTTCAAATTATGGAACTATTGGATTTAGAAATACAACTTCATCTGTCATAGTGTGTAATTATAATTTAGAAAATCAAAATGAAATGATATTGAATAAGTTTCAATGTTTAAATTCAATAATTGTTGGGCAAACTACTAATGAAATTTCAATACTTTCGCTCGATAAAAATTCTCAATTACCCTGTGCATTTAAGTATAGTTTGATTAAAGATACTTATAGTGGAAAAGATACTGTGTATTATAGCAATATTGTACCATTTGATGTAAATAAAAAATTATTTAAAAGTTTATCAATGAGTGATTTTATGCTCGATACACTTTCACAAGCTAAAGACATAGGTTTTTTGCCATATTCGCAAATGTATGAAACCGATAAAGCCGGAAAATCTCGTATAATTGATAATAAACCTGATGCCGGAGCATATGAATATTTTTATGAAACTAAATAATATAGTAGTTTGTTTGGTTTTGGTTTTTTCAATTTCTTCGGTATTTTCCCAAGAATCTCAAAAACTTGTTTTTTCGGCAATGTTTTATAATGTAGAAAATCTGTTTGATACTACTGATAATCCTATGACACAAGATAATGATTTTCTGCCTGAATCTAAAAAACAATGGAATACCCCAAAGTATTATGTAAAGTTACGAAATATATCTAGGGTTATAGTAGCTGCCGGTAAATGGCATGTACCCGATATTATTGGATTGTGTGAAGTTGAAACCGCTGATTGTTTGTGGGATTTAACTCATAAAACAAATCTTTCACGATTGGAATATTCCTATATTCATTATGAATCGCTCGATAATAGAGGAATAGATGTTGCTTTGTTATATAATCCTCAAACATTTACTGTACTTTCGTCAAAACCAATACGAGTTTGTAATGAAACGCTTAATCTTAAAACTCGTGATATATTATATGTAAAGGGGATTGTAATGTCAACTCAAGATACATTGCATGTATTTGTGTGTCATTTCCCATCACGAATGGGAGGACAGGCAAAATCGGAGTCGAAACGTGTATTTGCTGCTAATGTTTTGCGTAAAGCTATTGATAGTGTGCAATCATTATATATGAATAATGCGCATATACTTGTAATGGGCGATTGTAATGATGGACCTCTAAATCGTTCTATTAGCGAAGTATTACATGCAGGAATATATAATAAAGAGTGTTCGTCATGTATGGTATCAGTAATAGATTCTACATTTCCGGGTACACACTATTATAAAGGAGAATGGAATTATTTAGATCAAACTATTGTAAGTAATTATTTGTATTCATCATATATATTAAAACAAACTATCATTCGTGAATCATTTATTACACAAACAACAAAAAATAATAGTCAAATACAACCGTATAGAACATATACAGGAGCTTATTTTACAGGTGGTTATAGTGACCATTTTCCTGTGTTGCTTCAAATATTTAATAAATAAGAAATAATAAAAGTGTATAAAATTATTTGGTATAATGTGTGATTAAAAAAAATAATGTACTTTTATTTTATAAAACTAATTAAAACATTTCTGCAATGAAAAAAGCGTTAAAAATTATTGGTATTGTGTTGGTAGTGTTGTTGTTAGCACTTGTGATTGCTCCATATGCATTTCGTGGTAAATTAATGGAACTTACAAAACAGGAAATTAATAAATCACTTACGGCTAAGGTTGATTTTAAAGGATTTGGAGTAAGTATTTTAAAGAATTTTCCTGATTTAACAGTTACAATTAAACAATTAGAAATAGTAGGAACTGAACAATTTTCTAATGATACTCTTATTGCTGTTGAAAAACTTCTTGCTACAGTTGATATTAAGAGTGTTATTTCTGGTGATTCAATTGGTGTAAAACAAATAGAAATTATAAAACCTCGAATTCATGCACTAATTGCAGCAGACAGCAGTGCAAATTATGATATTGTAAAAAGTAGCGATACTGATACGGTTTCAGAAGTTGATACAAGTACCACAAAATTTTCTATGCAATTAGACAAAATATCTATAATAGATGCATTTATTTATTATGGAGATATTCCGGGTAATATGTCGGCTACTCTTGATGGAATGAATATGGAATTGCAAGGTAATTTTACCGAAACTACAACTCTTATTAAAACTGTTATATCTGTTGCAAAACTATCGTATACTATGGATGGTATACCATATTTAAAAAATGTGAATTGTACATTAAATGCCAATATTGATGCCGATTTTGAGGCATTTAAATTCACACTTAAAGATAATACAATGAGTTTAAATGATTTGGATTTGGAATATAACGGATGGCTTGCTATGCCCGGTGATGATATTGAGATGGATTTTACGTGCAAAACATTGAAAACTGATTTTAAAAATATTTTATCACTTGTGCCGGGGGTATATATGGAAGGATTTGAAAATATTAAAACTTCCGGAAAATTGGCTCTTGAAGCTTCATTAAAAGGGGTGTATAGTGAAAAACCCGAAACATATCCGTCATTTAATATTGGTTTGTTGGTAGAAAATGGTATGTTTCAATATCCCGATTTGCCCAAATCTGTTGATAATATTAATATAGATTTACGAGTTTCAAATCCTTCAAATAATTTGGATAGTACCGTTGTAGATTTAAAGAAATTCTCTATGAAATTTGCTCAGAATCCATTTTCTCTATCATTTTTCATGAAAACTCCTATGTCTGACCCATTTATGAAAGCAGATGTTTCGGGTACTATTGATTTGGAATCCATGAAAGATTTTATACCTCTTGATTCTACAACTATAAAAGGAGTAATACAACCACAATTACAATTTGCGGCTAAACTTTCTGATGTTGAAAAAGAAAATTATACTGCTATTACTGCACTTGGAAAACTTGTTGTTACAAATTTTTATTATAAAGACGCAGATGTGCCAACTGGTGTTGCCGTTTCTAATATGACTATGAATTTTTCTCCGCAATTTGTTGATATGCAGCAATGTAATATTGTAATGGGTAAAAGTGATATGTCATTGACCGGAAAACTTGAAAATGTAATAGCATATGTCATGTCAAATCAAACTATTAAAGGTACTTTAACATTGAAGTCACAATATTTTGATGCAAACGAAATTATGGGCGAAGATTCAAGTTCTGCTCCTGATACAACAACCAGCGATGAACCTTATGAAATTATTGAAGTCCCCGGAAATATTGATTTTGTGTTAAACTCAACGTTTGGACGATTGTTGTATGATACATATGATGTAACAAATGTTGTTGGAAAAATTACAATTAAAGATCGTAAGGTTAGTATGGATAAACTTTCAATGAATTTGTTGGGAGGAAGTATGTTGTTAAGTGGATACTATGCAACACCACTAAAGGAAAAACCTCAGGCTAAATTTACTCTTGATATTAAAAATTTTGATGTAGCACAAACATTTAGTACATTTAATACTGTTCAAAAATTAGCTCCAATTGCGAAATATTTGAATGGATCATTTTCTACAAAATTTGAATTTTCGTCATTATTACAAAACGATTTTATGCCCGATTTAAAAACCTTGAATGGTTTTGGAGAACTTAGTGCATCGGCTATGGGAATGAAAGAAACATCTTTGCAAACCTTTGCTGTTAATAATTTGAAACAAGAGAGTTTAAAAAATATTATTATAAAAAATGTACTTCTATTTTTTAGTATAGAAAATGGTGCCTTGAAGTTAAAACCTTTTGAAACAAGTTTCAATGATATTAAAACTATTATTGAGGGATCTACTTCAATAGATCAGGCTATAGATTATAAAATTGCTATGCAAATTCCAAGGAATCAATTAGGTGGGCAAGCCAATTCTGTGCTTAATTCGTTAACATCAGCAGCTGCATCAAAAGGGGTAGATGCTGCCGTAGGTGATTTTGTAGATCTTTCTATTCTTGCTACAGGGTCTGTTGCTAATCCTAAATTTAAACCTGTTCTTGGAAATATGACTTCAGGTGTGTTTAATTCTATAAAAGACCAAGCAAAATTGCGTTTACAACAAGAACAAGAACGACTTAAAGCTCAAGCTCAACAAGAAGCTCAGGCAAAATTAGATGCTGCTAAATTGCAAGCTCAACAAGAGGCAGAACGTAAGAAAAAGGAATTAGAAGCAAAAGTTCAAGCCGAAAAGCAAAAGCAAACAGAAGCAGCTAAACAAGAAGTAAATAAACAAACCGATGCTCTGAAAAAAGATGCTAAAAAGCAATTAGATGGAGTATTAAAAAGATAACATATGACTCAAACTAAGAAAAAAAGTGGAATAATTGCAAAATTACTTACGTTTATCACTAATGATATTTGGAGTATCAATATCAAAAAACTTTCGAGTGGACAATCATTTCTTATACGTTTAGTGCGAGTTATTATTCTTGCAGTTCGTGGTTTCAATGAAGACAGATGTATTGAAAAGGCTTCGGCTCTTACTTATTACACCTTATTTTCGCTTGTGCCTATAGCAGCTATGGCTTTTGGAATTGCCAAAGGATTTGGTTTTGATGCATATTTAGAAGAGTATCTTACGCAAAAATTTCATGACAAACAAGAACTACTTAAGCAAATACTTGAATTTAGCAATTCTATGTTAGCTAATGCTCGTGGTGGAGTGATTGCAGGTATAGGTATTGTAGTGTTATTATGGTCAGTAATTAAAGTCTTAGGAAATATTGAAAGTTCATTTAATGAAATATGGGCGGTAAATAAACAACGAACATTTGTGAGAAAAATAAGTGATTATCTTACAATTATGTTATTAGCACCTATTTTTATTATTATTTCAAGTAGTGCTACTTCACAAATTTCTTTATACATAACTTCATTACAAAAAACTGTACCATGGGTTTCAGAAGTATATGGGCTTATTTCTATTGCTTTAAATTTATTGCCGTATAGTTTGATTTGGTTAGCATTTGCATTTTTATATATTGTAATGCCAAATACAAAAGTATCTTTTAAATCAGCTTTTTTAGGTGGAGTAATTGCCGGTATTGTGTTTCAGGTAATACAGTATTTTTATATAAAATTCCAAGTTGGTGTAACTTCATATAATGCCATCTATGGTAGTTTTGCAGCAATACCGTTGTTTTTATTTTGGATGCAACTTTCATGGATTATAGTTCTTATGGGTGCAGAAATTGCGTATGCTACTCAAAATGTGAAAAACTTTGAGTTTGAGGTTGAAACTAAACAATTGAGTCACTCGCTTAAAATGAAACTTTCTTTGTGGGTAATGCATAGAATTGTTTTAGATTTTGAACAAGGTTTACCGCCACAAACGTCTGAACAATTAAGTAATTCACTTGATATACCGCATCGTATTACTAAAATGATACTCAATATTTTACTTGATGCGCATTTGATACATGAAACCAAAACCGGTGATGAAAAATCATTTGGATATTCTCCGGCATTAAGTACCGATACACTTTCTGTCTCATATTGTATTGATTCTATTCATAATGCAGGTATCAACAATATAGAAATAGAACATATTGAGGAATTCAATACTATTACCAAAGTCTTTGAAACGTGGAAAGTCCAGAATGATATGTTGTTGAAACGAGTGTAATGTTCGTTATGAAATACATAGTTTTTATTTATTTTTTCTTGTATTCTTATGTTAGTTTTGGTCAAAAAGAAACAGCATTAAAGCATATTACCGCATTATCATCGCCACAGATGTATGGTAGAGGATATGTGCATAATGGAGTAGGAGTTGCTGCCGATTATATTGATTCATGTTTTTATTCGTATAAATTACAAACATGTAAAACCTTAGAAGGATATAGGCAACGTGTAACATTTAATGTGAATATGTTTCCCGGTATTGTAACGTTATGTATAAATGATACAATTGATTTGACGCCCGGTCTAGATTTTATAATTGCTTCAAATTCTCCTGCAGCAAAGTACAAAACCGACAATATAGTAAAAACAACAAAACTTCAAATTGCGCAAGGTAAATTGTCAGATGTATCGTTACGTAATTCTATACTGGTGCTTGATGAACGATTGTGTAATGTTACAAATGAACGAATTGAAGAAGTTACAAAAGGATTTCAGGCGTTACGTTATCAAAAAAATGAATTTAAGGCAGTTGTCGAAATTTCTAATAAAAAACTAACGTGGGATGTATCTGAACGTGTAGGTACGTTTCCTTATTTTTATGTGAATTCGGCTCGTGTGCCAACTACTATTTCATCAATTTCATATCATGTAGAGCAATCATATATTCCAAAATATACAACATATAATATATGTGGTTTTGTTCCGGGAACCGTTTATCCCGATTCACTCATTGTTATTACTGCACATTATGATCATTTAGGAATGATGGGAAGTAAAACTATGTTCCCGGGAGCAAACGACAATGCCAGTGGCGTTGCAATGATGTTGACTTTGGCAGAATATTATACGAAGCATCCACCTCACAAAACTATAGTCTTTATTGCACTTACAGGTGAAGAGGTGGGATTACAAGGATCATTTGCTTGTGTGCAAAATCCGCCGTTCCCATTAAACAAAGTAAATTTTCTTATAAATATAGATTTGGCAGGTACCGGCGATGAGGGAATTCAGATAGTAAACAGTACAATATATAAACAAAAAGCTGCAATTATTGATTCATTGAACGCTCTACATACATATATGCCTGCTATTAAAAAACGAGGCGAAGCATGTAATAGTGATCATTGCCCGTTTTACATGAAAGGAGTACCTTCATTTTTTATATATACTCTTGGTGGAATTCAAGCCTATCATGATATATTTGATAAGCCCGAAACTTTGCCGCTTACCCGTTTTAATGAATATAATGCTTTATTAAAACAATTTATTGAGAACTTGTAAGATTAATCTATTCATTTATAACTATAGATATTTTATATAGTTATGAATTAGTGATTAAAAATGTATATTTGTAGATAAACACAAAAAAATGGATATTACCTCACAAAATTTTTTACTAATAGGTTCATTATTATTATTTATATCGCTTATTGCTGGTAAAACATCATACAAATTCGGTATTCCGGTTGTTGTATTGTTTATTTCAATTGGTATGCTAGCCGGTTCCGAAGGTATTGGCGGAATTTATTTTGATAATCCACATGTTGCTCAATTTATAGGAATCATAGCATTGAATTTTATTTTATTTTCGGGTGGATTGGATACTGATTATGCTTCAATACGTCCTGTATTGGGGCAAGGGACATTATTGTCAACACTTGGTGTGCTTATTACAGCAGGTACATTTGGAACTTTTGTATGGTTTATTACAGATTTTTCAATATATGAATCATTACTGCTTGGATCTATAGTTTCATCTACTGATGCCGCTGCTGTGTTTTCAATTTTACGTTCAAAGAATATAGCGCTAAAAAATAATATACGCCCTACTCTTGAATTGGAGAGTGGGAGTAACGACCCTATGGCTTATATTTTAACACTATTGTTTACATCGTTAGTAGTAAACGAACAAAGTGACATAGTGACAGTTATCCCCATGTTTATAAGTCAATTAGTATTAGGTGGGGTATTGGGATTTGGCATTGGCTATGTATCAAAAATACTAATTAATAAAATCAATCTTGATTACGAAGGCTTATATGTAATTTTGGTTATAGCAATTATGTTTTTTACTTTTTCGGCAACCGATTTTTTACATGGAAACGGTTTTCTTGCCATATATATATGCGGAGTATATTTAGGTAATCAAGAATTATTGCACAAAAAGAAGATACTACAATCGTTTGAAAGTTTTGCTTTGCTTATGCAAATTATACTGTTTTTAACACTTGGTTTATTAGTATTTCCAAGTCAAATAGTGCCGGTAATAGGCATAGGATTAATATTTTCTGTATTTCTCATGTTTATAGCGCGGCCAATTAGTGTTTTTATAAGTTTGCTACCATTTAAAATTAAAAATAATTCAAAATTATTTATATCATGGGTTGGTTTACGTGGTGCTGTTCCTATAGTTTTTGCAACGTATCCGCTTATTGCAGGTATTCAAAAAGCAGATTTGATTTTTGATATAGTCTTTTTTATTTCACTTACATCGGTTATTGTGCAAGGTTCTACGGTAAATATTGTGGCAAAATGGTTGCGAGTAGTAATGCCGGCAAACCTAAAAAAACGTACATTGTCTGACATGGAACGTTCAGATAGTGTAAAATCATCGCTTACTAAAATTGTAATACCACCGGGGTGTTCAATAATTGGGAAAAAAATAGTAGATGTTCAATTTCCTAAGACTTCAATTATTTCATATATCATACGAGATAACGTATATATTATACCTAATGGTTCTACTATTTTACAAGAAAATGATCAACTGTATGTTTTATCGGAAAATGAGTTGGCATTACAAGAAGTATATACGCGCCTTGAAATGTATACGAATTAATTTTTATTCTTAGCGTGTAAATACCCATAAGTGGGTATTGGTACAATTATAATAATTAGTATTTTTGTTTTTAAATGATTTTATTTAAAATCAATTATTAAAATGAATTTACTTTGATTAATAACTCTAAATAAACAAAAAGGTATGGCAGAAGAAAAAGTTTACTTTGAAAATGGTGATGTGAAAGTTACAAACGCACGTTTCTTAACATTTGGTAAAATGCATTCAATGGCGGGTGTTACATCTGTAGCAAAATATGTAATATCTCCAAGTTATAAATATCCAATTATTACATTAGTTATCGGATTAATCCTATTTGCAGTGAGTTGGATTTTTGCATTAATTGTTACAGGTGTTGCTATAGCATGGATTGTAAGTCTGAAAAAAGAATATCAAATAACTTTAAGTTCAGCATCCGGAAGTGAAGAGGCACTTCGTAGTAAAGATGAAGCATTTATTGATGAAATAATAAATGCTTTGAATCAAGCAATTATCGATAGAGGATAATAATATTAAGGCTGTTTATACAGCCTTTTTTTTTGAATTCGCCTATTTTAAGAAAATACGATAGAATTGTATCGTACATTAATATGTATAGTGGTATAATGTTTAATTATACTATTATTTATTAAGTTTGTAATAATTTATATTACTTGTAAATTATTTTTTTTCCACATAATTTTTAAATGGTAATCAAATGAAAAAAGTATTTTCTATACTTTATAGTAGTATTGTTTTAATTTTCTTTTCTTCAAATATTTATTCTCAACAGCTACCTACTATAGCTGATAGTTTGTTGTTTTATTTTGACATGGAAGGGAAAATTGTAAATAAAGGAATTAAAAAAGTAAAAACTGAACTTCATTCGGCAAGACAAATTGTTGATAAAGTTGGTAAAGCAAAGTCAGCATTAGAATTTTATTCTCAAACAGGAATATACAATAGAGGATTATGGATATATGAAGATATTAATCCAATTAATTATCCAATATTTACTATTACAGCATGGGTGCAACTTGCAAATACCAGCGGTTCTCAAAAAATTATGAGTTTAGGTAATACAGCTCAAACACGCGGATTTGGAACTACTTATGAAGATGGTTATACTTATTGGTCTGCAAATATTGGCGATAGCGATCCGTTATTAGGTAGTAAGGTTACCGGAGAATGGACGTTTATAGCGGTATTATATAATCAACCTGCAGAAGAAATTAGATTTGTTGTAAACAATACGTTATATTCTAGTAAAGGTAAACTTAAAAAAGGTGTAGATGTTATAACAATAGGGAATTTTGAAGGTAAAGTAGATGAGTTGCGTATGTATTCAAGGTTTTTAACACCTATAGAGTTAGAACAATTATATGGTGCTCCAATGCTTTTTAAAGATTCTGATCTTCTTGTTAAAGAACGAGTTAATTATCGAGCAAAACAAAAGCAAGACGATATAGCTAAATTAGATAGTATGCCGGTTCGTGTAGTATATTCTAAAGAATTAGAAGTATATGATACAATTGAATCTAAAAATATTCTATTTTATGTGAAAACAAATGATACTATTACAATACTCTCGCATGATACTAAACGCGCCGTAATAATGTATGGTGAAAAAAAAGGTACATTGAACTGTACAACTATTATTAATAATACATATGGTGTTGACGAGTCCGGTATTGTTGTTTTTGCAAAAAAATATTTATCACATCTTTTTGTTTATTCCGAATGGGCTTCGTGGGTTAGGTTTTTAATTTTTGCTATTTGTATGTTTTTAATATTTAAATATTTTTATACAATAGATGCCTTATTTGCAAGGTTTAATACTTACGATGAACATGCTGCAGGAGCAAGTAAAGATGGAGGGTATGCTTCTGTCCTAAAAATTCCATTATTACGAAGAATATTTCCATTGCAATTTTATCCTAAATGGTCTTTATTGCTTGGTATTGCATTCGGAATTTCTGTTGCTGTATTTGCCATAATTAATGATTCTGAATTAGAATGGTTTTTAAATGGAGGATTTAGTTTTATTCCTAATCAAAATTATTATACTATAGATTGGGTACTTTACGGATTTTCATTGTTTTTTATCTTGTTGTATGTATTGCTTATTATTGAAAGTTTTGTTGTAGGTGGAATATGGGGTGGATTATTACGAATAGTATTTTTAACCATTTTTAATGTTATAGCATTTATAGTTACCCTATATCTTATAATTTTAATAATTGTTTTGGTTGTTGGTATTATTGCATTATCAATTTTCTCATCCTCTTTTGGAGGTAGATACAGGTGTACACGGTGTGGAACAATATTTTATGGCAATAGATGTCCATATTGTGGCTAATTTTTACTGTGTATGAAAAAGAATGTAGAATTTTTTGAGGATTTTCCTGAAAATGCTATTCAAAAGGCGTGGGATTCTGAAGAATTTATTGAAAAAATCTTTTATGCAGGAGGATACTGGGGTATTATAAGCCATGCTCAATTACAGTATGATGGTCAACGATGGTTTACAAATACTCAATTTCCTATTGAATCTATTTCTGAAGCTTGGGAAGAAGGTCTTGATATTACTAGTATTTGTTATGGAAATAATATGTGGTGTTTGTGTATGTCGGGTAATTCCGGCATTCAATCACAGACATGGAAAACTTCAGGAAGATTTCCTTCAAGCGAAATAAAATCTGCAATTAAACAAGGGTTATATGTTACTAATTTAGCATATGGTAATAATAAATGGGCTGTTGTATTTGGAAAAACACAACATATTAGAGATCAGTTTTTTGATGACTTTTCTTCATTTCCCGAAAAAACAATTAAAAAATATTGGGAGAAAGGATTCTATATTTCAAATATAATTTATGGAAATTCAACCTGGGGATTAATAATGACGTTAGGGTTAGATTTAGATGATCAATATTTTTTTTATTCAACCGATTATCCACAACACGATATTGAAGACAAAATTAATGAGGGGTATTGTATCTCACATGTTGAGTATGTTAAATCTAAGTGGCTTGTTATAATGGATAAACCAAAATTGCTTAACGAAGAGATTCAAATAATAAATAGTTCGCCTATTAATTCACAAGTAAAATCAATTCCACAATCAGCCGAAATATTTTATAATAAAGGCATGGAGTGTTTTAATGCAAAAAATTATGATATAGCTATTAATTATTTTGAAGATGCATTAAAAGAGTATCCTACATATTCAAATGCTTTAAATGCAATGGGTGCTGCTTGGTCGTGGAAACAAGATTTTGCAAAAGCTTTATTGTATTATAGACAGGCATTTGCTATAGATTCGAGTAATCCGGTTGTGTTTAGTAATTATATTTATGCATTACATAGTGAATCCTTATATGATGAAATTTCTGAGGTTACTCTTGCATGCCCGGAACAAACATTTAAGCAAATACAAGAACTTGATGTGTTTGAATATTGTATTAGGGCACTTATGAATACCGAGCATTATACAAAAGCTTTAGAATATGCAAATTTTGTTTTAGAAATTATTCCTAATGCTTCCGTAATTAAGTCTCTTATATCTGAAATTAATTCTTTACATACTATCAATAAACCAAAAGTTTCGAAACAACCCGAAGCAAGTCTTGAAGAGATTCTTAAAGACCTAGAAAATTTGGTAGGATTAAAACAAGTAAAAACTGATATAGAGAATTTAATGAAATACATTCGTATAGAAAAAATACGTAAAGAACGGGGTATAGATATTAAACCTATTGCCTTGCATGCTGTATTTCAAGGAGCTCCGGGAACGGGGAAAACTACCGTAGCTCGATTGCTTGGAGCTATATATAAGCAGTTGGGGCTTTTACAAAAAGGGCATGTTGTTGAAACCGATCGTTCAGGATTGGTTGCCGAATATGTAGGTCAAACAGCTATTAAAACTAATGCCGTAATTGATAGCGCTTTAGATGGTATTTTGTTTATTGACGAAGCGTATAGTTTATATACCGGTGGTTCAGGAGATTTCGGGAAAGAGGCTATAGATACGTTGCTAAAACGTATGGAGGACAATAGAGATAGATTAGTGGTTGTTGTTGCAGGATACCCTCATGAAATGAATATGTTTATACAATCAAATCCTGGTTTACAATCGCGTTTTAGTAGATACTTTACATTTGAAGATTATTCTCCTAGTGAATTACTTGAAATTTGTAATAGAACGGTGCAAGCTTCCTCAATGATTCTTTTGCCTGATGCTTCTCAAAAATTGCTAAAATATTTCGAGTATTTGCATGCTTCTAAAACTAAATATTTTGGAAATGCTCGTATTGTAAGAAATTTGTTCGAAGAGATTATTCAACTACAATCGGCTCGATTGGCAGATATGAAACATATAAGTAATACTGATTTAAAAACTATTACAAAATCTGATGTAGATGCTGCTATTGGTGATGATTTTAAAGAAGAAATTACTGAAACAGTTGATTCTATATTGCAAGAAATGAATAATTTAATAGGGATGAATATTGTAAAACAAGATATTCAAAGACTATTGAATTTTGTGAAAATTGAAGCTATTAAAAAAGAAAAAGGATTGCAAACTCAATCTATAGTATTGCATACTGTATTTACCGGGCCTCCGGGTACTGGAAAAACTACTATAGCTCGATTGTTGGGGCGTATGTATAAATCTATTGGAATTTTACCAAAAGGACATGTAGTTGAGGTTAGTCGTGCTGACCTAGTAGGCGAATATGTGGGGCAAACTGCTCCCAAAACCAATAAAGTAATAGATTCTGCTTTGCATGGGGTATTATTTATAGATGAAGCGTATTCGCTTTTTTCTAAAAATTCATCGGGAAGCGATTTCGGGTCAGAAGTTATAGATACCTTACTTAAACGTATGGAAGATGATAGGGGGTTGTTTGTCGTAATTCTTGCAGGATATCCAGACGAAATGAAAATGCTTATAGATTCGAATCCTGGTCTGCAATCACGTTTCAATAGGTATATTACATTTTCCGATTATTCTGCAATTGAATTGTTGCAAATTTTTGATGTATTTTGTTCAAAACATGGCATAAATATAAATAAAGATGCTCATAATCTTCTTGCTGATTTTTTTTCTTTAGCATGGCAGAATAAAACTAAAAATTTTGGCAATGGACGATTTGTGCGTAATGTTTATGAATCCTTATTGCAAATACAAAGTAATAGAATTGCGATATTACCTGAAATTACTGAGAATGATTTACTTACTTTTACAGTAGATGATGTTTTGCAAACAATAGAATTATTTCCAATTGTAAAACCTCAAACATATAAATCTGTGGGGTTTCGCTAAAGCTGTAAATGTATTATATATTTTTTCTTACAATTTATGTTCATATTGTTCAGTTAAAAAAGAAAAAATAGTTCATCAATACATTACCCATAATAGAGGATTGTAATTCTATCTATATGGGTATATTTTTTTTAATTATTATACACGTGTTAAATAAATTCTTTTATCGTAATTATTTATAATTGCGTTTGAGTATAAAAATAGAATATGGAAAATATTAAAACTCTTTCATCAGCAATTGAAGTAGATGTGTATTGTTTTTTGCTTTTAATTTTTTCTTTATATTGCGGCGATGAGTTTTAATGGTTTCTACGCTTAAAAAAAGCATATCGGCTATTTCATTGTTTGTTTTGCCATGTGCAAGCAGGCATGCAATGTCGTATTCTCGCATTGAAAGTTTTGACAAAATATGCTCATCTCTCATTAAATTACCAATTTTTGCTTGTTTATTTAAGGGTAATAACAAACAAATAAGCGTATATGTATCGTTAGTATTTTTTTGAATAATTGTTTGAGCATGTACAGGTACATATACATTGCTATTTATTGGTTTTAAACGAATTATTGATTTGAAGAAATAATCAGAATTTGAAAAAAGATATTTTAAAGAATTAATAAAAAAAACAATATCTTCAGGATGAATTACTTCTTCTAATAAATGTAATGTTTTACCGGATACATATTCTTGGGTAAATCCACAATATTGTATAAAAGCAGTGTTGCAAAAAATTGGATGTTTTTGTCTGTATTGTAAGCAAGGAATAAAATCTGCCGAAAAAAGTAATACGTATGGATGCGTTATAATATTATCTAAAAACATTTTTCTTGTAAAAATACAGAATATCATTATTTTATAAAAATATTTTGATAATATTTCAATTTTTTATTAAAAATAAATAACACTCGGGTTGGTTGTAAGGTTTTGAATCATTGAATATTATGTTTGTTTTGATGTGATTTTATTTGTAAAAAATTACCTACAAGTGGGTAAGTAATTCAAAATATTGTAATAAAACAACAATGATTAAAAAAATATTAATTTAATGTAAACTAATTCTAAAGTCTATCGTAAGAATGGGTGTAATGAAAAATTAATGACGATGGACGATACAATTTTTAAAGAAGTACAAGAATTATGTAATTCAATTATTTCATCTCCATTTGTTTCCATCAAAGATATTGGAAATATAAATGGAGTATTTATATTTTACGAAGACAATGTTCCAATGTATGTAGGGCGTACAAATAGAAAACGCATGAAATTACGAATACAAGAACATTACAGACCCAGTTCAAATAAGCATTCTGCAACGTTTGCATTACAACTTGCACAAAAGGAAAAACGGATGCCAATTTCTCATACCTATGATGAATACTTTTTAGAAGCTATATAATACTCCCTATTAATAGGACAGTTTAGTTATCTTTTTTAGATATAATTTTCATTTTTTATTATCCAAATTTACATTTTTATTTCCAGTTTGTTTCGAACGGGAAATAACTTTTTGCCAA
>Ga0116190_1000780_pt1 | contig 30063 bp, 29 predicted proteins | sample AD_JPNTR4_MetaG_FD_89808 | JGI IMG/M metagenome (GOLD analysis project Ga0116190, IMG submission 89808) | Active sludge microbial communities of municipal wastewater-treating anaerobic digesters from Japan - AD_JPNTR4_MetaG | ecosystem: Engineered > Bioreactor > Anaerobic > Digestate | place...
GTGAAGGCCAAGACCAAAAATATCAGCATTGTTTTATATAAACCCAAATACGCGGGCAATATCGGCGCCGCCGCCCGCGCCGCGAAAAACATGGGCATCGGCCGGATAGTCGTCATCGGGCCGTATGACTACGATCTCGAGGAAATCAAGCAAAGGGCCACGCACATGGCGGCGGATGTCGTGGAGAAGATTCAATTCGTGGAACCGACCCCGGACGCGCTTAGCCAATTCAGTTATATTGTCGGCACGACCGCGCGCCTGGGAAAATTCCGGGGTCCGTTTCTGACGCCGCGCCAGGCCGCCGAGGCGATTGTCAATCTGTCGCAGAAAAACAAGGTCGCCCTGCTCTTCGGTCCGGAAGACACGGGGCTTGCCAATGAACAGCTTCGGCTTTGTCATGCCGTCGTGACGATTCCGACGGCGAAAGAATTCACCTCCCTGAACCTTGGGCAGGCCGTCATGATTATGTGCTATGAAATCTTTGTGGCTTCCCTGCCCGACGTGCCTGCAGGGGAAGTGGCGCCCAGGCTGGCTCTGTCGTCGGAGTTGGAGGGCATGTATGAGCATATCCGGCAGATGCTGTTGGACATCGGTTTTTTGAATCCCGATAATCCGGAGCACTGGATGCTCTATATTCGGAGATTTTTCTCGCGCTCGGGACTGCTGTCGCGGGAAGTCAAGATTATCCGGGGCATCTGCCGCCAGCTGCAGTGGTACGCAAAGCACAAAAAAACTTGACAAGGCCCGGCCGTTCCCATAGGGATGAGCCGAAGGAATATCACGGGGAATACGGATGTTTTCTAATTAAAAGGGGGTTTTACATGAGAAAGACATTTTCCTTTACCGGAGCGAAAAAAATCATCTTCGGCACCGGTTCGCTGCTGACGCTGGCGAGCCACGTTAAGGAACACGGCGCCCAGAATCCTCTGGTCGTCATAGATAAAAATCTGGCAAAAACCGACTTGCCGGAGAAGATTGCCCATATTCTCATTCCCGCAGGCATCAAGTTCACCGTTTACGACAAGGTCGAGGCGGAGCCGCCCATTGATCTGGCGGACGAGGGAGCGAGAATCGCCGTCAAAAACAAGTGCGACATCGTCATCGGCATCGGCGGCGGCAGCGCCATGGACACCGCCAAGGCCATTGCGGTTCTGGCGACGAACAAAGGCGCGGCGGCGGATTATTTAGGGCTCAACAAAGTGCCCAAACCGGGCCTGCCAAAAATCATGATTCCGACAACTGCCGGAACGGGGTCGGAGGTCACCTTCACCGCGGTGTTCGTGCGCCGGAATCTGAAAAAGAAGGAAGGCATGAACAGCCCTTACCTCTATCCGGAGCTGGCGCTTCTGGATCCGGAATTGACGCTGACGCTTCCGCCGGCACCCACGGCCCATACCGGTCTGGACGCCCTGTGTCATGCCATTGAATCCTACACGTCCGTCAACGCCTCGCCGATGAGCGAGATGTTTTCCCTGGAGGCCATCGCACTAATTGCCGAAAATCTGCGGACCTGCGTGCATGACGGCAAAAACATCGCCGCGCGCGAGAAGATGCTGCTGGGCAGCCTGTATGCCGGCATCGGTTTGGCCAACGCGGGCGTGACGGCGGTCCATTCGCTGTCGTATCCGCTGGGCGGCAAGTACGGCATCGGCCACGGTCTGGCCAACACCATGCTGCTTCCGGCGGTGATGGCGTTCAATCTGCCCGCGGCGCTGGACAAGTTTACGGATATTGCCGAGGCGATGGGCGAGAACGTGGAGGGTCTTGCCGAACGCGAGGCCGCCTATCTCGCGCTGGAGGCGGTCGAGGCGCTGATTGAGGATTGCGGCGTTCATGAAACCCTTGCGCATTTCGGCATAAAGGAAAAAGATTTTGCGGCGCTGGCGGATGTGGCGCAGGGCGTGGCCAGACCGCTGGAGAACAATCCCCGGAAGATCACCAAAGATGATATGATCGCGATTTACGCGCAGGCTTTGTAAGAAAGGAGAAAAAACGATGGCTGGTGCAGAACTCATCGGCAAGGAAGAAATGAAGGAAGTGATGGATGTCCTGGAAACGGGCATCCTGATGCGTTACGGGTTTGACAAGGAAAGGAAGGGCATCTACAAGGTGCGGCAGTTCGAGGAGGAGTTTGCCAAATACTGCGGCACGAAATACGCTCTCGGCGTCACATCCGGTTCGGCGGCGCTCAAAGTCGCGCTCACCGCGCTTGACGTCGGGCCCGGCGATGACGTGCTGGTGCCCGCCTTCACATTTCTGGCAACCTATGAGGCCGTGATGGAAGTGGGCGCGATTCCCGTCATGGTGGATATTGACGACACACTCAATCTCGACCCGCAGGAAATCGAAAAGAAGAAAACGCCCTACACCAAGGCGGTCATTCCCGTGCACATGTGCGGTTCCGCGGCGCACATTGACAAAATTGTGGAGATTGCCCGCAGAAACAATCTGCTGGTTCTGGAAGACAACGCCCAGGGCTGCGGCGCCAGCTTCAAGGGCAAAAAACTGGGAAGCTTCGGTGACATGGGCTGTTTTAGTTTCGACTACGTCAAGACCGTTACCACCGGGGAGGGCGGCATGGTTATCACGAACCATCTTGACCTCTACCACCGGGCGGAGTGGTATCACGACCACGGCCATGACCACAATCCCAACGTCAGCCGCGCCATGGAAGGCAGAACCATTCTGGGTTTCAACTACCGGATGAACGAATTGCAGGGCGCGCTGGGGCTGGCGCAGCTGCGCAAACTGGATTACCTCATCGGCGAACAGAAAAAGAACAAAAAATTCATCATGGACGTCTTGGCCGGCATTCCCGGCGTCGGCTTCCGTGCAAAACCGGACCCCGAAGGCGATTCCGCGACATTTCTGGCATTCAACTGGCCCAGCGAGGAGCAGGCGCAGAAATTCCAGAATCTTCTGGCGGCGGAAGGCGTCGACACTGTCTGCTACAAGAGAAATCTGTGGCACTACGTGCCCAACTGGGAACATTTTCTTGCGAAATCCACGGCCAATTCGAAAAAATATCCGTTTACCAGCCCGGCCTACAAGGGCAAGGTGGAGTATACCCGCGAGAGCATTCCTTACGCGGAAGACATCCTGGGGCGCACGCTGGTTATGGGCATTTCGGTGAAGATGAGCCAGGAGAAACTCGACGATATCCGAAAAGGCATCGAGCGGGCGGCGAAAAAGATGTAAAAAAAAAGCAAGCCGATAGCGGACCTGAAAAGGCGCCGTCAGCTTGCTTTTGGTGTTATAGCACAATTGTTCTGTTCCCAGAGCGTCAATAACCGCCTCTTATTGTTAGCCCATGATTTATTAATATAATCAGGAAAACAGAACTATCGTTGATCAACGCAACGATTGATCTTCTGCTGTTTGGGATTGGAATGAATTCAAGCCTGTAGCGATCGGCAAAATCGACCGTCTGATGATGTATTGGCGTATTATAACCCTCGTTGCGGCAAGGCTATTCCTTCTCCTCTTGCACAGGCTTCTCGGAGGTCGGTTGGTGCATAAATACTTTTCTGAATGATTTGTCGCACAATTCCCGCTCGCCTTGCGTGTTTTTGTGAAATCTTGGATAATACACTATTCCGTCCTTCGCCTTGATCCTCAAGATAGGGGGTTTGTCGTTCTTGTTCATATTGTCCGCCTTTCAAAGGATGATATTTTGGTTTGTTAATGCCTTTTCAATAGCCAATATCAGGATTGTTGACATCCAACGTTCCGCTGTTCCCGATGGCCGATTTAAGGTAATTCCAATAAAAAGCAATTCAATTCATCCTTCTTTTTTCTCTAGAGCCGTCCACGCCTTTATTTTCTCGTTCTTTAAGTCCGTCGTAACCGAATTACTTAAATATTGCTAGAACTTTTTAGGAAACTTGAGTGCCCCCACTACGCTTCCTTCTTCAATCAACTTGAAAAAGATTTTGGGGAAAATCTTTTGTCCATTTCTTGTTTTTCTTTCCAGTGGTTTTTTTCGTGTTTTGCTTGCCAGCATAGCTTTGGGAAAAGGCGCATTACTCGCGACGTGGTTGCACGCCGGCTTCAACGTCTTCTGCGGCAACCGGATTGCACCGAAAGATGAAACGGCGATGGGAAATCTGGGGCGTTACGTTATTCAGGCGTCGTTCTCGCAGGAACGCATGCGCTATCTGGAACAGAATGGAACGGTGGTCTACCGGTCGAAGGACGGCAGGTCATCCGGGATATCCTCACGCATCTGGGGCTCTGGCTGGTCCGATCAAGGCCGCCGCCAAAAATCCATGCCGCCACATTATCCGAATCCAAAACCTTTGATTCCTACGCGCATCCACCACATTCACAAGCCGATGCCTACGCCGATCCCGAATACTCTTGGATGATTACATTTACCCTGAAGGGCACACGCAGTCATAACGTTTTGTGATTTTTTCAATAATCATTTAAGGCGCGCCGCAGAGGTATGTCTGAATTCCGGGTGAAATATCTGTTTTGCAGGTGACACGGTAAAAAGATGAACAGATTTTTCAAAAAGATGGATATCGTAATGTTCCTTCAGCGGGAGCAGCCGCGCCGCACCCCAAATCTTGTGGCTAAATATTCTTGACACACAAGACGGCGTTCCCTACACTGCCGACAACGAGCAAGTTCTTATCAATTTTTCATCTTTTGGTATTTACCGCTAAAATAAACAATGCTATGAACTTCACAGTGCGGCATTCCCCGTGTCTTAGGAGTCCCAATGTATCGGCATGACAGGAAATTCGCCATCACTATGGGGCGCGGAGAATATTTTGCATGAAGAGATATGCCGAATTTTCGGAAAGTATTTTTTTGTAATGACTATAGATTACTTGATTGTCGGTTCGGGGTTGACCGGCGCCGTCATCGCCAGAGAACTGTTTGATCACGGGCTTAGTGTTTTGGTGTTGGAACGGAGGGCACACATTGGCGGAAACGTGCATGACCACTGTCATCCAAGCGGGATAAAAATTCACTCATATGGTCCGCATTATTTCAGAACAAACAATGAAAATATCTGGCAGTATGTGAATAAGTTTGCGACATTCTATAAATACGAGCCTGAAGTGAAATCTTTTGTGGACGGTTCATATGAAAACTGGCCGATCGCCGATCGTTATATAAAGGAGTCCATCGGTCCGGATTGGACCCCGTCTTTTACGGGTACCCCTGTTAACTTCGAGGAAGCATCTCTGGCCATGATGCCGGAAACAATCTATATGAAATTCGTCAAGGGCTACACGGAAAAACAGTGGGGTGTGGATGCAAGGGATTTATCACCTGAGCTTGCCAAACGCTTTGATATTCGCAGGAATAATGACCCCAGACTGGTGACACACAGGTACCAGGGCATTCCCGATGAGGGTTACGCGTCCTTTATGAGCAAGTTGCTTACGGATATTCCCATATTGCTCAATTTCGACTATTTAAAAAATCGGAATTCTTTTAAACCTCAAAAAAAATTGATTTTCACCGGTCCCATAGACGAGTATTTCGGGTACAAACTCGGCCGCCTTAAATATCGCGGCCAGATGAGAAAAGACACATACATTGCCGGCGTTGATTACATTCAGCCATGCGGCCAGGTCAATAACCCGGATGGCATCAGCGGAGCACACATCAGAACTCTCGAATGGAAACATATGATGCCGCCTGAATATGCCCGGCAGATCAGGGGAACCGTTCTGACCACTGAAACGCCATGCGTACCGGATTCCTCGGACCATTACGAGTACCCTTTCCCGGATCTGCTAAATGCGAAGCTTTACTCCAGGTATCGCGAAGAGGCTGATAAGATCGGCGACGTCTTGATTTGCGGACGGCTTGGAGAGTATAAATACTATGACATGGACCAGGCCATTGCCAGAGCAATGGTCCTGGCCGGGGAATTATTGGCGTCCTGAATATAAATTATGCCGGCAATCAAAATAAAAAATGCGTAACAGAAATCTGATCATATCCGCCGTGGGAGATCATTCTTTTCATAAAGAATGGATAAGCGGCGAGCCTGACTTTGATTTAGTATTAATTTATTACGGGAATGATGATGAAATTTTCACCGGTTACAGAAAAGATGCTCTGACAGCCATCAGGCAAAAAGGTCAAAAATTTCCCTTAACGGGCGCTTTTCTTCAAAATAACCTGGCGCTTATCGAGCAGTATGAATATATCTGGCTGCCGGACGACGATATTTCCATATCAACGGATCGTTTGAATAAATTATTTAAAATCGCCAAAGAGTATGATTTATCCATTTGCCAGCCCTCGGTAATGTCAGCCAACCATGAAGTTTCACACTTAATAACAAGCCCGGTAAAAAACGTTAAATTAAGGTTTACTAATTTTGTCGAAATCATGATGCCTTTGTTCAGGACCACGACGCTTCTATCTCTCTGCGACGATTTCAGCCTTTCAGAATCCGGCTGGGGATTGGATGCGTCCTGGTCACACAGATTGAACGACCCGAAAAACAAGATCGCTATCATCGATGAAATTTCGGCTCTGCATACCCGGCCGGTTGGTTCCGATTATTCAAGATTTCGCGTGCATCCGCAAACCGAATTGGATTATTTTCTGCATAAATACAATATCCGTTTTTACACACAAAATTACTCATTCATATTCAAAGACAATTTGCTCAAAAGCCGATGGATCAAAAACCTTATATATCTCTGCAGGGGAAAAACATAAACGGGAATACCCCCCCGGAAGTTGTGCCAGAGGTAATTAGAGTGTAGAATAAAAAAGCACTTTAAGGAGGCACAGATGAAGAAGCGATTTACAGAGGAGCAGATCATCGGTATTTTGCAGGAAGCTGAAACAGGGGCGAAGGTAATGGACGTATGCCGCAAACACGGGATCAGCGACGCAACATACTACAACTGGAAGGCCAAGTATGGCGGCATGACCGTAAGCGATGCCAGGAAACTGCGGGCGCTGGAGGAAGAAAACCGTCGGTTAAAACATATTGTTGCCGATTTGACATTAGATAATCAGGCATTAAAGGCAGTCCGCGAAAAAAAGTTTTAAGCCCAGAGTTCGGAGAGAAGCGGTCGGATTTGTTATCGAGAGCTTTGGGCTGAGCATAAGGCGATCATGCAAATTGATAGGATTAAGCAGAAACACGCTACGGTATGAATACAAACATGACAAAGATGAGGCGTTACGCAAGCGATTAAAGGAACTGGCAGAGGAACGGCGACGATCCGGCTGTCAGATGCTTCATGCCTTGGCGAAACGGGAAGGCTTAGTCATAAATCATAAGCGGACAGAACGAATATACAAAGAAGAATTGACCATCCGGAGGCGTAAGAAAAGATCAGCCCATGCAAGGGTAGCGATACCAAGGGCAAAGAAACGGAATGAGCTGTGGAGTCTGGATTTTCTGCACGATGCACTGGGCAACGGAAGAAAGATAAGGATATTGCCAATCCTGGACACGTTTACAAAAGAATGTCACAGAATAGAAGTGGACCAATCCATAGGCGGCAGGCGAGTGACTTCAGTGTTGAGCGAGGCATCATTGATGCATGGGCTGCCGGAGAATATTGTAGTAGATAATGGTCCCGAGTTTATCAGCAACGCAATGGATGAGTGGGCCTACCGTCAGAAAGTGAAGCTGCACTTTATCAGACCCGGGAAGCCGGTTGATAATGCCTTTATGGAAAGTTTCAACGCAAGGCTCCGGGAAGAGTGTTTGAACGTCAACTGGTTTAGAAGCATTGAACACGCAAGACACGTGATTGAAGCATGGCGGATGGATTACAACGAGACCCGGCCGTACAGTACGCTGGGATTTCTCACGCCGAAGGAAGTTGCACAAAAAGAAGAAACTATATTATTGGAAAACTCTAATTTACAATGGCACTACAACTGGGGGTAGTCCACATTATTTCGACACCGGCTTAACTGGCACAATCATGACACCATCTTCAGGCACGACGAGTCCCGATGATCTTCCCGTTCGCGGATTGATATCCAGTCCGCATCGGGCACTTCACTTTGCATATTTCGCAGTCACAATCCGTGCAGATAATCTTTGATGAAGCAAAAGACATGACGTTTTTTCAATAACCAAGTATTCGCTTTGTGCCCAACCAGGAATATCCTTACTGGATCTCCTCGGCTTTTCAGAAAAAATTGCTCTTTTTTGAGAGGCATTTCAAGATAAAATTCCTTAAAAATCGGGCTAATTGAGCTTTTGCGCCTCAATATTTTGTGGTAATGCAAATACGCTGAAAGAATCCGCGGGATTTGGAATGTCCGATTTCCCGCGCGAAAGACAGGAAGAATTGACGCAAATATGAGCATCCTCCAATGACCGAAGGCCGACAGCCTTTTGAAATCGAATTCAATCCCGAATTCCGGCGCGCGCTGGAGTTGATGGAGGAGACGGACAGGAATATCTTTATCACGGGCCGCGCCGGCACGGGCAAGTCCACCCTGCTGAATTATTTTTACCAGAGCACCAAAAAGAACGCCGTGTTGCTGGCGCCGACGGGCGTGGCCGCCGTCAATATCGGCGGGCAGACGATTCATTCCTTCTTCAATTTTAAGCCGACCGTCACGCCTTCCGCCATTCGCAGAAAGCGCGGCGCGGCGAAAACTGGGAACTCTCTTTACAAAAAGCTCACGACCATTGTGATTGACGAGGTTTCGATGGTGCGTGCCGATCTGCTGGATTGTGTGGACAAATTCCTGCGGCTCAACGGCCCGAATTCCAGACGACCTTTCGGCGGCGTGCAGATGATCTTCATCGGCGATCTTTATCAGCTGCCGCCCGTGGTGACCGGCGCCGAGCGCGAGATTTTCCGATCGCATTACGCGAGCCCTTACTTTTTCAGCGCCAAAGCGATGGAGGGGCTGGATCTGGAATTTATTGAACTTGAGAAAGTATACCGTCAACAGGATGACGATTTTATCCGCCTGCTCAACGCGGTACGCAACAATTCCATCACTCAAGAGGATATCGCCCTGCTCAACCGCCGCTGTCATCCGTCCTTTGAGGCGCCCGAAAACGACTTTTACATTTCGCTCACCAGCACCAACGAGCTGGCCGACTGCATCAACGAGCAGTGTCTGGAGCAACTGCCCGGCAACATCTGGAAGGCCCGCGGGGAAACCCGGGGTGATTTCGGCGAGGAGTACCTGCCGACGTCGGTCGAGCTCAAGCTCAAGAAGGGCGCGCAAATCATGATGCTCAACAACGATTCCTACGGGCGCTGGATTAACGGCACCATCGGCCGGGTGAGAAAATTCGCCCGTGACGAGGACGGCGAAGATGTCATCATCGCGGATCTGGACAACGGCGAAACGGTGGAAATATCGCCCTATACATGGAAAATTTATAAATATTTTTTGAAAAACGAGGAGGTGCATTCGGAAGAGGTCGGCTCCTTCCGCCATTATCCGGTGCGGCTGGCCTTTGCGGTGACGATTCACAAAAGCCAGGGAAAAACTTTTGAAAAGGTCATCATTGACGTGGGGCGCGGCACGTTCGCCCACGGCCAGATGTATGTGGCGCTTTCCCGCTGCACGTCGCTGGAGGGGATGGTGCTCAAATCGCCGCTGAAAAAAAGCCACGTTCTGATGGATTGGCGCGTGGTGAAGTTCCTGACGAATCTGCAATATGCAAAAGCCGAGCTTGTCTTGCCGCGCCGACAGAAAATCAAATTGCTGGAGGAGGCGATTGAGGAGAGTCAAGTCATTGAAATTGTTTATCTTAAGGCGAAGGATGAAAAATCGGTGCGCATGATCAGGCCGCTGGAAATCGGGGAGACGGAATTTAACGGCACGCCGTTTATGGGGTTGTATGCCTATTGCATGGCGCGCGGGCAAAACCGGGTTTTCAACGTTGACCGCATTCTGGCAATCCGCTTTTTATCCGAGCAATAGGCGCGAATAACAAACATTTTGCTTGACAAGCCATTTTAAATTGAATATCTATCGCCTTTAATTTTCAATAAAGTGGTGATTTTTATGAAGACATACATGGCAAAAGCGCAGGACGTTGAGAAAAAATGGTATATCGCTGACGCTTCGGGCAAGGTGCTGGGAAGATTCGCCAGCGAAATCGCCCGCCGCTTAAGAGGAAAACACAAGGCGATTTACACGCCGCATGTGGATACCGGCGATTATGTCATCGTGGTCAACGCGGAAAAAATCGTTCTGACGGGCAAAAAGCTGACGGATAAAAAATATTATTCCTATTCGGGTTATCCAGGCGGCTTGAAAGAAACGGCGGCCGGCAAGATGTTGGCGGAAAAGCCGGAGAATTTAATCCGTTTGGCCGTTCAAGGCATGTTGCCCAAAAACAGTTTGGGGCGCAAAATGCTCAAGAAACTTAAAGTTTATTCCGGCAACGCTCATGGTCACGAAGCCCAGTGTCCGGAAAAATTATCCATTTAATTGGGAAAACAAGAAATTCGATTTTGTGGGGAACTCATGGCGGAACAAAGATTTTATGCAACGGGAAAAAGGAAAAACGCGATTGCCCGCGTTTACATGAAACTGGGCAGCGGAAATTTTGTCGTCAACAAAAGAAGTTTTGATGAATATTTCACGCGTCCCAGCCTGAAAATGATTATCAAGCAGCCTCTGGAAATCACTGGTAAAAAAGATCAGTTTGATTTATACGTAAACGTAAGCGGCGGAGGCGTGGCCGGCCAAGCGGGTGCGGTGAAGCACGGCATATCCAAAGCTCTTCTGGAATATGACAACGAATTGCGACCCATATTGAAAAAAGCCGGGTTTTTGACCAGAGATGCCCGAGCGAAAGAACGAAAGAAATACGGGCAACCCGGAGCGAGGAAGCGATTCCAATTCTCCAAACGTTAAATTCCGAAAGGGGGGCTTCTGGCCTCCTTTTTTTTTGGGAGATTTCTTATGATGAAAGCAGCGGTGTTCGGCGCGAGCGGCTATACGGGACAGGAACTGATCAGAATTCTATCGGGCCATCCCGATGTGGAACTCGTTGCGGCGACGTCCCGGCGTTTTGACGGGCAAAAGGTGGCCGATGTTTTTCCCGCGCTGGCGGGTCTGACCGGTTTGACCTATCGGAATGCCGCTCCGAACCAAATCGCCGGGCTCTGCGACGTGGTTTTTCTGGCCCTGCCGCATGGCGTGTCCATGACCATCGCGCCGGAGTTCCTCAAGGCGGGCAAAATCGTGATTGACTTGAGCGCCGATTACCGTATCCGGGATCTGAAGACCTACGAAGCGTGGTATACGAAACACGTAAGCGCCAAGTTTATCAAAGACGCGGTTTACGGCATCCCTGAGCTCTACCGGCAGAAAATCAAAAAAGCGAAAATGGTGGCCAACCCCGGCTGCTATCCGACGAGTATTATCCTGGGCCTCGCGCCGGCGCTGAAACAGAAAATTCTGGAGCCGTCCAGCATCATCGCCGATTCCGCCTCCGGCGTAAGCGGTGCGGGACGGGAGCCGGTCATCGGGTCGCTGTTTTGCGAGGTGGACGGCGGCTTTAAGGCCTATAAGGTCGGCAGGCATCGGCATTTGCCGGAAATCGAGCAGGAGCTCAACGCGCTGGCCGGAAAGAAATTCGCCGTGACCTTTACGCCGCATCTCCTCCCCGTGAAGCGGGGGATTCTCAGCACGATTTACGCGACGCTGAAGAAGGATATGACCCTGAAGGAGGCGCGGGAGCTCTACGCTTCTTTTTACGCCGGGGAAAAATTTGTCCGGGTTTGTCCGGAAGGCGTTTATCCCAACATGTCGTCCGTATGCGGTTCGAATTACTGCGACATCGGATTGGCCGTGGAGGCGCGGACCAAACGCATCATCATCATGGCGGCCATAGATAATCTCATCAAGGGCGCGGCCGGCCAGGCCGTGCAAAATATGAACCTCATTCTCGACCTGCCGGAAGACGCGGGCCTGGGGATGGCGCCGCTGTATCCCTAGGATGGAGCATGTCCCTTAAAATTTACAACACGGCGACACGGAAAAAAGAGACTTTTCAACCGATCCATGAGGGTCAGGTGGGCATCTATGTCTGCGGCATTACCGCCTATGATGTCTGTCACGTCGGCCATGCCCGGGCGGCCATCGTCTTTGATGTGGTGGTTCGTTATTTGAAGGCGAGCGGATGGCGGGTGACCTTCGTCAAGAATTTTACCGATATCGACGACAAAATCATCGACCGTGCCAAACGGGAGGGCGTTCCCTTTACGGCCATTTCGGAGCGTTACATTCAAGCCCATGATGAAGAAATGGCGGCCCTTGGCGTGGAGCCGCCCACGGTAACCCCCAGAGCCACCGAGCACATGGCGGAAATGATTGCGCTGGTGAAGACGCTGGAAGAGAAGGGATATGCTTACGACGTGGACGGCGACGTTTATTTTTCCATTCGGGACTTCCAGCGTTACGGAAAACTCTCTGGCCGCAACCTGGAGGAAATGATGGCCGGTGCGCGCGTGGATGTGAATGACAAAAAAAGGAATCCTCTGGATTTCGCTCTGTGGAAAAAAAGCAAGGAAGGCGAGCCTTTCTGGGAAAGCCCCTGGGGCAGGGGGCGGCCGGGCTGGCATATCGAATGCTCCGCGATGAGCGCGCGCTATCTGGGGACCCCCTTTGACATTCACGGCGGCGGCGAGGATTTGATTTTTCCGCACCATGAGAATGAGGTCGCCCAGACCATGGCGGCCACGGGAAGACCGCTGGCGAATTACTGGATGCACAACGGTTTTGTGAGAATCCATTCTGAAAAAATGTCAAAATCGCTGGGGAACATTTTTCCTGTCCGGGAGATTCTGAAAAATTATCATCCGGAAGTCCTGCGGCTGTTCATCCTGCAGAATCATTACCGCAGTCCGGTGGATTATTCTGACAGCGCGCTCAATGAAACCCGAAGCGCCCTGCTGAGAGTCTATACCGCTCTCAAGCTGGTGAAAGATGTTTTGCAAAAAACGTCTGTTGATAACAGCCGTTCCGACAGAGAACCCTCATCCCGGGAAGAGAAATTCGGAGAGGGGTTCGGTGATCTCGCGGACAAGTTCAATGCGGCCATGGACGATGATTTCAATACCGCGCAGGCGTTGGGCTATGTGTTCGAGACGGTCCGCCGGATAAACCACATCGGGGCGGACAAGCACATGAGCCCGCCTGAAAAGGCGCGAAAGCTGTCGGCCGCCAGAGGGGTCATGGATTATTTCGCTTCGGTACTGGGTGTTTTTCACTCGGACGCGGATGCTTTTTTCCTCTCCGACCGGGATAAAGAGCTTCGTAAGCAGGGGTTGAATGCGGCGGACATTGAAGCCCTGGTGGAGCAAAGAAACGCCGCGCGGGCCGCCAAAGACTGGGCGACAGCCGACGCCATCCGGGCGCAATTGGCCCAACACCACATCGTCCTGAAGGATGCCGCCGGCCAAACCAGCTGGATGATCGAATAATTGACAGCCGCTTTTTCTTGTAAAACAAGTCTGATAAAAAGCCGAAATGAATGAAAAAAATAAAAGAACGTGATATATTGAAAAAAATATAATCCAAATGGCGAGGAAATTTATGTCGACCGTATCCAAAAAAATATTCGTGCTGGCCGTTCTTTGTTTGGGGATTTTTTTCCTGATTAATTTCGACAATGAAGCGAAGGTATCCGCGCAGGACAAGAACTTCTACAAGGATATAAAAACATTCAATGAAGTTTTTGACATTATCCGGAAAAATTATGTGGAAGAGGTTGATTCCAAAAAACTGATGGAAGGCGCCATCAACGGCATGGTGAAGTCTCTGGATCCGCACAGCGCCTTTATGACGCCGGATTTATACAAGGAAATGGAAATCGAGACCCAGGGGCAATTCGGCGGTATCGGCATCGAGATTATGATTATCAAAGATGTATTGACCGTGGTGTCTCCCATTGAAGACACGCCGGCCTATAACGCCGGAATCAAAGCGGGTGATCAGATCATCAAAATTGACGGCAAGCCCACGAAAGACATCACGTTGATGGAGGCGGTGAAAAAACTGCGCGGACCCAAGAACACGAAGGTGACCATCACCATCATGCGCGAAAACATGTCCAAACCCAAGGATATCACCCTCACCCGCGACATTATTCAGGTCAAGAGCGTCAAGGTGAAGAAGATTGACGAGGGCATCCGTTACATCCGCATCGCCGCATTCCAGGAAAGGACGGCCGATGATTTGCGCAGGGAACTTAAAAAAATCAGCGAAGGCAACGCGCCGTTGAAGGGCTTGGTGCTCGATTTGCGCAATGATCCGGGCGGATTGCTGACCCAGGCGATAGAGGTTTCCGACATCTTTCTGAAGACCGGCGTCATCGTGTCCACGCGCGGGCGGGTGAAAAACATGGAAACCAAAGCGGTGGCCAAGGATGACCAAAACGAAATCACCTGTCCGATCGTCGTGTTGGTCAATGAGGGGACGGCAAGCGCCGCGGAAATTGTCGCCGGCGCGCTTCAGGACAACGGACGCGCCCTGATCGTGGGAACGCAGACATTCGGCAAGGCGTCGGTACAGACGGTGATTCCGCTGGATGACGGCTCCGCACTGAAACTGACCACCGCGCGCTATTATACTCCGAAAGGTCGGTCCATCCAGGCGGAGGGCATTACGCCGGATATTATTGTCAAATATGTCAAACCGTCCGAAGAGAGCGAGGACGGCGGCAGTAAACATCTCCGGGAAAAAGACTTGGAAGGCCACATTAAGCCGAAACAGGAAGAAGGTGTTCCGCCGGAGGAAATGGAGTTTAAAGACATCAAAGATTTGTCGGACATCGCCAAGGACAATCAACTGAAAACGGCTGTGGATATCTTGAAGAGCTGGAACATTATGAAAGAAAATCTCAAGTGAAGTTATTCGAACATGCGTGCCGCGCCGGAATATGAAAACATTTAAGACGATTACCAATGCTGTGGTTGTCCTGCTTATCGTTGCGTTGATAGGGGGCATCCTCTATGTTCTTTTTCAATTTAAGGAGGAGATGCCCCCGGTAAAGGAAACAAAAGAAGCAGCTAAAAAACCTCCCGTCAAAAAGCCGAAAGTTGAAAAGGCGAAAAAGGAGAAAGTGGCGATCCGCCCTCCGCTGCACAAAAGGCAGATCGCCATCATTATCGATGATATCGGCGGCAATCTGGAAGCCGCCAAAGCCTTGATGAAAATAGACGCCGAGTTGACTTTTGCCGTTTTGCCCATGCAGGCGCATTCCCGGGAAGTGGCGGAAATGTTGCATAAGGCCAAGAGGGAAGTTCTTCTGCATTTGCCCATGGAACCGGCTTCTTATCCCCGTGAAAAGCCAGGCGAGGGGGCCCTCTTTACGGAAATGTCTCCGGAGGAACTGATCCTGCAGTTAAAGAAGAATATGGCTTCTGTGCCCCACGCGGTGGGGGTCAACAATCACATGGGCTCGAAATTCATGGCAGATCCGGAAAAACTGACGGTGATTTTCCGCGAGCTGAAGAAAAACCGCATGTTTTTCATTGATTCGAGGACTGCGCCCGACACGCAGGCGGCCACAGTGGCACAACAAGTCGGTTTGAAGATGGGTCAACGGAAAATCTTCATTGATAATGCCCGGGATTATAAACAAATTTACGATAATCTCATGCGCGTGGTCACGGGTCATAATGATTTTCCGCTCATCCTGATTGGTCATCCTTATGCGGAAACGATTAAAGCGCTCCAATTGGCGTCTGAAAATTTGCGCAAACAGGGCATCGACATTGTGCCGGTGTCGCGACTGATCGCGGAGCAAAAATCCTCGTAGCGTTGGATGATGGTTTCAAGAGGCGAAGAATATTCATGATGCGCAATCAAAAAACATATTTCATCCTGATGCTGGTATGTGTCGCGTTGAGCTTGTCCGGATGCGGGCTGTGGCGCAAAGCTCCCGTGGAGAAACATCCGGTGGCCGTGCCGGAAAAATCGGCGAGCGCGGCTTACCATTATTCCTTGGCCGTTATTTTGCGCCTGGACAGCCGCCTCCAAGAAGCGACGGAGGAAATGAAAAAAGCCTGGGAAGCGGATCCCGATTCCGCCTATCTGGCAACCGAACTGATTTCGATATACGCGCAACAGGGTGATATGAAAAACGCTTTGGCCTTCGGGGAGGAGATGCTCTCCAAAAATCCCAATAGCGTGGAATTGAACCTGATCATGGGCAGTCTGTATCTGAATGTCGAAGATTACGACAAGGCGATTGGCGCGGATAAGAAAGTCATCGAAATAGACCCCAAAAATCTTATCGCACATCTTTATCTGGCCATCACCTATGCCGAAGAGAAAAAATTCGATAAATCAGAAGAAACATTCAAAAAAATGCTCAAGATTGATCCCGAAAATCTGATGGGCATTTACTATTACGCGAAAATGCTGACCCAGGCCAACCGCCTGGAAGAAGCGGAGAAGATGCTGAAAAAAGCCATGTCTTTGAATCCTTATTTTGAGATGGCTCTGTTTGATCTGTCGGCGCTTTATGAAAATCAGAACAAGCTCGACAAGGCCGTGGACCTGTATCGCAGCTACCTGGCCATCAATCCCTCCCGCATCGGTTTGCGGATGAAAACGGGGGAGTTGCTGATGAAGGGCAAAAAATATGACGAGGCCCAAAAAGAGTTTCAGGAAATCTTAAAATTCGATCCGGATAACCGGGAAGTGAAAATCGCCTTAGGCTTAATGTATTATGACATGAACAGGATTGACGCCGCCATTGAGGAATTCGCCTCCATTCTGAGCAAAAACCCGCAAGACCACAAAGTCAGATATCTTCTGGCCAACGCGTATGAAGAAAAAAAGGACAATCCATCGGCTCTGGCGGAGTATAAAAAAATTTCCGTTTCCTCCGATCTGTTTGCATCGGCTCAAATCCGGGCGGGATTTATCCTGAAGAAGGACAACAATCTTTCCGGCGCCATCGCGCTGATCGAAAATGCGATCCGGCAGCGCAAGGACCAAATATCGTTGCACCTGTTTTTGTCGTCGCTTTATGAGGAGGCCCAGGACCTCAAGGCCGCGGAAAACGTGCTGCGGGAAGGCATCGGCATTTCGCCTGAAACGCTGGAGTTGCATTACGCGCTGGGTGTGCTCTACGAGAAAACAGACCGGTTTGAACAAAGCATCAGCGAGATGAAAAAAGTTTTAGAAATTGATCCGGAGAACGCCGAGGCGCTTAACTTTATCGGATACAGCTATGCCGAGCGCAATATCAATCTTGACGAAGCGGAAACCATGATTCTGCGGGCGATGGAACTCAAGCCGGACAACGGCTATTTCATTGACAGTCTGGGCTGGGTCTATTTCAAAAAGAACAAAGTAAATCAGGCCCTGAAATATTTGAAGCAGGCACACGACCTGCTGCCCGAAGAAGTGGAAATCATGCTGCATTTGGCGGATGTTTATATGAGTCTGAATAAGGTCAAGGAAGCGAAAGAGATGTGCGAGAAGGTGCTGAAAATCGACAGCCAGAATAAAATCGCTCAACAAAAGCTGGAGGAGCTCACCGGCGGCAAGCGCTAAATTTTCTTTGGATTCCATGCGCCTAAAATCAATAATCTTAATGTCTTTCCTTGCCTTGTGCGCCGTCCTTTCCGGCTGCGTCATGCAGCCTTCGCTCATTCCCGATGCGTCTAACGGGATGATGTCCGGAGGATGGAACGCCGCCCTCGGAACGAATGATCTGGTCAGGGCGATGGTCAATATCGAAGTGGAAAAATCCAAAAGTTACCATACGACGCAGGCGACGCTGCTTTTGAAGAAACCGTCGTATCTGCGTTTGGAAATCCTTTCGGTGATGGGCATCTCCGGCCTTTGCGTCATCGCGGCGCCGGAAAAAATGATTGTCTATCTTCCGTCGAAAAACGAATTTTATTCCGGACGGCCTTCCCGGCAAAACATAAGCAAATTCATCCCTCTGCCGTTGGATGCGGCAGATATTGTCCCGATGCTGACCGGATCCATTCCCGGCTTGACCGATGATAGTGTGGAGAAACGCCTTTATCAAGAAAATGATCCTTGGCGGTTGGACATGACCTGGCGATCGGGCGTTTCTCAAACCGCATGGCTGAAGCTCAATCGGTTGATCAGGTTGACGCGTTCCGGCGATGGACCGCAAGAATGGCTGAACGCGGAATATTTTTATGAAAACGAGCGGGAATCCCTGCCGTCAAAAATCGTCTTCACGATGGCCGACGGGGGCTATATCGGTATAACGTATACGGATCTCAGCGTGGAGAAAACGGATGATGTTTCAATGTTTAATATGGACCTCCCCCCGAATGCCACAGTCGTTGATTTGAATTAATCCTTTCAGCAGTTGATTATTTAATTTCCTGAAGATTGGAACGGGCGATGCGCGCCTGACTGGTATTGGGATACTTTTTGATGACTTCCTGCAAAAGCAGTTTGGCGCTTGTTTTGTCTCCCAGTTTCAGAAAAGCCAATCCCTGCTTCAGCAGGGCGTAAGGAACCTTATTGCTATTGGGATAATTTTTCGTGACCTTTTCATATTCCAGAATGGCGGTTTCATACTTTTTCTCGAAAAAATAGCATTCACCGATCCAGAACTGCGCGTTGTCGGAATACTCGCTGTTCGGATAGGACGCCAGGTAATTCTGGAATTCCGTGCGGGCCTTGTCGTAATTGCCTTCCGTGAAGGTTTGGTAAGCCGCCGAGTAAGCCTTATCCTTGTCGCTTTTCTGGGCGGCGTCCTTTGAGGCGGTGACAGGAGCCGATTTTCCGTTTTTGTCCGGGGTGTCGCCGGAAATGTTTTTATTGCCGATTTCCAGGAAATTTTCGATAAAATTGATTTTCAGCAAAATGTTTTCGAAGCGCTGGTCTTCTTTTTTGGTGAAGGCGGAAAAATCCTTTTTCAGGGATTCAATCTGCCCGCGGAGCTGCTGAAGATTGTCACGCACATCGGCCATGTCGGCTGCGGTGTTGGCCTGCGTATTGCGCAGAGCTTCCAGGGACTCGGTGGTCTTTTTCAGGGCGGCGATCTCGGTTTCCAGGGTGGCCAGCCGGTCATCCATCTTCTGGTTCATTTCCGCGCGCAAAGCGCGTAAATCCCCGGACGTGGCGCATCCCGCCAAAAGCAGAACCGCTATGAACAATACAAGATATTTAAAATACCTCACGGCTTCACCTCACACAATCATCGGATTAAGGATGCACGACAAAGTGCGCCCGTCTGTTTTTGGCCCAAGCCTCTTCGTTGGAGGCGGGATCCAAAGGACGTTCTTCGCCATAGCTGACGGTCTTGATGACCGATTCCTTGATGCCGAGATTGACCAGATAGGATTTGGTTTCATCGGCGCGTCTTTGTCCCAGAGCAAGATTGTATTCCGCCGTTCCCCGTTCGTCACAGTGCCCTTCAATCGTGACGGACGAAAACCGGTGCTTCATCAAGAGCGCGGCATTGGCCTGAAGGATTTCCCGCGCATCGGGACGGATGGCGGAGCTGTCGTAGTCAAAATTAATGTCACGGATTAGATCCTGAAGGATAGCGGCCTGCTGCGGTTTTTGAGGCTGGGCTTCGGAAGCTTCCAGAATATCGGAGCCTCTGTCTTTTGCCCAGGTATCCGAAGGACCTGCGCCTTGTTCCGAGGCCGTCTGCTGTTGGCTTGGCGTGGAGGTGGCGGAGACCGTTTGTTTTTTGGCACAGCCCGCCAGCAGAGCGAGACCGCCCATCAAAACCAGTAAACATGCTGTCAAGATTAGATTTTTTTTCATAAGGCCATCCTTTCCCTGATTAGTGAAGTTTATAAAAAAATGTCAAAGGCTTTCTCCCTGTCCTTTGTTATATCAGTCGCGACGGGTTTTGGTTTTTTGAATGCGCGTGTTTTATACGTTAAAAAGTTCTAAAACTCAAGTGAAAATGAACGGGCGTTTTATTTCAGGCGTGGCGACCATGATGGAGTCGCCAGTTTGTATTTTTGTTCATAAAGAATCCTCGGATGGGAGCCGTTGGAATTCATGATGATGATTTTGCTTTTTGAGCCGCCCCGTGCGAGGTAAACAAGTTGCCTGCCGGAGGGCGACCACGACGGAGATTCATTATTTTCCGCATCCGAGGTCAGCTGAACGGGAGAGTTTCCCTCCACGTCAACGGTGAAGATCTGATAGCGGTTGTCCGTTAAACCTTCATACGCGATGCGGTCGCCCCGAGGCGACCATGCTGGCGAGGTGTTGTAGGTGCCTTCATAAGTCAGCCTTCTGACGTTGCTTCCGTCGGCGTCCATGACATAAATTTGCGGAGAGCCGGAGCGGTTGGAAACGAAGGCGATTTTTTTGCCGTCCGGCGACCAGGTCGGCGAAACGTCGATGGCAAAATTGTTTGTCAGACGTTTTAATTGAAGGGTGCCCAGTTCCAGCACATAGATTTCTTCATTTCGGTCTTTGCTCAGCGTCAGCAGGATTCTGCTCCCATCCGGTGAAAAGGCGCCGCATAAATTCAGTCCTTCAAACGAAGGGACCTTTTTTTCCACGCCGCTTTTGAGGTTCCGGATGTAAATTTCCGGACGACCATCCTTATACGATGTAAAGGCCATGTATTGGCCGTCGGGGGACCAGCGGGGAGAAATGACAATCGACTGATGATTCGTAATCTTTTTCAAATCTTCGCCGTCGTAACCGATGAGGTGGATGTCGGATTTCGAACCGGCCTTGGACACAAAAGCGACTCTGGTGTTGAAATCGCCTTCATCGTTAATCAGTGCCAGCAGAATGTCTGAAGCCAATGCCCGGGAAACGGCTTTCAGATGAGCCGTGTCCGTCCGGTATTTTTTATGAAAAATCTGTTCCCCGCGGACGACATCAAACAAAAAACCTTCCACGATGATTGCATCGTCCTTTTTCAAAAGAGAGCCTTTGAGCAGATAATCCGCTCCGACGGCCGTCCAATCCGCAAAACGGATTTTGTCGGCGGTCAGCGCAGTCCGGAAAGTGCTGTCCTCCAGAAAACCTTTTGGGTTCAGCACATTGAAAAGACCGGTCATGGCCAGATCTTTTTTGATGTGTTCCGGCAGGGAAATGTCCCATTCCGCCGGCACCCCCGGCGACGTGATGAAATCGCAGATGGCAATGGGAATCAGCCGGAAAGCAGGGGAATCGATATCTACATAGATTTTCGCCGACGTCATTCCGCCGGCGAACCCCAGCAGGCAAAGCGCCGCAAGAAAGGCAATGGCATATTTTTTCATTTTTTCGGGACAACCCCTCCTTGGAATGCGGGAATTTTTAACAGACGGTCCGGTTCTTTTCAAACAAAAATTCCATCAGCGCAGTTCCGCCGAATGAAAGCGGATGCCGATTTCAATGTTATGATCCCTCACCCACCGGGGCAAAGGGGGAAACGGCTGAGATTTTTTGACGGCCCTTAAAGCGGACTCGTCGAAATATCGGTTGCCAGAGCGTTTTTCAAAAGAGACTTTTTCCACGGCGCCGCTGCGGTCAATGCTTAGGTCGATGATAGCCGTGATGTTTTCGTCCGGCATGAGCGATGGGGGCATCGACCAGTTTTGCTTGACTTTGAACCAGACGGCTTGAATGTATTCCTTGATTTCGGAATTCATTTCGCCGGCGGTGGCGGGCGATCCGGTGGCGACGGCTGACTGGGAAGCCGTAGGGGCCGTGGTATTTTGTCTTTGGCGGATGGCATTGAGCGCCTTTTGAATGTCGGATTCCCTCTTGGCTTGAGAGGGCATTGCGTCCGAATAAACGCTGGTGATCTTTCTCTTGAGAATGACGGTCTGGCCCACGTCTTTTGTTTTGAAAAGTTCGTTGAAAGACGAAGCGTTGCCCGAAGGCAAAACAGCCTCAGAGCCGACCAGTTGGACGGAATAGATAGGTCCGAAAGTCAAGCGCCTAGAACTGGTCGGCACGGAAACGAAAATCAGGGAAACAGCGATGAAATGAAAGGCCACGGAGAGGAGAATCATTTTTTTGAAGGAATCGGAATTGCCGCGGCAGCCGTGGGCAAGCATCCGGGAAGTCATCTTCTTTCCTCTGGCGGCTCGGTAATCATGCCCAATTTGTCGACGCCCGCTCGGCGGACTTCCGCCATGACCTCCACGACAAAACCATAGGGAACGTTTTTGTCGGCCCGCAGGAAAATTTCCCGGTCGATCCTGCTCGATAAAATGGCCGCCAGTTTGGATGTCAATTCATCCAGAGGGAGTCTTGTTTTGTTGAGGTAGATTTCCTTGGATTCGCTGATGGTCAGGACCAGTTTTTCCTCGGCCAAATCGAGACTCTTGGACTTGACCCTCGGCAGATTGACGTCAATGCCCATGGAAAGCATCGGGGCCGTGACCATAAAGATGACCAAAAGCACCAGCATGACATCCACTAAAGGCGTGACATTGATTTCCGCCAAGGGTTTGCTGGAATGATTGCTTCTTCGAAATTTCCGCATAAGCCTTTTACCTTCAGCTTGCCTTGCGCGCGATATGGCGTTCGATGATATTTAAAAATTCCGAAGCGAAATTTTCCATTTCCTGCACCATGCTTTTCGACTGATTCAGAAAATAATTGTAGAAAATGACTGCCGGAATGGCCGCGGCCAGGCCCGCCGCCGTGGCAATCAGGGCTTCGGAAATACCGGGGGCGACCACCGCCAGCGTCGCCGAACCGCGCATGCCGATGGACTGGAAGGTTTCCATGATGCCCCAGACCGTGCCGAACAGCCCGATGAAAGGGCTGGCCGAACCGGTGGTGGCCAGAAAACCGAGCGCGCTCTCCAGCTTGGTCATTTCGGTGCCGCAGCTGTTGCTCAGGGCGCGTTCAAGATTGTCCAGAGAAGAAAGGCGGATGTCGTCGCCGGCCGCCGGGGCATCGGAATGCTTTTCCCCGCTTTTAGAAAGTTCTTCATAGCCGACGCGAAAAACTTCCGCCGTGGTGGAGAAAGAATATTTTTTCGCCGCCGCGAGAACGTCGGTTAGTTTGGACAGGCGTTGATACTCGTCATTGAACGCCTCGTTTTCTTTTTTGATTCTGCCGTAGGTGCGCCATTTGAGAAAAATGATGGCCCACGAAATCACCGAAAAAATCAGGAGGATGAGCAGAACGAACTTCACCATCGGACCGGTATTTAAAATGATGCTTAAAATGCTCCCGTTCAAACTTACAGAACCCATAATATCCCCGCATCTTGTGAATTTTATTTGAGGCGTAAACTAAAGGAAAAAGACAACCTTGTCAACATATCTTTTAGATGACAGCGCCGTCATAAATCTTCCGGCGTGAAAGCGACCACGTCGTCAATCTTGTCCGCGCTGACGCAAAGCATTGCCAGCCGGTCCACGCCCAGGGCCGCGCCCGCGCAGGGGGCAAGCGCGTCGAGCGATTGCAGGAATTTTTCCGGCATGTCATAGGACGCCCAGCGTTTTCCGGCGCGTTTTTTCAACGCCTCGCCGAAGCGGTTTCGTTGTTCGGCGGCGTCGGTAAGCTCCGAAAAGCCGTTGACGATCTCGAGGCCGCCGATATAGAGCTCAAACCGTTCGCAAACCGAAGGGTCGCCGTCCTTGATCCTGGCCAACGCCGCCAGACTTGCAGGGTAATCATGGAGAAACGTTGGTTTTTCCACGCCCAACCGGGGTTCGACGTATCCAACCAACAACTCGTCGAACCGGTTTTGAGCCAGCGCTTCCTCCACGGAAACCGGCGCGTATTTCGCGAACGCTTCGGCGACCGTCATTCTCTGCCAGCCGGGTGCCAGAGCAATGTCGCGGCCGCTCGTCTTCAGGTTTTGCAATCCCAATGCTTGGGCGGCAAACCGGATTAAATCCTCGCATTGATCCATGAGCTTTTGATAATCAAAACCGGCGACATACCATTCCAGCATGGTGAATTCCGGAAGATGCAGGCGGCCTCTTTCCGCTTTGCGGAAACATTTGCAGATTTGAAATAGACGCTGATAGCCGGCGGCCAGAAGCCGCTTCATGCAGAGTTCGGGGGAGGTCTGCAAAAACCAGCCGTCGGCAGGGAACGCCTCGATATGTTCTTCGGGAGCGGGGGACGGAATTCTCAAGGGGGTTTCCACTTCCAGAAAGTCGTGGCTGATGAAATACGCGCGGAGGCTTTGCGTAAGGCGGGCACGCACCCGCAACGCCTGTGATTTGCGGGCTAAGTAGAAATGGTAATCCAAGCTGCCCTCCGGCGCGTGTTAGCCTTTGACGCGGGTCAGATATTCTCCGGTGCGCGTGTCAATGCGGATTTTTTCCCCTTCGGTGATGAAGGTGGGAACCTGAATCGTGTAGCCGGTTTCCACCTTGACCGGCTTGGTCGTGCCGGAGACGGTGTCGCCCTTGGCCCAGGGTTCCGCTTCCGTGACGACCAGCTCGACAAAATTGGGCAGGCTCAACCCGATGGGTTTGTCCTCAAAAAGCAGAATTTCCACTTCAATGTTATCCGTCATGAAATTTTTTGCGTCGCCGACCTGATCTTCGGTCAGATAAACCTGTTCGTAGGTTTCATTATCCATGAAACAATATTTGTCTTCTTCCTTGTAGAGGTACTGCATCTTCTTTTCGCGCAAATCCGCCGGTTCGAATGTGTCCACGGAACGGAACGTGCGCTCGAATTGGGCTCCGGTGACCATGTTCTTGAGTTTGGTGCGGTAAAGCGCCTGTCCCTTCCCCGGTTTGACAAAGTTAAATTCAATGATGACATACGGCTCATTGTCGATTTTCAGCCGCAGCCCTTTTCTTAAATCACTGGCGGTGTACATAAGAATCTCCTTGCAAATAAGATGAACAAAACAAAAAGCCTCGCGCTTTTTATGGGTTTCTCTAATCTATTTATGTGAACTTGTCAAAAAAATGTTTGTTCTTTTTCAGGTCGTTTTGGATGGTCCGGGATAGGGCGTTCAGCGGTATTTTCCCGGCGCGTCCCGGCGTGTCCACGACGTATTGGGGGAGGCAAAGTCCCGAGCACTGCCGCCGCATGGCTTCCATCAGCGCCATGCCGGATGTCAGGTCGGTGCGGAAATGTGCGCAACCCCGGGCGGGATCGCAGTGAAAAAGATAATAAGGCCGGACGGATATTTTTTGGAGGCCGTTGAGCAGGGCTTTCATGACCTCCGGTAAATCATTAACGCCCTTGAGCAGGACCGACTGATTGGAAACGGGTATGCCGGCTTCCTGGAGACGGTTGCAGGCGCGCGCGGCTTCCGGAGTGATTTCCGCCGGATGATTGAATTGCGTGTTGAACCACAGAGGACGGTGGCGTTTCAGTATCCGGCAGAGATCCCGGGTGATGCGCATCGGCATCACAACGGGCGTCCGACTGCCAATGCGTAAAATTTCGATGTGCGGCAACGACCTTAAGGAACTGAGGAGCTTGTCCAGAACCGCGTCCTCCAGCGTCAGCGGGTCGCCGCCGGAGATGATGACTTCCCGGATTTGCCGGGCGGAAGCCAGATAATCCAGCATGATCTGCCATCGTTTTTTCAAGCTTCCGGGACGGTCGGTCGACCAGAAACGCTTGCGGTTGCAATGCCGGCAGTAAACGGCGCAGGCTTCCGTGACCATCGCCAGGCAGCGGTCCGGATACCGGTGGATTAACTTGGGGACCGGCATTTTCAAATCTTCCTCCAGCGGATCTTCCGGCAGAAGCCGCCCGCAGGAAATTTCTTCGCTGCGAGGAATGCTTTGAGCGCATATCGGATCGGAGAAATGATTGTCCCGGATCAGGGACAGATAATAAGGCGTGATAGCCATGGGGTAAACAGCGGCGACTTTTTTAAAGCTTGTTTCATCGGAAGGCACGTTCCCCAGCAAACGCTTCAGCGGCGCGAATCCCGTGACGCGGTTTTTTAATTGCCAGCGCCAGCTGTTCCAGTCTGTTGCCGAAGCCTTAAAGGATGAAAGAAAAAATTGCGTATTCAACGTCCGCTCCGTTTTGTTGGATGAGGCATGCCCGTAAGCTATCGGGGAGCCTCCTGAAAGTCGTTCGCCACGCCCCGCAGGGATGGGTTTCCTACCACAAATTTACGGCCTTGCAAAGTTCAATAAAAAATGGGACGGAAAAAAACGCCCGGCTATGCTATGGTCTTTTGGCAGGACAACGGAGGAGACGTTCTGTGATGGATACGCAAAAAAGCAAGGAGAGGGTGGCGCTTCTGTCGGTGGCGTCGAATTCTTTTCTGGTGGTATTCAAAATCATTGTCGGTGTTGCAATCGGCTCCGTTTCAATCATTTCGGAAGCCATTCACTCCGGCGTGGATTTGCTGGCGGCCTTGATTGCCATGTTTTCCGTCAAAACATCCGGCGTACCCGCCGATGAGCGGCATCCTTTCGGCCACGGCAAGATTGAAAACATTTCTGGTTTTGTTGAGGCCCTGCTTATTTTTGCCGCGGCGTTCTGGATTATTTTTGAAGCGCTGAAAAAATTAAACGCGCCCCGGGCGATGGAAAACCCTGAATGGGGCGTGGGCGTCATGTTGTTTTCCGCCGTCATGAATTTCATGGTGTCGCGGAAACTTTTTCAGGTCGGCCGGGAAACCGACTCCATCGCCCTGCAGGCCGACGCCTGGCATCTGCGCACGGATGTTTACACTTCCGCCGGGGTCATGGCGGCGCTGGGCGTCATCTGGCTGGGACATAAGATTTTACCCGATCCGAACATTCACTGGATTGACCCGGTCGCCGCGATAATTGTGGCCTTGCTGATTCTGCGTGCGGCTTATCAATTAACCATGAATTCCCTTCGCGATTTGGTTGACGTTCAACTGCCGGTGGAAGAGGAGGATTTTATCCGCGACATCATCCGGGGCGAGGACAAAATTTACGGCTTTCACCACCTGCGGACGCGCAAGGCCGGCGCGCTACGGTTTATGGAGTTTCACATCAAGGTGGATCCGCAGATGTCCGTGCATGATTCGCACGATATTACCAAAATATTAAAGAAAAACATCCGCAACAGGTTTCCCGATTCGGCCATCACCATCCACGTGGAGCCCTGTGACGGCGACTGCACGGATATTTGTGAGGCCGGCTGTTTCCTGCCCGCGGAGAAAAGACCGAAGCGGCCGCCCCTTCCCGCATTGCCCCATGAGGTCACATGATACACCGCTCCAGGATGTTCTATTCGTAATGGCCTTGCCATAAATCTATCTTAAGCCTTTAAATTAAATAATTTTCTCAGTTACGGCTGTCTTAAAAATGATATTTCAAGACCTAACCCCATTATTCTTGGCATCACCTTTCCCATGACCTGCAACATTCGCATCGTGGCAGAGAATGCCAAGATTCAGTTTGCCTTTTTGCCGCGCGGTTTGGCCCCGGAGCTGGGTTCCCACGTCATCGTGCCCTGCATCGCAGGCCCGTCCTTAGCCGCGGATCTGCTGCTTTCCGGCCGCATGACCAGCGGCAGGGAAATGGCCCGGCTGGGTTGGCATCAGGGGCCGTTCCGGCAGCGGACGTGCTGTCGGCCGCGCTGGAGCAGGCCCGAGAGTATAGAAAAACGGCACCGGTGTCTGTGGCTATCTCCAAACACCTGCTATGGAAGGGACTCACCTCCACCATTGCGGAAATGGATGAGTCTGAATTCAGCCTGTTTCGGTGGGTCTGCCGTCAACCCGATGCAGCGGAAGGGATTATCTTCTTTCTTGAGAAGCGACCACCGGGCTGGAAAATGTCGGCCACCAAAGACCTGCCCGATTTTCTGGACGATTCCAATTGATAGAAATCCGGTGCGTAAATCCATTGGCGCTATGCAAGCTTCCTTTGCACTTTTTCCTTCGACGTTAATATTTCATTTTATACGCAGGGAATCGTTGACCGGCGCCATCTTTCTGGGCTTTGAATTCGTCCAGCGTCAAAAACGGCGTGCTCAATGATTGAGTTCTCTGTTGGGTGATGCATGAATTCGAGACACATAGCTCCTTCTTGCGAAGCATGAAACTTCGTGCGATGTCATGTTTGAGAACTCCCCGAAGCCGCATCATCCTGCCAGTATCGGGAATTTTAGGGCATCAGACTCTGCAAGACTCTTAACGCGTCGGACAATTCTTTTGCCTCGTTATTGATCTTGTCACTTTTTTCAATACCCTTGGTTATCTTCGACTTCAAAGTTTCCTGAGTCTGAGTATATGAACCCTTATCCTGTTCATAGCGGCTAAGGCAATACTTGAACAGTTTGTTTGTGCATTGATTCAAGGTCTCGGAACCCACGCATCCGGCGTTTTGCTGATCCTGAACGGAATAGCTTTTATTGGCACATTGCTTGACATAGCTTTTATATCCGCCGTAATAGGTTTCCTCAAGGAAGGGCCAGCCACCCTGGCAATCGTGAAATTTCAACGGGGAATATGCCTTCTGTACCCTGTCTATCGCAAACATCAAATTATTATAAAGCGACATGGAGTTAACCAATGCTTCAGTCACATGGATGGGCACCTGCAATACCTTTCTCGTTGATGCGGGTTCTTCTTGCACAAGCGGTGGCAGCGGCTGTACAACCCGGGTATTCGCTTTCGGGCCGGTCACCGGTTGCTCGGCGCTTACGGCGCTTGACAGCAATGCAACAAACCATAACGACACGGTAAAAATTAATAGAGAATTCGTAGTCTTCATAGTTTTCCTCCTGAGCAAACAAGATATTTTTTATATGCAAAATAATGCGCTTCCCCTCACGTGTCAATGTTTTTAATTTTGCGAATCTTCCATCATTGTATAGAAAAATTTACCCTCCTGCCTCATTCAAAATTAAAGTAAATTTAAAGGCACGGTGGCATACTTGTAAGCGGAATGCACCTTCTTGTCCCGAAGGCGATTTATTGTTAACCCGATTAGTAGGGAAACGATGACAGCGATGTAGGCGATACCAGCAGACTGTTCCAGCATGACCAGTACCCGTGATGACGATTTTGCTTCCCGCATTGCCCCGTGAGGTCACATGATACACCGCTCCAGGATGTTCTATTCGTAATGGCCTTGCCATAAATCTATCTTAAGCCTTTAAATTAAATAATTTTCTCAGTTACGGCTGTCTTAAAAATGATATTTTAAGACCTGACCCCATTATTCCGGACATCCGATTTTATCATAAAATACAATCGAATCAGACTGTCCGGCAATTGGTGTTTAATGAAATTCTTCCCCCTGCTGAACAACTCTGTGGGAGCATACCTTATTCTGAAGAACTTGTTGGAGCTGAAAAACAACCGCACTTTTTTTGTCTCCGAGGATCTCTCATAGGGCAGCAGATGTATTTTATTTCTGACCGAAGACGCCCAGTCTTCCATCGCCTTGAGATCATTCTTCTCCGAATCGGTTGGGCGGCGCAAAACGGACAACATTACCGCATCCATTACGGTCTGAAGCGCCATCTGTGATGCTTTCAGCGCGAGATCATCCCGGTTGATGCTTTCAAAAAAAGAAACCCGTTCCACATGAGCAAGAAAGCAATGATACTGATGACCGATGGTCCGTGAGCCCGTTATGGATTCCTTGCGCACCCTGTAATTGTATTTGACTTGATCGGTGATGACGATCTTTCGGGCCCGATAAAATATTTTGGGCATGACCGCTATGTCTTCATACGTTCGGCCTTCTGGAAATTCAATGCCGTCAAAAAGCACCTTTTTGAAAAGTTTATCCCATACGTAATTACAAAGCCATTTATCTTGTACAAGTTCCGTCAGCGCTTCACTACCCGAATACAGGGTAATGCCCTCAGGAACACCCGTTGGAAACGGATGCACAACCCTGGAATGGATAACCTGCTTACCGCATATGGCAATATCGGCATCATGGGCATGTAAAATCCCATAAAGCGTTTCGTGATAATCAGACTCGATAAAATCGTCCGAATCGATGAAACTTAAATAATCGCCGCGCGAAAGCCGCATGCCCACATTCCGTGATTCTGATAATCCGGCGTTCTTTTGATGAATCAAAGAGATCCGATGATCCCTTTTGGCATATTCTTCGGCAATTTCAGGAGAGCGATCCGTTGAACCGTCATTGATAAGAATTATTTCCAAATTTCGGTAGGTCTGCCCTGTAATGGAGTCCAGACAGCGGGGCAGATATTCCCCCCACATTATAAACCGGAACAATGACGCTGATCAGTGGAAGA
>Ga0116190_1000787_pt1 | contig 29880 bp, 24 predicted proteins | sample AD_JPNTR4_MetaG_FD_89808 | JGI IMG/M metagenome (GOLD analysis project Ga0116190, IMG submission 89808) | Active sludge microbial communities of municipal wastewater-treating anaerobic digesters from Japan - AD_JPNTR4_MetaG | ecosystem: Engineered > Bioreactor > Anaerobic > Digestate | place...
CCTGTGGCTTCAGCCGGTTCGTTGCCTCCCCGTCTGCACATTCGGTAACAGGGTGCTGGTTAGGCTTTCCCTGTGTCGGACTTTAACCGACTGCATATCGCACGCTTTGCTTGGCGCACTCATGTACACTCCTTTCGCAACTTCACGTATCCGCCGAGTTCGGTTCGGGCCTAGAACTTGGCACACAGTTCGAATCGCAAGTAGTAACCGGTTTTCTGTTCGTCATAATAATCACCCGCATCAAAAACCTCGGCCTGCACCATCCCCTTGACCTCGCTCTCCTTACGGAAAAAGCCAGCCAACAGCGGGAACTGGTACTTCGCCACGCCAAGCAGGCCGCGGTAACTGTCATCCTGCGCTGTGTCATTTTCCGCCGCGAACATCGGGCCGGCCTCTAGGCTGACTTTATGTGCCTTAGCAGGTGCGATGGCCACCTCCAGATGCGGATAAACGAGATTCGTCCAGTAAAATTTGGCGTACTGGCTCGAGGCCAGCTCGCTGAACCATAGCGTCCGGTTGAAGACCGGATTCCAGTTGTTATCACCGCCGGTTGTGGCATTTTCGTCACCCGAGAGATAGAGCAAGGCCCCCTTAACCGTAGGTTTCCAAGAGGAGTCAGGCGCGATTTTGTACAACGCCCCCGCGTACCCCATGAAAGCGAGAATGTCGCGACCATCGTCGGTTTCGCCAAACTGCGCGGCGCCTTCGACATCGAATGAGAGCCGTTCGCTGAGCGAAGGCGTCAGCCGAAGACCGACGGTATGAAAATCGCGGCCCGCGACACGTTTGGAGCGGTCGCCCTTGTTGTAGTAACGACTCTCGTCCTTCCAGATGTAATACGCTTCCACCGGAAACTCCCTGTTCCCGCCACAGGACAGGTAAGCACCGACCGCCGATTCGGTGAGATCGTTATTCTCGCCGCCCGTGCGACTGGTCAAATCGTAGTGCTCCCCACCCAGCGTCCAATCATCTTCCGGCCGCTGCAGGATCCCGAACACGTCGAGCGTGCTCTTTTCCTTGAGATGGACACGGGCGCGGATCGCGTCAAAATAGAGGGAACGGCTGCCGTCGCCCGCGCTGCCGTCGCTGATCACACGGCCATCCCCATACTTGAGATCCTGCCGTCCGACACGCAGATCCAGTCTATTGTCGAACAAGCCATTGACGTCCAGATAGAGGGCGTCGATGAACAGTTCGTCCGGGAACTGATACTGCTGCTTGGCGTTGTGGTAACCGCGGAACTCATCCGCCAAACGACTGTAGAGCGTGACGTTCTCGTACCTGACATCCCCCCATGCTCGTGTGCGCAGGCGGAAGTAATCCTGATAAGCCGTATTGATCTTACCGCCAGCAGATGGGGAGTTGTCCTTGTAATCATAGCGGAAACGGATATCAATCCCGCCATTCAACTTCAGCCTCGACGATGCTTCGGCCACACGGACCGGAGCCTCTGCGCGAGTAGCTTGCGACGCAGATGGCGCTTGAGTCTGAGCGACCGCCGCCAGCGCCGTTGCTGCGAATAGAGACGCAATTGGTGTATGGGTCATGGATGTGCTCCTTCTTGGAACTGATTTTTTGGCGCGTACACTGTAGGCGTGGCCTTATTTACTCGGCAGATAGATTTGATCGAATATGCCGCCGTCCGCGAAATGTTCTTGATGCGCCTTTTGCCAGCCGCCAAACACCTCGTCGATCGTGATCAGCTTGACCGCCGGGAAACGGGCGATGTCCGCCGGATCCGCGTGTTCCGGCGCACGCGGCCGGTAGTAGTTCTTGGCGGCGATTTTCTGGCCCTCGGGGCTGTACAGATATTTCAGGTAGGCTTCCGCCAGTGCGCGTGACCCGCGCCGGTCAACCACCTTGTCCACCACCGCCACCGCCGGCTCAGCCAGAATGCTGATTGGCGGCACGACAATATCAAACGCGTCCTTACCCAGCTCGTTCACCGCCAGAAACGCCTCGTTCTCCCAAGCCAGCAGCACATCGCCGATCCCCCGTTGCACGAAGGTCGTGGTCGCTCCGCGCGCCCCGGAATCGAGCACCGGCACATGCTTATAGAGCGCGGCGATATAAGATTTGGCCTTCGTTTGCGCCGCCGCCACCTCGGCGGCGAATTCCGGTTTTTGGATTTTCTCAAGATCGCCGCCCAATTCGCGCTCCAGCATGAACGCCCAGGCCGCCAAGTGATTCCAGCGGGCACCGCCCGAGGTCTTGGGGTTGGGCGTGATCACCTGAATCCCGGGTTTGACCAGATCATCCCAGTTCTTGATTTCTTTAGGATTGCCCTTACGCACCAGAAACACGATGGTTGACGTGTAAGGCGCACTGTTTTGCGGCAACTTTTGCTGCCAATCCGCACTTAATAGTTTGCCCTTGGCCGCTACCTCATCGATGTCATAGGCCAAGGCCAGTGTAACCACATCCGCATCGAGCCCATCAATGACGGACCGGGCCTGTTTGCCCGATCCGCCATGCGATTGCTTGATCGTAATCCTCTGTCCGGGGTGTTCCTTGGCATACCAGCGGGCAAACGCCTGATTGTAGTCCTTGTAAAGCTCGCGCGTCGGATCATAGGACACGTTGAGAAGCACCGTGGCCTCCGCCGCCAATAGCCCCGTCACACCGATCGCCAAGATACCCGCCGCCTTCACTGTTTTTCGACTTGTGCTGTTCATGTCCACTCCTTCCTTATGGCTCGCCGGCCACAGTTTGACTCCGTCTTCCGTTCGATAATCTTCTATGTCGATGGAATTAGTCGTGTATATTGCCGGAAACACCCTGCCTTTGCAACCTCAATTTCAAAAATTGTGTGCCTGCGTCACCACGCAGGATCAGGAAACCATACGATTTTCAACAAGGCCACGCTTATCTTACCGCCGAAACACCCTGCCGGGATGATCCGGTGCACTTGTTTTTCCGTTGTGGCGCGTTTCGACTTGATGCGGGTATCCGCGTTGTCGTAATATGTTTCCGTTCATTTTCCAAACCTTTTGGATGATAATAATTTAGCCAGCATAGCTCAGTTGGTAGAGCACTTGATTTGTAATCATGAGGTCGTCGGTTCGAACCCGTCTGCTGGCTCCATCAAAGACCTGCACAAAAAGCCCGGTTTAATTGGGGGCTTGAGGAGGAGATCGGAATGAAAGTTGCCGCTGTTGCCATCACTGTTGTTGCGTTGACTGTTGGCGGGACCATTGCCAGAACGGATGCACCGCTGGCTGACATCCATTTGCCCGCGCCGCGCATGGAGGGTGGCAAGCCCCTGCTCACAGCCTTGAAAGAGAGGCAGACGTGCCGTGCCTTCAGCGATAAGCCACTTTCGATGCAGGTCATCTCCGATCTGCTCTGGGCCGCTTTCGGCATCAACCGCCCCGATTCCGGCAAGCGTACAGCACCCTCTGCCCGCAACTGGCAGGAGATTGAAGTCTATGCGGTGCTGGCCAATGGCGCGTACCGGTACGATGCCCCAAACAATCTCCTACGGGCGGTCGCAACGGGTGATCTGCGCGCGCTCACCGGCAAACAGCCCTATGTGGCGAAACCGCCGCTCAACCTGGTCTATGTGGTCAACCCGTCCAAAATAAAGGCCGCGCCAGACGATGACACGGTGATCTATTACAGCGCAGGAGCGGGGTTCATCAGCCAGAATGTCTACCTGTTCTGCGCCTCGGAGGGATTGGGGACCGTCGTGCGGGGACTGATCGACCGCCAAGCGCTGGCCGAAGCGCTCAAACTGCCTGAAAACTTCCGCATCCTCCTGGCGCAAACGGTCGGATACCCTGAGGGAGAGAACTAGTCTTTCCCTACCGCCTATTCCGGGAACAGCTTAGCCATACACGCCGGGCAAATACCATGGCTGAAGTCCGCTTCGGGATGTCGAATCAGGTAATGTTCAATGGGTTGCCAGTTGTTATTATTGTCGCGAATGCATTTACAGTATGAGCAAATAGAAACAATGCCGCGCAACGTTTGAAGTTCGGACAAATAGTCGCTCAGTTGCTTGTTTTTTTCACCAAGCTGGGCATTGATATATCTGACTTCCAAGTGCGCATCAATCAACATCTTGAAATTCTTGAGAAGGTTCTCAATGACTTCAGAGTATTCATTGCGCTTGTTGTCCAACACGCAAATTGTTCCGAAAACTGTCTTGTTGGGCAACATGAGCGGGAATCCCAGATAGGAGATCATATTCCGTTTGACGTCCGGGTTGTCTTTCCATTCGTCATCCGCCAAGGCATCAGGCACAAGCAGCTTTTCCTGCGTTTTGAACACACGCTCACAATAAAGTCCAGACCCCAAGAAAGGCTCGCGATCCCCCGGATGGTAGGGGTTCTCTTTGTTTCGGTTGGCCACAAGCACCTCAATGTCGTTACCGCAGAACCTCATAATCAATGCGGCAGGAACGCGCACAATCTGGGTAACGAGGTTAATAATTTCCTGCCAATGCCCCATAATGTTGTCGGGAATGACCATGGTCACATCTTTTTGGCTGATCATACTTTTTCTCCATGTACGTTATTAAACACAGCAGCCGTCAGGGCGCGGCCGCGAACCGCCCCACCCGATCCGCATCATTGTCGTAGGTGTAGACAAACCGTTGAGGCGTGTCCACACACGTCAACACCGGCGGCCCCCCCGTCCCGCCGATCTGTCGCGGCAGATACTCCACGCCGCATGCCTGCGTGGGCCGATCCAGCGCATCGGTCGCCAAGACCCGGTGGCCACGATAGGTGAAGCGTTCCGGAGCGGCACCTGAGCGCGTACGATACCATCCGGTCAACCGCCCCTGTTGATCGTACGCATAAAGGTCTTTCCAGCCTTTTTGCATGGTGAGGATCGGATCGGCGTACCGATGCGCACTGTTGGCGTAATCGACCGACTGAATCTGCCCGTCGTCGCGGTAGACGCGCTCCTCATTGGGCAGGTAGTAGAACGAGACCAGCGAGGGGGCCGAATAGTGCGTCCCGTACCGCACAAAGCAGCCGAGATCGACACGGCTGGTCTGCAACGTTGCGGGCTGCCCATCGGTTCCTGTCGGCCGGTAAACGCCATGATATGCTACCGTGACGGTGACCTGCGAACCGTCAGGCTTGAGCGGTTGGATCGTGATTTTAGCGGGATCTCCCTGCAGCACCACCCACTGGTAGACGATCCCGTCCGACTTCGGTGCGGCGGTGGCCTCAAGTGTCATGCTGCGGGTACGCGCGACCCCGCGCACCACGCGTGCGATTGCGAACGGCGTATCGAACAGGCCCTCCGACCGCATGTCGAAATAATCGACGCCGGGTTCGGCCTGTGCATCCTTGACCGTGCGCAACGTCACAAGCGGCGGGATCTGTTCCGGCGTGAGATCATGCGCCATCCGTACCATCGCCTTGGCATCCAGGTTGCGGGCGTCGAAGACGACCGGATGCGCCATACCGGTCAGGTAGTCTTCCGGCCGCTTCACCGTACGCTGCGTGGCGCGCAAGATCATCTGGAGCGTCGGGGCCAAAACCTGGCGCGCGGTCAGCAAGCGTTTGACTTCCGGCGTAAAAGCCGCCATGGCGGCCGCGAACGCCTCCATAAACGGCTTGTCGGAGAAAGAGGAGCCTTGACTGATGACGTAATACGGCATATTGGCGGGATAGAGGTCTCCTGTCTCGGGATCATAGTCCTTGTGTTCGGGATAGAACCAGCACTGGTTATTGAGATAGAGCCGGAAGGCCGTAAGCGGTTGATAGGGGTCGGTGACAATAGCGCGCGGCAGGCTGCGCCAAAAGGGGCCGTTGACCATCGACATAGACGAATTGCCGATCACCGGCTGGTCGAACAGCGTGTTCGGCACACTCAAATGCGTCTTATGCTGACGTGCTTCCTCGCCATAGACCACCGGCGTGAGCCCGGGGAAATTGGTCACCTCCAGCCGCGAGTGGCCGTCATCCCGGTTCACGTAGAGATCACCGAAATTGCCCGATGCGCGATCCTCCGCCATCCAGCCTCGGATCAGATCCGATACCGGGCCACGGTATGCGTCGGCATAGGCGGAGATCTTCTTGATTTCGGCATTGCGCAGAACAAAGAGCGTTTTGAAGCAGCCGGCGTCAAAATCCCAGACCGTATTGGAACCGTGGATCTCGGCTGGCAGGCCCATGAACACGGCTGAGGGGCTGATCTGCGGCGCGCCTGCCACCGGTTTTCCCTTGAGCGACTCGGCCTTGGCGATCAAAGCCGCGAACTGCGGCAATGCGGCAAGCTGCTTGAGATCGTTGTCGTTTCGGATCGCCGCCGGATCGCGGAATCCCAGATCGATCGCGCGCTCTAGCGCGGCGAAGGCATCGGCCTTGTCGGCCCGGTACGCCAGCGCGCACGCCAAGTTGTACTGCCAGGTCGGGTCTTCGGGCAACAGTGCCACACCTTCGCGGCTGACGCGCTCCATCTCTTCGATCCGTCCCGCGCGGACACTTTGGATCAGTTGCTGTTGGAGCTTCAGATGGCGCGGGAACTTTTGCGGCATCTCAAAGACAGAGGCGTCAGACTGGCCCACCCACACCAACACCGTCAATATCCACGCCGTTCTCCGGCTCATGGCTCGCATGCCCGTCCTCCTTCTCACCAAAACTTCCACCATGGCTTGCGCGCGCGCGTCTGCTGCAACAGCCACGCCAGCACCTCGTCATCGCCATAGACGCGATCCCACACGGCATGGCCCGCCCCTTCATACTCCGTGTAGCGCACCTTGCGGCTACCGGCACGCTTCAACGCATCGACCATCCTGCGCGAGCAGGCTACCGGCACATGCTTATCAGCGCTGCCGTGAAACACCCAGATCGGCAACCGGCTCAACGCGCTCACGCGGTGCACATCCCCGCCGCCACACACTGGGATCGCCGCCGCGAACAGTTCCGGCTCGCGCTGGATCGCGTCCCACGTGCCGAACCCGCCGAAAGAGAGCCCGGTGATGTAGAGGCGGTCAGGATCGGCCTGGCGCTCGGCCACGAGATGCCGCACCAGCTCCAGCGCCTGCGCCAACGCGGGCGCGTGTTCGGGATCCGCCGTGAATGTCTCTTGCATGGCCAGACGGCGGACCCAACCATTGGTCATCGTGCACTGCGGCGCGACCAGCAGAACGGGCTCTGCGACCTTACGCCGCAGAAGTGTCGCAACCAGTGCGGGCAGTCCCACCGTCACCTGCTTCTGATTGTCGGCTCCGCACTCGCCGGAACCGTGCAGAAAAAGAATGAGCGGATACTTGCGCCCCGCGACCGGGAACTGCGGCGCGGCCAGCCGATACCGCACCACCACGCCGGACGCGTTCGTATAGGCGCAGGGCCGCAACATCTCATCTGCCGTGAACTGCGCGTGTGCGACAGCCGCCGCAAACAACAACAGGAACATCCATTTCATAGGCGCTAGGATCCCACAATTCGCACGACAACGGACAGATTTCACACCACGGTCACAGGGAAATACTCACGCAGGCCGGAAGCGCCGTAACAGAGCGCCATGACCGGGCCGGGCTGATGCGCGGTCATTCGCCCGTCGCGCGTCACTTCGGCAAACGTGTTGTGATATTCGACCAGATCGTTGTATCGGTTGGCAGGATTCTTTTTGTAGGTCACCCTGTCGCCGTCGTAACAGGCCCATTCGAGTGGATCTTTGATCACGTCACTCTGAAACGTCGTCAATTCGCCCGCTTTGACTGTTCTGGGCGTCAGATGGATCACACGGTCGCTCCCGCCACCGATCCGGGTAAAGTGGATGAGGTTCCGCTCCGTGTCCAGTTGCACGGCGCTGAACGTTTGCTCGTGAACAGTGCCATGCTTCTTCCTGGGGAGGTCGCGGCACCACGGAGCGGAACCAATCAGGTAGTCGCCGTAGGCCGCATCGCACGGCTCAGTCACGTGTAAGATCCCATTGAGGAAGGTCTGGCGTTCGGCGTGGTGATGGCCCGTGAGATCGACGAGGATACGCCCCTGTGCGCCGCTGAAATCGAATGTCCGGCTCAAGATCGTCACTGACTTGCGGTTCTGATACGCCTCCAACAGGTTGCGCATGTCGGCGAACCGGTTGATTTCACCCGCGTTCCCCACCACGCCCGCCACCGGAATATGGTGCATGACCACGGCCGACCAGCCTGACGGCATCGTTCCAAGCGCCTTTTCAGCCAGCCAATGGAGCTGCGTCGCATGCATGCCCTGCTCCACAGCCCAATATGCCCGTTTGCTCGACACGGCATCTGTGGTATCCGCCACAATGTATCGGACGCGCGATTTAACGTAGTCGACATAGTAATAGCAGCCGGTCGGATCGGAAGCGTTCACCACGGCATCCCGCTCTGAGGCCGTTTCAACAATGACTGTCCGCGCCTCCTCCGCCGTACACGTATATCCCTCTTCCGAGGCGGCATCCCGCCGAATCGTAAAATCGTGGTTGCCCTTAGCCGTATACAGTTGCATGCCACTTTCACGAATCGGATTGACCCAACATGTTTTGTAGTCGTCAATCGTCTGCCAGACACTGTCACGGTCCGACACGCCTTTCGGCGAGAACGCCACCACCAAATCACCGCCGCAAAGCACCTTGCGAATGGGAGCCAGACCGGCCAACTCTGCAAGCACATGTCCTGATTGTTTGGCGTTCGAGGAAATGTGGAGATCGGTGATGAAATAAAACCCTTCTTCACACGATCTGGCCTTTTCGCGGATGCGGGACGCAACAGACGCCAGATACGCCGCGTAGTACTCGGGACACCCTCCCTTCGCCGCCGCAAGTCCCCGTGCGGCAATCCCTAACGCCGTAACGGCGACACTTTCCATGAACGCACGTCTTGAAATCATTTGCCCTGCCCCCATTCCCCAGTTCACGAGATCGTTCTAACCCATCACCGAAAGTCATTGTGCGCTTGAATGTGGAAAAAAACAAGCGTGGACAGCCGCGCCTGAACTGCGGGCGTTGACACTAGTCCTGTCGCATCACCATGCAACGGGCCTTGCGCATGGGAAAACGACCTCAACCATGTCAACTCCCGCAAAACAGGGCGTAACAATCGACATTGCGTCGTCCGCGTGTCTCCGCTACACTGGCCCCATTATGAGTCAAGCTATCCGCGACATGACGGACGCTCTTTTTCGGCGTTATCCGTGTCTGGCCCCGTTCGCTGACAGACTGAGCGCGGCCACGGAAGCCATCGTTGGTTGTCACGCGAACAATGGACTGGTGTTGTTGTGCGGGAATGGCGGGAGCGCCGCGGACGCCTCACACATTGCAGGCGAGTTGCTGAAGGGATTTCTGAACCGGCGCCCGCCGTCGCCCGGGCAGGCAGACCTTCTCGTGCGCGAGATGGGTGACGCCCATCTCGCCGCCAAACTGCAACGGGGTGTGCGCGCCGTCAATTTGTGCGAAGCCTCGTCGATCATTACCGCAACTGCCAATGACCTCGGCCCCGAGCTGATCTTCGCGCAACAGGTTTTCGCGCTGGGCCGCCCCGGCGACATCCTGATCGGCCTCAGTACCAGCGGCAACGCCGAGAACGTCACCCGCGCCATGCAGACGGCTCGCGCAGTCGGACTGACGACAATCGGTTTCACCGGGGCTCGTCCCGGTCGCATGGATGCCTTCTGCGACCTGCTTTTCAAAGTGCCTGAAACCGAGACCTATCGGATCCAGGAACTTCACCTGCCGCTTTATCATGCGCTCTGTGCACAGGTTGAGGCGGTCTGCTTCGGTTCCCATTCGGATGCGATGGAAACAACAAAGGAGAAAAGAGAATGAAAACGCTGCTGTTTCTCATGACTTTCGCAGGCAGCCTGTATGCCGTCGCGGATGAGATGTTCGTCAAACCGGTGCCGGTAACGCCCAAAGAAACCATCCGTCTGTTCAACGGGGTCGATTTTTCCGGCTGGACCAAAGTGATCACCGCCGAGCCGGGCAGCGATCCTGACAAGACCTGGACGATCGCAAACGGCGTGATCCGCTGCACGGGAAAACCGTTCGGTTATCTGATGACGCAGCAGATTTTCGCCAATTTCACTTTGAAGGCCGAATACCGCTGGTATGCGCAAACCGAGCAGATGAACAGCGGCATCTTTGTCTTGAAAACGGGGCCGGACAACTTCTTCCTGCCCAAAGCCGTCGAGGCGCAGCTCAAGAAAGGCAGTGCCGGTGACTTCGTGTTGCTTTCCAAAGCCACAGTAAACGGTCTGGACAACCCCAAGAACATGTCTGTCAAAAAACTGGCCGCCTCCTCGGAAAAACCAGACGGCGAATGGAACAGCGTTGAGATCGTCGTCCAGCAGAACACCGTCACCGTGTTCATCAACGGTGTCCTGCAGAACAAAGGCCATTCGGCCTACACAGACGCCGGCGCCATCTGCCTGCAGAGTGAAGGCGGCGCGATCGAGTTTCGTAACATCACCGTCGGCCCCGTACGGTAAACGCGATCCTCCTTGTCCCGGGCAATCGTTTTTGTTACTCTTCGTCCTGTTTCCGGAAGGGAACGCATCGTGCTAATCAGTACGGTCGAAAGGAGTTCACATGAAAAGCCTGTTAATGGTCACGATCATGGCCGCCGCGACGTTCGCGTTTGTCGGCTGCAAGAAAGAAGAGACGCTGGGCGACAAGATGGACAAGGCCGTCAAGTCTGCCGAAAAAGCGGGCAATGCCGCCGCCAAGGATGCCGAGAAGGCCGCTGGCGACCTGCAGAAGAAGTTGGATGGTGCCCTGAAGAAGTAATTCTTCCCCTACTGTTTCGTGACCGGCAGCCATAAGCTGCCGGTCATTTTTTTGTCTTTCTTTCCGCTTGGAAGTACCGCATCGTTGTATTACCCTCCTATCATGCAAATGACCGCCTCCACCTGTTTGAAACTCGGCGTGTTAGGCTCCGGATCCGGCTCGAACATGCAGTCGGTTTTGGACGCGATCGCCGCCGGCAGCCTGAATGCTGAGATGCGTCTTGTCCTCGCCGATGTGCCGGACGCCTTCATTCTCGAACGTGCCCGCAAACACGGGGTGCCGTGCGGCTGGCTGGACTGCGCCCCCTTCAAAACCAAACTAGACGGAGTCGCCGAGCAACGCTGCATCCAGATGTTGCGGGACGCCGGTGTTGATACGGTGATCCTCGCCGGTTTCATGCGGATCGTGAAACCCGGGCTTCTGGCTGCCTTCCCTCACCGCGTGCTCAACATACACCCAGCTCTATTGCCGGCCTTCCCCGGCTTGCGGGCATGGGCGCAGGCTCTGGAATACGGGGCCAAGGTGGCCGGCTGTACCGTGCATTTCGTGGATGCCGGTACAGATACCGGACCGATCATTGTTCAGCGCTGCGTACCGGTGCTGGAGGACGATACCCCTGAGTCGCTTCACGCGCGCATCCAGGTCGAAGAGCACCTGGCCTATCCGGAAGCGTTGCGCCTGCTTTCTGAAAACCGCCTGACTGTCGCAGGTCGGCGCGTACGGATTGCGTAGAAAACGGCGTGCTGGGTGAGAACATCGAAATCGCTATCGGGATCGCTATCGGGATCGAACACCTTGCGAGGCCATCACGAAAACAAAACACGGGCAACCGCAGAAGAAACGATCCCGATCCCGATATCGATAGCGATTTGGAGGGAGAGAAGACTTTCGGCATGGGCTTGCAGAGGAACGAGTGAGTGACACGAGATCAGGCAGCCGAGACCGACCCCTCGACAACACGGATGAAAAGAGAGAGACTATGCCCATCGGGATAGGGACGCCCCTTGCGGATCGTCCCTCCCACACCACTGATCGTACGGATCGCGTAACCAGCGGCTCGGCTGCTTATTGACAGAATGAACCGAGAAGGATGACTCACGCCGAGCGGGCAAACCAGTCGTCAGGCAGCGCCGCGCATACCGTGCCGTTCTTGCTGAGCCGCCACGCACCCTTTCGGGTGTTTCCGACCGCCTGCGCCACGCTTATTTCGCCGATTCTTCACTGACCGGATCTGGCGCGGGCTCAGCGGGCGGTAGCTCTGCCGCCTGTTCGGCAGGCGCTGCCTCGGCCGTCGGCGCAGCCTCAGCGGCGGATGGCGGCGCAGCGTCAGCTTGCGGCGCAGGCGTCTGGGGCTCAGCCGCATCGGGGTGAGGGCGCCCCCCGCCCTGATGTCCTCCCGCCTGCTTCTCGCCGGGCAGCACACGGAATGCGGGATACTCAAGCGGGCCGCTCAGGACATCGTTGTAAAACTCGACCACATGGCCGCGTTCAACCAGCCACACGAGCTGGACAAGCGTTTCCTTGATCTTTTCCTCGTCTCCGCCCGCGATCGCGGCCACCATTTCCGCCTTGGTGCACGCAGGATGTTCGTTGACGTAGGTCAACACATCGCGCAACGCCTGCACCGTGTGAGACGGATCCAACGCCACCGGCGTCTTGAGCATCACGAAATCCTGTCCCTTGGGATCATTCACACGGAACAGGTGCAGCTTGCGATGGCGGAAGGCCCCGCGCAGGGCAAAGAACAGCGAGGCGGGAAAACGGCGCTCACGCTGCAGCATGTCTTTCAGCGCATAGTAAAGCGGGCGGCTTGGCGTCTGCATGCCGACCGCCGCCGTGCAGATCAGGTGACGCACACTCGCGATCTGCTCCGGCAGGATCTCGCGCAGGAGAACCAGCTCGGCGACATCCCGCTCCATCGCCGGCGCCTTGGGTGCCGGCTCAGCGTCCGCTTCAGCAGTCACGCCGGATTCAGCGGCATCCGCCGCGTCAACCGGTTCGGCCACCGTGGGAGAGGCCCCTTTGCGACGGTAGATCTTCTTCTTCGTGCACTGCTGACGCCACTTTTCAATGACCTCTGGATCACGCACGGTCTCGATACGCGCGCGATACGCCTCCTCGGTCATCGTCGCATATCGCGTCCGCAACATTTCCTGCACTTTGCTGTTGAAACTGTGATGATTCGGCGGGCCCAACAGCTCACCGCTCATACCGCAGCGCGCGACACACACAAACGCGCCCGAGGGCGGCTCGCAAGACACTTCTTCCACATCGAAGAAATCATCCATGTGGCGGTTCACCAGATGCGTGCGGATCTCCTCTTCCGACAGGGCGGGCATGCCGCACACCTTGCACTGGAAAAGCGGCACCTGTTGATCCTTCAAAGGCTCCATGCGAATCAGACATGAAGCGGGGTTATCCAAAAAGAGCCAGGCGATATCGCGCAGCGGGAACGCACGGTGCGAGGTCTGGATGCGGCGTATGACCGCCCCCAACGCCTTCTGCTCAGGCAGCACGCGGATCTCGAGCGGCAACGCGGGCACCTCGGGACGTTCACGGCGCGGCCCGCGGAAATCACGGTAAGGCCGGCAGTCACCTCCGCGCTCCGGCCTGGAACCGCCCTCGGCGCGCGGCCCTCGCAAATCGGCGACAGCCGCACGCGACTCGGGCCGCGGCATCTCGCCACCGGCAGGCCGAGACCCGCGGTCATTCTCACGGCGCGGTGGACGGCGGTCCGGCTTGCGGCGGTCACGACTGTCAAACTCCCGCGTCGCATGGCGGTCACGACCATATTCGCGCCCGCCCCGCCGGGCATCGCCGTCATCCGAAAACCGCTCGTTCTGATAACGCTGGATGTTCTCCTCGGGCGACGTGCGCGCCCAGCTCGGAGCAAAGTTCAAATCCAGCACAATCCCGCCGTTATCCTGACTCTCAGGCTTCGCCTCTTCGTTCTCGCTCATGGTGGTTCTATGGTACCGTTTGTTTGACCGCCCGGTCAATGTGATTTATGACACACGACCCGCCGCAACCGCGGCCAACAGGCCGCCGTGCAACACAATGCTCTTTTGACGTTCGCTCAATGTTGCGGTGGCTGTGAACGAGCGTCCACGCGTCACGTTTGTCAATGTGACCTTCCCGCCGCCCGCCAGCGCCGCGCGGAAATCGCCACACGTCAGTTCATCGCCCGGCCTGATGGTCTCGTAATCTTCCGGACAGTCAAAGATCAGCGGCACGATGCCGAAATTGATCAGGTTGGCGCAGTGGATACGCTCGATACTCCGCGCCAGCACCGCCTTAACGCCGAGGTACATGGGGCACATGGCCGCATGCTCGCGGCTCGATCCCTGTCCATAGCTTTCGCCGGCCACGATGACCACATGGCGGCCCGCATCACGGATCGCCGAGGCCTTCTTGTAGAAGTCGGGATCGACATGCTCAAAGACGTACTTCGCGTACTGCGGCACATTGGAGCGGTACTTCAGGCGCGCGCCAGCCGGCATGATGTGGTCGGTCGTGATCTTGTCGCCGACCTTGATGGCCACCACACCGTCCAGCGCTTCGGGCAGCGGTTTACCTGCCGGAACTTCGCCGATGTTCGGGCCACGCACAATGGGCGTGCCGAGCACACCGCGGCCGGCCGTCTCGCGGAAGAGAAACATGCTGTCATCCACGTCAAACACGGTGGGCTCCTCGACAGCGGCCGGCACCGCCTCGCAGGCACGGGGATCGGTAAACACACCGGTCAGCGCCGCCGCGGCTGCGGTCTCCGGGCTCACCAGATAGACCTGCGCGCTCTGCGTCCCCGAACGACCTTCAAAATTACGGTTGCTGGTACGCAAGCTCACGGCGTCTGTGCCGGGCGACATGTGGTTGCCGATACAGAATCCGCAGGCGTTTTCCAGAATCCGCACGCCAGCCTGCACCAGATCCGCAAGCAGCCCTTCCTTGGCCAGCATCGCCACCACCTGTCGCGAGCCCGGCGCCACGCCGACTTCTACGTCGGGATGCACCTTGCGGCCGCGCATCATCAGCGCCACGGTCTTGAGGTCTCGGTACGACGAGTTGGTGCAGGAGCCGATCAACACTTGGTTGACGCGGCGCCCCGCCATCGAAGCGATCGAAGCCACATTTCCGGGTGAGTGCGGGCAGGCCGCCATGGGCTCGACCGCAGCCAAGTCAATCTCCACTGTCTGTTCGTATTGCGCACCGTCATCGGCTGTCAACTCAACCCAGTCCGCTTCGCGTCCCTGGGCCGCAAGAAATGCGCGTGTCACCGCATCGCTCGGGAAGACCGAAGTCGTGACCCCCAACTCCGCACCCATGTTCGTGATCGTCGCGCGCGCCGGCACGCCCAGCGTCGCCACGCCCGGCCCGCCATACTCAAGCACGCGCCCGACATTGCCCTTGGTCCCGAAACGCGCCAGCACGGTCAGGATCACATCCTTCGCCGAAACGCCCTTCTGCAGGGCACCGGTCAGAAACACCCGTGTGACCTTCGGACAAGTCAAGTAAAAGGGGCCGCCGCCCATCGCCACGGCCACGTCGATCCCGCCCGCGCCGATCGCGATCATGCCGATGCCGCCGCCGGTCGGCGTGTGCGAATCGCTGCCCAGCAGGGTGGCCCCCGGTTTGCCGAAACGTTCCAGATGGAGCTGGTGACAGATGCCGTTGCCCGGCCGCGAGAAAACAAGGCCGTAACGCTGGGCCACGCTCTTGAGATAGGCGTGGTCATCTGCGTTCTCAAAACCGACCTGAATCGTGTTGTGATCCACATAGCTTACGGCCAGATCGGCCTTGGCACGGTCGAGTCCCATGCTCTCAAATTGCAGATAGGCCATCGTGCCGGTCGCGTCCTGCGTGAGCGTCTGATCGATACGGATCGCAAGTTCCTCACCCGGCACCAGACTGCCGGCCACCCGGTGCGCCGAAAGGATTTTTTCAACAATATTCTTTGCCATGCGTAGCTCCTGATTGAACCCCGTATGGTGCATGAAATGGCGTCACGCAACAAGCCCAAACTTATGGATAACGCGTGGATATCCGGGATTCGCCCTCCATCACCGTTTGACAGATCGATGCCGGTACGCTAGTCTTTTCACAAACACACGTGCAAAGGATTCACCGCATGAACATCATCATCTGTGAGACCGCTGAAGAGGCCAGCCTGAAGGCCGCAGCTTTGATCGCCAACGCCGTACGCACCCGCCCAGAAACCGTGCTTGGGCTTGCGACCGGCAGTACGCCCTTGCGCCTCTATCAGGCCCTGATACAGGCTTATCGCGACGGGCTCGACTTCAGCCGCGTGCAAACCTTCAACCTCGACGAGTATTACGGCCTAGCCCCCGACCATCCGCAGTCCTACCGTCGATTCATGAATGAACACCTCTTCAACCACCTGAATCTGAAACCGGAGAACACGCATGTGCCCGACGGTTTGGCGCGCGATGTCGCGGCGTTCTGCACCGAGTATGAGGCAAAGATCCAGGCGGCCGGCGGCATCGACATCCAAGTGCTCGGCATCGGCAGTGACGGACACATCGGATTCAACGAACCCAGCTCCTCGCTGGCCTCGCGTACCCGGCTTGTGACGCTTACCCAGCAAACCGTCAGCGACAACGCGCGCTTTTTCGCTTCGGCCGACGAAGTGCCGCGTCACGCCATTTCGATGGGCATCGGCACGATTCTGGAAGCCAAATGCTGCATGATGCTCAGTTTTGGCTCCAACAAGGCTAAGGCCGTGCGTGCCGCGATCGAGGGAGGCATCTCGCAGTTCACGCCGGCTTCGGCGTTGCAGATGCACCCCAACACCACGGTCTTTCTGGATGAAGCCGCAGCAGCCGATCTTGAGATGAAAGAATATTATCGCTGGAGTGCCGCATGCCCGTAAGGCTATGATGCCTCTCGCATGAACTCACTCCAGACGCTTGACCCTTGGTTCCGCCTGCTGCGGCTGCCGAACCTGCTGACCGTGCCAGGCGACCCCATCGCCGGCACCCTGTTGGCAGCCGCAGCCTTGTCGCGCACGCCCGACGTTCTGGCAACAGCCGCCGCTGCCGGTGCCTCGCTCTGTCTGTACGCTTTCGGTCTGATCTTGAACGACCTGATGGATATCGGGGCGGACCGACTCGAACGGCCGGATCGGCCGTTGCCGTCAGGTGCGATCACCGTGCCGCAGGCCCGCATGGCGGCTATCGCCATGGCGCTCTCCGGCCTCAATCTGGCTTTGACGGCGGGGCGTCCGTCCCTGTATGCCGCGGTCGTGCTGGCCACCCTGATCCTCCTCTACAACGGCGGCGTGAAACGGATCCCTGTGGTGGGCGCGCTAACGATGGGCCTCTGCCGCGGAACGAGTCTATCACTCGGTGCACTGACACTCGGGACACCCGCCTTTGTGGGCCACGGAGGGTTGGTCCTGCTGGCCGCCGTGGGCCTCACCCTCTGTGTAGCCGCCTTTTCAGCGCTGGCCGCGCACGAGATGGACACCGAGAAGCCTCCAGGCTCGTTGCGCTGGCTACCGTTCGTCGCACTGCTCATCACACTGCCCGCCGTGCTCGTGGCGGGAGCGGCGCAACATCGGCCGGAACCACTGATCCCGTTCATTTACGTCTTTTTGATGGTCATGACCCTGATGCGCGCATGGCTGCTGGGCGGGATCCTGTATCGGTTACAACCGGTGCCATCGACCATCGGCGGCCACATCCGCAACCTGCTCATGGTGCAGGCGTGTTTCTGTCTGGCGGCTGGCCCGTGCGGGTTGTTGCCGGCGCTTTTCTTCGTCCTGCTCTCATTCGCTTTCCCGCGCCTGTCGGCGCGGTTTTACAGTAGCTGACCCATACGCTCACGGCTGCTGTACCCGCAGCTTGAAGAAGCGCACCGGTGCGTTCGGCCCAGGGATGATTTCAAGGCGTGTGACCGCAAGCGCCGGATCATCCGTGGCCTGCACGTCAAGCAGACGTGCCGTCAATCCCGTATCCGACCGCACGTCCGACCAAGACGCGGTGGGTGTGGTCAGATCGTCGGCGCAAACCACCAGATACGTCAGTCCAACCGGATCGTCAACACGCGTTCGATACGCATAGACCAACGCGCCCGCATCGCGGTCGAGCCGCGGCAGATACGGCGTGATCGGCTCTGCACGGCCGGCGCCCAGCGCATACCGCAACAGGTTGGCCACACCGTCCGCGTCAACCGCAAGCGGGCCGCTCACGGCCGCGTCCAGGCGTTCGGCCAGCGTGAACCGTTCGGCGCACCATGCCGCATACCCGTGCGCAGGACGGGAAATTTTAAGCCTGCGGCCCGTGCCCACCGCAACAGTCGAGAGATCGAGCGCCACCGGACATGGCGCATACGTCTGGCCCTCGAACGTCTCGCTGCCATACGGATCCGGCGCAAAAAAGCACCACGATGCCAGCGCGATCCAACGCGTGAAATCCTCGGGAGACGCCGTCTCAAAACCGCCGAGCACGTAACCATCTTCCGGCGGCAGCGTGTCGAGGTAGACATGAACGCGGTTGTCGGCATCCAGAAATCTGGAAAAGGGTGCCGCGCTAAACTGCAAGGCCAACGTATCATTCCCCGTGCTGTCATCCCCCACCGTCGTAAAGCGGAACGCGAAATCCACCTCGCCGCCCACCGACTGCGCGTGAAGGCGTCCCGCCCCCCCGGCGCCGGGCGAGATCCAGCCGCTGCCGGTCACGTTCCCCACGCGGCCGGCGCCGCACAGCCACGCGCCATCGGCCATCGCCACATCCGCATTGAGCATCGCCGTATCCGCCTGCAGACCGCCATCCGCCACCGTGACCACGCCTTCATAATCCGCCGCGTCCCCCGCGATCACGAGTCGCCCCCCACCCCGTTTCACCAGCGGCGACGCCCCGCGGAGTCCGCCGGCCAGCACCAGCGTGTTGGCCAGCAGGCGGTCGCCGGATCTATCCTCAACGGCGATACAAGCGCTCCCCGCCAACATAACCGGTGCCGACACAGCGGCCCAATTCGCGACACCTCCCGGCGCATAACGCAGACCGCCCGTTCCGTCAGCCCCAGTGGCCCCGTTGCTCGCCAGCGCAACAGCATCGCCGAACACATACATGCGCGGAGGGCCGGTCAGCGGATCGCCGGACGTCAAACGAAGTTGTCCGCCGGGCTCAACCGCGACACCTGTTCCAGCAAACGGTGCGGCCGGCTGCGTCATACTCAGCACGCCCTCACGAACGACCGTACGCCCTCCGTACGCTTTGCCGTCACCGGTCATCGTGCAGCGGCCCGGCCCCTCTTTGATCAAACCGCCCGGACCGTTCCACCCCGCCTGCAAACGTAACGCGCCGTATTCCGCATCGCCGACCGTATTGCTCACCACCAGCCGCAGGTCGGTGGCCAGCATCACGCCGTTCGCCACCTCCACCGCCGTAAATCCCGTGCCACCGCCAACCACGGCCAACGAGGCCGCATCGGTTCCACCGTCAAACGTCAGCGCGGCCCCGGCCGGTGCATTCTTCTTGTTGCGGATACGGTTGCTGAATGTCCCGTTGTCGACGGTGACATGGCCCACCGTCACCGCTTGCGCGGCGACGCGTACATTGCGGCGCGGCAACCCATCCCCGTCCGGTTCAGTCGGCGGAGGAATGACCGCTCGCGCCCCCGGCCAGTTCGGAAAACGTCCGGTGTCCCAACAGGCATCGTCGTCCCATTCCTCTTCACCGCTGGGCAGGAAAACCGCCTGCGACACCTGCGCATCGGGATCAAGTTCGAAACGGGCCGTGAACGTCTGCTGCGCGCCCGTAAGCTGCACGGAAAGAGTGGCGCTGGTCTCACCGGATTCAACCCAGTTCACGAAACGGTAGCCCGGACACGGCAACGCACGCAACGTCACCGGGATCTCGCGGAAATACCAGCCGCGCCACGGATAGGGCGCCGCGGGATCGGGAATACCCAACGTATCGCTGTCCACCAGGATATCATTCACCTGCACGCGACCGTGCGCCATATCCGAAGTGGCCACACACACCTCGACCGTGCTCAGGCTGAAACGCGAACACATGTGCCGCCACTCCCACCCATGACGGTCACGCGCGTATTCCCAGATGCTGGCCACCTGGTTGGACCATGTGTTCATACTGTTGATCGCGCCGGGCCAGCGTGCGATGTGTCGTGGCATTTCAGGTGCGACGGCATCACGGATCCGCTCGGTCACCGCGCGCGTGCGCCGCGGCTGGTAGGCGGTGTTGAGCTGATCGGCGTAGCGCGTCAGCATCCGTGCGCGGAAGTCCGCGTTTTCCAACAGCTTTCTGAACAACCGCGTGGCCGCCTCGCAGACCCGGCCGCTGCCGGTCGTGGAGGTGGCCCATGCCCACATGTCCGTGCTGGGCGGATCAGTATCCCATCCGGCAAACGCGAAATCGACGTCGAACATCAGCCAGCGCCAGCGCGCGTCATGAGCGTACGGCGCATCGGGCGCAGTGTTCGCGACACGGGTGCGCCAAAACTTGATGTTGTTGCCGGGCCAGTCCCTGTTCACCACGAACATGTTGGCCAGCATGTAATCCATGAAATTCGCCACATCCACCTGACCGGTCACCGTCGTATACGAGGCGGCATCGGTCAGCGAGTGGCTTGAGAGCCACGTCAACAGCGCGTTGAAATCGGCCGCCGAGCCCTCGTCCGCCACCGGCACGGAAGAGCCGTACGGGAAACCGATGATATCCACCTGCTCCGGATCGACACCGTACACGCGCTCCAGATAACGCGCATCGTAACGCTCGCGCAGGTTGTGGACGCCCCAGTATTCGCCGTTCAGAAAGACGACCGACGGCCGGTACGCCTGCGTATCATGGCGCAAATGTTTGCACAGTTCCTGCGCAACCGCATCGCGTATCATCGACTTCGCCCAGTCATTGCCGCCATTGCGCAACAAGACACGCTTATAGGCATCAAACTGCGGCTGATCGGGAAAAATCGGATAGGCAATCGTTGATGTCCCATATTCCGAACGTGCATACAGGCGCAATGTTTTCTGCGCCATGGCCCTTGAGTACCCGCCGTGAATACGTGCCCCCATGATCTGGCCCACCACGCGCGTCTGATCCACGAACATCTCCACGTTAAATGGACACTCCCAGTCGTTACCATTGGCGCCATCCGGGTTGCCGTAGAGTCCGGTTGGGCCAAAGATGTTCGCGTGATCCGACGCGATGGAGAGAACCGGCACCGTGAATGACGCGGTTTGCGGCCCCACAAACCACGTGCCGCCGAAAAGCGGCGATGGCATCCAGCCTGGGCGCACCGCCACCGCACGCAAGACGCACGCTTTGGGCTGTGGGGTTGTTGGCGTAACATACGAGGTGCCTGTGTTGATCAGACAGAGGGCATCGGGTTCAAGACTACGGTTGTTGAGAGCGAAGGGACGGGAATAACGTTCTGATTGGATGGTCGGCTCGGAACCGTCGGTTGTGTAGTAAATCTCCGCGTCCGGCGTCGCGGTACTCAGCTTGATCAGCAACGACTCCGGGTAAAAACCGGGTGCGATAGACGGCTCAACCGCGCTGACAACGCCCTCGTAAACAACATGGGTGTTGTTCACGAACCCTGGCGTAGGGACCGGCAGCACGCGCCAAACGCCTATGCCGTCCGGCGCCCGACCCGCCGCGCAATCCGACGGCATCACCGGCACTGCCACCTGGTCGGCCACTGAGCCGTCCGAACGCGTGAGGATGAGGTCGCAGCCACCGGCACTGATCTTGAAGTTGGTGTGCAACTCCCGGTCTGAACCAGCGAGAAAACGGAGACCCATGTCAAAAATCGCGTCACTGGTGCTCGGCTTCGACTGATGCAGACTCACCGCACACACATTGTTGCCGGATATCAATAACGCGAGGATCTGTGCCTTGTCGAGTGTATTAGTCAGCCATCCACCGGTGTAGTCCACATTGTAGCCGTCACCGGTGTAGGCCGTGTAGCTGACCGGACCGGGCGGCATCTTGTAACGGTAAATCTCCACACCGTTCAGCCAGACCACCGCCCCGTCGTCGAAATGGTGGCGGATGCTGAGCGGGCCGACCTCCTCGGCCGAAGGCACGGCACCCAGCGTGAAGATCCGGCGGAAGAAATAGGCCGGATAAAACTGCGCGGCCGGGCTCTTGGCCAGCGTCGTACCGCCCGGCACCGTCGGGGATCCAAAACGGGCGTTCCCCAACGGCCAGGCCGAATCGTCGAATTCGGGCGTCTGCCACGCGCCGTCCGGCACGTGACCGGCGTCCCAGTACCGCCATGCGGTGCTCTCCGGGATCAAGATCAGCTCCTCGCCGGCCACCAGATTCGGCCGACGGTTCTTTTTAGAGGCCCACACCAGCAGATGCGCCCCCGGCCCGAGGCTCACCGACGGGAAGGTCCACAAAAACGGGTCTGACAGATCATTGGACAATCCCCATCCTGCCAGATCCACCCGAGCCGCGCCAGTATTGACCAATTCCAGCCAGTCTGAACTCTCGCCATCCTCATCAATCAGTCCATTGTGATTCGAGGCGACAGCCTCATTGATACGTATATCACCCCACACCGCCCCGGCGGCTAACAGCAGGGCAACGAACCATCCGAATCCTTTTGATATGACCTGTCCACCCATAATGGCCCATGCATCACGGCGCTTGAAGCGTAAACCCGAACGTGCTGCCTTGACCGGGCTGGCTCTGCACATCGACCGTCCCGTTCAGTTTATCCACGATGCGGTGCACGATGGACAATCCGAGCCCGTACCCCGATGCCGAAGGCTTGTTGATTTGGAAATGCGCAGCGAACAGTTCGCTGACTTTTTCGTGTGGGATGCCCGGGCCGTTGTCCGACACCCAAAACCGCACCTTCCCATCTCCTAAGGATTCCCCGCCCAAGACAAGGCGCGGCGGCTTTCCGCCATATTTGAGCCCATTCCCAATGTAATTGAACCAGATTTCTTCGACCCAGGCGGCCACCCCCAACGCACGCGGGAAATGCTCCGGCACCACAATTTCCGCCCTGCGCTCATTGATCGCATAGTGAAGCCGATGCAGCACCTCCTTCACGATCGCGACCATATCCAACTCGCCGGCCACCACGTCTTCCTTGCGGATACTGGCGAACAGCAGCAAGTTCTTAATGATGTCGACCATCTTCATGCCGGATCTGGCGATCGACAACAAATCTTCCTTCAGCGCCTGTGGCGAAAGGGTTTCGCAACTGTCGGCCAACATTTCACTCAGCCCGACGATCGGCGTCAGCGCCCCGTTCAGATCATGCGCAACCGTGTGCGCGAACGCATCCAGCTCTTCATTGCGCGCGATCAGCTCCAACTGCATTTTTTTCCTGAGCGTGATGTCGGTCACAATGGCAATGACTAATTCACGTCCCTCAATCTCGAACCCACTCAGCCCGATTTCGACCGGAAAAGTCTCCCCGTTTTTTCGTCTGGCAACAAGATCCATCCCCATCCCCATCGATCGGGCGCGGGGGTTCCTGAAAAAGTCCTCTACATGCAGCGCGTGGCGCTCGCGGAGCTTTTCGGGCAGCAAGATGTCCAACGGGCAACCCAACATCTCATCCGCGTTGTAGCCAAACATGATTTCGGCACGGCGATTCACAAACACGATGTGCCTGCTGCGGTCAATGATAACCACACCCTCGCCCAGCAAACCCAAAATCTCGCGCGCGGCCACATCACTCTTGGCCAGTCCCGACAGGTCGGCGTATGTATCGGTTTGGATAATCGGTTGCGTTGGCATGATCACAGCCCGTGAATCTCACTCACCCCTTGCATCGCGTATTATACCGGACCTTACCGGCAGACGTCAAACTGCGGAACAAACGTTTTGGGCACGGTTTGAGCACAGCGCAAAAAAACGCCTCAACACGGATCGATATACTCGCGGCGAATCGACCCCATACGCGCCAGGCTATCGGACAGTCCACCTTCGCGGTTACGCAGCCGCCAAACCGCCGCGTGCGACGTCATCAACGCTTCCTGTTCCGCCGCCAGTGCCGTCCGCGTCGCAGCGGCATCGATTGAGCCGTCCAAGAGCGCGATTCCACGATGACAGGCGGCTCGTAACAACCGGATCACGTGACGGACCTCCTGCCCGACGACCGAAGCTTGATCACTGGGCAATGGTCGTTCAACATCGTCAATGGCTCCAAGGACATCCTGCAATGTTCCCGTCGTGATCCCCGTTGGCAAAACGCACCCGCGCGGCTTGGCGAGCAGCAGGAACAATTCGCTGGCATTGCCGCGCAACGCGCCACAGCGCAGATAGAGATCGCCCAGCCGCAGCAAGGCGTCACCGTACCCCTGTGCACCGCCGAAAAGATCCATCGCTTCTGCGAGATTCAGATCCCGGTTGCGTGCCCCTCCCCAAGCCAGCGCCGCGCCGTACACATATCCCGCCAGGCTTACCGCCAGCGGTTGCCAGTGACCGCCATCGCCCCAATCCGTGATCAGATACCCGCAGGCCCCGTGACGCCATCCATTCTCAGCCGCAGACGCGAGATTCGCGCGCATGTTGGTCGTACGGCCAGCCAAGCTGTTCCACGACGACGTACCGGGACACACGTAAAACGGCAACCCCGACACGGCCAACAGCCCGCCGTGCGCATCGAACGGATGATCGGCTTCATACCCCCACTCCAACGCCAGCGCGTCGCGCGGCACCTCGCGCACCAGTTCGGGGTGGCGAATGATGATGTCGCCCCAGAACGCCATACGCCGCCCGCGCGCGGTGACCCGTGTATGGATCTCTTTGAGGAAATCCAAATAGACGCGCCCCTCCCCGTGTTCGCGGACCCGTGCCGCCGAACGGCCTTCGCCGCGCAGGTCAAATGTCTCGTCACAACCGACATTGAAAAGCCGCGACGTGAAATTCGGCAGCAGTTGGTCGTACAGGTCCTCGAGAAAGGCCAAGCTGCGCGGATCGGTCGGACAGAGCGAGGTCGGTCGCTCATGCACACCGCCCCAAGGCAGCGGTGCGCCCCCCTGCGGCAATTCGGCGAGCGGCAAGTAACGCGGCCGTGCGAGCCAGCGTTCCAGATGCCCGAACGAATTCTGGTTCGGCACAAGCTCCACGCATCGCTCGAAGCAATAGGCGTCCAGCTCACGGATCTCTTCGGGCGTCATCGGGCTGGCATGGCGCCAGACCTCCTCATGACCACGGTAGGCGAAGGTATGCTCAGTGTAGAGTTGAAGCTGATTGATCTTGAGCGCGGCCAAGGTGTCCACGAGGTCAAAGAGTGTCGCCATCGTTGGAACCTTATCGCGACTGATGTCCAGCATCACGCCACGCGCCTCAAAATCCGGCGCATCTTCAATCTCACAGACCGGCAGCGCCCCCACTGGCTTGCCTGTCACGTGAGCGTTGCGCGTTGAACGTTGCGCGTTGCGCGTTGCGCGTTGCGCGTTGAACGTTATCCCGGCGTTTGTTTCCGCTCCGCAGACGGCGGACAAACGGATAAGCTGAGTCAGCGTCACGGCGGCATAAAAGAGGCCCGCACGGTCCTGCGCCTCGGCTTCGACTCCTGCGCGCGTCACGCGCAACCGGTAGGATTGCGGCCCGGCCACGTGCGGCACGATACGCAATCGGATACACGTGCCCTCGGCAGGCGGGGACCCCAGCCCTTCCATCTCCTGCCATCCCGGCCCCAACGCACGCTGGAGCATACGCCGCGCGGGCCGCGCGGCATCCGCCTCGGCATCAAAGGCAACCATGCCCGACTCACCGATGCGCAACATTCCGGTGCCCATATCGACCCGCCGCGGACGCGGCACCCACTTGTCAGCATCGAATCGCATGCCGCCCCCTCTCCTTTTGTATACTCGCCCAGTCACGCAGAAAACTCAATCCGCCTATTGACCCGCCACAGGGAAAACGATAAATTAATTTAATACATCTGCGGGCGTAGCTCAATGGCAGAGCCCCAGCCTTCCAAGCTGGTTACGAGGGTTCGATTCCCTTCGCCCGCTCCATCCATGCCAGGGTGGCGAAATGGCAGACGCAGCAGACTCAAAATCTGCCGGTGGCAACACCGTGAGGGTTCGACTCCCTCTCCTGGCACCATCAATAAAAACCCCTTGAAATGGCGGCGAGCGCATCCAAGAGGATGTTCACGGCCCTGACATCGCCTTGATCTTTCGGGCCAGCGTTGCCGCGCCCATGGGCCGGGCGTTCAGCATTGTGAGAACGTCCAGCTCCGCAGCCGCGATGATGACGCATGCGGGCTGGAACCCGCGAACCCTATCCCAAACCGTGTTTCTGTTCAGTCTCTTCATCGTGCCCCTCCTCTTGCACCCAGACGGTAACACAGCCCCAGAGACCGGTTCAAGCCAGCTTCCTGATCACGCTGCTGACCACACCCTCGACGGTGAGGCCGCGCTTGGGGCGGATGGTTGCGTACTTCTTGTTCGCCGGCTCCGGGCGCACGCCCTTGCCGTCCTTGTAAAAATATTTCATGGTCCATTCGCCATCCACGCATGCGATCACGATGTCGCCGTTGCGCGGAGTGCGTCCACGCTCGACCAGCACCGTGTCACCGGGCAGGATACCGGCTTCGGTCATGGAATCGCCATCAACCCTGAGCATGAAGGTGGCTTCCGGCCGCGTGACCAGATACTCATCCAGGCTCATCGTGTCCAGCAACGACTCTTCGGCCGGCGACGGGAACCCCGCCGCCACACTGCCCAGCAGCCGCAATTTACACGCAGGGGACCGACGTGGGGCCATGAGACGCCCCGTGGGCGTACGCGTCAATACCCCCGCCTTCACGAACTTTTCCGCCATGACCGAGGCGGTGTTCTTCGATTTCACATTGAACAGCTTGCAAAGTTCGTCCAATGTCAGTGCGCGGCCGTGCTTTAACACGAACCCGTTCACCACCGGTATACGCTCTTGAATCATGGATTTGGGTGACATACCCACAGTATAGAACTTTTGTTCTTCACCCCGCAACCCCAATCCGTTATTCTTTCGTAATCAATCGGTGACAGGGGTTCACTACGGGAGTACGAAGCAACGATTCCTAACTCCTCATTCCTGAATCCTCATTTCCCTATGGATACTCTCTACCAAGACTGCACCGTCCTTCATGTTGACGCCGACGGCTTTTTTGCCGGCGTCGAACAGGCACTCAATCCGGCTTTGCGCGGCAAGCCCGTGGTTACCGGTTCCGAGCGCGGTATCATCGCCTCCGCCAGTTATGAGGCCAAGGCCGCCGGCATCAAGCGCGGGCTCCAGCTCCACGAGGCCAAGAAGCTCTGTCCGGATCTCGTGATTCTGCCCTCCGACTACGAGGCCTACAGCCTCTATTCCCAGCGCATGTTCGAGATCCTTGGACGGTTCACACCGAACGTCGAGGAATACAGCATTGACGAGGCCTTTGCCGACCTGTCGGGTTGTGGCGGGGTTCTCGGATGCCCGTTAGAGACCGTGGCCGAACGTTTACGCAATGCTGTTTCTACGGAACTCGGCCTCACCGTTTCTGTCGGGATCAGCCTCAGCAAGACCTTGGCCAAGCTCTGCTCCAAATTCAGGAAGCCCAACGGACAGACGATCCTGCGCCGGGAGCATGTCCCGATCATGCTGAAGCGCACGCCCATCGGCAAGGTCTGGGGCATCGGCCCCGCCAGCGCCGCCAAACTCAAGGTCCGCGGGATCGCCACAGCATACGACTTCACGCGCATGGACGGTGCCGCGGTCCTGCGCCTGCTGCACAAGCCGGGTTACGAGACTTGGCTCGAACTCCAGGGCCGCCGTGTCTATCCCCTCGACCTCACCCACAAACAGCTATACGACAGCATGATGAAGGGGCATACCTTCTCACCGCCCAGCAGTGACCGCCGGCTGGTGTTTGCCGAAGCCTTGCGCAACATGACCGCCACCATGGCCAAACTGCGCCGCCACGCCCACCTCGCTCGGGAGATCGGCCTTCTCCTGCGCTTCAAGGACTACACCGGGCAAGCCGCCTGCGCACCGTTACCCAACCCCACAAACCACAACTGCGAAGCCGCACCTATCCTAAGAACGCTTTTCGATGCGCTTTACATGCCCAATCGTCTATACCGTTCCACCTTGGTCTGGTTCGACAGGCTTGTATCTGAACATCATCGCCAGCTAGACCTGTTCGAGGACACGCCGGCGCGTCGCGCCTACAAGAAGCTCGACGCGGCCATGGACACGATCAACAACCGCTACGGCTCATTGACGGTCATGCCGGCAACGTTTCTTGACCTGTCCCTGAAGCCTGACCACGCCCGCGACGCCGCACCGGAGCGCTATGACACGCTGTTGCGCGGTGAAACCACTCGTCACCTGGCCATTCCCCGCATGACGCTGCCGAATCCGGTGTGACGGCCTCCGGCATTCTCCCGCGATTTCACGTTTAAGCTGGGCCAGAAAAGAATATGCGGCAGGGCAACTTCGGGCCCTTGCGCAGTTCAGTGTTCGTCGTTCTTCAGGCGCTCGATCTCGGCCAGCGAGTGATTCATATGGTCACGCTCGTCCAGGCCCACGCGGCGCACGAGATCGGCCAGGTTTTTCTGTCGCGGATAATAGGCGAACCAGACGGAGTCGACCGGCTGTTGCTCGAACTCCGGATGCTCGCGCGCAAAGAGCATGTATTCGTGTTCGGCGTGCGACTCGAAAGCCGCGTTCATCGCAAACGACCAGACCGGATTGAGCCGGTACATGACACGCGTCAGGCAAAAGTAGACAAAGGTCATCATGCGCGGCAGCAACAAATGGCGGAACCAGGAGAGCGGAATGCCTTTCTGATAACAGAGATCGGCCCAGAGCAGCATGTGCCACTGCTCGTTGTCCTGCGCTTCGCGTCCCATCTGAATGTGGCGCAGGGCGACCTCGATCTGTTCACGCGGCACCGGCCGCGTTCCGCAGTGCCACTTTGAGAGCAGACGGTACGCGCCATGCTCCCAAGCCCAATACGGATAGCGCGCCAGAATTTCCAGCACCATCACCTTGGGCAGCGACCGCGCCTTGCCGTACAAAAGGTCAAAAGTCAGAAACATGATTTTGAGCATGAAGTTTGCTGGCAGACGCGGCGTCGCGAGCGTACGCTTCATCTCTTCTTTCAGATCCACCTCTTTTCCCATTGTGAAAATCGCTTCGTCCATGTCATCCTCCAGATGGCTCAAGCTTACTATGTACGGGTCGGCAACGTCAACGCGACGCGTGTGCCACGTCCCGGCTCACTCACGATTTCAAGGCGACCCCCAAGGCCTTCGAGACTTTGACGAATACCGAACAGCCCCATGCCACGCTGGGCATTTCCCTCTCCGACGGCACCACTCTCCACCATAAATCCCCTGCCCCCGTCACGAATTGTGACACGAGCAAATTGGTCATCCGCCTGTTCGGCAGTCACAACCGCATGCAGCATTCTGGCGTGTTTCACCACATTGAACAGAATCTCCTGCAGGGAACGGTAGAAACAGACATACACCTCTTCGCTGACCGGTTTGAGCCCCGGCTCTGCGGTGAACTCGATCTCAAACCCGAACTTCTCCTTCATCTGTTGGCCAACACTGTCTACCGCGTCCGGAATACTTCCTTCTTTCACCCCCGGCACCGCGATCGTCCGCACCAGCGACCGGGTGAGCTGGATAGCCGATGAGAGCATGTCAGACGTTCGGCTCAACGCATCGGCAGCCACTTCGCCCCGGATCGAGGCCGATTGGCGCGCCACATCGAGTGTCATGCGCGAGGCGACCAGCACCTGCTGCAAATCTTCATGCAACACATGCGTGATCCGTTTACGCTCGCTCTCCTCGGCTTGAATCAGCCGTTCCGTCAACATACGCAGTTGGTCGGCATAACGCCGGACATCTTCCGTACGTTCTTTAACCCGGCGTTCCAAGGCCTGGTTAACGTCTTCCAGCAACTGTTGCGCACTTTTCCGTTCGGTAATATCAAGGACATGGCCGACCAATGCCGTGATGACGCCCTTCACGTACACTGCCCGACCGCCAGTCAACATCCAACGCAATCCCTCAGCCGCATGGCGGTATTGAACCTCCAGACGATATGCAGGGCGTTTTTATTTGAACGGTTTTTGTGCGGTGAGGGATCGCATGGCGTACGATCTGTTCTCGCGGCAGGCGTCGGTGAAGTCGCCAAGGTGGCCGTCCGCGGTGCGGGAGTTGAAGAA
>Ga0116190_1000803_pt1 | contig 29593 bp, 28 predicted proteins | sample AD_JPNTR4_MetaG_FD_89808 | JGI IMG/M metagenome (GOLD analysis project Ga0116190, IMG submission 89808) | Active sludge microbial communities of municipal wastewater-treating anaerobic digesters from Japan - AD_JPNTR4_MetaG | ecosystem: Engineered > Bioreactor > Anaerobic > Digestate | place...
CAAGGGGAATGAATAACGAGATATTTTTTGTTATCATCTAATCTAATAGAAGGTAAACTTTTTCCATATTTACAAACCAACCATTGTTCCGTTGCTTTTCGCCAATGTTTATAATATGCACTTTCGTCATATGATGGAGCAAAGCCAATATTCGGAGCACATCCAGGAACCAACAAACCATGTTTTATAACCAATCCATAATGATTCACAAATACATTTTTGAGTTTTTTTACTTGTAAATCAACGGTTTTGTATTTGTAATCGGGTTTAAATAGATGAGCCCATTCCGGTTCAAAATTGAGAGGCAGTTTGTAATCTATATGATAGGTACTCTTCATTTTTTACATTTATACAAAAGTAATTATTAATTGTTAATTGTTAATTGTTAATTGTTAATTTTTTGGGTTTGACCTTGAATAACCATGGTTGGTGAGCAGAGTCGAACCATTAATTATGAATTTTTACCACAGATTCCACAGATTTTCACAGAATGATTTTTTGTGTAATCTATGGTTAAGATTATTATGATGAAGAGAAAAATAGGAATGTTTTTTACAATAGATTTTCACAAATAGCTTTTTGTATTAATCTGAGGTTATCTGTGCTATCTGTGGTGAACTATTTTTTAGCTACATTTTTTTACCACAGATTCCACAGATTTTCACAGAATGAATTTTTTTCTGTGTTATCTTTAGTTTACAGGTTTTAAATAATGAGGTAAGGTGGGTTCTGATTATGTGTGAATACTGATTTTTTGTATAAACCATACGTTTACTATAGCCAACAATGCTCCAATTATAAAAGGTAACATTGGGCTTATCATCCACAAAGAACCTCCTATAATAGGAATTACTACTGCAGAAATATGATTAATAGTAAAGCCAACTGCAGTAGAGGGTGCTATGTCGCGGGGAGCTGCTATTTTTTGTAAATAGGTATTTATGCCAATTGAAAAATTAAAGAAAAAATTATCAATAACATATAATCCCGCAACTATCCAAACATTGTTTATAAAGGCATAGCCCAAAAATAATATACATAAACTTACACTTTCTAAAGTTAAAACTACCCGTTCACCATATGTGTTTATAGCTTTTGATATAATAGGGTTTGCAAAATATGTTATGGTATTGTTTATTATAAATAACAATGCAACGTGACTTACACTAAGTTCATATTTTTCAACCAATAGAAAAATTGCAAATACTATAAATATTTGTCGTCGGGCACCACTCAAAAAATTGATTACATAATATAACCAATATGCTTTTTTTAGTACTAATTTATTTTTTTGTGGCGGTATTTCTTTTTTTACAGGATTTTGCATGAGGCTATATATTCCTATGCAAATTACTAAAATGCCTAAACATAAAAAGTTTGTTTGATATGATACATATTGTGAAACAAAGAATACATATATGCCTATAAGTACGTTTGCAAAGGCTCCTAATCCTCTAAGTTTAGCAAATACTGTAGCCGACTGTTGTTTGTTGAAATATTGAATTGTAAGTGATTTATTGGTGGTTTCAAAGTAATGAAACCCTATAGACATTATAAGTGTTGAAAGTAAAAGTCCGTCGAATGTAGTTAAATAACCTGTGATTGCAATTCCTAAACCCATTACAATTACCGACCATGCCGAAAGTTTATGTTCTTTGAACCATAGTAGTAAATATATTGCTAAGAAGGTAAGAAAGCCCGGAATTTCGCGAACAGATTGCGATATACCTATTTGAAGACCATTTACATGAACAATTTCTTTTGCAAAATTGGTAAAAAGAGCCATCCAACCTTGTAAACCCGCTGTAGCACATATTACCAAAACCATGAGGTACGTGTACATAGGGTTTTTCTTTATTTCTTGTATCATATATGGTTGTGTAATAAAAAAAGCCGCACATATACGGCTTTTTTAGGGTGTAAATATTCGTATAGTTTTTTTATTTTTTCTGACTTGTATTTTTTTGATTCGGAGCAGGTTGTTCCTGTTTTTGATTTGTTGTGTTTTGAGTTTTTTTGTTTCGCTCCAATTCGTGATTCAACAAGTCAACAATAGTTTCCGGTGGAATACGTTTAGCAATAATTTTTTTATTTTTGTCTAATACATACGAAACCGGTGTACTGTATATATCGTAATTTTGACGGAAGTTTGTATTTTGATATGGGTCAAATACGTTTATACAATCGTCTAAACCTTTATCAACAATAAATTTTTTCCATTGTTCCATTTCTGTTTGGGTGTAAAACAATATGCAGGCAACACCTTTTTTCTTGAATTCATTTTGAACATAGAGGTCGTGCCATTCGGGAATGGTTTTTTTACAATGCCCGCAATCGGTATCCCAAAAATACAGTACTATATAATCGGCTTGAATAGAATTAAGTTGCATCCATTCATCTTTATTGCTGTATGCCACAAAGTTAGGAGCTTTAATTCCGATTCGGTTTTTAGACATTTCATTGTATCGTTTTTCAATTTTTGCCATATAAGCTGTATCGGCTATTACCTTGGCCGGTAATTTTTTCTTCAAATAATATTGCTCCATTATGTACACAAAAATATTGTCGAGTCCCATATATTTAGGGTTTTGATATTTCATAAACATATGGTGCAGAGTGTAATAATACATTTTGCCTTCGTATCCTTTTTTCTCTTGTTCCAATATTTTGCCCATTAATTTGTCAACTTCGGGAATTATAGAATCAGGAATTTGGAGTAATTCACGATCAAAGTAATTTTCGATTTTCATTTCATATACCGGGGTTCGCAATAATCGACTGTCGCCTAATTGAACTTTGTCGAAGTAGTGATTTTTCATATAGGTATATTTAAATAATGAATCAGTAATTTCACCTTTTTCGTTTCGTGGATAATCGGGAATATCTAATTCGCGTGTACATAATAAAATTGATGACAATAAAGACGTTGGATACGCTTTTATAATACCATCTTCATATGCTATCATTTCTTTGCGAATGGTTTCCAATTGGTTTTGTAATATTTTGATGGAATCGCGTTGAATTTCGCGTTGTTTTTTGGAATATATTGTAGTATCTTTTATATCATAATACCATTTTAGTTTATCAAAAACAGGTTTACGTTTTTTGTATAAATCCGAACTTTTGTTTTGATAGTCAAGAAAAACTTGATTGTCTACACTTCCTTCAAATTTTAAATTTGTAAATAAATCGGCAGTGTCTGTGGTTACTTTAAATTCTTGGTCTTTGTCTAAAATAATTTCAAAATATCGCATGTTTGGCGTTAAAACCAAATATAAGCCGGCGTCCATAAGAGTATCGCGTTTAAATACGCCTTTTCCTTTGCTGTCAACTCTAATAGTATCGGCAACTAATTTTTTAGAACCGTAATGATACCCTAAAATAAGAGTAGTATCTTGTAATCCTTTTACTTGTACTTCAACTCGCATTTTGTTTTGTGCAAATGTTGTTGAAATAATACAAAGTACTGCTAAACTGAGTAATATTCTTTTCATAGCTTTGAATTATTATAGTTTATTATCGTATTCGGTCTATTGAACGCACTAATTTTTCATCTTTTTGTATCCCTTTATATGCTAACCATTCTAAAACTATAGCTATAGCAATACAAATAATTCCGATTTGTGGAATTATAGTAAATTGAATTTCAATAGAATTAAGCATATACCACACGTATCCGATTACTGCTAATATTGCACATTTAAGTATTATACCATATATTGTCAATCGCATTTGCAGTGAACGGTTTGTGTATAAAAAAATTGTAATAACAGACAAAAGAATTGAAGTGCTTACCGATGCGCCTAATGTGTAAAATGGAGTGTGTTCTGAAAAAATAAGAGATGAACTATCAGAAATTCTAAAAGCATAGAGTATTACATCGCTTCCGGGTGCAGAACATTGTAAGAAAGGCATTCCAAGACTTATAGCAGTTACAATAGCCGACAACAATAAATATAAAGACTGAATTCGTTGAATCATATGAGTACAAATTATTGATTATTCATACAATGTTGTTTGTTTAAAATATCTAAAAGTTTTTGCGAAAATACTGTATTATTTTGAGCTGTATATCGTTTTTTTGTAAAAACTTGTGCAAGGTTATCCAGGTTGTTTTCTGCAACAAATTTTTTGGACTCTTCAAGGTTTTCTTTTTCGGCATACCATTGTTCTATTGTTGTGTTGTTTGGGCAGGTATATGTTTGATTGTGTATTACAGCTTCTACAGGTAATCTGTGTGTTAATGGCGGTTGTTCGTCGGGGTATCCTATTACAACCGTAGTTACCGGTACTACAAGTTTGGGTAATTGTAGTATGTCAATTATTTGCTGGGTATTGTAATTAGTAGTACCTAAATAGCATATGCCCAATCCGATTGATTCAGCGGCAATACATGCATTTTGTGCAGCTATTACAGCATCTATCGTGGCAGTATAAAAACTAAGAAAATTATCATAATAAGGTTCTGCGTTTCTGAGTGTACACCATTGAGTAAAGCGATGCAAATCGGCACAAAATGTAAGAATTACAGGGGCCTGTTTTACCATAGCTTGATTAAAATGAGCTTGTTCACATAATTGTTGTTTTATAGTAGCATCTGTGGTTACAATTATTGAATATAGCTGCATATTCCCTGTATTTGATGCTCTAATAGCAGCAAGTAAAATTTGTTGTATTACCTCATTTGGTATAGGTGTGTCTTTGAATTTTCGAATAGTTTTGTGTAAAAACAGTGCTTCCATAGAGTATTATTTTATGGTAACAAAAATAATAAATTATGTTAAAGCTTAAGGGTAAGAGGGGCAAAATTATAATGATTGTATAGTAAAAAAAATGCCTCTAAGATTTGTCTTAGAGGCATTTGTAAATATGTATAATAAACTTATTTTGTTTTGATAGCACCTTCTGCAATTAAATATTCTGCAATTTGAACTGCATTAAGAGCTGCTCCTTTTCTAATTTGATCGCTTACACACCAAAAGGTAATTCCATTAGGATTTGTTAAATCTTTACGAATACGACCAACATATACATCGTCTTTGCCAGCTAAATACAATGGCATTGGATATTCTTTGTTGGCAGGGTTATCAATTACTGTGATTCCTTTTGTTTTTTCGCATTCTGCTCTAAACGCTTCGGGAGTAACCGGTGTAACTGTTTCTGCCCATATAGATTCGCTGTGAGCTCGCATGGTTGGTACACGAACAGTAGTAGCACTTACTTGAATGTCTGAATGCATAATTTTACGAGTTTCATTATACATTTTCATTTCTTCTTTAGTGTATCCGTTATCGGTAAATACGTCAATATGGGGTATTACATTGAATAAAATTTGATGAGCAAATTTTTCTACTTTCAAAGGATTTCCTTTAGCGTAATCTTGAACTTGTTGTTCCAGTTCGGCCATACCCATAGCACCGGCACCGCTGGTAGATTGGTATGATGAAACATGTACTCGTGTAATATGCGAAAGATTTTCTAATGCTTTTAACGCAACTACCATTTGAATAGTTGTACAGTTTGGATTTGCTATAATATTGCGAGGTGCATTTTTAGCATCTGCAGCATTTACTTCAGGAACTACTAACGGTACATCGTCGTCCATTCTAAAGGCACTTGAGTTGTCTATCATTATGGCACCGTATTTTGTAATAGTTTCTGCATATTCTTTTGATGTACTTGCACCTGCCGAAGCTAATGCAATAGTAATATCTTTAAAATCGTCGTTATGTTTTAGTTCTTTTACGGTAAGTGTTTTGCCCTTGAACGTATAGGTGCTTCCTGCACTACGTGCCGAACCAAATAATACTAATTCTTCCATAGGAAGATTTCTTTCTTCGAGAATTCTTAAAAATTCTTGGCCAACTGCTCCGCTGACACCAACAATTGCAATTTTCATAGATGTAATAATTTATTGTAAAATGTATTAATGTTTCACTTTTTTTGATGGTTACACACGTTTATTTGTGTTGTTTTGTTATTTTTACCCCATCAAAGTCGCAACAAAAATATATGTTACAATTATGAAATGCAACCTTTTATTTGCTATCCTATATATTTTCATGTTTTTTTCTGCGTATGGTCAGAAAATTGAAAATTTTTCGAATGCTAAACTCCCTACATCATATTCTACAGGCAAATTTGTAGGAACCGACAGTATTGTATGGAATTATGTAAATGCTCGCGGAGGACAAACTACTACTGCAAATGCAAATGCAGCTATAAGTTTAAATAAAGCAGCGAATGCGTGTTTATTTTCTGATACGTTGCGCTACGGATTGCAATCTATAGCATTTCAATATGAGCAAGAACTTACAACAAGTTGTAATGCAAGTGTTTGGGTAAATGACAGTTGTATTGCTTTGCTTACTACTGCCGGAGAAGCTGATGTTACCAAGTATGTGCGTATCGAACATTTGTCATTTACAGGAAATGTTGTAATTACAATTAAGCAAAATGCAGCAAATTCTGGACAAATAACTATAGATGATATAGCGTTGGTGTTTGCTGAAAAACCGGTATTACCATTTACAATAACAACAATAGAGCACAATTCTAAATCAACTCGTATTGTTTTTTCACATTCTCTTCTATCGGTACATGTGTCAATGGAACCACACAATCAAATTCTTGCATTAAATACTATTGATTCTGTTCTTACCATAACATATAATCAGCAATTGTGCGGAGTGTATACAGTAGCACTTTCGCAAATGTATGACTTTATTGGAAGGTCATGTAGAGACACTTTATTTACAGTAGAGTTTGAGCATGTTCCTCAGGTTCATGATATACGTATAACCGAAATTATGGCAGACCCTTCACCATTGGTAGCATTACCTGAGTTTGAATATATTGAATTATTTAATGCATCAGAGTGTGATATAAATCTTGTATATCTATCGCTTGCAGTTGGTAATGAATTGTATGCGTTACCGCATTGTATAGTAAAATCAGGTTCCTATGTATTGCTAGTTTCGCAAAAAGCTAAATACTTGTATGGCGATACAGTTACGGTATGTTCCATGTCGTCGTTCCCTGCTTTGCTCAATAGTGGGCAAACAATTGCTCTTATGCAAGCTCATGCTGTAATTTCATCGGTTACGTATAATGATAGCTGGTATGGTTCAAAAATTAAAAAAGATGGAGGATGGTCTTTGGAAAAAATAGATATAAACAATGTAAGTGAAACACAAGGTAACTGGTGTGCAGCAAATAATTTTAGGGGAGGAACTCCGGGATATTCCAATTCTGTTTCTGCCGTGAATATTGATACTCAAAATCCAAAAATAATATATATGGCTTTGCTTAATGATACAACTATATTGTGTAAAACCGATGAGAATTGTAATCCTGATATTGTGTTACAATCATTGGAATGTAGTGATGATATTCAAATATATTCTTGTAAATCTGTGAATAATAATTTACAGGAATTTATATTGTATTCAAATAAACCATTTCATAAACAGAATGTTTATACTTGCGTTGTTACTGATAATTTATGTGATTTTGCAGGGAATTGTGCAGACCCACATCAATTTGAATTGGCATTATATGATACAGTATGTAATAGAAATGAAATACTAATTACAGAATTCTTACATAATCCTATACCTGGTAGGAATGATTTTGTAGAACTGTATAATAATTCTAATAAGTTTATAAATTTATCACATATTATAATTGCTAATAGAGATAGTGTAAGAAACGATGTTGGTTCTTATTGTATAGTTACACAAAATCCGATTGTGTTTTTACCTCATACTTATACTGTACTTTCGGTAGATGCTATGTATTATTCAACTGTAAGTAAATGCCAATCACAATCATTGTTTATACACATGCCAACCATGCCAAGTTTTAATGATGCACAGGGTACTATTATTGTTCAAAATATATGGGGTATGGTTATAGATTCTGTAACATATTCAGAAACATGGCATTCTAAAACCTTACGGTCGGCAGAAGGAATTTCATTAGAAAGGCTTGATTATACCAAACCGGCGTATCTTGCTACAAATTGGCAATCGGCTTCAACTCTAAGTGGCGGAATGACGCCCGGGTGCGAAAATTCACAATTTGTTGGAAACGAATCAACATCTTTTTCAGCAGAACATACATGTATAACTCCCAACAATGATGGTGATAACGATGTGTTGCGAATAGCATATACTTCCAATGGAAAAGATAAAACAGTGCAATTATATGTTTTTTCATTTGACGGTATGTTGGTGCAACATACTATTAATAATCAGTTGTTAGCAAATTCGGGCATTATTGTGTGGGATGCTACAAATGCCGCTTCAGAAATTGTTCCTCCCGGAGTTTATATTCTCTTGATTGAAGTTTTAGAACAAGGAACTCGAGTTTTTGCGAAAAAAATGAGTTGCACGGTATTATATTAATTGAAAATACTATCTTTATATTACATTTGTATATGTTTTTTTTAATTGTCTGTTTTGGTTTGTCAAAATCTAACAGTATATTTGATTTTATAAATCATTGAATGAATACTATGTTTCGTAAAAATGTGCTTGTTTTTGTTGTGTGTTTGTGTTTGTCCTATAATGGCTTTGCACAAGATGCTCTTAAGAAAGCAGATATGGCATTTGCTGCTAACGAATATAGTTTTGCCATTACTTATTATAAAAGTGTATTTAGTAAAATAGATAACGATAATCAAACAAAAGCTCGAATAGCATATAATATAGGATTATGTAATAAACGTATTTCAAAACCACTCGAAGCTCAATTATGGTTTGAAAAGGCTATAGAATTAAAACATCAAGATCCGGCGTTATTTCTGCATTATGCTGATGTATTGCGCATGAACGAACAATTTGATAAAGCAATAGAATATTATAATCAATACAAATTATTAGTACCACGTGATGTGCTTGCCGATAAGGGAATAGAGTCATGTAAAATGGCAAAACAGTGGTTAAAAGATCCAACAGAATACATAATTACAAACCTTACCTATCTCAATTCAGAGTTTATTGATTATAGTCCTAACTATGTATGGGACGGAAATAAAAGTAGTATCTATTTTTCGTCGTCACGTGCCAATGCAATGGGCGACAAAACGCATGGAGGCAGTGGGCAGAGTTTTGCCGATATTTTTGTGTCACATGAAGATGCTAAAGGAGCATGGAGTTTTCCCGTTCCTCTGAATGATGCAATTAATTCAGAACATGAAGAAGGAACACCAAGTTATTCGTTGGCTACTAAATCAATGTTTTTTACTCGATGTACATATCAAGAAAATGCTGCAAGTATGTGCAAAATAATGGAGTCTAAACAAGTAGATAAAACATGGATAAAAGCAGAAACTGTTCATGTAAGCGATATTAAAAAAGATACTTCCGATTATGTTCACCCGGCTATATCAAAAAATGGATTAGCTTTATATTTTTCTTCAAATCGTCCCGGTGGATATGGTGGATATGATATATGGGTGTGTACTCGATTATCGGTTCAAGAACCATGGGGTAAACCAAAAAATGCAGGAAATGTTGTAAACACAGCCGGTGATGAAGTGTTCCCGTATCTTAGAAATGATAGTATCTTGTATTTTTCTTCAAATGGACATGTAGGAATGGGAGGTCTTGATATATTTAGATTGAATCGCGATGCCAAAGGTCGAGAATATGTTTTGAATTTATTACCTCCAGTAAATTCTACATTTGATGATTATGGTATAACTTTTAGACAAGAAGGAAAAGAAGAAGGATATTTTTCTTCAAATCGTTCAAAAGGGTCTAAAGGTTCAGATGATATATATCATTTTGCTTTACCAATATTAACGTATTCTATTTCAGGAAAAATTATTAATGAACTTACCGATTCGCCTATTGCCTATGCCAATGTTAGGTTAATAGGTAGTGATGGCTCATCATTAGAACTATTTTCTGACAAAGATGGTAATTATGCTTTTAGTCTTAATCCGCAAACAAATTATGTTATTATTGCAATTCATGATGGTTTTTTAAATTCAAAATATAAAATATCAACTTACGGATTACAAAAAGATAAAACATTTGATGTAAATTTATATATGACACAAATTGATATTCCTGTAGAAATACCTAATATAATGTATGATGTAAATAGATGGGAATTAAGACCGGAGTCAATTGTAGCATTAGAAAAATTGCTTGATATATTACGCGACAATCCGCATATAATTATTGAATTGAGTTCACATACCGATTATAGGGTCGGTAGAATTTCAAATGAAGAATTGTCACAGTTGCGAGCACAGTCTGTTGTAAATTTTTTAATTGCTAAAGGTATAAGTCCAAATCGTTTAGTAGCTAAAGGCTATGGAGCAACACGACCTAAAAAAATTGATTTAAAATATTCGGAATTATATAGTTTCTTGAAGTTGGGTGATGTGCTTACTCCCGAATATATTCAGAGTTTGCCCGAAACATATAGAGAAACGTGTCATCAAATAAACAGACGTACCGAATTTAGAGTTATTTCAACAGAATATAAAAACTAACGTATATGAAAACATATTTACTTTCTGTATTACTTTGTATTGTAGCTAGTGTTACTGTGTATTCGCAAGATATAATTATTTTAAAAACCGGCGATGAAATTCAATCGAAGGTAGAAGAAATAAGACCCGATGTGGTAACATATCGTAAATTTGAGAATTTGCAGGGACCTTTGTATACCATAGAAAAAAGTAGAATTTTTATGATAAAATATGCTAACGGCAGCAAAGATGTTTTTAGTGATATAACTGTTCAGCAACAACAACAAATTCAACAGTCGAATGCTATTCCAAAACCTACACAACCTGCAATAACAGAGGCAAATAAAGAAGAGCCGTTGCAATATATATTTGGAGGTACTATTCGAAGAAATAATACAAATCTAACACCATTTAAAGTTAAAGAAATAATGCGTTCTAATCCTGAAGCTTTTTCATTATATTCTTCGGGCCGAAGTTTAAAAGTTACCGGCGATGTATTTGAAGGTATTGGGTATGGTTGTTTCGTTTTTATGGTTATTAATTCTTTGGATAATAAGGAAATACAAGCACGCAGAGCTGCCGGTTTTGGAATTGCTACAATGAGTACAAGTTTGATATTAGAAGCAATAGGAAAAAGCAATATGCGTAAAGCAGTAAATACCTATAATGCTGGGTTAAAAAGCACTTCGTATTTGTTTTTAAGTCCAAATTCGATGGGATATTGTTTGCGTTTTTAGCACCATATATGTTCAAACACAATTTTACAAGCTATACCTATTAAAACTATTCCTCCAATAGTTTCCATTTTTACTGCATACAATTTTTGAAATCTTCCGCCTAAATAAACACCGGCGAATGATAATATAAATGTAGTGATTCCTATTATGAGAATTGGGCGAGCTAATTCTAATCGAAGTAATCCAAAGTTTACTCCTATAATTAAAGCATCTATACTTGTAGCAAATGCTAATCCTAAAAGCACTATATGTTTTTTTGGGTTAAAACAGTGTTTATTTCCTTTAATGGCATTTTCATAAATCATTTTTCCGCCAATAAATACCAGTAAAACAAATGCAATCCAATGGTCAAATGATTCTATATATTGGGCAAGTTCTTTGCCTGCCAGCCAACCGAATATTGGCATTACTCCTTGAAAAAAACCCATATATACCGCAATAGGCATTACATCTTTAATTTTGCATTTTTTGAGAATTAATCCCGCTGTGATTGATACGGCAAAACTATCCATTGCCAACCCCAATGCTATGAGAAAAATATCGAGAAAAGCCATATAGTAAAAATTTGCCGCAAGGTACAAAAACTTATAAAAAATAAAAATCGTGAATTGAATGATGGAGCGAAACAAAAAAAATGTAATTTTGTATGAATCATTTTTTATACAATAGTTTAGAATATTTGAAAATTTTACGGAATGAAAGAAAAAACAAAGGAAATAGCAGTTCGCATAAAAGATATTCGCGAAAAATTGGGCTTGTCAATTCAAGATGTAGTTTCAAAAACTACTATTAATAAATATGATTATACTGATTACGAAAGTGGTCTGATAGATATACCCGTAAGTGCAGTGCTTCAAATAGCAGCATGCTTTAACGTTGATATATCTGAATTGCTTACCGGTGAAGCACCAAGAAATAGTGGTTATTCAATTACTCGTAAAGGTGAAGGTGTAAGTGTAGAACGACATTCTCAATATAAATATCAGGCTTTGGCACATGATTTTGCAAATAAAAAAGGAAGTCCATTTGTGCTTACAATAGACGCAAGCGATGAGGAAGTGCATTATAATCATCATATTGGACAAGAATTTTTATATGTACTTGACGGTACCATTAAAATATATTTTAAAGACGATGTGTTTAGTCTGAAAGAAGGAGATAGTGTATATTTTGATGCAAATATTCCACATGCCGTAAAAACAGAGAACGGTGAGCGAGCTCGTGTTTTAGCAGTTGTGTCTTAATTTTATATATACAATTTTACTGTTTTTTTAATAATACAATTACTCTAGAAAAAGTAATGAGTATTATTTTTTGTATGAAAAAATTCTTTTCGATACTGTATTTTTTTTGTGTATTGAGTAATATCTATGCTCAGTATACTATACCTCATAAAATGGAATGGTGGTATCATGACCGTTTTGGTATGTTCATACATTTTGGTTCATATTCATACTATGGTAAAGGAGAATGGGTAATGCAAATTGAAAAATGGTCGAAAGATGCATATCAAACTCAAATAACATCACAATTCAATCCTCATAATTTTAATGCAAAAGCAATAGTTGATGTAGCCAAATCTACCGGAATGAAATATATAGTAATTACGGCAAAGCATCATGAAGGTTTTTGTATGTGGAAAACTAATGTTGCAGGATTTAGAGATTATACTGGAAATACAGTGTTTGATTTATATCATTATATAGGTTTTGAACGAGATATACTTAAGGAACTCAAAGATGAATGTGATGCTCAAGGCATTAAGTTTTGTTTGTATTATTCTATTTTAGATTGGAATCATCCATCGCAAACGTTACACGAATATTTTTCGGTAATGAAAAACATGGAAGCAAAAACTGATTATGTATTGCAAATGAAAGCTCAATTACGTGAACTAATTACACTGTATAAACCAGCTGTATTGTGGTTTGATGGTGATTGGTGTGAAAACGTGTATCCACCAACATTAGAAAATTGGTGGAACAAAGATGATGCAATAAATTTATATAATTACATACTTAGTATAGATTCTACTATAATTATAAATGAACGGGTAAAACGTGAATTAGGATTAGGAGATTTTATGTGTCCCGAACAAAAAATTCCCGACGCACCCCTTGAACGACAATGGGAAACCTGTCAAACTATGAATGGTACTTGGGGATACGATGCTAAAAGTTATAATGCTTATAATTCGGCACAATCATTTATTCATGAATTGGAATTGATAGTAAGTCGTGATGGTAATTATTTACTTAATATTGACCCATTGCCCGATGGAAGTTTAAACCCCAATATGCTTGTGATATTACATGAAATAGGAGAATGGATGCGTGTGTATGGTGAAAGTATATATGGCTGTAAACGAAGTCCGTTTTTAAAACAACCCGAATGGGGTGTATATACAGCAAAAGACAATATATTGTATGCTCATATACAAAAACCAAATGAAGTAAAGACTATAGAAATTCCACTCAATTCCAAGAAAATTAAGTCAGTATATGAAGTGTCTTACAACAAACAAAAGTTACAATATATAAAAACATCACAGGGAATAATGATTGCAGTACCTAATAAACAAGTGTATCCAGCAAGTATAGTTATAGCAGTAGAGTATAAAAAGTAATAGATTATTGTATTCCACGAATTTTCTTTTCCCAATTCCAAGCTGTTCGCATAATTTCTATAAGAGGTGTGTCTGCTTTCCAATTGAGGAGTTTATTTGCATATGAAGTGCTTGCCCATACTTGTTCTATATCACCGGCACGTCTGGGTGCAATAGAATAAGGAACTGTAACTCCGGTTGCTTGTTCAAATGCATGTATCATTTCTAAAACTGAAACGCCGGTTCCGGTACCTAAGTTGCATATTTCACAAGCCTTATTTACGTTGTTATTTAGAATTCTGTTTAAAGAAGCAACATGTGCTTTAGCTAAATCTACTACATAAATATAATCGCGAATAGCTGAACCATCGGGGGTATTATAATCGTTTCCGAAAACTTGCAATTCTTTTCGAATACCTGCAGCAGTTTGAGTTATAAATGGAACTAAATTATTAGGAATTCCTTTGGGTAATTCACCAATACAAGCGCTTGGGTGAGCACCAATTGGATTAAAATATCGCAATAAACTTGCTTTAAACAAAGGATTAGATGTTATATAATCTTGAATTATATCTTCGCATATTTGTTTGGTGTTTCCATATGGTGAAGTAGCTTTTTGTAATGGAGCTTGTTCGGTTACGGGTAATTCTGTGGGTTGTCCGTATACAGTACATGATGATGAAAAAACTAAGTTGTTGCAATTGTGAGCTCGCATTACGTCTAATAATACTAATAATCCATATACATTGTTGGTATAGTATTCCAAAGGTTTTTGTACCGATTCGCCAACTGCTTTGTAAGCAGCAAAATGAATAACAGCATCTATGGGAGAGTGTTTTGTAAAACAATTTGATAATTCTTGTTTGTTACATATATCAATGTGTTCAAATGCCGGTAGTACACCGGTAATATCATAAATACCTTGTAATACACTTTGTTCTGAATTTGAAAGATTATCTACAACTATTACTGAATGTTTATGTTGAATAAGTTCAACAACTGTATGTGAACCTATATATCCTAATCCGCCGGTTACCAGAATATGTGCCATATTTTATTTTTTATTATTCCATTTAAATGAACTAATTAGTTCTATGATATCTTCGCGAATAAATTGAATTGAAGGAGCTAATGAATCTTTATTTGGTGGTACATTAAAGTATAGAGCTCCTCTTACAAAGTGTTCAACACTGTCGGTTATGTAAAATTGCATAAGAGATGCGGCATCACCTTTTATATCAAATAGTAATCCATGCACTTGTTTATCGTTGTAATGAAATTCTTGTGTCTTAATGGCATCTGCTTTTATATCATGTTTAAATACTAAGAAATGAGCATCTTCTACAAATGTTGATAAATCATGTTTTACATTTTTATAGCTTATGTGAATTGTTGCTTTTAATGTTGGAAATTGAATATTGAGCCAGTATGGTTCAGCATTGCGTGACGTATCAATTTGAATATATGAATATTTAGGTATATCAAATGAATATGGAAATGAGGGGATAGTAGTTGATATATACTCTCGTTTTGGAAAATCTATTCTAAAGTAACCACGTTGTTTAGGCATTGATATAGTTCGTTCTTCGCACGAAAATAGCAATATACATGATAGTAAAACTATACTTATACGCATCATTTTATTCTTGTATGTTAAGTTTAATTTTAGAAATTCTCCGATTATCTTCTTCTTCAATTAAAAACTGTAAGTGTTTATAGATAATTTGCTGATGTAATTTTGGAAAATCGCCTGTAAGTTCTAGTATAAAACCGGCAAGAGAATCGGCATCACCTTTATGTGAATCAAAAAAATCTTCGGGTAATTGTATTATTTTACAAACATCATGTATAGATATTTTTCCTTCAAAAATATAGGTTGTGTCATTTACTTTTGTATACAACTCATCTGATTCGTCATCAAATTCATCATTAATTTCACCTAAAATTTCTTCTAATATGTCTTCGAGTGTAACAATACCCGATGTGCCACCATATTCGTCTATAACTACGGCTAGATGAATTTTAGTTTTTTGAAATTCTTCGAGCAGATTGTCAATTTTTTTTGTTTCGGGTATAAAGTATGCCGGACGAATTAATGTTTGCCATCGGAACCCTTGTGATTTTTCTAAATGCGGCAAAAGATCTTTTACATACAATATTCCTTTAATAGTATCTAATGTACCCGAAAAAACAGGAACCCGAGAGTATCCTATATGTGTGGTTTCGTGTACTAAATCTTTAAAATTTGTAGCAATATCCAAAGCAAAAATACTTACTCTGGGAGTCATAATATTTGATACAACTTTTTGTTGTAATTTGGCAATACCTTCTATTATTTCTTTTTCTTGGTTTACTTCGTGTGAACTTACATGCAGAGCTTCGGCAATATTTATCATAACATTTTGCGAAGTAAGCTGTGTAAGTGTTTGCGTTTTGGTAATAGTTTCAAATAATTTATATAGCGGATACATGGCTACTATAGTACCACGTAAAAGCCAGTGGGTTAAAAAAATGTATGAAATAGGTCGTATTCTAGAAATTGCATATGCTAATATTTTACTTGCAATAAATATACAAATAAGTATAAAACTTATAGTTATAAGCACATAGTTTGCATTACTACATTCTGGTATGCGGTTAAATGAATATAGTGTAATAACCGCAATTATTACATGAATCATATTTGTGGTAAATAATATATGAAAACGTAATAATTGCGGTTGGGAAGCTTGTTTTACTATATAATTTGAACGAGTGTCTGTTTTGGTTTGTAATAATTCTATACTATCATGGCTCAATCTGTAGTATGCTCGTAAAGTGCCATACATGAGAATTGAAATTATAAGTAGTATACTAGAAACAGAACATGCTATAATACACGATTGCGTGTTGCTTACAATTGTTATACAATGCTGTATGTCTCTTACTAAATCCAAAATACGGTACTGTATTATATATTAAAATGGTAGGTCATCAGAAGGTTCCGGAGTTATGTCAATAGGCATAGGTTCAGGTTCTGCAGCTACATTTGTTTTTGTGTCGTTTTGAGTAGAGCTTTCTGCTTTTTTGCCTAAAAATTTCATTTCGCTTGCAATTATTTCAGTAACATATTTAGTTTCTCCGTCTTTTTCATACGAACGGGTACTTATTTTACCTTCAATGTACAATTGCATACCTTTTTTTACATAGGTTTCAGCTGTTTTTGCCAGTGAGTTCCATACTACAACATTGTGCCATTCAGTTTTGGTAACTCTTTCTTTGTTTTTGTCAAGGTATGTTTCGCTGGTAGCAAGTTTAATTCTACCGGTTATAACACCTTCACTAATGAAACGGATTTCAGGATCTGCCCCTACATTTCCTACTAAAATTACTTTGTTAATCATGTCTTTCTCTTTTTTTAGTTAAACAATGCCCTAAAATTACATAAAAAATTTGGAATGCAACAAAAAACCAAATATGAACAATTAATTTAGCGTAAAAATATAAGTTTTGATATAGCTCCAACTAATACAATTAATGTAGATTGATTATATTTTAATACATATTGGTATTACCTAATTTATACAATAAGAGTTGAAGTTTTACTAATTACTATGGGCTGAAACATATTTAATAATAATTTTTAAAAATAAAGTTTATACAGTGCTTGTATTGGCAAGATTTTTGAAAACACATCGTGAAATTGCATAGCATATTTTTTTAGTAATGTATGCAACCAAAAATAAGTGTTACATGTCTAATATAAAAAATACAACTATGAAACGTTTTGTAATAACACTATCGATTATTGTAGGTTTTCTAATTAGTGGATATGCACAGTCTCCAAATTGGAATGATCCTTCCGAAAAAAAATTAGATATTTCCGAGATTAAAGGTCCTGTAATGACATGGGTAAAAGATTCGTATGATTTTGGTTCTATTCCTCAAGGAGTGCCGGTACATGTTACATTTGAATTTACAAATACAGGTAATGCACCGTTAATAATTTCAAAAGTAGAACCTGCATGTAATTGTACTGCAGCGGATTATCCAAAAACACCTATAATGCCGGGACAAAAAGGCAGTATAAAAATTACATTTGATGCTGCTTCTACCGGTAAATTTTCAAAAACTGCCATAGTAACATCTAATGCTAAACCAACCGAAAAAATGTTAGTTTTTACAGGTACTGTGGTTAAAAAGTAAATAAGAAAATATACAATTTAAAGAAGCCGAATAAATGAAATATTTTATTCGGCTTCTTTTATTTGTAGTTCAATTGCAGAAATGTTATATACCGTATCAACATTCATGGCAGGAGTAATTAAAAAAGTATTTCTACCTTGTGGCAATAATTGATTTTGTAATAAAGATTGTTTCAAAACAATAGAATCGCCTTGTTTTACACCTTTAAAATTACCATCGCGATTACGCAATACAACACCAAGAGTAGTTGAAAAATTGTTTCCTATAGCAAAATCAAATACAAACTGATTATGTTTTATGTGAGGAGTATGGGTAAGTTTTAGCGTAACATCAAATGTTTTATTTGCATGAGGATTTTCAAAAATAAATTCTAAAGGTTTGTTGGGAACTTTATGTTGTTCAAATGTGAATACTTTTGTATAAGTGCTTTGTTTGCAAGATGTTTGAAAGCAAATAATACATATAAGAGATATAATACTTAAATATTTTACAGTCATAGAAATATAGGTTATATTAATGTTCTTTCCAATCGCCATTTTCTTTTATTACTTCTATTAAAGATTCAACAGCTTCTTGTTCCGGAATGTTTTTGCGAATAATTTGTTGTTTGCAATATACATGAACTAATCCTTTACCTGCGCCTACATATCCATAATCAGCATCGGCCATTTCTCCGGGGCCATTTACAATGCATCCCATTACTGCTATTTTAAGGCCTTGTAAATGAGATGTTTTTGCTTTTACTTCAGCTAAAGTTTTTTCAATATTGAACAGGGTTCTGCCACATGATGGACAAGAAATAAATTCTGTTTTTGTAAAACGAGCTCGTGTAGCTTGCAGAATTGAAAAGGCTAATTGTACACATTCCGATTCTGACACATGTTGATTTTCAATCCATAAACCATCACAAAAGCCATCGATAAAAACCGATCCGGCATCCATTGCAGCTTGAATTTCAAACGTATTGTATGATTCTATATCGTATTGCAATCGCAATATTATTGGTGGATTGCAATGAGCATTGTGTAATTCGGCATATAATTTTTGAATCCAATATTGTAGCTTTTTGCCGCCATATCGTAGTACTATTATACAATCTTCGGGAATATGTTTAGTGTGTAAATGATGTATTTGTTCTACTTCAATTTCTATAACAATATGTTTGCCTATGTGTTTCGCTTGCAAGTCATCAAATAAGATGTATTCTAAATCATAATCACCATCTTCTTTTGTAAGTACACTATTGTCATGAAAGAACCAATCGGCACCTATATTCATTGAATTTGCTATTACAATAGGAGCAGCATTACCTCCAATGCCATACACACTGTGTGAAATAAATTTGGTATATGTAAAAGGGTTTGGTCTTATATCAAATGGTAAAACTGTATGTAAATTATCGGCAAACACACGATTTCGATAATCTACTATTGTTTTACAAACCGGTATTTCATGTTCCGGAGCTTCTGTTAGCGAAACTCGAATAGTATCTCCAATACCTTCAAGCAATAAGGTTCCGATTCCAACCGCAGATTTAATTCTGCCATCTTCACCTGCGCCGGCTTCGGTAACTCCTAAATGAATTGGAAACAACAGGTTTTCTTCTTTCATTTTTTGAACAAGCAGTCGGGTAGCATATACCATTATACGGGTATTACTTGCTTTTATAGAGCATACTATGTTTGTAAAATTTTCTGATTTGCAAATTTGTAAAAACTCTATCATACTCATAGCCATTCCAAGTGGCGTGTCACCATATTTACTTACAATTCTATTTGATAAAGACCCATGGTTTACACCTATTCTTATAGCGGTATTGTGTTTTTTACATACATCTATAAGAGGACGTAAATTTTCAGCTATTTTGTTTAATTCGGCTATATATTCTGTTTCGTCGTAATCTGTTTTATGTAATGAACCCAATGTAACATAATTCCCCGGATTTATTCGTACTTTTTCAACATATTGAGCTGCAACTATTGCTGCTTGCGGATTAAAATGAATATCGGCAACAAGTGGTTTTGTATATCCTTGTTGTATTAATCCTTGCTTAATAAGTTTTAAAACTTCAGCTTCTTTCAACCCTTGTGCTGTTAATCGTACATAATGAGCACCGGCATCAAAAATTCGTTTACATTGTTCTATACTGTCTTCTATTGTATTTGTGTCGGTATTTGTCATTGATTGCAAAGCAATTTCTTGATTACCGCCAATAGTTACATTGCCAATGGTAACTTCTGGCATTATAACTCTTGTATACAATGGTATATCTTTTTGTTGTGATTTCATGTAATTATTCTTTATAAATATGGTCTAAATGTACATTCAAAATTAACAAAATTGAATATATATTTTATTTTATTTATTAAAATTTGATATTGTTAGTATAAGTTCTATTTTTAATCTTACAAATACATATTGTTTTTTATGAATATAGTTTATGAATTTTGGTCTATTAGTAATCAAATGTCGCCTTATTTACTTATGGGATTTTTGCTTGCAGGTGTTATGCACGTAATAATTTCAAAACAAACTATTCAGCGTTATTTAGGTTCTAATTCAATAAAATCGGTAGTATATGCATCGTTGCTCGGAGTTCCCTTGCCGTTGTGTTCTTGTGGTGTGTTGCCTACCGGTATAGCATTTCGTAAACAAGGGGCATCGGCAGGAGCTACTGTTTCGTTTCTTATTTCAACGCCGCAAACAGGTGTTGATTCTATAATAGCAACATATTCTTTATTGGGATTGCCATTTGCAATTGCTCGTCCTATTATTGCATTTATTTCAGGCATATTTGGTGGAATTATCACTAATATTTTCAGAGAAACTGAAAAGCCAAAACCAATGTTTACTATTGATATACCAAAAACTACATGTACAGATAATTGTTGTTGCGAACAATCAAAAAAACAAGAACAAAAAATTCATCCGTTGATTCGTATATTGAAGTATGGGTTTATAGATTTTATTGAAGATATTGGAAGATGGTTGCTTATTGGATTTGTTTTGGCAACAATAGTTTCTGTTGCTATTCCGCAAAATTTCTTTACAACCCTTACAACAAATCCGATTCTTCATATTTTGTTTGTATTGTTACTTTCTGTGCCTTTATATACCTGTGCTACAGGGTCTATACCCGTAGCTGCGTCTCTTTTGCTCAAAGGTGTTTCTCCCGGAGCCGCATTAGTTTTTTTAATGGCAGGTCCTGCAACAAGTGTCGCTTCTGTTACAGTATTATTACAATCTATTGGGAAACGTACTACTTTTTTATATCTTTTTTCAATTATATTTTCGGCAGTTTTCTTTGGATTATTGATTGATTTTATTCTTCCCCACAATTGGTTTTCTATAACCAATACGGTAGGGGTGGTTTGCGAACATCATACATTTTCTGTTTTTGAATCGGTTTGTTCTGTTATTTTGTTTATTCTTATATTCTATTCAATATTAAAAAAATGGAATAAATATGAAATGTAATCTTACGTTAGTTCCCTGCTTTCTATAAATATATCTTTGTTAAGTGTAATATTTTATGTAAGTTTGAGAGTTATTTTATATCAACAATTCAATGCGAGGAATATTTGTTACTACTATAGGCTTTTTAATGTATGTTTGCATATATGCACAAGCTCCAAATACATGGAAAGATTGGTATTCCTATAATTCAGTTTTAAGTATTGAATCTATAGATGGAACACTATATGCTCTTTGTTCAAATGGTTTGTTTACTTATAATCCATCAAAAGGGCAAATTACTAAGATTTCAAAAATTCAAGGGTTGTCAGATGTTGATCTTACAACTATGAAATATAATGAAGAAGCAAAAAAATTAGTAATTGGATATACAAATGGTATTATAGATATACTCAGTTTTCCGGGACAAAAAATTACTTCAATCCCAACAATTGCAAAACGGCAGTTGTATGGTTCTAAAGCTATTCGTGATATAGTATTTAAACATGATACGGCATATATTGCTACCGATTTTGGTTTAGTAACTATGAATTTGCAAAATAATGAATTTATTCATACTGCAGTTTTAGGAAATCAAGGTGAATCTGTAGGTGTAAATGCCGTTACTATTGATTATACCAATGCTATTTTATTTGCAGCAACGCAAAAAGGAATATTTAGTATAGGGTTACATCAAAATATATCTGATGGTTTTTTATGGAAGCACGTACCTATTGGTGTACACCAGTTTTCTAAAATTACTCATATCTTGTATTATAATAATGTTATGTATTACAGTGCTGCTCAAAATAATTGGGAACAATATGATACTATTTACAGTTATAGTAATTCTAATACAAGTGTATTTGACAAAGTTATTTATCTTGAAAAAATTACTTCGTATTCTCAAAATCTAGCTATAGTTTCACGAAGGCAAATAAAACTCTATAATAATGGGGAATTGCTAAATATTATAACGAATACCGTACAAGAAGTTAATTTTTCCGGAATATGTAATTGTAATAATGCTCTCTGGGTAAGTGATTATGCAAAAGGTATATATAGTATTGAAAATTATAAATCGTATTATCCGCAGGGGCCTTATTCAAATATTACTTCAGAAGTTTTTTGTAGAAACAATGCGGTACACTTAGTATGCGGTAGTTCATCGGCGTATCAGATAGGACAATACAATGTTTTAGTTAATGGTACATGGTATGGTCATGTTAATTGGAATGTAAAAAATTCCATATGTGTATATCCTATGAAGAATAGTACTACATATTATTATGGTACTGCAGGTTGGGGAATAGTACAAGCATCTGCAGCATGGAACTATGATACAGTATATAATAAAACAAACAGTACAATTCAAAATATATATGCCGACAATTCCCCGTATCAGTTTATAACCGATATAGCTGCTGACAGTAAACAAAATATATGGTGTGTCAATAAAATGGTGCAGTATCCATTGGTAGTGAAAACTTTAAATAATCAGTGGTTTAAATTTAATTTGAGCGGTGATATAGGAAACAATTTTGAGCGATTGTTAATAGATAAACAAAATACTATTTGGATAGCAGGTGAAAGTAAATTAGTTGCCTTTAATGCAAATGGAACTATTGAAAATTCGTCAGATGATTCATATGCATATATTCAATTGTCTGATGATGAGGGTAATATAGCAGATAGAACTACGGCGTTGGCTATGGATAATGAAGGGGTTTTATGGATAGGAACAACACAAGGTATAGCTCGACATACAAGTCCGTATGAAGTGTTTAGGGGTAAAAAAAATATTTCGCGTATAAAAATTGAAATTGATGGTGAAGTTGGATATTTATTAAGTAGTGAAAAAATTACTTGTATAGCTGTAGATGGTGCCAATAGAAAATGGATTGGTACTCAAAATTCAGGCTTATTTGTAATTTCGGCTGATGGAACAAAACAACTTGCAAATTATATGACAACAAATTATCCTTTGCCTTCAAATACTATTAATTCTATATCAATACAACATTCTTCAGGTGAAGTATTTATTGCAACCGACAAAGGTTTAGTTTCTGTTATGAGCGATGCTACACAAGGTAGCGAAACAATGGAAGAAATTAAAATATTTCCAAATCCTGTACGTGAAGATTATAGGGGTAATATATATATTCAAGGTACTGTAGCAAATGCAATTATTAAAATAACCGATATGTCCGGTGATTTAGTGTTTCAAACTATTGCAAACGGTGGTACAGGAGTATGGAATGGAACAAATTTACTTGGAGAACGTGTTGCTACCGGCGTATATTTAGTGTATATATCAAATAGTGATGGCTCACAAACAAAAGTAAGTAAACTATTGTTTATACAATAGTTCACAATATTTAGATGCAATAATGATTATATAGTTCTATAACTTTTTTTGATAGAGTAAAATATTACAGTACATTTGCAAAAATTAAATAAGCGTTATACGCATTAGAATAACATTAATACAATACAAATGACAAAACCTACAATTGCTCTTGCTGCCGATCATGCAGGATTTCACATGAAAGAACTTATTCGTAAACATTTATTAAAACAAGGATATGTTGTTCATGACTTTGGTACTCATTCCGACGAAGATGTAGATTATCCTGATTATGTTCACCCATTAGGATATGCAATAGAAAATAATGAATATGATGTTGGATTTGTATTTTGCGGTTCGGGTAATGGAGTAAATATGACTGTAAATAAACATCAAAATGTTCGTTCGGGTTTGTGTTGGAATGAAGAAATAGCTCAATTGGTGAAGGCTCATAACAATGCAAATATTTGTGCTATTCCTGCTCGTTTTGTAACAGCAAATGAAGTAATTAAAATAGTTACTGTATTTTTGAATACTCAATTTGAGGGAGGACGTCACGAACGACGAGTTAATAAAATACCACTTTTATAAATACATATATAATACAATGTCACATTCTTCCAAAAAACTGTTTAAACATGCTGCCGAACGAATAGCGTTTGATGAGCAGCATAGAAAAACTATACAGTTTAATATGGGAAAATATCATGCAGCTGTTGGTGCCGGAAAATTACGATATGCAAATTTAGATGCAGCTCGTATTAAAGCCTCGGAGATTAAACGACATACATTAGCTAATTTGCCACAATATTTAGAAGAATTTGAGAAAAATTGTATTCAAAACGGTATTACAGTTCTTTGGGCTCAAACCGCTGCCGATGCAATACAATATATAACAAATATTTTGCAAGAACACAAGGTAACATCGGTTGTTAAAAGTAAATCTATGACTACCGAAGAAATTGAACTGAATCATGAATTAGAAAAAATCGGAATAGAATCTGTTGAAACTGATTTAGGTGAATATATAGTTCAATTGGCAGGAGAAAAACCATATCATATAGTAACTCCAGCTATGCATAAATCAAAACAAGATGTTGCTGTATTGTTTCATCAAAAATTTGGATTTCCGCTTACAAGTACCGCAGAAGAAATGACGAATTTAGCACGTCAGAAATTACGTGAAAAATATTTGGCAGCAGGTGCAGGTATTACAGGAGCAAATTTTTTGATTGCAGATAAAGGTGGAGTTTGTGTTACCGAAAATGAAGGTAATGCAATCATGTCAACAGCATTTCCTGATATACATATTGCAATAGCAGGAATTGAAAAAGTAATTCCTTCATTCAAAGATTTAGCTCTGTTTTGGCCTCATTTGGCACAACATGGAACAGGACAAGCTATTTCTTCATACAATACTATGTTTACCGGTCCTCGCAAAAAAAATGAGCCTCACGGACCGTCTCATATGTATGTAATTTTACTAGATAATGGTAGAAGTAATCTATATGCACAAGAAAAATTGAATGTTGCTCTTTCATGTATCAGATGCGGAGCCTGTTTAAATGCTTGTCCTATATATAAAAATGTTGGAGGATATACTTACAATACAACTTATCAGGGACCTATAGGAACAGTTATATCTCCACATTTAGGTAATTTTCAAGAGCATATTCATTTAAGTACGGCATGTTCTCTATGTGCAGGGTGCACCGAAGTTTGTCCTGTTAAAATACCTTTACATGAACTAATTCATGAAAATAGAAAACGAGCTGTAAGTCAAAACTTTTTCCCACTTACAGAGCAATTAGGAATGAAGGCGTTTGAGTATGTTGCTTCTAAATCAAAACGAATGGATTTGATAGGATCAACATTAAAAAATATACTTCTTTCTATTGCAGGTTCACGTTTGTGGGGTAAAAAACGTGAATTTCCAAAAATTGCAAAACAATCATTTCGAAAGCAGTATTTGAAATTGGCTAAGAAACAAAAAAATACGAAACAGTAATTTATAATTAGTATACTTCTGGAATAGTAAAATATGATTTACATAATTCGCATATAAATCATATTTTACAAAGTTTTAGTCTATTATACTAGTATATATTATTGAATCGACAGTAATTCAACTTCAAAAATTAAAGCCATATGAGGTTCTATTGGTCCACCCGGATGAGGATTGGCTCCATATGCAAGATTTGAAGGTATAAACAATTTCCATTTAGAGCCTACCGGCATCAATTGTAAAGCTTCAACCCATCCTGCAATAACTCCGTTTACAGGGAATGAAGCCGGTTGATTACGTTGAATAGAACTGTCGAACACGGTACCATCAATTAATGTTCCATGATAATGGGTTGTTACCATACTTTGTGTAGTAGGAATTGCACCATGACCTTGTACTAATATTTCATATTGTAATCCACTTGGAAGTGTCGTAACTTCAGGACGTTTTGCGTTTTCTGCCAAAAAGCGCTGAGCTTCTGTTATATTTTTTTCATATCGTTTTTGTTGAGCAAGAGTTAAAAATGCTTGAACTACTTGCGAAGCTTCTGTTATTGAAATTTGTAAAGGATTTTTTTGTAAAATATCACTTATGCCTTGAGCTAAAAGAGATGCATTTATTTCGGTAATTCCTTCGTTTTGTAAGCTTGAACCTATATTTAGTCCTAAGCTGTAACTTGCTTTGTCTAATTCGTTTTGTATCATTTTCAATAAATTTAAATAAAAAATTTGGGGCAAATATATGCTAATTGTTTAGCTTGAAAGAGAATTATATATATTTCTTTGATAATTCCCATAAAACTATACCACATGTAACAGATACATTAAACGAATGTTTTGTTCCAAGTTGTGGAATTTCAATACATATGTCACTATTTTGTATTACGTCATCAGAAACACCAAACACTTCGTTACCAAAAATAAGAGCATATTTTTCACCTGTTGTTTGTTCAAAATTGTGCAAAGCCGTACTGCCTTCGGCTTGTTCTATACTTATAATAGTATAATTGTGTGATTGTAAAAAATTAATTGCTTCTGTGGTTGAATTATAATAGGTGTGGGGCACCGAAAGTTCAGCACCTAATGCTGTTTTGTGAATATCTTTGTGCGGAGGACAAGCTGTTATTCCGCATAAATATATATGTTCAATTAAAAATGCATCTGCGGTTCTAAATATAGAACCTACATTGTTTGCGCTTCTAATATTATCAAGCACCAATACAATAGGTGTTTTTACTGCATTTTTATATTCGTGAATATTTTTTCGTTCTAACTCAGAAGTACTGCGTTTTCTAAAATTTTTTTTCAATCAAAAATGTTTTTACTTTTATACCTTGTGGGTCAATTACATCTAAATAGTATTTACCTTCAAAAATTGTTTTTATACTTATTTCGGTTTCGGGGCTTTCTAAAGTTTGTTTAAACATACTTTTAGCCATGTTTCTATGAAAGTCTATCGTGTATCCTCTAAATTTTGATGTTTTCAACATTATTGCATCTTTGCCTTGAACACGATAGCAGGAAATGGTATATGGTAAACTATCTTGAACCCAATACACACTCACTGTAATAGTTGATAAAGGATCGGTACTGTTTGTTTGTTCGGGAATGCTTGCAGAATTACCTTGAATTTGAGCGTTGCTATTGTGTTGTAAACAACATATAAACAGTATTATTAACAAATATTTCATATATGTAATTTTTTTTGTAAATAAATGACTTAAAATAAGTTAAAAAGATATTTTCGTGTAATTGTTGTTATATTTTCAAAACTTATAAACACCCGTAAAAATATAAAAACTTTTTAATTACTTTTGCTTTCAAGTTTTAAAAAAATGTTTTTCTAATTAAGTTTGAGTATTTTTAACTAACGCATGAAATTGTCTCGTATTATTTTACTTTTTGGTTTGTTGTTGTTTGTTGGTAATGCTGCCTTTGCTCAATACGATGATGATGATGGCGGTTCAGGTAGAAAAGCTTCGTCAAAAAAGGAAAAAGTAAAAGCTCCTAAAGCACAAAAATCAGGTGCGAAACAATCAAAAACACGTGAAGATTTATTTAGAAGTAGTGTAAATAAAACTACATATTTAAGTAAAAAAGAACAACAAAAACTTATTGCAAAAAAAGAACGGAAAAAAGAAAAACATTATAAAAAAACTCGTGGTGAAGTAAATAATAAGAGTACTGTAAAACGAATGAAAAAATCTGAACGTCATTCGTATAAAGTAAATCATAATATTCAAGGGTCATTTTTAAAACGAGTTTCATATTCAATAAATCCGGAAACAGCCAAGGCACGGCGTAAATCATCGAGTCAAAATAGAAGACTGCAGAAAAATCAGGAAAAAGCTCGTGATAAGTACGAAAATACTGAATATGGTAAAAATACTAAAAAGAAGAAAAAGAATAAAAAATTACGTTCTTTTTACAATCCGTTATCAAATTAATTTGCTTTATTTTGTATAAGTTTTTTACAAAAAAATCGTTGTATGAATCGTTTTATTCTCAATTCTTTTTTGGTTATAACTATTTGTACAAATGCATTTTCTCAAAATTGTGATTCGTTGTATGTGCGTTCTTTAAAGCAATTTGATGCATCTAATATTAAAGAATCGGCACAAACAATTCAAACGTGTATACAACAATGTGCCGCTCATACAAAATATTATATGCATGCGGCTAAATGTTGGTACCAGCTGAAAGATTATGAAAAAACCATTCAATATTTGCAATCGGCTATTGCAATAGATAGTACCCATATACCAGCATATGCTCTGAGAGCTCAAATTTATATGAATGCAGAATTGTATTCAAAAGCTATTCCTGATTATGAAAAAATAGTATCACTCATTACTCATCTTGATTCAACAACAGCTGTATATAGAATTAATCTAAGTAAAGCGTATCTTAATACAAGTGCATATGATAAAGCTTATACACTTTTAAAAGAATTATATGAATACGACGCAAAAAATTTGGAATTACTCACAAATCTGTCGGTATGTGCTATGAAATTAGATAAAGAATCTGATGCGGCATTATATTTACAACAAATTCTTGCTATTAATCCTCAGTACACACCTGGTTTAATAAACTACGGTTTTTTTATGATTGAAAAACAAGAATTTCAAAAGGCTATAGAATATTTGAATAAAGCCTTGACAATACAACCTCGTGAAGCTTATGCATTAAACAACAGAGGGTATGCATATTATAAGTTAGGTAAGTATGACAATGCTTTAGAAGATATTACTACTTCTATTTCTTACGATCCTTCAAATTCATATGCGTATAGAAATAGAGCCTATGTATACAGCACAACAGGTTTGACTAAAGAAGCATGTGCCGATATTCAAAAAGCTATACAGTTAGGATATATAGCTATGTATGGTAATGATATATTACAATTACAAAAAGAATTGTGCATTTCAAAAAAATAATGAATAATCGTTTTGATACCAATGCTCAAACATGGGATTCAAATCCTACAACACAGTTGTTACATAAAGCAATTGAAAAGGAGTTTGATATACATATTAGTTAGCATTCAGTGGAGAAAACGCAGAGCAAACAAGAAACAGTAAGCATAACAGATAAATAAAATGAGTAAAAACAATTAAAAAAGGAGGACAAAAATGCGACACAAGCGATTAAAATTAAGTGCCGTACTCTTGTTAGGACTCGGGCTAACAGGACTACAGGCACAAACCAGCGTTAACGCCACAGGCGGCAGTGCTTCGGGCAGCGGAGGCACTTTGAGTTATTCTGTTGGA
>Ga0116190_1000808_pt1 | contig 29487 bp, 29 predicted proteins | sample AD_JPNTR4_MetaG_FD_89808 | JGI IMG/M metagenome (GOLD analysis project Ga0116190, IMG submission 89808) | Active sludge microbial communities of municipal wastewater-treating anaerobic digesters from Japan - AD_JPNTR4_MetaG | ecosystem: Engineered > Bioreactor > Anaerobic > Digestate | place...
CTTCTTCTTTTACTTCTTCTTTTACTTCTTCTTTTACTTCTTCTTTTACTTCTTCTTTTACTTCTTCTTTTACTTCTTCTTTTACTTCTTCTTTTACTTCTTCTTTTACTTCTTCTTTTACTTTTTTCTTTGGTTTCTTTTCTGCTTTCTTCGCCGACTCTTTTTCAGTTTTTTCTTCTATAATTTCACTGCCAGCCAAACCTATTCTGTTATAAACCTCTCTAAGATTGTTTTTAGCGCCCTCATCACCCTGTTCAGCGGCCAATTTATACCACTTTACGGCCTCTGAATCGTCTTGTGGTACTCCCTTTCCTTTGTCATACATCCACCCTAGAGTATATTGAGCGCCGGCATCTCCCTGTTCTGCGGCTTTTTTGAACCACTTTGCCGCTTCAACATCGTCCTGCCGAACTCCTTCGCCGTAAAGATACATCAGCCCCAGGTTAAATTGCGCAATTTTGTGACCTTTTTCTGCTGCCTCAAGGTAATTCTTAATTGCCGCCTCGTCATCCTGTTGGACACCATCTCCAAATTCGTACATTACGCCGAGGCTGTAATGCGTTTCGGCATCCTTGGGCGCCTGTTCCGTCATCGTTTCCGCTGTTTCAGGTGTCAACTCCCTGGGCATTTCTATTTCTTGAAATGGGGACTCTTTTGGTGATTCTGAAATTTCTTGCTCTTGTTTTTGAACGTCCAGCCGGGATTGAAAGACTCTTAAAGAATATGACCAGTCCTCTTTCCATTGACCGGCTTCAATGTCTTCGCTGAAACTTTGTTCTGTATTAAAAAGACTTTGGAAGACATTGAGCCGCTTTGTCTTAGGATGATCCGGTCCAGGACAAGGACTGACACAAACGAATTGATTGATGGAACTGAATCCAAAAAAGCGCGTTTTGATGACTTCCGCCAGAAGCTCCAAAGAAAAAGACTCATTATCCAGAATATCAGAAAAAATATGGAGTTTCGCTGTGGCATTGTCCCTGATCAAATCCTTAATCGACAGATCATCGATTTTCCTCAATATTGTATGAATTTCCGCATCCGGAAACAAGGTCTGGGAATTCAGCGCTGCGCGCCTCAACAATGATTCGCAATGATCGATTAAAGTAATACGCTTCACCGAAGAGATTAATGCTTTGTTTTTTAGCAAAAGATAATCATAATAAGAAATAACTCCTATCGCCTGACCGCAACCATAATCAATCACTTCAACAACATGGTCAAAAAAGGGGTCGGGAATATACACGAGGGCTTTGAGTAATTTCTCGTAATTCCTTTTTCCATAATACAACATGGACATGGACATTTCCGGCTCTGAACCTACCGGCAACAATCCGTCTTTCATTCTTTTGTGAAGTTTTTCCTGGGCTTCTTTTGGCTGATTGTTCACAAATTGCGTGGTCAAATTATAAATGGCGTTAAAATCCACCAGATTCAGCTTCTTTAAAAGGATAGAATAATTCGATCCGCTCTCGATTATGCTGTTCTTTGTGATCATGTATCAACCAAATGGCATTTTTTTATTTTTGTGAATCTCATTGTAAACTATAGAAAATATAAATGCTTATGTCAATTGCCTATTCTATATAATTTTACATATAATTCGACGCGTTAGAATGTAATTCTAATCAATTTATTAAAATTTTTTGCTGATTTCCTGAGGAAAAAAACCGCGGGGAAATTCCCGCGGTTTTTTTGTTATCTTCTATCCATGTTGGAATAAATATTTCCAGGAAAGACAGGCGACCTGCTAGACTCTATAACAGCCGTCGATGTATGATCCCGGCAACCGATAACCTGAATAACGCCGTTTTGAACAGCTCTTTTTCCCACATCATACGTTCTGAATTTATCACCGACTTGAATTCCATCCTTACAGCCTTTGTCAATATAGACAACATCCATCATGGAATCATACACCGCTTGGCTTGTAGACGCCAATATCATGCCATTGAAATCAGGATTCCGAAATGTCCCGGCGGTCAGGGGAACATCCACTTCATAATAGGGAATAAGCACGTCGTTTTTATTGATCTCGCGGAAACACTTTGTAATTCTTGCCATGGTATCGCCAGCGTAGTTTTTAAAAATTTCAGCTACGCCGTTTATTCTTATGATGTAGCCTAAATTTTGATCCGTTATCGGATGCTGAACGGGACCTGACGCTTTGATGATGTAAAATTTATCACCGTCCTTAACGGGCTGTTCCATCTCGACATAAACTTCATCCTGATCACCGAACAATTGCTGCCCCGTCGGCGAATCAATGATTTTTCCTGCATGGGGAATATCTTCAGAAAGATAGCCGCTTGCTATTATGATATTTTTATTGACCAGCGGCTGTTTGATCATTTTAGCGGTCTCTTTAACCGGTTCTTCCAAAGGCTCCGACAATTCCTTGGCGGCTTCTTTTTCTTCATCTTTTATAAGCAGATAAACGGGGATCTTGATGATTTGACCAGGATAAATCCAATGCGGATCAGCTATCCATTTATTGACTTCCCATATCTTCGGCCATAGAAAAGGATCCTTTAATTCCTTTCCGGACAGATCCCACAGCGTGTCTCCTTTCACCACTTTATGTTCTTTCATTTGCTGATCTGCCGCAAAACTCAGTGAGGGTAAAAGCATCAATACCAAAACAACGCACCTGATCAATATTTTCTTGAACATGCTTTTTCTCCTTTGTTTGTTTTTTCTACTTTTAAAAAATAACCGAGATGACATAAACTGTCAAGAATATTAAAATATAGCCTCCTCTGATTTTTTTCATCCTCTGCGGTTTTTCAGATATTCCTGGAGGGCCAGCTGCCATGGCTGCATCGCCTTTCCCGTCGTATTGATAAATTTTTGAGAACTCAAAACGCTATACAAGGGGCGTTGAGCCGGTCTTTTGAGCATGTCTGATTTGATTGGAATTACTTTGATGTTCTCAAAACCTGCTTCTTTAAGGATTTGAACGGCAAATTGATGCCAGCTGCATGTTCCTCTGTTGGTGACATGAAAAACACCCCTGGCATTGTTTTTAAGCAGCAAATCCACCGCCGCCGCCAAATCCTTGGTATAGGTGGGAGAACCTACCTGGTCATCCACCACTTCGATAGTGGATGGTTTGGTGGGTGATGCTTTTTTGTTTTCCAACGTTTCTTTAATATAGTTTTTAGCTTCTGCTTTTTCCAGAATGGCCTCAACAAAATTCTTCCCCCTGTGCCCGAACAACCAAGATGTTCGGATTAAGAGATAGTTTTCCGTGATGGCCTGCAGATAACGTTCCCCCTTTAATTTGGATTCACCATAAACATTGATGGGATTGCAGGAATCATTTTCTTTGTAGGGACTTTTCGATTTTCCGTCAAAGACATAATCCGTACTGAAATGAACCAGAGGAATATTTTGATTCTGACACGCCAGCGCGATGTTTCTGACAGCCTCCGCATTGACGGCAAAACACATTTCCTTGTCCGTTTCACAACCATCGACATGCGTATACGCCGCAGCGTTCATCACGATATCAGGGGCTGTTTCTTTCACCGCATTTCTGCATTCTTCGGCGGACACGATATTAATTTCAGACTTATCCATTCCAACAACCTCGTGGTCCAGAAAAAATTTCTGCATCAGATCGCTCCCCAGCATCCCTTGATGACCCAGCAGTAATATTCTCATTTTAGTATCGGACCTCCTTCAGAAGCAATCCCTGCGCCGGAGCGGTCGGCCCTGCAACATTCCTGTCTTTTGCGTCAAGAATTTTTTTCATTTCATCCGGCGGTATCTTGCCTCTTCCGACCTCAACCAAGGTTCCTACTATGTTCCTGACCATATGTCTCAAAAATCCTCCGGCCTCTAATTGTATCTCTAGGACACCGCCGGGTTTTTTCCTAATCTTTATTGATTTTATCATTCTGACACAATCCTTCACATCCGTTCCTGCTGCGCAAAAAGATGAAAAATCATGTCTTCCCAAAAGAGCAACTGAAGCCCTTTTCATTTTTTCAATGTCCAAGGCATAAGGCACATGCCAAAGGTAATTTCTTCCCAATACCGGTCGAAATCTCTTGTTGAAGATTCTGTAAACATAGATTTTCCCTTTGGCGTCCCGCAACGAATGAAAATCCTCTGAAACCGCATTGAGTCTTTTTAAAACGACATCTTTCGGCAGAACACTATTGATGCCCGCCAATAATTTATGAACCGGCAATCCGCTTTTGCACTTGAAATGCGCCACTTGATTCAAGGCATGCACACCCGCGTCTGTTCTACCTGCCGCTGTTACCGTGACTTTTTCACCGGTAATCAAACCAACGGCCTCTTCCAAAACCTGTTGAATGCTCTTGCCGTTCTTTTGCCGCTGCCAACCGCAGTAGGCGGTTCCGTCATATTCTAAAATGATTTTAATGTTGCGCATTTCTAAATAAAATTTTTGAGTAATTTATTTGTTTTTAGCAAAAAAATAAAGCATTTTATTTATTATTTTGACTTGCTGTTTTGCTTTAAAAAAGATAAAATTACAAAAATTCGGTTACAAACATTCCTCATTAGCAACGGCTCGAAAAGCAATTTTATATTTTATGGAGATCCTCTATGAGCGAAGACTTGAAACATTCAAGTACCCAGTCAAAAATTGAAGAATTGGAAAGAAAACATGAGAAATTGCATCAAATGGGCGGCGAACAGCAGATCAGGAAACAGCATGCCTTAAATAAACTAACAGCCAGGGAAAGATTGAATAAGCTTTTTGACAAAGACTCCTTTCAGGAAGTGCAGCTCTTTGTTGAACACCGCTCAAACCTTTTCGGATTGGACCAAAAAGAAATTCCCGCTGATGGAGTTATCACCGGTTTTGGTTGCATCAATGGCCGCACAGTCTTTGCCGCCGCTCAAGATTTTACAAGCGCCGGCGGCAGTCTCGGGGAAATGCATGCAAAGAAAATTTGGAAAGTCATGGATATGGCAATTGCCGCGCGCAAGCCCTTCATCGCCCTGAATGATTCCGGTGGCGCGCGCATTCAAGAAGGCGTCCCTTCGTTGGAAGGCTATGGCGGAATTTTTTACCGTAACACCATCGCCTCCGGTTATATCCCGCAAATTACCGCCATCATGGGCCCCACGGCCGGCGGGGCTGTTTATTCGCCGGCACTCGCTGACTGGGTGTTTATGGTAAAAGGAAGCAGCTTCATGTACATCACGGGTCCTGACGTCATCAAAACGGTCATCGGCGAGGATGTGACGCATGATGAACTTGGCGGCGCGCTTGCACACGCATCCAAAAGCGGTGTCTGTCATGTCGTTGCGGACAGCGATGCTGAATGCTTGGAAAAGATAAAAAAGCTGCTGTCTTTTTTGCCGGACAATTGCAGCGCAGAGCCCCCTGTTCTCCACAGCGAGGATAACGCGGAAAGAACTTGCAACGAATTGGACAAAATCATTCCTGATAAAGGCAACCGCGCCTATGACATGAAGAAAATTGTAAGAATGATAGCCGATAACGGGGAAATATTCGAACTACTCGAACATTGGGCGCCCAATATCATTATCGCTTTTATTCGACTCATGGGAAAGCCGATCGGCGTGATAGCCAATAATCCACGCTTTGCAGCCGGTGTTCTGGACGTCAATGCCTCGGATAAGGCGTCGCGTTTCATCCGCTTTTGTGACGCTTTCAACATCCCCTTGCTGACCTTTACGGATGTTCCCGGTTATATGCCGGGAACCCATCAGGAATGGGCGGGCATCATTCGTCATGGTGCGAAACTTCTTCACGCCTATTCCGAGGCGACGGTTCCCAAAATTACAGTGATTGCCCGTAAGGCCTACGGCGGAGCCTATATCGGCATGTGCAGCAAACAGCTCGGCGCCGATTACGTAATGGCTTGGCCCACTGCTGAAATTGCTGTCATGGGTGCGGAAGGCGCCTGCAACATCATTTATCGGCATGACATATCTAATGCCGACGATCCCGCTGCCAAAAGAACCGAACTGGTTGCGGCTTATGAAAAGCAGTTTTACAATCCATATTTTGCTGCAAAAATGGGTATTATCGATGAAATCATAGTTCCCCGTAACACCCGAAAACGAATCATTGCGCTTCTGAACGCGCTCAAAGACAAAAAAGAAAGCAGGGTACGCAAAAAGCACAATAACATTCCTCTTTAGGATCATATTTTTCAAATAAACAAACCCGTAATGGAGGATAAAGTTTTATGAAAAAAATATTGTCCGCAATTGTCTTGGTGTTTGTTTTGATGATGGCCTATTTGACGCTCTGGCCCGTGCCGATTGATCCCGTGCAATGGATTCCGCCTGTTTCCACAGGATACACGGGTGCCCACGCTGCGAACAACAAACTTGCCGACTTGAATATCATCCCGCTTGTTAACGAGCAAGGACCGGAACAAATCGTAATGGGAAAAGACGGCAAGCTTTATACCACGGTCGCCAGCGGCAACATTCTCAGAATGAATCCGGACGGCACGGATCAAGAAATTTTCGTCAAAACAAACGGACATGTCTTGGGCTTCGATTTTGACGCTCGGGGAAATATCATTGCCGCTGATGTTGATCATGGTCTCATCTCCATCAGTCCCGAAAAAAAAATAACCATCCTGACCGATCAAGTCAATGGAGATCCTATCCGCTACGCGGACGCAGTGGCGGTGGCCAAATCCGGCAAAATCTATTTCAGTGACGCTTCCGCTCGTTTTGCTCCTAAAGACTGGGGCGGCGTATTCAAGGCCAGCATGATTGATATTTTAGAACAGCGTTCAACCGGGCGCATCTTGGAATATGACCCGGTAAGGAAAGCAACCCGCGTGGTGGCCAAAGGATTAAGTTTCGCCAACGGCGTAGCTTTAAGTGATGATGAACAGTGGCTCTATGTCAATGAAACCGGGAAGTACCGCGTCTGGAAGATTTCCGTGAATCTTCATGACTGGGATCTCAACCGCCCCAGCGAATCCGCCCGTGTCTTTTTCGAAAATCTGCCGGGTTATCCTGACAATTTATCGAGGGGTTTAAATGGAAAAATATGGCTCGGTTTCGCCAAACCGCGCAATCCGGCTATTGAAAGAATAACCATCACATCGTCTCCTTTCATACGCAAGTTGACTTATCGGCTGCCAACGTTTTTATGGCCTGTGCCCAAACCCTATGGGCATGTTTTTGCCTTTACCGAAGACGGCACGGTGGTCGTCGACCTGCAGGACCCCAGCGGCAAGTATCCGGAAACCACGGGTGTCACTGAAACCGAGGATAGACTCTATATCCAGAGCCTGCACGCCAAGGGCATCGGCTGGCTGCCCAAATAAATCCGCTTGGAGCCAAGCAAGATGTGTATAGCATAATTGCCGATATCGTTGTCATCATCCATTTTTTGTTCATTTTATTTGTCGTGATGGGCGGCGTACTGGTTCTCCGCTGGCCTAAATTAGCTTGGGTGCATCTGCCGGCGGTTGTTTGGGGCGCTCTTGTTGAATTACGTGGCTGGATCTGTCCTCTTACGCCGCTGGAAAATTATTTTCGCGATTTAGCGGGAAAGAACGTTTACAGCGGGGATTTTATCGAAAAGTACCTTTTGCCGATTATCTATCCGGCAACAATTACGCCTTTCATTCAACAAATTCTCGGAACAGCGGTTATCTTGTTCAATGTGATAATCTATCATTCGATCATAAAAAAATACAGAACGCTTAAGCGGTGAAAGGCTTCAGTCGTTTCAAGGCGGTTTCCTTTCCCAGAATCACAAAGAGCCTATCCAATTCCGGCCCATATAGCCTGCCCGTCAGGGCCGCCCTGATAGGCATGAACAATTCTTTTCCTTTCTTCTTCGTAATGTCCCTGCAGTGTTTAATAGCTGACGCATAGATATCCGATTCTTCGCCTTGTGCGTTTTGCAGATAGCGGCTGAATTCCCGAATGACCATCCTGGCGGGTTCATTTTCCAAATACATTTTTGCTTCTGTCGTAATCTGATATTGATCATCAAAAAAAATGTCGATATGATCGGCAACTTCAGAAAGGGTCGTCAACTCATGCTTGATCAGACTGATCACATTTATCAGCCATTCTGAAGTCACCGCATTCAATTCCAAGTCAAATTTTTTCAAAAACGGCTTCATTTTTTCCAGCAAAACATCTGACGGACATTTTCTAATATAGTGAGCGTTCAACCAATACAATTTTTCTTCATCAAAAACAGCTCCGCTTTTAGAGGCTTTTTCCAGACGGAATTCTGCAATCATTTCATCCTTAGATACTATCTCCCTTGCATCGGCAAAGGAACTGCCCAGCAAGCCCAGATAATTCAACAGGGCCTCCGGCAAAATACCCTGTTTGCGAAATTCACCGACGGTGACTGAGCCATGGCGTTTGCTGAGTTTGGAGCGATCCTTTCCCAATATCAAAGAATGATGGGCAAATTTCGGCGGTGTAAAATCGAACGCACGATAAAGCATCATTTGCAAAGCCGTATTAGATAAATGATCCTCTCCCCGGATAACATGAGTGATGTTCATCAAATGATCATCAATCACCACGGCAAAGTTGTAAGCCGGCATGCCATTCGAGCGGATGACGATAAAGTCCCCCATGGTATCCGCTTCAAACTTCATCGGTCCGCGAATCAAATCGTTAAATTCAATTGACTGAGGATGAATCTTAAAACGGTACGTGGGCCTTTTTCCTTCCGCTTCTTTCTTTTCTCTCTCCGCGGCAGTTAGCACCCTGCATTTTCCCATATAACGGGGCATTTTCTTGCTTAATATCAGGTTCTGACGCTCCTCTTCTAGCTCCGCCTCCGTACAGTAACAAGGATAAACCAGATCTTTTTCCAGAAGGAGCTTGAGGTGATCTTTGTAGATGTGTAGCCTTTCGCTTTGTTTGTATGGTCCATAAAGACCCTCCTTATCGGGACCTTCCTCCCAATCCAAGCCGAGCCATTTTAAATCTTCAAGCAAACTATTTTGATAAGACAAATGGCTGCGGGATTCATCCGTGTCCTCAATGCGCAGGATAAATGTCCCGCGAAAATGACGGGCAAACAACCAATTGAATAATGCGGTTCGCGCATTGCCCACATGCAGTTCGCCTGTGGGAGACGGCGCGAATCTCACACGAGGTTTCGCTGTCATTTTTTTCTTTTCTCCAACAGTGTCGAGACAGCAAACGCGGCCACGCCCTCTTGTCTTCCGACAAAACCCATCGTCTCGTTTGTTTTCGCTTTGATATTCACACAACCTCCCGGAAGGTGGAGAACACGGCAGATATTGGAAACGATCCGATCGGCATAAGGGGCAAGTTTGGGCTCTTCCATCAAAACGGTGACATCAATGTGATTGATGAAAAAATTTTTAGCTTTAACCATTTCATTTACCTTTTCAAGCAGAACGAGACTGGAGATGTTTCGATACTGGGAGTCGTTATCGGGAAAATGCCTGCCGATGTCCCCGAGAGCTGCGGCTCCCAAGATGGCGTCGCAGACGGCATGAAGCAAAACATCGGCATCGGAATGACCCTCCAATCCTCTATCAAAAGGGATATCCACGCCGCCCAGGATGAATTTTCTGCCGCTGACCAGTCGATGACTGTCATATCCAATGCCCGTACGAAAATTAATGGGGTTTCTTTGCATCATCAGCGCTTCGGCAATTCTCATGTCTTCTTTTGTGGTAATTTTTATATTTTCATAAAGTCCCGGCACCATCTTCACCTTTTTGCCCGATCGCTCGACTAAGGATGCGTCATCCGTCCCGTAGAATTTTTCCGCATAAGCCTTTTGATAGGCCGATTTGAGAATCTCCCAGCTGAAAGCCTGAGGTGTTTGCGTCAGCCATAAATTATTCCGGGATACCGTTTTCAAAACAACATCTGCATGATGGGTTTCTTTTAAAGTGTCTTTCACCGGCACACCGCAAGTTACTGCTCCGGTTTCTTGGGCTCCTTCCAAAACCTTTTGGATCAATTCACCCGTCACGAACGGTCTGACCGCATCATGGACGATTACCCAGTCGCAAGGTTTTGTCAAGCTATCCAAGCAATGCTTGACCGAATCCTGCCGCTCTTGACCGCCCGCCACAACAGAAGTTATTTTTGAGATACCATATTTTTCTATCAGTTCTGATCTTACCGGAACAATGTCTTCGGAGGGCAAAGCTAAAATAATTTCGTGAATGAGATTTGATGCCTGAAAAGTTTTAAGAGTATGAACCAATATTGGCATCCCATTTAATAAGAGGAACTGCTTGGCCACATGCGACTGAAATCTCTTTCCCATACCGCCGGCAGGAATGATGGCTACCGTTTTCATAATCCGCTCAATCACGAAATATTTTTTTAATATATTATATTATTAATATCATCTTTAATAAAATAAATAAACTCATAGAAAAAAGCCCGTGAAATATTTTCACGGGCTTCAAAACCAAAGCAAAATTCTTCTTCAAGTGATAACCTCTTTCAGTTCGGAAAAAATCATCCTCCCTGCCGTTGTCTGCAAAACGCTAGTGACAGTGACTTTGACATTCATATTGATCAATTTTTGACCGTTATCCACAATGATCATGGTGCCATCGTCAAGATAGGCCACGCCCTGACCGGGTTCTTTGCCTTCCCGGATGATTTTGACCGTCATCTGTTCCCCGGGAAGGACAACGGGTTTCATCGCATTCGCCAATTCGTTGATATTCAGCACACGAATTCCTTGCAACTCCGCAACTTTGTTCAGATTATAATCATTGGTAATCAATTTGCCGTTGAGCTGTTTGGCCAGCGCGACCAGTTTGGCGTCCACGCCCTTGATTTTGGGAAAATCATAATCAACAATTTCAATGCTCACATTTGAACTTTTCTGCAGATGGTTGAGGATGTCCAGGCCGCGTCTTCCCCTAAGTCTTTTCATGGAATCGGATGAATCGGCAATCAGCTGCAGTTCATTCAATACGAAACGGGGGACAATCAGATTACCCTCAATGAACCCGGTGTCACAAATATCGGCAATTCTGCCTTCAATAATGACACTGGTATCCAAAATCCGGTAGTCCTGGCTGGCCATGTTTTCACTGCCGGGCAAATTGATTTCGTCGGCTTTTTGAAATCCCAAAACGGCTCCAAGGTAACCTAAAATTCCCAGCACAAGCAGATAAATCCAAGGTAGAATCTCAAGACTATTATGGGCACGACTTGTCATGTTCAAGCCGAAACCAAGGATTAAGGCAATCAGCAAACCTACAAGCAATCCGCATATCGAGCCGATTATTTTCTTAATGGGGAACTTTCTGATTTCTCTTTCAACAAGGATGACAAACAAGGCAAGAAAAGAACCCAGAATAAAACCGGCCAATAATTTAAGATAAATAAAATTGTCATTGGGGGATATATGGTACGCAATGAAGAGGCCGCTTACGGAACATGCCAACAGCAGTATAATCTTTATAACCAATTATCTCACCTCCTTAAAATGAAATAAATCTCAAATAAAAATAATGATGATAAATTGAACAACAACAAATGGGGAGGTTACATCAGTTTATCTGTTTCAGAAAGATAGGAATCCATTTAAAATTTTCAAAGAGCAAAATGGCTTTTATTGAACCGTGAATATTTTTTGAAGCGTATTTTCTATTTCGGATTCTTTGGAGTTTGTCGCAATAGAAAGTTCTTTGACCAGCAGGTTTTTCGCAGTATCCATCATCTTTCTTTCGCCAAAAGAAAGATTTTTGTCACTTTTTAAAATAAATAAATCTCTTAACACGCCGGCAATCTCAAAAACCGATCCGGTTTTGATTCTCTCCAGGTATTCGCGGTAACGCTTATTCCAAGTCTGCTTGTCAATAGTCACATCCTTGTTTCGAAGAATTTCGTATACTTTGGGAATTTCTTTCTCCATGATGATCTCACGCAAACCGACGGCTTTCACGCTCATGGTGGGAATCATGATTTTCATGCCATTGCCCATAATTTTCATGACATAAAAGGATTGTTTTTTCCCCATCACTTCTTTGCTTTCGATGGCTTCAATCACACCGACGCCGTGAGCCGGATAAACGGCCAAATCACCAACTTTAAACATTTTTTTAGATTCCTTCTTTTTCATAACGAAGTGCTATTATATCATTTTTATAACTCATAGTCAAGAATCAATCGTTTTTTTGTTTTTGATTAAGAGAAAAATAGTGCTTTTTGAGATGCCCAATAAATATTCAACAATATTATACATTTAAAAATATATCTTGCTGGGTTTAAATGGAGTTGAAAAAAAATGGAGGCGGCACCCGGACTTGAACCGGGGAATAACGGTTTTGCAGACCGCTGCCTTAGCCACTTGGCTATGCCGCCTGAGAAAATAAAATGGAGCGGGCGAACGGATTTGAACCGTCGACGTCTACCTTGGCAAGGTAGCACTCTACCGCTGAGTTACGCCCGCTCATCAAAAGCCGCTGATGTCTATACCAAATCGATGTTTCTTGTCAATAAAAATATGAACCTGAAATATATGAAATGCAATTATTTATTTTTCTAGGCTTTTGATCATTTTTACGAAATAATCACTCCCCGAATAAACCGTAAGGAGAAAAGCCACATATAAGACAATCGTGCCGACGATATGCGCATTTATTCCAAAGACAGGATAATGAATGATCAGGGCCGTGACGGCAATGATTTGCGCCACTGTCTTTTGCTTGCCTAAACGGCTGGCTTGAATATAAACGCCTTCCGATGATGCAATGCTTCTAATCACATCAACGATCAAATCGCGAATGATCGTGATGGCGACAATCCAAGCCGGAATCCTGCCGATCGGAATCAGCAAAATCATTGCACTATTGACAATGATTTTATCCGCAATCGGATCAAGAAACTTTCCCATGGTCGTGATCAGTTGATACTTTCGGGCGATATAACCGTCAAAAAAATCCGTTACGGAGGCAATCACAAAAAGAACGGCGAGCACAAAACTCCAGAACTCTCCCGGATCAGCAAGCAAAAAGAATAGAAAAGGTACGACCGCTATTCGCAGCATGGTGATCGTATTCGGCAAATTGAAGGTTTCCCTTCTGGAAATCATATGGGCGAACCTTTTAAAAATTATTTCTTGTGCGTTGGAACCTTTTTCCAATCTTCCAGGAAAGTTGCTATGCCTTTTTCAGTCAACGGATGACCTGCCAGTTGGGCGATGACTTTAAAGGGAATGGTCGCGATATCCGCGCCGATTAAAGCCGCTTCAACCACATGTCTGGGATGACGGATGCTGGCCACAATAACTTCTGTTTCATAACAATAATTTTCATAAATGGTCATGATTTGTTCCACGAGTTCCATGCCGTCGTGAGAGATGTCATCAAGCCGTCCCACAAACGGACTCACGTAACGTGCGCCTGCTTTGGCCGCCATTAAAGCCTGAACTGGAGAGAAAATCAATGTCTGATTAACATCTATGCCGGCATCGGCAAACATTCTTGTGGCTTTCAACCCCTCTGTGCAAAGAGGAACTTTAATGACGACATTGCTTCCAAGGCGGGCCAGTTTTTTCCCTTCGGCAAACATTTCCTTGGCGGTTTGGCTGACCACCTCCAAACTGACCGGACCTTTGACAAGTCTCAAGATTTCCCTGACAACGGTATCAAAGACTTTTTTTTCTTTAGCGATCAAGGAAGGATTCGTCGTAACGCCGTCTACCATTCCCAAAGCAAGGGCTTCCTTGATTTCATCTACATTGGCCGTGTCAATAAAAAATTTCATATATTCTCCTATTTTATGAATTTATTATTTTGATTGATATTTATCGCAACATTCCCTGCTGCAAAAATAATGCTTTTTGCCGCTGATTTCTTTTATATGAGCCTGACTGATGGGTATATACTTATGACAAAAAGGGTCCTCCACCAAATCTTCCGAGGGTGATGGCGCTGTACCTTTTTCAACGGCTTTGATATTTTTCGCCTTCCGGACGATTTTATATATCAGATAAACCAGTAAAACAAAAATTGTGAGACGGAAAAACATTTTTATTCCTTAATTTTTTCAACCGTTTTGCTATCGGTCAATCTCTCTTTTAAACCATGTATCGACACGCCAAAAGAAGGATGAATGAAATACGAAGCGATTTCACTCATTGGTTCCAACACAAAGCGCCTCTTGTGTGCTTCCGGATGGGGAATGACCAAATTTTCATCTTGAATCACGTTTTGACCATAAAAGAGTATATCCAAATCAATGATTCTGGGTACGCGCTTTAACGTTCTGCGGCGTCCCATTTCATTTTCTATCCTTTGCAAAACGTCCAAAAGTTGATGCGGCTCAATTGTTGTCTTTATTTCCACAACGGCATTGATGAAATCATTCTGATCCTCGACATCCACCGGTTCAGTTTTGTAAAAAGAAGATTGCGCCGTTACGAAGATTCCTTCGACATCAGCTATCTTTTGAACCGCTCTTTTGCACTGATAAAGGGGATCTCCCAGATTGGATCCTATGCCTACGTAACAAATCGTGCCGACCAATATAGAGTAGCCCCCTATTGATTCCCGCGTAAGCCCAACACGTCCTGCATGTCATAAAGGCCGTTTTTCTGATGGACAATCCATTGAGCGGCGCGTATGGCTCCTTTCGCGAAATTATCCCGACTATGGGCCCGATGAATAAATTCCAACCTTTCCCCTACCCCCGCGAATATCACCGTGTGCTCACCTACGATGTCCCCTGCACGGATGGTTTGTATGCCTATTTCCTTTTTGGTTCTTTCCCCAATCTGGCCTTGTCGCGCATATACAAACGTTTTATTAATGTCTCTTCCCATCTTCTCAGCAATGACTTTCGCCATTTGCAACGCCGTCCCGCTGGGAGCATCTTTTTTCAAGTTATGATGGGCCTCCAGGATCTCGACATCATAATCATCCTTCAAAATTCCCGCGCAATATTCCAGAATTTTCAGCATTACATTCACGCCAACGCTCATGTTTGGAGATAGCACGCACCGCGTTTTGACGGATAAATCCCTGATGACCTTGAGCTCGTCTTGACTAAATCCGGTGGAACCGATCACAATCGCACAGCCCCTTTCGCTGGCTATTTTCAGATAGTTTAACGAAGCCTCATGATTTGTAAAATCTATCACTACATCGGCCTTGTCAATATATTCGTTGAGGTTATCACAAACGACTATTTTCTCCCTGCCAGCACCAATGACCTGACCGATATCGCGACCGACGATGGGATGTCCGCTGGCTTCTATGGCCCCGACAACCTTGATGCCTTCGGTCGAGGAAATAAGACTGATGATTTTACTTCCCATTCGTCCGCCAGCTCCGGTAACGACGGCTTTGATCATAAATATCTCCTTGTTGATAAATTTTAAGACAAATTTACTTAATCAAGCCATACTGCGTCATGACGTTCTTCAGTTTTGCCAAATTGCCTTCCGACATATTGCACAGCGGCAATCGGTACTCGAGCTTAATTTTGCCCATCAATGCCAAGGCCGCTTTGACAGGAACAGGATTGACTTCCAAAAATAGCGCATCGATAAGCGGACTCATTTTATAATGAAGCTTTTGGGCTTTTTCCAAATCATGGGCCCAAAAAGCATCAACCATGCCTGCCATATCAGCCGGTGCGACGTTGGAAATAACCGAAATGACGCCTGCGCCGCCAATGGAGAGCAGGGGCAAGGTGAAAATATCGTCTCCGGACAAAACCGTAAACTCCGGTCCGCAGAGATTGATGATATCGCTCATTTGCTTGATGGATCCGGATGCTTCCTTCACTCCCACAATATTCTTGATTTTGGAAAGCTTCGCCACGGTTTCGGGCAGCAGATTGACACCGGTGCGGCTCTGTATATTATAAAGAATAATTGGAATCGGAACAGCATCGGCGATGGTTTTGAAATGTTGATAAAGTCCCTCCTGAGTGGGACGGTTATAATATGGACAAACCATCAAGACGCCATCGGCGCCCGCTTCATAAGCGTGTCTTGTCAATCTGAGCGCTTCCAAGGTGTTGTTTGAACCCGTACCGGCAATCACCGGCACTCTTTTTTTGACAGCATCGATGGTGATTTCAATTACCCGGTCGTGCTCTTCATGTGAAAGCGTCGCCGATTCCCCCGTTGTGCCGCAAGGAACAATCGCATCTGTGCCGTTGGCAATTTGAAATTCGATAAGTTCCCGAAAAGCTTCTTCATCAATTTCGTTATTTTTAAACGGCGTTACAATCGCGACCATCGCGCCCCTGAACATAAAAAGGCCTCCTCTTTACGGATTTCATCAGTTTAAAATGAATTTATTCTAATTCTTTGCGGATGCCTTTCCGGCATCGTCAACCGTCTTGTGCATTGCCGTTTCATCGGATTGTCTCACCGGATTCGCCTTGATCCCGCATCCGGAAATAACTGTTAAAAGAACCATGAGCATGACCAGACTAATTTTTACTCCATGTTCTTTCAAGCGCCGCAATCCTTTCCATAACAACTTTTGTCGCGGTTCCGCCGACGTGCTTTCTGGCGTTCACCGCATTTTCCAATTTAATGACGTTTTGAATTTCGTGGTCAATTTTCTTACAAAATTTTTGATACTCCTTCAACGTCAAACTTTCCAGCTCTTTTTTCTGTTCAAGGCAGTAGGCGACTATTTTACCGACGATTTCATGCGCTTTACGAAAGGGAATGCCTTTTTGAACGAGATACTCCGCAACATCTGTTGCTGCGACAAAACCGTTTTGCGCGACGCGGCACATTCTTGCGGAATTAAATTGAGTATTTGCAATCATCTCCGTAAATATCGACAGGCAATTTTTCACGGTATCAACGGTATCAAACAGCGGTTCCTTATCCTCCTGCAAATCTCGATTGTAAGCCATCGGCAGTCCCTTTTGCAGCGTTAGCATCGCCGTGAGATTCCCATAGATCCTCGCTGTTTTTCCTCGAATTAATTCCGCGATATCCGGATTTTTCTTCTGCGGCATGATGCTGCTTCCCGTCGTGTAAGCGTCCGATATTTCCACAAAACCAAATTCCTCCGTTGACCATATAATCAAATCTTCGCAGAAACGGCTCAAATGCATCATCACCGTTGAGGCCGCAAAAATAAATTCGGTAACGAAATCCCTGTCTGCAACGGCATCGATGCTGTTGGCGCTGATCGCATCAAAATCCAGAAGTTCCGCGGTTACTTTCCTATCAATCGGCAAACTTGTGCCCGCCAGCGCTGCGCTGCCGAGCGGCAAGACATCAACCCTTTTTAAGCAATCCTGCATTCTTTGAATGTCTCTGGTAAACATTTCTACAAATGCCAAGAGGTAGTGCGACAGTAATACCGGTTGGGCTTTTTGCAAGTGGGTATAGCCGGGCATAATGTTATTTATCTGCTGTTTGGCGAGCCTCACCAACACTTTCTGGAGAGAAGTGATCAGGACAACGATTTTTTGAATCTCTCCCCGCAAGAAAAGACGCGTGTCAAGAACAACTTGGTCGTTGCGGCTTCGTGCCGTATGGAGTTTGCCGCCCACCTCGCCCACGCGCCTGATCAGTTCTTTTTCTATTGCCATGTGAATATCTTCATCGGAAATACTGAATTTGAATTTCCCCTTTTCCATGTCTTTCAAAATGCTTTTAAGCGCCCCAATGATTTTTGACGCTTCTTTTTTAGATATAATGCTTTGTTGGGCCAGCATAGCGGCATGGGCGATGGATCCCTGAATATCGTAGGGATAAAGCCTTTTGTCAAAGCCAATGGACGCGGTGAACTTCTCCACGCTTGCCGCTGTGGTTTTTTTAAAGCGTCCGCCCCACGGTTTTTTCGTCATGACCATCGGTTGCTCCGTCCCGAGTCGCGTTATTTTTTGAGAAGATTCTGAATAATCAGACGCAAGGCGTTGAGCTTGATAAAACCTTTAGCGTCTTTTTGATTGTATACCACATCTTTTTCAAAAGTGGCAAATGATTCACTGTACAACGATTGAGGAGACTTGCGTCCGACGACGGTGCAATTTCCTTTATACAATTTCATTCTTGCCGTTCCAGTAACATTCTCCTGGGTGGCGTCTATATAAGTCTGCAACGCTTTCATTTCCGGCGAATACCAGAATCCATTGTAAACCAGTTGGGCATATTTCGGTATCAAAGAGTCCCTCTGAAACATGACTTCCCGGTCCATGGTAATAGACTCTACAGCGCGATGTGCGGCCCACAAAACGGTTCCTCCGGGCGTTTCATAGACACCGCGTGATTTCATTCCAACGAATCTGTTTTCCACCATATCCACTCTTCCAATGCCATTGGCTCCGGCAATGGTGTTGACGTAATCCATCAGATTCGCTGGCGACATTTTTTTGCCGTTGACGGCCACAGGATTGCCTTTTTTAAAATCAATTTCCAAGTAAGTCGGCTTATCCGGCGCCTCCTCCGGTGATTTGGTTAAAACAAATATGTCTTCCGGTGGCTCCGCCCACGGATCCTCCAGAATTCCGCCTTCATGGGATATGTGCAAAAGATTGCGGTCCGAACTGTAGGGCTTCGCCTTGGTCAACGGAAGGGGAATGTTGTGCTTCTCGGCATAATCAATCATGGATTCCCGGGAATCAAATTTCCAGTGATCATCCTTCCATGCGGCGATGATTTTCATATCCGGATTCAAGGCGTAATAGGTCAGCTCAAAACGCACCTGATCATTCCCCTTGCCCGTGGCGCCATGAGCGACGGCATCCGCGCCCTCTTTCTTGGCGATCTCGATTTGCCGTTTGGCGATAAGAGGCCTGGCCAGCGATGTTCCCAGCAGATAAGTTCCTTCATAAATGGCATTGGCTCTTAAGGCCGGAAATACGAAATCTCTCGCGAATTCCTCCCTTAAATCTTCAATATATATTTTGCTGGCGCCGGTTTTGATCGCTTTTTCCTTCAGACCGGTCAACTCTTCCTTTTGACCGACGTCTGCCGCAAAACAAATCACCTTACATTGATACGTTTCAATCAACCAGCGAACGATGACGGAGGTGTCAAGGCCTCCCGAATACGCCAATACGACTTTTTTGATTCTTTCCGTCAATTTTATTCCTCCTTAAGCAGTATTTCCAAAATCGCTTTCTGCACATGAAGACGGTTTTCCGCCTGGTCCAGAACCACGGACTGCGGCCCGTCAATCACATCGGCCGTTATTTCCTCTCCCCGATGCGCCGGCAGGCAATGCATGACGATGGCGTCCTTTTTCGCCCTCTTCAAAACATTTTGATTAATTTGGTAAGGCTTGAAAATTTTTTTTCTATCTCTCTGCTCTTTCTCCTGACCCATGCTTACCCAGACATCGGTATAGAGCACATCCGCGTCCTCCGCGGCTTCCAAGGGGTCCCGACAGAGCATGATCCCCTTCTTTGCCTCTTTTTTACCCGTCTTCAGAATTTTCGGGTCAGGATCATAACCTTCGGGACATGCCAGCGCCATAAAAATGGGTAATTTTGCCGCCGCTTCAATCCAGGTATTCGCGACGTTATTTCCATCCCCGATATAGGCCACTTTCAAGTTCTCGTATGAACCCTTTTTCTCTTTGATGGTGAAGAGATCACTCAAAATCTGACAGGGATGTAGAAGATCCGTCAAGCCGTTGATGACCGGTATCGTCGCATACCGGGCCAACGTCTCGACGCTTTCCTGTGAATAAGTCCTGATCATGATTCCATTTAAATAACGCGACATCATGCGCGCCGAATCCTGAATGGCTTCGCCTCTGCCGATTTGGGTGTCCCGCGAGGTCAAAAACAGTGCGATGCCTCCCAGCTGATACATGCCGACTTCAAACGATATTCTCGTACGAGTGGAGGACTTGTCGAAAATCATCCCGAGGGTCTTGCCTTTGAGAGAGTGATGAGATCTGCCCTCTTTTAAGTCTTTTTTCAATTTCTTCGCCTTTTTCCAGATCAGGTCAAAATCCGCCGATGCCAGATCATAGATGTTCAGAAGATCTTTTTTCATGATTCCTCCAGGACCTCATCTAGAATATTGAGGGTATCGTCAACATCGTTTGTCGTAATAATCAAAGGAGGTACAAAACGCAACACATTTCCTCCCGTAGAATTGATCAACAGCCCTTTTTGCAAACAGGCGCCGACGATCGGCGCCGCGTCCACCTTGAGCTGGGCGGCCAGCATTAATCCTTTTCCCCGTACGGCCGTTATCATCTCGTGTTTGCTCTGCAGTGCTTTGAGTTTTTCCAGAAAATAAGAGCCCACCCGGCAACAATTCTCCAAAATGTTGTCCTGCAAAATGGTCTTGATCACTGCATGCGCCGCGGCTGTCGCCAGGGGATTGCCGCCGAATGTGGATGCGTGATTGCCGGGAACAAAAGCTTTCGCAATCTTATCCGTGGCCAGCATTGCCCCGATGGGAAAACCGTTGGCAAGTCCTTTGGCCAAAGTCATGATATCCGGCTTCACCCCGGAGTATTCATAAGCAAACAATTTCCCCGTTCTTCCAATGCCTGTCTGAACTTCATCCACAATCAAAAGAATTCCGTGTTGGTCGCAAATTTTTCTCACGCCCTCCAGGTATTTTTCATCGGGGATATTGACCCCGCCTTCACCCTGAATCGGCTCCAGCATGACGCCGCATGTTTTCGGCGAGATGGCCGCCTCCAAAGCGTCCAGATCATTGAAGGGAACATAAGAAAAACCGTCCAACAGCGGCGTGAAACCGAACTGGAATTTTTCCTGGCCCGTCGCAGTAATCGTGGCCATGGTCCGACCGTGAAAAGAGTCTTTCATGGTAATCAGCTCAAATTTATCAGGCCCCATGTTCTCGTGGGCATATTTTCTCGCCAATTTGATGGCCGCTTCATTGGCTTCGGCGCCGCTGTTGCAGAAAAATACTTTATCCGCAAAAGAATGATCAACGAGCAGTTTGGCCAGCTGGGCCTGAGGTTCGGTATAGTAGAGATTGGAAACATGCGTTAATTTTTCCAACTGTTCCCTTATCGCTTCGACGACTCTTTGATGAGTGTGGCCGAGATTGCAAACCGCAATCCCTGCAACAAAGTCAAGATACTCTTTCCCGTTTATGTCCAATACCTTGGCGCCTTTTCCTTCAACCAGTACAACAGGAAATCGCCTATAGGTGTTCATAATGTTTTCATTGGCCAGAGCGATGACATCTTTTTCATTCATTTTCCTTTATCCTTTGTCTATCTCGCAAATTACGGAACAATTTCCGTACCAATTCCCCGGTCGGTAAACATTTCCAGCAGAATCGCGTGTTTTAGGCGACCATCAATCACATGGGTTTTTTGCACACCCGCTTTGAGTGCCTTGAGGCAGCATTTTATCTTGGGAAACATGCCTCCCTCTATCACTCCTTCTTCTATGAGCCGAGTGGCATCGCTGTTTGTCATGGCATTGATCAACTTTTTATTTTTATCCAATACGCCGGGCACGTCCGTCAAGAGCAAAAGTTTTTCCGCCTGCAGCGCCGCTGCAATTTCTCCGGCCACAATATCGGCGTTGATATTGTATGTTTCACCGTTTTCCCCTATCCCCGTCGGCGCGATAATGGGTATAAAATTATCGTGCGCTACGGCTTCAATCAACTGCGTATTAATCTTTTTGACCTTCCCTACCAATCCGATATCAATGATTTCCGGCGGAGTAAATTTTGCTTTTTCTTCATTTAAATAATATTTTTCCGCCAAGATCAGGTTCCCATCCTTCCCGCTCAAGCCAACGGCGTTACCGCCATGCCGGTTGATCAGGGCCACGATTTCCTTGTTCACCATCCCGACGAGAACCATTTCCACAATATTCATGGTCTCCTCGTCCGTCACCCGCATCCCCTGGATGAATTTCGATTCCTTACCCACTCTTTTTAAAAGCTCACCGATCTGGGGTCCTCCCCCATGCACGACAACCGGATTGATGCCAATGTATTTCATCAGAACAATATCCTGAGCAAACTTGTCCTTCAATTCGCTATCCACCATGGCATGTCCGCCATATTTAATAACGATGGTTTTATTGTAAAATCGCTTGATATAAGGCAACGTCTCCAAAAGGATGTCCGCTCTCTCCATAGCGATGGAATTGGAAATGTCTTTCATGGCTTTCTCCGTTTTATAAAATGTATCTACTTAAGTCCTGATCCTCAACGATATCGCTCAATTTTTCATCCACATACTGCGCATCAATGATGATATCTTTCTGATCCATATCGGGGGCATCAAAGGAAATATCCTCCAATAATTTTTCCATGATCGTATAGAGCCTTCTGGCTCCGATATTCTCCGTCCTTTCATTCACCAGCGTCGCCACTTCCGCTATGGATGCGATTGCTTCCTCAGTAAAAGACAACTTCAATCCTTCGGTGGCCATCATTTCCGTATACTGTTTGACCAAGGCATTGTTGGGTTCCGTCAGGATTCTGATAAATTCTTCTTTTCCCAGCGAATCAAGCTCCACCCGGATGGGAAAACGCCCTTGCAATTCCGGAATCAGGTCGGATGGCTTGGCCACATTGAAAGCTCCCGCCGCAATAAATAATATATGATCGGTTTTGACCATTCCGTACCGCGTGTTGACATTGGAGCCTTCCACGATGGGCAACAAATCCCGCTGCACTCCTTCCCTTGAAACATCCGGCCCGTGGGCATTGTCAGTACCCACGATCTTGTCAATCTCATCGAGAAAAATGATTCCCGACTGTTCAACCCTCTCCAGAGCGATTTTTGTCACCTTATCCATGTCGATCAATTTTTGCGCTTCTTCCTCTTCGAGAACACTCAACGCTTCCGGCACCTTGACCTTTTTAATTTTTTTCTTTTGAGGAAAAACGTTTCCCAGAACGTCTTTGATATTCAATCCCATGTCCTCCATCCCCGCTGCTGAAAATATTTCAATCATGGGACCCGTTCTGGCCTCCGTTACTTCGATGTCAACCATCCGCTCGTCAAGCTTCCCCTCCCTGAGAAGACGCCTTAATTTTTCTCGTGTGCTGTCGTTTTGTTTCTCCTGCCATTCGGCATCCTGAACATCTTTCAATTCATCCGCGGAATCGCGAAGCATATCGGTCACCGTTCTCTCTTTGGGTCTTGGCGGAAGCAGCAAATCAAGCAGTTTTTCTTCTGCCAGTTGGACGGCTCGGGTCCTGACATTATCTTGCTCTTCAGCTTTGACCATATTCATCGCCAGTTCGACCAGATCGCGAACCATCGATTCCACATCACGGCCTACATAACCCACCTCCGTGAACTTGGACGCCTCCACCTTTAAAAAAGGGGAGTTGTCAAGCTTGGCCAGCCTTCTCGCTATCTCGGTTTTTCCCACGCCTGTCGGGCCGATCATGATAATATTTTTAGGTAGAATTTCATCAGCCAAATCCGGGGAGACATTTTGCCGGCGCCAGCGGTTGCGCAAAGCAATCGCCACGGCCCTTTTGGCTTCCATTTGACCGATAATGTGCTGATTCAATTTTTCAACAATTTCCCGAGGCTTTAACCCTTGATTGTTCATGATTTGCTTTTTTCCTTCTTCGGCACCTTTGTTTCACTTTTTTCTTTTGTCGCATCAATCACTTCAATAATAATGTGATCATTCGTATAAATACATATCTCCGACGCTATCTTCATCGCTTCCCGTACAATTTCCGAAGCGGACAAGTTGGAATGACGCATCAGAGCCCTTGCCGCCGTCAACGCAAAAGGCCCGCCCGAACCGATGGCCATAATGTCGTCATCCGATTCAATCACATCGCCATTGCCGGAAATAATCAACGAATAGTCCTTGCTTACGGCGACCATCAATGCCTCCAGATGTCTTAAAACGCGGTCCGTGCGCCAGTCTTTGGTCAATTCCACGGCAGCTCTCAGCAGATTGCCGCTGTATTGCTCAAGTTTCTGATCGAACCTGTCAAATAACGTAAAGGCGTCTGCGGTGGCGCCGGCAAATCCCACAATGACCTCGCCGTTGTAAAGTCGGCGGACCTTCCTCGCGCCGTGCTTCAATACAATGGTATCCAGCGTCACTTGACCGTCACCGGCCACAGCCACTTTTCCGTTACGCTTGACCGCCAAAATCGTTGTTCCTTTTATATTCATGGCTAATCTGTGCCCCCCATGTTGTCATGAATCAGAAATTTTATTTCTTTGTCCGCGGATGGGCTTTATCATAAACTTCCATCATCCGATGAACGTTTACCGCCGTATATTTCTGAGTTGTTGAAAGACTCTCGTGTCCCAGCAATTCCTGAATCGCGCGCAAATCGGCTCCCGCATTCAAAAGGTGCGTGGCAAAGCTATGGCGAAGGGCGTGAGGGCTGACGCGTCTCCCCGCACCGCTTCTGACGCTCAAATCGTTGACGATTCTGGCAATGCTTCTCGCGGTTATTCTCCGGCCCCTGGAATTCAAAAACAAAGGTTTTTTGAAAAATTCAAGCGGCTGGCTATTTCGTTCACCTGCGGTTTTCTCCAGATATTCCTGCACGGCCCGGATGGCCGGTCCACCGACCGGCACGATTCTTTCCTTCTTGCCTTTTCCCCTGACCTTGATAAGCTTCTGATTGAAATCAATATCCATGACGTTCAATCCCGCCAGCTCGCTTAACCGCAAGCCGCATGAATAAAATACTTCTAGCATGGCACGGTTGCGCAGACCCAAAACAGAATCGCCTTGAGAACATCCAAGCAATTCGAACATTTCGTCCACGGAAAGAAAATTAGGCATATGCTTTTCGGTTTTCAGCGTTTGAATCATCTCTGCAGGACTTTGCCTGATTTTCCCCGTTTTCAACAAATAACGGTAAAAAGCCTTTAAAGAAGAAATTTTTCTGTTGACCGACACCTTCTTGATCTTTCTCAGATACAAATAACTTAAAAATCCTCTAATCTGTTCAATGTCCGCCGAAACGATTTCATCTTCCCTTTTTATAATCTTATTTTCCGTCAGATATTGCAAAAACTCCCTCACATCGGCAAGGTAAGCCGTCTTGGTGTGTTCGGAAACATTTTTTTCCACTTCCAGGTAATTTTGAAAATTTTTAATAATCTCATCCATCGCAGGATTTACATTTTATACTTGCCGAAATCCTCGGCAGAAAGATTTTCCAGAAACTCTCTGATTTTTTCTTCTTTTAATTTATCCAAGTCATTCAGTTTGACACCAAAATCAACATTGCGCGACCGCTCGATAACTTTCTCATCGACATATATCGGCGCGTTCGCTCTCAAGGCAATGGCTATGGCATCACTGGGCCGCGCATCCAGTGTATAGGTTACGCCTTCTTTGACAAGATAAATATTGGCATAAAAAGTGTTGTTTCTGATATCAATAATTTCAATCCTGTCCACATACACTTCGAAGGTCTTGAGGAATTCATTAAATAAATCGTGCGTCATGGGTCGGGGAAAAACAATTTTTTCCAACTCCGTGGCAATCGCGCTCGCTTCAAATAGTCCAATCCAAATGGGCATTGCTCGATTATCCTGCAAATCTTTTAAAATGACGATCGGCGTATTGGTGATCGGATCAATGGTCAATCCTGAAATTTTCATTTCAATCAAGATTCATAACCTCCTTGCTGTTCAATCAATTCACCCCTTAAGGAATGAAGATACGCTTTGGTTATTTTAACATCAACCATTTTTCCCCAAAGCCCTTGGTCACCCCTGAAATTTACAATTTTCCAAGAACTGGTTCTTCCCGAAACGTCCCGATCCGAATTCTTGCTGAAAGCCTCCACCAAAATTTTTTGGGTACTTCCCACCAAACTAGCATTTTTCTCATACGTGTGCCTGTTTTGCAATTCCTGTAGCGCCTGAAGCCGTCTTAATTTTTCCCGCTCATCTACTTTATTTTTCAAAAGGTTTGCCGCCGTGCCCTCCCGATCAGAGTATTTGAAGGAGAATGTCAAATCAAATCTGATTTTTTCCATCATGTCAATTGTTTCTTGATAATCTTTTTGCGTCTCACCCGGAAAACCGACAATGATATCGGAAGAAATACTAATGTTGGGAGAGACCCTTCTTAACTGTTCGACTTTTTCTCGATATTCCTTGATGGTATATCCCCTGTTCATCAGCGCCAATATGCGGTCGGACCCCGACTGAACGGGAAGATGTATGTGCTGACACAATTTTTCCTCATCGCCGAAACACTGAATCAGGGAGGGGGAAAGATCCCGTGGGTGAGAAGTCGTAAATCGGATTCTTTCAATGCCGGGAATCTTTGAAATTTTTTTTATCAATCCCGGGAAATCAATGCCATCCTTTAATGTTTTGCCGTAGGAATTGACATTCTGGCCCAGAAGCGTGATTTCCCTGATGCCATCATCGGCAAGTTTTTTTACCTCCTCAATGATATCTTGCGGCGGTCTGCTCATTTCCGGCCCTCTGAGATAAGGAACCACACAATAAGCGCAAAAGTTATCACATCCCTGCATAATGGAGACAAAAGCCGTTATTGTTCCCTTTTTCGGCTTTGCGTAAATTCCTAATGAATGTAAATCATTGTAAAATTCAATTTTTGTAATTTTATCTCTTTTCTTTTCAATGGAAGAAACAATGTCCGGCAGAAGATGAATGTTGTGTGTTCCAACGACAAAATCCAAAAAATCGAATTTATGATGAAATTTTTCACCCAACTGTTGAGCAAGACAACCGCACAACCCTACAATCATTTTTTTGTTTTTCGATTTGATTTTACCGATCCGACCCAGTTCACTAAAAACTTTCTGTGCCGCTTTTTCCCTTATTGAACAAGTATTTAAAATGACCAAATCAGATGTTTCCATACCATCCGCAGTTTTATAACCCGCTTCTGATAACAAGGTTTGAATCTGTTCAGAGTCATGAACATTCATTTGGCATCCGAACGTTTGAATGAATAATTTTTTATCTTTCATATTTTTCCTTTAAAATCGCGCATATCCTTATTATCTGGTCAGATAATAGTCAACATTTTTTTGACATTTTATCATAATTTCAAATTAAAAAAGCATTGTTTTCCGGCTAAAAAATTTAATGAATAAAACTTTACATTTATGTTGTTCTGTTATAGGCTATATGTGGATAAGTATAATCAGGGTTGGTGTATAAAAAAAATAGCAAAAATAATAATTTACATTTTGAAAATTTTATGATTAAATATCTAAGGATGTAAGTGTGAATAAAATTTTAATTTACACTGCAATGATAACTTGTTGGTCATAAAAAAAACAAAAGGAGAATGAAAAATGAAAAAAATTTTAAGCGTGGCCGTTTTAGTTCTGTTTTTTATGATTCCCGCAACGTCATTTGCCAAAATCTCCGCAATTGCCGACAGTGATTTGGAAGGCATCTATGGTCAGTCAGGACCTATTGAAATTACCTTCAATGATATCACTGTAAAAGACAGGATTTTGCGTACGACCTCCACCGATGGATTGGATTTTTGGAATCCGGAATACGATCCAGCTCACGGCAATTTCGGCCACGCAGACTATATGCTGGAAGCGCATTCAACTCCAAATAATTCCGATTATGAAAACAATATGCAGGGCGAAGGCCATATCTGGACTCAATATCCGGGCAAAGGGTACTTTGGCATGGCTTCAGTCAGATTCATAGGAGGCAAAGTTTATCGCTCCGGTTCCATAATATTAGAAGTGATTCCCGAAAATGATGCGGACATCAACGGAGATACTGTCCTTTCCCGTTGCAAGCTTGATGTCCAACTAATTAATCAAAGAATAGATGCGAATATCGCCGTTGAGTCTGTTCTCAAATTAAGCCCCAACCAGGATCTTTCCGGCGGAGGGGTTTTGGGACGTACGTATACATCCGGTGTCTCTATGACGAATAATGGACACTTGGTCGTCTATGCCCATAACAACAACAAACTCTTTTAGGATTCGGATTTTTGACAGAATTACTTTATGGTGTTGATTACTCTTTAGCCAAGTATTAGGAGGCAGGCAGAAAACACTTTTCACCCCAATGGACTTAATTACGGTTTGAGCATTTTTCTCAAACAGTTGCTTAGGATTCCATATTCTTCCTTACTGAGAGTTTCTCCACGGCGTTGATTTTCAATTCCGGTAAGTTTCAACGCTTCCTGAATGGATGATTCTGAAACTCCATCTAATAATTTTGATTTTTTCAAGTTGTTCACCAGCATCTTTCTTCTTTGAGCAAAAGAAACCTTAACCAATCGAAAGAAAAAATCTTCATCAATTAGTTCCATGAACGGCTTCTTCAAAAAGATGCCCTTGATAACCGAAGATTCCACTTTCGGTTTCGGATAGAAACACGAGGGCGGAACATCCATCACCCGCTGAACATCGGCAAACATCTGCAAAAGAACGGAGGGCACACCGTAGTCCTTGCCGCCGGGACTGGCCACAAGCCGCTCGGCCACTTCTTTTTGCAGCATCAGCACGAAAGAACCGACAAACTGTTTGAACGACAGCAATCTGAAAATTAAAGCTGAGGATATCTGATAAGGAACGTTTCCCATCACCTTGATTTTACAATCACGCTCTACCGGGACAGCATCAAAGTTAAATTTTAAAATATCTCCGGGATAAATCTCAATATTCTTATATTTACCCAATCTTTCCCGGAGCACATCGATCAGCTTTTTATCCACTTCCACGGCAATGACTTTGCCGGCTTTTTGAGCGATGATTTCCGTAAGCACCCCTGTCCCCGCACCTATTTCAACCACGACGTCGCGTGAGTTTATCTCGGCAATCGCCTCGATGGATTCCATGACTTCTCTGTCCACTAAAAAACATTGCCCCAGCTTTTTTCGGGGTCTGATCCGATAATCAAAAATGATATCTTGGGGTTTGCGCATCTTGAATAAGAATACCTTTAAGCCAAAGGCCAACGCGACACGGCATTGAGATCCAGAGAATCATGTTTTCCCTTCCCCAGCATGATTTCGCCGATCGCGGCAATCATGGCCGCGTTGTCCGTGCACAAGATCGTCGGAGGAATAAACAATTCTATGTTGTTGAGAGCGGTTTCCTGGGAAAATCTCTCCCTCAGCCTGCTGTTGGCCGCCACTCCGCCGCATACCACAATCCGGCGGATGCCGTTTTCCCGCGCCGCCCGTATGGTTTTATCCACCAGCACATCAACCACGGCTTCCTGATAACTCGCTACGACATCGGGAATTTGTTTTTCATTAAAATCGCTGCCCTGTTTTTTGAGCATATTCAGAAGCGATGTTTTCAATCCGCTGAAACTGAAATCCATTGAATCCTTCATCGCACGAGGAAAATGAACCGCCTCGGGGTTGCCGCTTTTGGCCAATTGATCAATGACGACACCGCCAGGATAACCCAAATTCAACAGTTTGGCCGCCTTGTCAAACGCCTCGCCCGCCGCGTCATCCCTGGTCTGTCCAAGCAGAACAAACTCATGGTAATCGTCTGCCCGGTAAATGCTGGTGTGACCTCCGGAAACCACCAGCGCGATGAAAGGCGGCTTGGGCTTCCTTTCCGCCAAAAACGACGCCGCAATATGCCCTTCCAGATGATTGACGCCC
>Ga0116190_1000810_pt1 | contig 29369 bp, 18 predicted proteins | sample AD_JPNTR4_MetaG_FD_89808 | JGI IMG/M metagenome (GOLD analysis project Ga0116190, IMG submission 89808) | Active sludge microbial communities of municipal wastewater-treating anaerobic digesters from Japan - AD_JPNTR4_MetaG | ecosystem: Engineered > Bioreactor > Anaerobic > Digestate | place...
CAGATGGAGGGCAGCAAGCGTTTCGCCAAGGAGATCATGAACGCCGCTGGCGTGCCGACTGCCCGTGCGCTGGTTTTTAAAGACGCCGATTCCGCCGTGGCCGCGCTTCCCTCTTTCTCCCTGCCGGTAGTGATCAAGGCCGACGGTCTCGCCGCAGGCAAGGGCGTGGTGATCGCCCAAACCCATGATGAAGCGGCTGACGCAATCCGCTCGATGCTGGTGGACGCCGTCTTTGGCGCGGCTGGCGCAGAGATTCTGATTGAGGAGTTTCTGGAAGGCGAGGAGGCCTCGATTCTCGCCCTGATCGATGGCGAGCACGCGGTGCTACTACCGCCATCGCAGGACCACAAGCGTGTCTTCAACGCCGATCAAGGCCCCAACACCGGCGGCATGGGAGCCTACTCGCCGGCGCCGGTGGTCACCCCCGATCTGTTACCGACCATCAAAGAGCGGATCATCCTGCCGGTCGTGCGCGAACTGCGCCAGCGCGGTATCGTTTACAAGGGCGTGCTCTACGCCGGACTGATGATCGGCCCCAAGGGCATCTCCGTTCTGGAGTTCAACGCGCGTTTCGGCGATCCCGAGACCGAGGCCGTGCTGCCCCGTATCGGCGGCGACCTCATCCCCGCGCTCGAAGCCTGCATCGACGGCACGCTGACCGACGCGCATGTGCAGGTCCGCCCTGAAGCCGCAGCCACCGTGATCCTGGCCTCCGGCGGCTACCCTGGATCCTACCGTAAGGGTCTCCCCATCTCCGGACTCGATCAGGCCGCCGCTGTAGATAACGCCATCGTCTTCCACGCGGGCACCGCGTTGAAGGACGGCCAGATCGTTACCGCAGGCGGACGCGTACTCGCCGTCACCGCGCTGGGTGCCGATCTGCGTGCCGCCGTGGGTCGCGCTTATGAGGCTGCGGCCAAGATTCACTTTGATGGCGTACACTATCGCACGGATATCGCCCACCGCGCTTTTGACCGGAGATAACAGACAAGACCCTTGAAATAACCCTCGTGGCATGGGCGTCCATTCCATGTGAAACACGGGCAAGATGCCCGTGCCACGTATGAAACACGGGCAAGATGCCCGTGCCACACCTGCAGCACTCAACTATCGACGCTCGGGAGGGATTCCCGAACGTTCTTTCAACAGGAGACCTCACACATGTCCACACCTCTCGTCGGTATCGTCATGGGCAGCGATTCGGATTGGCCGCTCGTGCAGAAGGCCGCAGACACCCTTAAAGCTTTTGATGTCGCATTTGACGTGCGCGTCATCTCCGCACACCGCACACCGGAACTCGCCTCCGATTACGCGGCCAACGCCGAAGCGCGCGGCCTCAAGGTCATCATCGCGGCGGCCGGCGGTGCCGCCCACCTCGGCGGCGTGCTCGCCGCCCACACGGTCCTCCCGGTGATCGGCATTCCGGTCGCCGGCGGTGCGCTCAACGGTCTTGATGCGCTCTACGCCACGCTCCAGATGCCGGCCGGTGTCCCGGTCGCCACCGTGACGCTCGGCAGCGCGGGCCCGGTCAACGCCGCCCTGCTCGCCGTCCAGATCCTCGGCACTGCCGATCCAGAGTTGCGCAAGAAATTCCGCGTCTACAAGGACGGCCTGAAGGACAAGGTCGCAGAAGGCAACGCCAAGGTGCAGGCGCAACTTGAAGTTAGGATTTAGGATTTAGGAGTTGGGACAGGTCTGGGCTCGCGAAGCGCAATGAAACCCTGAGACCCTGAAACCCTGAAACCCTGAAACCAGCCTCCGCGCACGGCGCGGAGGCTCACAGCGCGGCGAGCAACTCGCGGATCGCCCGTTCGCGCGCCTCAATGGATTCGCACAGGCGGAACTGCACGCGGGCGCGGTTGAGATTCTGCTCCGGCTGGCGAATCTTGAAATAGACGCTGCCGGCCAGATAGTCTTGGAAGAAACGCAGCCCCAGTTCAAACGTGATCAACCGGATCGCGTCGTACAGGTAGTGGCGGTCCGCCTCGGTCAGGAACGCGCGGGCGTGTTTCATGTAGCCCTTGCAGAACGCAGCGCAGAGGTCGAGGTCAAACACCACCTTGCTGAGGTTCTGCTCCTCCTCGCCTGCTGGATTGCAGATTGAGCGCAGGGCGTCACCGAAGTCGTAGTGGATCAGGCCGGGACTCACGGTGTCGAGGTCGATCATCGCCGTACCCTTGCCGGTGAAATCATCGATCATGATATTGTTGACCTTGGGGTCGCCGTGCATCAGCCGTAGCGACAACTCGCCTCTCTGCAACGCATCCTGCAACGTACCGGCGAACCCGCGTCGATCTTCGATGAACTTCGCCATGCGGCGCGCCTCCATCGACGCATTAAGCCGCTTCTCGGCCAGCGGCTCGTTCTGGAGCGTTGCGTCATACTGCGCCATATAGTTGGGCGTGATGTGAAACCCCGGCAGCGGATCGATGATGTCTGCGGGATCCAGATCCGAGACCAGCCAGTGGAAATGCCCCAGCACGGCACCGCACTCCGCCGCATGCTCGGCATTCTGCGCCTCGTCGTAAGCGGTGGCCGACGCGATTTTCGTGATCACGCGCCAGATGTCGCCGGTCTCGTCCACGAAATAATCTTCGCCGGTGCGCGTCTTGACGATACGCGGCATCTGCCAGACGCGATCTGTCCGGCCAGCCTCGGCCTCGGCCTCCAGTTTGGCGTGCACATGCGCCGTCAGCCGGTGCAGGTTGCGCATGATCACCTCGGGCTGCGGAAAGACCTTGCGGTTGACCCGCTGCAAGATCACCTGTTCCTCCGCAAAGGTGTTGCGGAAGATACCCAGAAAGGTATCGTTAACGTTCCCGCTGCCTGTCGGGTTGATGGTAACCAGCCGGCCCGATATCTCGAACTGGCGCATCATCAGAGACAATTCCATTCGCATCACTTCCTTGTTGTCACGTAATGACAGGCATTTTTCATGGTTTACGCACAAAACGCAACCCCAAAAAACCAGGGGCGGGGTTTTGCTTCCGGACTTTATTGCGGTGTTCCGCTCATGCGGACGGGGATGATGTCCCCCTTGTCGTTGAAGTACATGCGGTCGAGGCAAACCACACGGTGGTGCGCAGACAGCGATGGTATAGGACGGCGATGGTAACAAATGTACCAATCGTCGGTACCGGGAATATTGATCACGGAATGATGTCCCGCGCCAGTTGCCAAAGGGCGCTGTGAGTCAAGTATCCGTCCCTTGAATTCAAAAGGACCAAAAGGTGAAGACGACACGCTGTAGTTGACGCAATAGGAATCCTTTGTCCAGCTACCACTCGAATACATGAAGTACCAGACGCCTTTCCTCTCGAACATCACGGAGCCCTCGACATAATCTTGCGGGGTGATGTCACGCCAAATCCTCCCGTCATCAAGCGGCTGCAACGACTTGAAATCCGGTGCCAGCTTGACGAGATTGCAGCGGCCCCATCCTCCATAGATCATGTACCACTCGCCTTCGTAGCAAAAGACATACTGGTCGATCGGCTGAGCGCCGTTCCAGAAACGATCGATGAGAGGCTTGCCGATCAAATCGCGGTACGGCCCCTCCGGACGATCCGCAACCGCCACGCCGATACCACCGTACTTGCTGATGCCCGGCTCCGGTTGCGGCTCACCGTCCTCGCGCCGGCCGCCGACAGGGTAAGCGTCGTTTGCGCCAAAGAAAAGATAGTACTTGCCGTCCTTCTCGTGGGCGTCGGGTGCCCACAGGCAGCCCCGCGCCCAAGTGACCTCATTCGTCGTCAAAATCCGCGCGTGCTTCGTCCAGACCTTCAGGTCCGGCGATGAGAATGCATCCATCGCAACCTGCTGCTCGAACGGGAGCGACATCGTCGGGAAAATCCAATAGGTTTTTCCGTATCGCCGGATCTGCGGATCGGCATACCATCCGGGCAGAATCGGATTCCCTCCTGTCTCAAAGGTCTGCTTGTCACCCTCGATGTCGCCACGTTTCTTCCCCGTCACATACTCCCTGCATGCCCAGTAGGCAGGCTTTGGCGAAAAGTCTTTGTGGACGATGCCAAAGTGGTGTTCGCTATAGTACGGGTCTTTTTCGACCGCGAGAAATTCATAGATGAAGAACCTTTCAACACCATTCGCGAAGGCGGACTTTATCGCATCGACCGTATACTTCGCTTGCTGGGATTCGTCACTCGTGCCGACTGATCGCCCACGGCTGGACACGATCACACGGCCCTTCATGTCGCTGCCGAAGAGATACGCCGCCGCGCCGACGGCGGGTCCGCCACTCTTGTCCTTGCCGACCAGCAGCGGAACCATCTGATCACCGGGCTGGAGCAGACGTGCAGAGAAAAACCGATCCGCAGAAAGTCCAGCCGGATCGCATTTCAACCCTACGGTGCTCGCCTCTTCCGACGGGAACGTCTTCGTTGACTGCGGCATTGCCTTGTTGTCCCACCATGCCTCGACACCAATGCGCAAACGGTTGCGCGCGGCAGCCCCTTCCCTTGCGCCGTGTGCTGAGGAACCGGCATACTGGCCGCCGCGCATCGGATAGTAAAGCGGGTAACCCCCGAAGAGAACGAGCGTTCCGCCTTTTTTCACAAAGTCAACGACCGCATCAATCGTGTCGTCAGGATACCGTTCACCGAACGGGAAGACGACCAGATCAATCTCCCCACGAGGAAGGCGAGCGTTGAGTTCCTCAGCCGAACACACGGTACACGTCGAGCCGACAGGCAATATCTCCTGCAACGAACGCGCGAACTCAGCAGCGGTGGCTCCGGGTATGCCCAGGTCAACATACACCGCGCGCCAAGCCTTCTGGTCTGGTCTTGCGATTTTGAGCCCCGCCTTAAGGACCGGCGTTTCCGGCACCCTTGCCCTGTGTGTCGGCCAGCCCATTTCCGTAATCCAAATCGGACGGTCGGCAATACCGTTCCGCGCCATCATCTGCTTCAAGTTCTTAAGGTCCTCCGTCAACCCCGGTTCCGGCGGATTCGGGTGACGGTAGGGATGGACATTGACAATGTCAAAGGCGTCCTTCGCACCCGCTTTGATGGTCGCCTCAATGAAATCGTACGCACACCCCGCCGTGCCGCCGAAGGCGACCAGAACAGTCGGATCGACGGCCTTTACCTCCTCATACGCCACCTTCAACACCTCGGCGTACTTTTCAGGATTCGGATCCTTCCAGAAGGCACTGATGTTGGCCTCGTTCCAGATCTCGACCACGGGGATCCGCCCTTTGAAATGCCGCGCCGACTCACGGATAAATGCGCGCCATTCCGTGAGATGCTCATTCACCGGCTGCGCCCACCCCGGAACGCCATGAAAAATCGGCAATACCTTGATGCCGTATTTCGCCGCGTCATCAACGACTTGATCATACCGCGAGAAATCAAATGGACCATTCTTGGCTTTCTGGCAGTGATGCCAATCGAAGTCGCTGCGGACGTAATCGAAGCCCGCATCCTGCATCATTTCGTAGGTACGGATACGGTTGTTGAACTCATCTCGCGTCACATGCGCGCAGACGCCGACACGCCCGCCTGCCTGCGTCATAATCGCTGCTGCCAACAACAACGGAGCAATAACTTTAATATGTGTCATCATTTCCACAATCGCATAGAGTGAGTGAATAAAGAGCCGCCAGCCAGCGGCCGACGGGAACACGCTTTTTTCAGGTACCGAACGAAGTTCATTTTGGCATGCAGGCAGAATCTCGGCAAGGACAAACAAAACAGCGCGCTTGTTTGGGTGGCGCGGACCCTGTATAATCAGGGCGCATGATTCCCCAACAGACAGAGACGGCAAAAGACCGGGTGATTGTGATTGTCGGACGCCCCAACGTCGGCAAGTCCGCCATCTTCAACCGCATCGCGGGACGCCGGATCGCGATCGTGCACGACGAGAGCGGCGTGACCCGCGACCGGTTGGTGCGCGAGGTGGAGTGGGACGATGAACGCTTTCAACTGGTGGACACCGGCGGCGTGGTGATGCTCGATGCCGAAGGCCGCAAGAACACCATTGAGTCCGGCATCCGCGCCCAAGTGGACGCGGCGCTTGATGATGCCGCCGTGGCGATCTTGGTGGTAGACGTGCAACAGGGCGTGCATCCGTTGGACGAAGAGGTCGCCAGCATCATCCGCAAGCGCGGTGTGCCCTGTGTGGTCGCGGTCAACAAGTGCGACCAGCCGCAGCATGAGCCTGGCGCCGCCGAGTTTGCACGTCTCGGATTCCCCCTCTTTCCCGTGGCGGCCCAGCACAACCGCGGCATGGGTGACCTGATGGATGCGGTGTTGCCCCACCTGCCGGAAGTCGCCAACGAGACGGAGGAAAAACCGCTGCGCGTCGCGATCGTTGGACGCCCCAACGCCGGCAAGTCCTCGTACATCAACCGACTGCTGCGCGAGGATCGCGTGATCGTCTCCGATGTCGCCGGCACCACGCGCGATTCGATCGACGTTCCCTTCACGATCGGCAGCGGCGATCAGGCGCGCCACTATGTTTTGGTAGACACGGCCGGTATGCGCAACAGACACCGCGTCGACAGTGCAGTAGAACGCTTCAGCCTGTTCCGCGCCGAGGAGAGCATCAAAGACGCCGACGTCGTGGTGCTGGTGCTTGATCCAGAACTGGGCCCCACCGTGCAGGACAAACATATCGCGTCCTTGATCCAGAAAAACAAAAAGGGCTGCGTGCTGATGATGAACAAGTGGGACCTTGCTCAGGAGAAAGGGATGACGCAGACCCAGACCGAGCCGGTACTGCGCGCGATCATGCCGTTCATGAATTACGTGCCACTGGTGTTCGTCTCGGCCAAGACCGGCTACAACATACGCCGCAGCATTGAGGTCATCGACGCCGTAGCCACCCAGACGCGAACTAAGCTACCGACGGGCATGCTGAACCGCACACTGGTTGAAGCGACGCGCCGGGTGGTTGCTCCCTTGCGCGGCGGCAAGCGCCTGCGCGTCTACTACGCGGTGCAACTCGGCGTGGCGCCCATCACGATCCGCATGTTCGTAAACGACCCCAAGATCGCGACCAGGCCCTACACCGATTTCATGATACGCGCGCTACGCGAGCGCTTCGGTCTCGAAGGCGCGCCGGTCGAAATCCTCTACCGTGCGCGTTCGCGTCCCGAACTCAGTGCAAGTGCGGGCGCGGCAGCGGACGCATCGGTAGTTGGAGACCCAGACGCCGAGACCAAGACAGTGAACCGCCCTACCCGACCGCCCCGCCGCAAAGCCAAAGCACGGTCTCCCAAGAAATCGCCGCCCCGCCGTACGAAATCCCGTTAACCTCCGCATGAGTGCCCGACATGTATGGTAAAAAAACAGGTTGTTTGTTTAACGCAGAGGTGCAGAGACGCAGAGGTTTTTTGGGGAGCCCTGATCGGGTGTTTCACGCGAAGGCGCGAAGACGCGAAGGATTGGAGGGCGAATGTCCTCACGAGCCGCCTTCCGCTACGCGGAAGGATGGTCTCAAACTTCCTCGCAGAGCACCGGGAGGGACGAGCGTCGCTCGTCCGCGGGCAAGCAGACGCTTGCCCCTCCCAGCGCTTCGCAAGCCGATGACAAGTGCTGGAGGGTGACATCTGGATGGCGCGATAAAAATAGAAACCTTTGTGTCCTTGCCTTTGTGTGAGATTGACTTGATCCGCGGGCTCCGCCCGCACTAGTTGTATGTACCGAAAAATTTCCGTTCAATGGTGGCGTTTCTGGATGGCCGGTGAAGGGCTCTCGGTCAAGACCGGCCGCGCGTTATTGCTCTGTGCCCTGACCGGCCTCATAGCCGGGTTGGCGGCATCGGGATTCTATTGGTTGCTGGAGAGCGCCCGCTACTATCTGATGGAAGGGCTGGCGCACTACACGCCGCCGCTTGCAGCAGGTGAAACGGCGATCTATCCGACCGTGCATCACACGGAACGACTGCGCTGGGTGCTACTGGTACTGCCAGCCTTAGGTGCCATGGCAGGCGCGCTGCTCGTCAAGTTCTTCGCGCCATCCGCTGGCGGACACGGTACCGACGCCGCGATCAACGCCTACCACCGCAACGAAGGACGGATTCCTTTTGCCGTGATTCCAGTCAAGGCGGTTGCCTCGGCACTGGTGATCGGTTCGGGGGGTTCCGCTGGTTGCGAGGGGCCAGTCACACAAATCGGTGCGGGTTGCGGCTCGGCCTTGGCCAGTCTGCTCAAACTCGACGCTGCCGAGCGTCGCGTCCTGATGGCGGCTGGTCTGGCTGCGGGCGTGGGCGCGATTTTCCGCGCACCGCTGGCGGGCGCGATTTTCGCGGCGGAGATTTTCTACAGCGGCCTCGACATCGAGTACGAAATCTTGATGCCTTCGCTGGTAGCATCGACTGTCGCCTACACGGTCTTCGCACTTTTCTTCGGCTGGCACCCGCTCTTCGTCATGCCGGATTACACCTTTGCCGATCCGCGTAAACTGCTACCGTACCTCTTTCTCGCATTGGTGGTTGCCCTTGGCGCGAAGTTCTATATCTTGGTTTTCCGGCAGTTTGAATCCGCAAGCCGCACCTGGCGCGTGCCAACATGGGTCAAGCCCGGGATCGGTGGCTTGCTGACCGGTCTGATCGGCTTCTTCCTGCCTCAGGTTCTGGGCTCTGGCTACGGCATCATCCAGCAGACGCTCGTGGTCGACAGTCCGCTTGCCGAACGTTTCGGAGGACTCTCGCTAGCAATGCTTCTCCTGATCTTTTTCGGCAAGGTTTTCGCGACCGCATTCACGGTCGCCAGCGGCGGAAGCGGCGGCGTATTCGGTCCGGCGCTGGTCTCGGGCGCGGCGCTCGGAGCGGCCACCGGCTTAGCGCTGACGCGCCTCTTCCCCGGTCTCGAACTCCATCCCGGCGCCTTCGCGCTGGTCGGCATGGCCGGCTTTCTGGCCGCCTCGGTGCGTGTGCCGATCGCAGCGATCATCATGGTCAGCGAGATCACCGGCAATCACAACCTGCTGCTGCCCAGTATGTGGGTATGCGGCGTATCCTACTGGCTCAGCAACGGCTGGACCATCTACCGCAGCCAAGTGCGCACCCGCGACTGCTCCCCCGCACACATGCGCGGAGGATAAATTAAATGCGCTTGCCGCAAAACAGCACGACAGTTATCCTTACGGGCATGTGTATGGGGAGGACAGGGGAAGTCGCTTCACGACGGTGCACGCGCTTGAAGGCGTTGGCGCTGCTCTCCGCTTCGCTGATGACGGGTGGCTGGGTTGTGTCCGCCGCGCCTGCGCCGACGGTATGGCTGTGGCACGAAGAAGGAATGCCGGACAGCCTGCCCGGACTCGCGGAACGCTTGCGCATGGAGGGTTTCGCGCTACAACTCACGGACGGCGCGACGCTCGTAACAAAAGGCTTGAAGCCGGGTGCACCGGATGTGTTGGTGCTGCCCTACGGCGACCGCTACCCGGCGGCCGTGGCCGCCGCACTTAACACTCCGGCCGCGCGCGGCTGCGCTCTGGTGGTAACGGGCGGCGAACGGTCGTTCGACCAACCGATCTATTCAACCGCAGCAGGCGCACGAACCCTCACGGCGACGGGTGACGAATTGGCGTGTCTCGCACAGGATGCGGCATGGAATCGACCGCTGGCTGGACCGGATGACCGCGTGCGCACAGAAGTCGTCGGCAACGCCGTGCGCGTGACGCTGGGGCTGGCCGCCTATGCGTACGCCGGGATCGATCTGCCGCCGATGGACGCTGCCGACGCCGTGCTCGAACTTGAGTTGCGGGGCAAGCCGCCAGTGCAACGTCTCTCGCTGGACCTCCACGAAAAAGACGGAACCCGCTGGAAACAGATTGTGCCCGTATCGCCGGAGTGGACACGCCACCGCGTTCATTTCGCGCAGTTCCTGCCGTACGCCTCGCCCCGCGCCGCCGGACGCGAGGGGCCATCGCCAACGCATGTGACAAGGCTCTCTGTCGGCTCGACGCATACGATGGCAGGGCGTAAGGGCGACTGCGTTTTCGAACTGCGCGGTGTGCGTGTGTTGCGTGCGCAGGTCACGACGGCGCAGGTCGCCGCCACACCGCCGTTCGTCGATGAGAACCTCTCGGTGGCGCATTGGTTCGGCGCGCAGCATGTCGGTGAATCGCGCAGCAAGCCCGCGCCGCAGTTACGTGACGGCATGCGACGTGCGCAAGCGGAGACGCCGTTCCTGTATGCGCACACCGCTCCGCTCCAAGGATCACGCTGGGCGGTATTCGATCTCGCGGCGGTCTCAGCGGAGCGGCGTGAAACTGATGCTGACCGTGTCGTACAGGCGGTCAGGGCGTTGGCTACGGGGGTCTGGCAACAGACACCGCGCCCCCGTTTCCGCGCCGCAGAAGATCGCGTGGTGATGGATGTCTGTCTGCCGCTGATGAATCCCGGCACCGCGCAGGCAACCGTGACGGCGACGTTGCACATGGGCGGTACCGAGCCGATTTCGCGTACGTTCACGCTGCCGCCGCGCCAAAGCAAGACGATCGATATGATTTTGGCAGAGGGCATCGCGGCACCGCTCCTGACGCAAACGCCGCTCGATCTGCGTGTGGAGACGCGCGCCTCGACTGGGCCGGTTGTGGGGGACGCGCGTTTCCGTTTCGACGCCCGCGCCGCGTTGCGCGGCATCTGCGACACCATGCTGGCGCACGCCAAGGAAGACGGCCGTCTGCACGGCTACTCGTTTATCGACAACCGCGGCATCCGTGTCCTGCTGGGTGGATACGAGATCTTTGGCGACAGCCGCTACCGAGATGCCGCCCTGCGATGGGGCATGACCCAACTGACCGAGCAACGCGAAGACGGCGGATACCGCATGGGCTACGGCATTACATCCAAGGGCGAAGAGTGTTATGTTGCGGACGGCGGGGAGATCGTCGTCGGTATCCTACGGCTGGCGGCCTACGCTGAACCCGACTTGCGCGAACGTCTGCTCGCCAGTGCGGACCGCTACATGCGTTACCGCGAGTCGTTCCGCGTGGCCGAGGGCGGTATCGGCGTCGGCTGGTGCCTGTTCGATTACGGGCAGCGACCGCCCACGCCCCTGAACACGCCGACGCGCATCTACGCCCCGGAGCGCAACACCTACACGATCGGTTGCTCGTTGGCCGGAGCCTACGGACACGCCGCGTTGCGCGGACAGCCCGACCTCTTCCGACAAGCCGCTGCCGATGCCGACTGGCTGATGCCGCGGACCAGCAAACTGAACGGGGCCTTTATCGAGAGCTTCGTATTCGCGCACGCTTTCGCCGTGACCCCGGAAAGACGCAAACTCTACGCGGATTACCTGCACTCGGCTTTTCTTGATCCGATGCTGAGCGCGGCCAACAAAGAGCGGACATGGTGGTTCGACGGCCAAGGACGCCATGCCCTAAATCTCTTCGGTCTGGTATACTGTGCACACCGGCTGGAAGAGCGAGCGGAGTTGACCGCCGAGATTTATCGCGCACTGTGTGCGATGTTTTCGTCGGACGCGCCGCGATCGATCCCCGAAATTCTCGCTGGACAACAGTTGAGACAACCGGAATGGCTGGCCATCAGCTACGGCACGCTGGGGCTGGTCGATGCCGTGTCGCCACTGGCAAGTATGGCGCGATGGACGGATGGTCCGCCTCGTGAAACCTCTCGCAAGACAGATCACAAAAAACACCAACAAAAGGACAAATCATGAAACGACTGATGATTGCGGCGGCGGCCGCATGTCTCTCTCTCTCACTGTGTTCGTCGGTACATGCCCGACTGATCGACACGGTCCCTATGATCGTGCGCGCGGACAATGACGCCACCATAACGCTGACCTTTGAAAATGAACCGCTGCTCGCCAAGCCGGATGACGTGCAGGCGGAATACGTCTGCGCGGACGGACTCGACGCCAACGGCGTGCCGCTCGGCTACGGACGTTTTCAGGCGATACCGTGCGAGATCCGCGACAACACGCTGACGGTAACCGTCCGCTTCCGTGGCGAAACCCAACACACCATCCGGGTCATTCAAAAAAGTTCCAATCCCAAAAAGCCCAAGGTGCTGGGCGTGGCCCAGCTCTACTCGCTGCGCCCAGACTACTTCGCCCTGCGGCCTTATCGGGGCGACATGCACATGCACAGCAAATTCTCGGACGGCAACAAGAACGAATCGCCGGCCCTGATGGTCGCCACCTGCCGCAAACTCGGACAGGACTTCGCCATCGAGACCGACCACCACGCCTATGCCGGCTCGCTGGATGCCATCGCGGCGTTTTCAAAACTCCCGACGGACATGAAGACATTCCCCGGAGAAGAGGTACACAGCCCCGGAAACGGCGTGCACATCCTGTCGCTCGGCGCGTCGGAGAGCATGACGGATTGGTTCACGAAATCAAGGGCCGAGTACGATCAGGCGGTCGCGGCGGAACGAGCCAAATTGCCGGACACGATCCCCGATAGCTTCAAGCACCAAATCGCCGCCTCGTTCGCGGTTTGGGACAAGATCCGTGCCTGCGGCGGCATCGCCGTGTTTTGCCACCCCTACTGGCGGCCAGCCTACCGGCAGTACGTCCCTGCCATCGTCTCCGACTACCTGTTGGAAACGGCGAAGTTTGACGCGATGGAAGTGCTCAATTGCGACAGTAGCGAACTCAGCATCCTCCACTACAACGAACTGCGTGCACAAGGCAAAAAGATCGCTGGCATCGGTGTCACCGACGCCCACGCATCCAAGAACTTGGGGGTCGCCTACACCTTGGTTCTGGCTGAGCAATTGGACTTCCCGTCGCTGGCCAAGAACATCCGCCTGCGTAACTGTGCGGCGGTGGATATCGACCCCGTTTCAAAACGACAAACCGTCACCGGTGAGTTCCGTTTCTCCCGTTACGCCCTCTTCCTGCTCAAGCATTTCTTCCCGCTTCAGGATGACATCTGCCGTAAGGAAGGCGAGTGGCTGCTGAAGGCGCTTGAAGGTGACGAGCAGGCCATCGCCTCGTTGAAGGCATCGCAAGGAACGACACCCGCGCTCAGGGTCAAGTATTGGCAGAAATGATCGCATGGCAGTTAGCATTTAGGAGTTAGGATTTAGGAGTTTTTCAGGATCGGGATCGGGATCGCTATCGGGATCGTTCTTCATGGATATTGTGGACTTCGTGGACGTTGTGGACACGCAACAGAGTGACTACAAGGCTGTACCGCGCACACGAGGCGTGTGCCTCCTGTTGGTGATCGTAAGCACCGGCGCGGCGGTTTTCGCCGCGCCGGGCGGACGCTGGACGTTTGACGGCTCGCCGGCGGACAGCAGCGGCAACGGCCTGCACGCGAAGATAACGGGCACGCCGCAGTACGTGGCGGCGCGGGACGGTCAGGCGCTGCGATTGGAAGGGAGCGCGGCAACCATCCCCGACGCGCCCGGTCTACGGCTCGCGCACGGTATGCGCATCGAAACGCGCGTGCGCTTTGACGCGCTGGCGGACGGCAACGCTTGGATTGATGTCGCCATAAAGGGCAGCTACAATCACGGCGAGTATATCCTGCGCGTCAATCCCGAATCGGAGGGCCGCCAGTTCGGCTTTTTCGTAAACACCGGTGCCTGGGAGCCGCGCGTTAACGGACGCGTCCGCGTGACCACCAATGTCTGGTACGATGTGGCGGCGGGATGGGACGAACAGGGCCTCTGGCTGACGGTGAATGGCGATACGACGCGCACGGCCCGCAATGGTCTTCCGGTCACCACTTGGGGGCCGTTACGCGTCGGCCCGTTTCACGGCGCGATCGATACGCTGAGCGTCCAGCGCACGGACGACGGTTTGCAAGGGATCGGCCTCTGGCCATTCGAGGGCGACTTGCGCGACCGCACGGAACATGGACGCCACTGGCGTGCCGACGGTGCTACCTTCGTGTCTGCGGAACACGGCGGCTTAGCATTGAACGCAACCTCCGCCGCACCCGAATTGCCCAGTCACGCCGACCTGCAACTTGCAGCGGGGCTCCGGCTCGACTGCGCGGTGCTATTCAACGACATACCGACCAACATCACACCGATCGTGATGAAACAGGGCGAGTACATGCTGCGCCTCGATGCGCAATCAGAGGGCGGGCTTCTTGCGTTTTTTGTCAACCTCGATGGCAAGTGGGAGTCGCGTGTGCGGAGCGTGCAGCGTCCCGAGCCCGGTGTCTGGTATTACGTTTCCGCAAACTGGAATGGCTTTGAGCTTATGCTGGATGTCAACGGCGAACGCAACCAAGTCACGCGCGTGGGCGTGCCCCGCCCCGGCTCGGCACCGCTCAAACTCGGGCGGTTCAACGGCGCGATCGACAACCTGCATATTGAGAATCCCCGGCCAGCCGTGGTGCGGCTACGCAACCTCACGACGCATGCTGTCCTGCTGCATGCCGGACAGCCGGTCCGAGTGAGTGCCGAGGTGGTCCACTATGCCCAAGCCGTCACGGGTTGCGTTGCGACACTCGATCTGCCGACCGGCGTGACCTGCGACACGCCGGTGTCCGTACCGCTCGCACTGCTTGCCCCAACCGAGGCGCAGACCGTAGAATGGACGTTGCGCGCAAACACCGGTCAAGTCGCCACAGCGACGTTCCGGCTGGTCGCCAACGGCGAGACCCTGCATCAGGCCAAGAAAACACTGCCCTTTTTCGGTGCCGCTGACCGTGCACTCGGGACTGGCGCATGGACACCGCCGCCGCGTCCGACCGATACGCAGGCCGCAACCTATTACGTGGACAGTGTATATGGCGACAATGCCAACGCCGGCACGTCACCCACAGCCGCGTGGCGCGATTTCACGCCGGTCAACGGGCGCACGCTCGGTCCCGGTGAACGCCTACTGCTGCGCCGTGGCAGCGTGTTCAATCAGGAACTCAGACTCTCGGCGCGTGGCACACCTGAAGTGTGGGCCGAGATCGGCAGCTACGGCGAGGGCGCACGACCGGTCATCCGCCGCAACTGGGATATCGATGATCGTTGCGCGTTGATCGAGAGCCCCGACTATCTGGCCGTCCGCGGCCTGACAGTCTGTTTTGCGGGCAAGGGCTTCGTGGTCCACTACGCGCACAGCGGACATCGCGGCCTGCTGATCGAAGATTGTGTGGCGCACCACATCGAGGGCCTTTACCGCCACAACAGCCACGGCATCCCCGAGTGGCTCCACCGGCGCGGCGCACCCGGCGACAGCGCGCGATCATGCGGGTTCGGCGTCAGCGGCTCGGCAGCATCCATGTTGGTGATCCGCGACTGTGAGATGTTCCAATGTTCCAGTGGCTTTTTCTTCGCTGGGCACGATGTCACCATCGACCGTGTCTTCTGTCACGACAACTTCACGCACAATACATCGCCGCATCCGTTTCTGGTGTCGGTCTGGCGGGCGTATCTGCAGAACAGCGTGTTCGACGCGGCGGGCTGGCATGCTTACGCCGGCACCATGGGGATCATGCTGGGCAACCAGAACGGACTGATCATCCGCAACTGCCACTTCCTCAACCAGCCGGACTCCGGTTCGCACGACGAAGGCGGCGTCGACTTCGAGGCGGGCGGCGACGGCTGCCTGATCGACCACTGCACCTTCCGCAACAACGCCGGCGCGGCGATCGAAGTACTTGGATTGAAATCACCCCAGGCGCGTAATGTCGAGATCGCGAATTCGCGCTTCATCCGCAACAACGTCGCCAACAAACTCGGCCCTTCGGAAATTTTCATCTGGGGCGGCAACCGCGACCCCGAAGTCTGCTGTAGCACGGGAACCATCCGCGACAACGGCTACGTGCTCACGCCCGGCGTACTGTTCTTCACCAACCAGGCCCCCGCGTTGACCCGCTGGACCTTGACGAACAACACCCAGTACGCCACCAGCGAAGAACTGGAGCGCGCCATGCCGTTCAACGATCCGCCGCGAGTGAATGCCGGTCGCGAAATCTGGACCGATCAGCCGCAGGTGCGCCTGACCGGCTCGGTCACAGATGATGCGCGCCCCGCGCCCGCACGGCTCGCCGTGCGCTGGGAGTTATTGCACGGCCCCGGCACGGTGGTGTTCGATGATCCGTCCGCGGCTGTCACCGATGCGCGTTTCTCCGCGCCCGGAGATTATCTGCTCCGTCTGGTGGCGGATGACGGCGAGCTGTGGCGCAGCGCCCTGACCACCGTGCATCTCCTGCCGCCGCGTACTACAGTGGCGCGTGCGTGGACCTTTGAAACGACACACGACAAGGAGGGGTGGAGCGACTGGGATCTCGGCACGAGCGACCAAGACTGGCGTGACCAAAAATGGGCCTGCATCTCGCGACCGGTCAAACACGTCGCCGGCGGCTTTTACTCCGTAGCGGTCGAAAAGAGTGCCGGGGCGTACCTGCTCTCAGCCGACGCACTTAACGTGCCGCTCGCTTCCGCACCGCGCTTCACGATCCGCATGCAGAACCGCACCGGCGCGACGAGCATGCGCCTACGCTTCACCACCGATACCGAACCGTCATGGGAAGCGAACCTCGGCATACGTTTCGCCGTAAACGGCTACGATCCCTCGCCGTACCTCTACACGGTAGAGATGAGCGCGGTTGACGGTTGGCGCGGAACGCTCAAGCAGCTCAGGCTCGAACTCACCGACGGCACACCCATCACCGGCTCCTGCCGTATCGACTACATCTGGCTGGGCGGCTCTGCCCAGCCCTAGCGATTTTGCACACACAGCCAAACTTTTGCATGTTTTCTGCGAAAACAGTTGCATGGATGCCAAAACATGCTACTCTAGTTCCATGATTATTCAATTTTCCGTTTCGAACTACCGGTGTTTTCGGGAGTTTCAGACGCTTAATCTGACGGCAAGCAGTGATAAGTCGTTACCTGACAACTGTATTGTCACATCGCTGGCGGGACGCCCCGAAAGACGTTGGCTCAAAGGCGCTGCGATTTATGGCGCGAACGCGAGCGGTAAGTCAACGGTTCTGAATGCTTTGAAGGCACTGGCAGGAATGGTCATCCACTCCGCAAAGATCACGGATGCCACGGAACCGATCAGGCAGATTGATCCATTTGCTCTGTGTCCCGATCATCCCGAAGTCCCTACAGCCTTCGGGGTTGTGTTTGTTGTCGATGACACGCGATATGAATACCGAGTGGCGGCCACGCGCAAACGTATCTGGCACGAATCGTTGCGGGCGTTTCCCAGCGCTCGCGCACAGACGTGGTATGCTCGTGACTGGAGTCCGGAATCCGCCTCCTATGTCTGGACGCCGGAACGGCCGACGGGATTTCAGCGCGATCCTCAACTGGAGAGCTATACACTGAGCAACATGCTGTTCCTGTCAAAAGCGGTAGCCAACAACCGTGCAGAGTTGGAGCCGATCTTCCGTTGGTTTAAAGAAAATTTGGTTTTCTTGGACATGAGTGCGCGGAGCCACCTGTCACTTGACTACACACTCAATCAGATCGAGCAACAAGGCGAATATTGTGCGTCAATCAAAGAACTGTTACGCCATGCGGACATCGGCGTAACCGGTGTGGAAACAATTGAGGACGGTTCTCCTGAAAAGGTCGAAAAACTATTCGCTGATGTCCCCGTAGAAATCCAAAAGCGTTTTATCAAAGAAACGTGGTTACGCCCTTCGTTGATACACGCAGGAATGACGCCTGTTCAGATTCCTTTACCATGGGAGACCGAATCGGCGGGCACTCGCCGTTTGTTTGCACTGGCGGGGCCGTGGCTGGATATTCTTAACCGAGGGAAGGTAGTCTGCATCGACGAGTTGGAGACCAGCATGCACCCGCACATGGTGCGGGAACTGCTACGGCTGTTTTTCGATCCAGCCGTTAATACCGGTGGTGCGCAAGTGATCTTCACGACCCACAATCCGCTCTTGCTCGACACAACCCTGTTGCGCCGCGACCAAGTGTGGTTCACCGACAAGGATAACAAAGGCGCAGCTCACCTCTATCCCCTGACCGACTATAGTCCCCGCAAAGGCGAGTCGCTCGTCCGTGGCTACCTCTCCGGAAGGTACGGAGCGCTGCCATTCATCCCTGCAGGACTGCTCGATGCAATACCGTCGTACGAGGGGAAAGAGACAACTCCGGAGGTTCCCCATGACTGACGGTTGCGGTTATGATCCGGAATGGTGGAAAATACCCAAGGCGGCAAGTATCGCTCGAAAACGCCGGGCCACCACGTCCCGCGCAACCGCCAAGCCGGGGGACGCTTTTTTGATTGTCACCGAAGGACAAGTAACAGAACCAGTCTACTTCAACTGTTTACTGAAAGATCTCCGGTTGCACACTGTTCACGTTAAGGTCATACCCGGTCACACTCCCGATCCGCTTCGCGTGATTGATACTGCGGTCGAAGAGGTCAAGGCTCACCAGAAGAAATACAAGAACGGTTTGCTTGCGCAAGATGAGCCGTCAAAATTCGATCATGTCTGGGTTGTCATCGACACTGACGTTGCGGTCCGGACGGGGTGTTGGAATGACGTGAAGCAACTCGCGGCTACACAAAAAGTAAAGCTTGCGCACTCAACACCCTGTTTCGAATACTGGTTGCTTTTGCATCTGTCGTACACGACCCGTGGAGATCTGGTGGATGGCGATGCCGCCAAGCGTGCGGTGGAAAAGGAGTTGGGCCGGGACTATTCGACAAACGAAAAAGTTGCTCGTGACGTCATGCCGCTATTCATGAATCACTGGCCAGAGGCGGTACGCCATGCGCAAAGAGTGCGTCAACATCATGCCGATGCCAACACCCCCGAGCCAGCCAATCCATCTACCGAGGTTGATCGCCTCGTCCAAGCGCTGAGTGATTCGAGTCGCTACGGTCGACAGGCCGCAATCACAACGGAATAAAAACAGCCGCGCAAGCCCCCTTCACACGAAAAGGGCGTAAAACCCGCTCCGTGCCTCATCTTGCTTTTGAGTGGTCGGAGAGTAACGCCTACACGGTATCGGGTATCTCGTAGCCGGACCGGTAGGATGCTTTGACCATAGCGGTAGCGGCGGGATTGTCGAAGGCGTTGGCTGCCGCGTCGTACTTCAGCGCCACATTCCCCAAGCGGTGGGCGATGTTGCCCATGTGGGCGACCATGTTGCTGGCATGGGCGACCGCGATGTCGGCGTTGGGTGCCTTGCGGCTCTTCACGCAGGCGATGAAGTTGCGGTAGTGCTCCAAATCGCCCGCCTGCCCGTGCATCTTTTCCACTACCTGACTGCTGCCCTTCTCCACCACAAATCCGCCGCCATGACGACCGAGGATCATCAGTTGCTTCTGTCCGTAGATCTCAATGCGCGTGGCGTTCTGCTTCCAGTCCGAAACCAGATGCTTCTTGCGCAGCACGTCGCTGCTCTTTTCCATGTAGGCGGGATATTGGCTCATGTCAAAGGTCATCGCGAACGTCGGAAACTCCCAAGCGACATTCAGGACATCGGGCACCTCGGAATCGTCCCCTTTGCGGGTGACAAACTGGCCGCCCAGCGCGCGCACGCTCGTGGGCAGGCCGGGGTCGCCCATCATCATCAGGGCCAGGTCGATCTGGTGGATACCGTCGTCGGTCATGTCGCCGCCGCAGTAGTCCCAGTAAAAATGCCAGCCGCCGCCACGCCAGATGCGCTGGTGATAGGGCCGCAAGGCGGCGCGTCCCAGCCAGCGGTCCCAGTCGAAGCCTGCCGGTTGCTGGCCGGGGTCGCCCAGTTTGAAGGGCGAGCCGCTCTTGAGGTTGAAGACCTTGACCAGACCGATCTCGCCAAGCTGCCCGCTCTGCACAATCTCGCGCGCCCGAAGGTTGTACTCAGTCGAACGGTTCTGTGTGCCGACCTGCACGACCCGCCGGTATTTGGCTGCGGCCTCGACCATCTTCCCGCTCTCCCACATGCAGAATGAATGCGGTTTCTCGACGTAGACATCCTTGCCGGCCTGACACGCCTGGATGGTCAGCGGTGCATGCCAGTTGTCGTGGGTTGCGACGATAACCGCGTCGATATCTTTAGCTTCCAGAATCTTGCGGTAGTCTTTCTCAAAGCGCGGTTTCTCCGTTTGCACCGGCTGAATGAATGTCCACATCTGATCCATGCGCTCATCGCTCAGATCAGAGATTGCCACGCAGTGGGCGCCGGCATCTTCAATCATCACGCGCAAGATGAAGCGACCGCGGCCGCCGCAACCGATAATTGCGACATTGACCCGTTCGTTCGCCCCGGCCACACGCTCCGCGCTCAACGCCTGCCACGCGCCGAGCCCCGCCGCCGCTGCGGACGCGCGCTTGATAAAGCCGCGCCGCGTGCTTGCCGCACCCTTCGTCAACAGTTCTGAATGGTCTTTCATTCTTATTCCTCCTTTAACGGTTGAAGTGACGTCTCGCGGATGAAGATGTTGCGGAACTGCATAAGGGAGGGTGGGCTGTTCCAGACACCGTCCTGCATGCTGCCGTGATGCTGTAGCGCGATCGGACCGCTTTCAGGCAGATTCGGGATGGCGACGCCAGGCAGGACGGCCTTGCCGTTGAGCAGCACGCGCACGGTGTTGCCGCGCATCGCGATCTCAAAGCGGTTCCATTTACCGACCGGATTGTCCGCCTTGAGCTTCGGCGTAACGCCAGCGCGCACCTCGGGCGGCATAGCGCGGTCAAGCCGCACTCCATACATTTCACCGGAGCCGATCGGCCAGCACCAGATGTTCACTTGGTATTTGCCGGAGCCGCGCAGAAAGACGCCGGAGTCCGAATCCGGAATCGCAAGCGCGATGACCTTGCCGTCCGGCCCTTTCTCATCGCTGCCGTCTGGCAGGATGGAGCGGGCATTGGGATTCGTGTAAGGCGTTTCCTTGATCCTCCAGTCAACGACCAAATCAAAGTCCTTAAACGCTTGCTGGCTCCACAGGTTCTTATCGCCCGCCGCTTCGCTGCGGGCATCGTAGTCGATCACGCCATCGATCACCTTCCAGTGCCCGTTGTCGCCTTCGGGAACCTTCCAGCCACGCAGGTCAACGCCGTTGAACAGCGGCACAAAACCGTCGCCCTCGCGCGCGATCTCTTCGGGCTTGGGCTGAGTGGAGGGCAACTCTTTGATGCGGATGTTACGGAATTGGCATTCCGAGCCTTCGGACTCTAGCATGAGGTAGCCCTTGCGCGGCGAGGCCCCATAAGCGATGGTGACCTCTTTGCCGTTGACGCTGAGGCTGATGTCGCCGTTGATCGCCGCCACGCGGTAGTGGTTCCATTCCGGGGAAGGACGGGTACGCTCTTCAGCGGGGAAGCTGCGCTGACCGTTCGGCGAGATACGCCCGGCCACGGTCAGCTTCGCACCGTTGACGGCGAAAACATCACCGTGTGTACTGTACCACTCATTCTTGCCCTTTACGTTGAATCCCGGATCAAGGACCTGTATCTCGATGCCGCGCGAGAAGGGCGAGCCGGCGACCGGCAGGGCATCGGCCCAGATGAAGAGACCGGAGTTGCCGCCTGACTTCATGTGTCGCCACTCGAAGTCGATGATAAAGTTCTCATACATTTTCTCGGTGCGCAGGGTGCCGATCGGATCACCGGTAGTGATGATCAGCCCATCGCGCACAAAAAATGTCTCCGGCGCGATGCTGCACGGCACCCAACCGGTGAGGTCGCGTCCGTTGAAGAGCGGCACGAAGCCGCTCTCCTCGCCTTTGAGCGGCACGCGCCACTGGCTACCGTCGTTGCGCTTCGCGCGCGCAGCCCATTCGGGCTTAGCTTGCTCGGGCGTCGCAGCCGGACGCGGCGTGTAGTAATCGTGCTGTTTGAGCGAGAAGACCGCCTCATCCGCTGAGAGGCGCACCAGAACATAGCCGATATCGCCCCAGTGTCCGGTGGAGGGCAGGCACAGGGTCTGCACGCCGCTGGTCTCCTGCTGCAACCAATTGTGGTTGTGGCCGTACACATACCCCTTACAGGCGGGTGTAGCCGCGAGTAGCGTGGCGATGCCGGTCTCGTGAAGCGGATGGTGAGCACCAACGAAGACTGGTTTGCTGCGTCCGCTCAATACGGTCCGCAACCAAGCGCGCTGCGCGTCGTCCAGACCGCCATGCACCGGGCCTTCGAGGCAGGAGTCCAACAGCACGAAATCGGCATGCGGCGTTTCAACCAACGACACCAGCCGATCCGGCACGAGTGACGCGGCGGCGCACTCCGGGAAAATGGCGAAGAACGGCGCGCGCCGGTCGTGGTTACCAAATGCGGCATGCCAGCGGACGCCAGCGTCGTCGAGCGGCTTGACCAGCGTCTTGAGCATGCGGTAGTCATTGGTGGCACCGCGATCGATCGAGAGGTCGCCATAGAACAGCACGTTGGCGGGACGCGGGTTGAGCGCCAGCACCTCACGCACACAGCGCTCCAAACCCGCGCGCTGGTGCTGGTTTTTGTTGTCCATCGTCACATGTAAATCAGCGAAGAGCGCCACCAGATTCGGATCAAGCGGGATATCCGCGGCCAGCGCGGTAAGCGCGCCTAGCATAGCCAGTGCGACGGCCAGCAACCGGGTTTTCGACAACATCGTGTTCATCAAGGTTCTCCTTATTCGGTCGAGGTTCTTGCAAAACCCCTCGTGGCATGGGCGTCCCGCCCATGAAACACGGGCAAGATGCCCGTGCCACACTTGTAGGCAAGGGGTTTTGCAAGACCCTCGGTCATTTGGTCATTCGGTGCGGCGCGCGGCCAGCACCTCGTCATAAACAGCCAACGTTTTTTCCACCATCTGATCAAGTGAAAAACGCGCGAGCGCATCTTCGCGAAGCCCGGTCAGCGTGTGGCGCGAGGCTTCGACCAGCCGGTCGGCAAGTTGGGCGGCGTCGCCCGGCTCGACCAGCCAGCCGTTGACCCCTTCGCGCACGATGTCAAGCGCTCCGCCGAAACGGGTGGCAATCACCGGGCAGTCCATCGCCAGCGCCTCCGCCATCGAGCGGCCAAAGGCTTCGGGTTTGGCTTGATTGCCCGACACCAAAACATGGGCGCAGGCGTAGATTTCGGCAACCTGGCTCTGGCTGCCGGCAAACACCACATGCTCATCGAGCCCCAGACGGCGCACCTGCTCATGCAGAGATTGTGCATAGTCGGCGCGTGCGGGCTCGACGCCACCGACGATCACGGTCTTGATGGTCGGCAGGCGTTCACGCACCGCAGCCGTGGCGTCGATCAGCACGTCGTATCCTTTGAGCTGCGTGATACGACCGACACCCAACACCACAAAACGGCCCTCCAACTCGAAGCGACGCCGAAAGTCGGCCATGAACGCCGTGTCGGTCCGTGCCGGATCGAAACGTTGCGGATCGATGCCGCGCGGAATCAAGCGGAGTCGCTCGTCCGGCGTACCGTAGTGGGCGCGGACAAAATCAAGAACAGCGGTACTGGGGCAGATCACACGCTCGCCCATGGTCATAATACGGCTATAGGCGCTCACGCTATTGAAGCCGTGTACGGTAGAGACCACGGGCAAGCGCAACGAACGGTTGGCCAGACGTACGAGCCAGCCCGGCACCCGGCTGCGGAAATGGATGAGATCCGGTTGGATCGCCACCAGCGCGCGTCGCAACGCTGCGGCGCGCGCTAGGGCCGTAAGGGGATTCTTCGACTTGACCTCCAGCGTCACATGCCGACCGCCCTCACGCTCCACGGTCGATACCATCCTTCCGCCGCTCGAGATTACGGTACTGACGTGGCCGCGCCGGACGAACTCGCGATTAAGCTCGACCGTGCCGCGTTCCACGCCGCCCTCGTCAAGCGCCGGAAGGATCTGGAGAATATGCATGCAAGAACCCGCCGTTGCGGGGTTCTCGATCCAGCCGACGGATCTATTTCAGATCGTTGAACATCTGAAACGCTTCGGCCGGTTTGAGCCCCTGGTGAACGACCGCCCCGACCGCCTGGATCATTGCCGCAGGCTTTTCCGACTGGAAGACGTTGCGCCCCATATCCACACCGGCGGCACCGCTCTGGATCGCCCTGTAGGCCAAATCCAGCGCCTCCAACTCGGGCAGCTTCTTGCCACCCGCGATCACGATCGGCACCGGGCAGCAAGCCACGACTTTCTCAAAGCCTTCGGTGTAGTAGGTTTTCACGATGTTTGCGCCGTTCTCCGCGCACAGCCGCGAGGCCAGCCCGAAGTAACGCGCATCGCGCGCCATGTCCTTACCGACCGCCGTCACGCCCATCACCGGAATGCCATAGGCCTGACCCTCATCGACCGCCTGATAGAGGTTCGCCACGGTCTCAGCCTCGGTGGCGGCATCGCCGACCGACACCATCACCGCGATAGCCGAGGCGTTGACCTTCACCGCGTCCTGAATGTCGATCACCACGTTGTGGTTGAGTTCGGTCAGGATCGAGGTGCCAGCATCCGCGCGCAGACAAATCGGCTTGCGGCTAGTCGGCGGCACTAACGAACGCAGCACGCCGCGCGTACACATCAAGCAATCCGCGTGCTCAATCAGCGGCACAATGCTGAGATCGATGCGCTCGACGCCCGAGGTCGGCCCCATAATGAAACCGTGATCGAAAGCCAGCATCACGGTACGCCCCGTGGCCGGGTTGAATATCCGGCTCAAGCGATCCTTCATACCCCAGTCGAGATTATTCGACCCCTTGAGAAAAAAGCCGTCGGTACACTGTTCCACGCCGATCCCATACTCCTTACCGTCGCGGATATCATCTAAATCTGCCATAGTTCTCTCCTTTTCAACTTACTGCCTTGAGCGACTTCGCGAAGGACGCGAAAATGCAGGCCATCGAGGCCGCGCCGGCATCGCGCGGACCGATCGAACGCTCACCGAGGTTTTTCGCGCGCCCGAATTTGGCGCGCATCTCGCAAGTGGCTTCCGCCCCTTGCTCTGCGGCTACGGCCGCCCGCTCGAACATCACGACGATGCCTTGAGAGTGGGCGGACAGCAATGCCTCGGTCGCGGGGATCAGCGCATCCATCAGTGTCTTATCGCCGATGCGGGCGCGCGTGACATACCCCAGTTCCTTGAGCCCGCCGTTGAAGACCTTAGCCAGCGCTGCGGCATCAAGTTCCGTCGCGCCTTCCAGCGCGGTATCGCTCATGCCCTGCAACCAAGAGCCGTACAGCGTGCTGGTCGAGCCGCAAGCCTCGTTTTGCAAGGCTTCGCTCAGCGACTTAAGGTAGCTTTTGAAGTCTGCGCCATCGGCCTTCTCCATCGCCCGGAAGGCCGTTACGATGGCCGTCCCGTGATCGCCGTCGCCGCCGGCGGCGGCGTCCAACTCGGAGAAGTGTTTTTCCTCCGCGCGGATCGCCTCGCCAGCCGTAGCGATCATCTCCTTGAACGTCTGAAGCGTCAGCATCATGTCTGTCACTCGTTATAGGTTGCGGGCTCAGGCATTCCAGTACGGCGTACGGGCGGGCGCACTGAGATACTCCCGGTGATCCGCATCGAGCTTGCACAGGATCATCTGGAACCCGGCCATCTCCTGCACGGTCAGATACTCGCCGCAAGCGCCGGGCGTGACATTGATGCCCTTGTCGGCAAGAATCTGCGCAGCTTTACGGTAGACGATCAGCATCTCCATCAGCGTGGTCGCGCCGACGCCGTTGATGATCAGCAACGCCGTATCGCCAGCCTTGACACCGGACGCCTGCATCAGCGGTGCGATCATACGGGCGGCCGTCTCGTCAGCCGTGAGAATCTTGGTGCGGCCACCGCCGGCTTCGCCGTGCTGGCCCATGCCGATCTCCATCTCGTCATCCGGCAACACCGTGATCGGCTCGCCGTTTTGTGGATGCGTGCAGCCGGTCATGGCCACCGCCAGCGTCGCCACATGACGATTGAAGCGCTCGCCGATATCCATGATCTCGTCGAGGCTCTTACCGGCTTCCGCCGCCGCGCCAATCACCTTGTAAAGCGGGACACAGCCCCCCAGGCCGCGCCTCTCATCCGGGTCAGCATCAACACCGGGGCCGATGTCGTCGTGCGTCACGATCTCGCGGACCTTAATGCCCTCTTTCTCGGCGTCACGCAACGCCTTGGAGGCGCTCATGCGGTCGCCGTCATGGTTCAGCGTAACCAGCACGATACCCGCATCGCGCTTGAGCAGACGCAGCGCTTCGAGCAACTTGGGCGCGCCCGGCGCGGCGAAAACGTCGCCCACCACACTCGCGTCCAACATGCCCTCGCCCACATACCCGCTGAGCGCGGGCTCGTGTCCGGAGCCACCCAGCGTGACGATCGCGACCTTGCTCTCGTCCTTCGGCGTGGCGCGCATCACGATCCTGTCGCTTACGAGCTTGACTTTGCCCTTGTAGCACGAGACCAGTCCTTCCAGCAATTCCTTGGTCAGATTCGCTGGATCATTAATAAACTTCTTCATCGCCATGTTTAAACTCCCTTACACCAATTGTATGTACTCGACCGCCACGTCGCCGTCATACACGAACGCGATTTTCATCGTCGGGAACGTGGTGATCGGCCAGAGCACGTTCTTGCCTTGCAACGCCTTTTCGATGTCATCGACGACGTAGGCCACATGCGCCTCTCCCTGAATCGCCGCCGCCATCGGACTATCCGGCTCGAAGTAGAGGAACTCGATCTTGTACGGATGCTTGCTGGCGTCGGTGATCCACACCTTCAGCGGCTCGATAAAGGACATGTCGTCCAGTTTCTCAAACACCGGAACACCTGTGTGATTGTACGTCATTTTGTTTCTCCCTCTCTTTAACGTTTTCGTCTTGTTTCAAACCTTACAGCGCGGCACCCGGCACCGTGAAACGCAGCCCTGCACTGTCGTGGAAAGTCGCGTACTCGGTGACAATCGCCCCGTCCTTGCCGGCCTGCATGAAGTGCCAGGTCTCAGGACCGGCCAGCTTATGCACCTTGCCGTCCGCCTCCCACTTCTCGACGTGCACGCACTTGAGGTGCGGAATCTGCAACTTGGACAGCATGGCCTTGGCCTCGGGGAACTGATCGAGGTTCGGCTCGCCAACCTCGCTGAACCCGTACACATAACCGTTGCGCACCTGCCAGCTCTCGATCTTGCAACGGATCGTCTTGCCGTCCGCGTCCTTCGTAGGCAGATGGCGATGCTCGGCGATGCTCTGTCCGGGCAGCAGATAGATGTCGTGTCCGAAATACCCCTCAGCCTTCTCATTGCACCAAATCACGCCACCCATACCGAGCGCCGTAAAATCGCCCTTACCGAAATCAATCGCCCAGAACGGTCCATCCGGACGCTTCAACTCGGCATAGACAGGCACATTGAACTTCTCCATCAAATCGTAATACGCCTGCTTGGCCTTGGCCACATCGAATTTCCCGTCCTTGTAAAAATCCTCGTTCCTCATTTGTGTTGTCTCCTTTTTGTATCCGCAACACGGGCTCGTGCAGCCCGCAGTTAAACCCATCAGTCCTGCACCCACTCCGACAGCCACCAGGCCGGTCAACACTGAGCGCATCGAAATCATCTGTTTCATGGTCGTTTCCTTTCCTCCTGGCCGCACCAATTGCGATGCCGCCACCTGTTAGACATATTGAATCGTATTGAGTCCCAGTTTAGCCCAATCCGCCGCCCGTGTAAATCCGGAATCTCGAAAGCACAGCCGCGTTATTTCAGCAGAATCAAGGTGCCGGGCGACTTCGACTTCACCACGCCCGTACCGCTGAACACCTCGGGGTGCGTCAATGCGCCGTACTGACCACCGACATAGCGCACGCCGTTGATCACCAGATCGCCCACAACGAACTTGCCCGGATAGTCCAACTCCACACGCGCGCCGGTCTCGATCGTGAGTGACGACTCGTCGCTGGACAACGCTTGCAGTGCCGCGATTTCAGAGACTCCGCTGATCCGTATATCATCGATCAACGAGCACGGATCGCCCTGCGGAATCAACTCCGTAGACCCCTGAAACTTCAGGATATGCGTGCCGGCCGTAACATGGACCAGCGGTATCGTCGCCGTGAGGTAGCCGCGTTCCGTCACGGTCACGCTGCCGCACACCGCGCCCGCCAATTGCACGTAAATCACATGATTCGTGTACCAAATCCCGGCGTTATAGCGCGGACAGTAGGCGAAGGTCAGGGTATAGGTGCCGTCCACGGGGAAGTTGAGCGTCACCTGAATGGAACCGTTTCTGCGCACGTAGGCGGTCTGGACGCCCTCCGGCGCGTATGCCAACGCAGTGGCCGCGAAATAACTGCCGTTACGCTGATAGCCGGCATCATCGGTATTGAACGTCCAGCCCGGGCAGCCGGTCGCCGCCGCGCCGCGCCGGTCCTTCGCTCCCTGCTCGCCCCCCTCCGGCAGCAACGGGTTGCTTTCGAAGCCCGCATACGGCACGTCGACCGTGACATAGGTCCGTGCGCCGCGAACCGCGAAAAGGCCTTCGCTGACGGTAAGTGCACCGGTAAACGGCGTGCTGTTTTCCGGGCAATCTGTCAGGGCGAATGTTCCCTGCCCGAGCTTCCGCCACGCTCCCTCCAGCGTGTTGACCGCCAGATCGGCCTCGGTCACGCGCAGGTTTGTGCCCGCCGCGTCCTCGCTCACCAGCCGGTGCAGCGTCTGCCGGTGCTGCACTTCGCCGAGTTCGTTGGTCGCGCCGACAACCTCGAAGGCCGCGCCTGCCGAAACCGTGACCGCGCTTTCGGGCGCGAGCAGATTGACCAGTGCGTTTGACGGACTGGCCAGAGTGAAGTCGAGACGCAACGTGCCGTTGGAGACCAGCGTCGGCCCCGTATAGGTCATGGGCGCCGCGATTTTGAGTATACCGGTGCCCTGCTTGACCAATGCACCGGTCGAATCCGGTGCCTGCGCGAAACCCTTGCCGCGGATCGCAACCTCATAGTCCAGCGTATCGATAATCGCACCGCCATTGCAGATCAGCGGCGCGGCCGACGCTTCGGACAACGCTATGAAAAAGTCTGTGTTGCGGGCAGCTTCGACCACCGTGCCGTTGAAGAGCAGCGGACGCAGGCTGAGGTGCTGATCGGTGGCATTGGGCACGCCGAGCACTGGCAGCCGCAGACGACCACCATCCAGCGACAGTTGCGTGGCGTTCCCTTCCACGAAACGGAGTTCATTGCCCACCGTCACGAATGCGTCATTGGTGATGGAGACCACGGCATTCGAACCGGCGATGTCCAGCCAGTCCGCCCTGAAGTCACAGCCTTCGTCAAACACCACGCTGCAACCGTCCGCAGTGTCCCAGCCGCACGAGAGCTTGCGGAGGCGGCCCCGTACATTCGACCAGCGGTGCAGCGCAGCGCCGCTGCCGGGCAGCGCATCGCCCGCCAGATAGAGATCGACGTAGCCAAAGTACGCGCCGTCCGCGTTGACGACCGTCAACGGCACGCCATCGTCACGGCCGTCCGGGAAACACGACAAGTCATCGTGAGGCTGAATCACAAAGCCGGCGAACGCATGGGCGCGCGGGGTTTCGATGCCGCGCGTGAAGGTGACCGTCGAGCC
>Ga0116190_1000816_pt1 | contig 29301 bp, 34 predicted proteins | sample AD_JPNTR4_MetaG_FD_89808 | JGI IMG/M metagenome (GOLD analysis project Ga0116190, IMG submission 89808) | Active sludge microbial communities of municipal wastewater-treating anaerobic digesters from Japan - AD_JPNTR4_MetaG | ecosystem: Engineered > Bioreactor > Anaerobic > Digestate | place...
CCAATGGCCACGCCGATGACGTTGGGTCTTCGGTCATGACCGACTGCTAGTCCCAGGACCGCCCCGGCCACCGCGCCGCCAGCCGCGCCGATCAGGCCGCCTCTCTGACCTTTCGTCACGGTCTCCGTATCGGCACAGCCCGCCAAAACAAACATCAGGCAAAACAACAAACAAAATATTTTCTTATTCATTTTCTCCTCCTATGAATTTTTTTGATGATTATTATTTGGGTCCAGTTTTTATTCTTTGCGTTGAACCTAGGATAAAAACCAGCCTCTGTCAATATTATCTATCCTTGCCGTCATCTCCGAAGGAGAAGCGTTTTTACGATTGAACATCGGCGCCGCCGGTCGCCGACAGAAAAACGCCCGCCAGCGCGAGATAAGCGGCCGCCAGCATGTAATGCGTTGTGCCGGGGAGCTGCCAGGGCAGATAAAGTTCGCCCGTGGGCAGAACCGAATGGATGAAGCCAAAAAGTGTCAGCACGGCACACGCCGCAGCGCACAGTGCCGCGCGTTTCGCCCGATGGTCGATCAGAAAAGCCAGCATGCTGCCCCAGAGAAGCCCGGTGATGATAAATCCGTTGCTGAGCATGGTGAGCGTCTGCGTCATCACCTGCAGACGCGCCGGCAATCTCTCCGGCGTGACGCTCAGCGCTCCCGTGAACTGGCCGAGAATGATGAGCACCAGCGAAGCGACCGCCGGCAGCATGCTGAAACTGACGGCGGGGGAGTGAGCGGACGGCGAATCCTTATAGGCCTGCCGCATGATTTCGAAACCGATGAAGATAAAAATCGGCGCAATGACCGCGCGGGGAATGAGACTCACAAAAAGCGACAAAAGGCCCACTACCGAGCCGACACCGATAAAGACCGCCGTCATCAAGGTGTAGAGCCATGTCGCGCCCATTTTTTTGTAGGCCGGGTGTCCGATATACGGCGTGGTCTGCGCCACGCCGCCGAAGAAAGCCGCGATCAGCGACGAAAAGGCTTCTGTCAGCAGAATGTCCCGTGTACGGTAGTCGTCTCCCGCCAGCCGCGCGCTTTCCGTGTTGTTGATTCCGCCGATGATCGTCAGAATGCCGAAAGGAATGGCAATGGTCAGATATTGGATGCTTCGCGGCAGGGAGGCGATGAAGTCCATCGTGAAGACGGGCAGGGCGAAACGCACCTCCAGCGTCGGCCGCGTGAAATCCGGCAGATAGCCGCTATAACCCAGCGCGAAGTGAATGCCCGTGCCCAGCACCACCGCGACGAGAACTCCGGGCATTTTCCCCGGCAACTGCAGGCGGCTCATCAGTGCGGTGAAGATAATGCCCAGCGCCACCATCCCCACCACCGCTTCGTTGAACAGTTCAATGAGCGGCAGAAAACCCAGAAGCATCAGTCCGATGCCCGCAAGCGGTCCGAGGAGTCCCGCCGTGGGAATGACGCGCTGCACCCAGCCGCCGAAAAAGGCCGTCAGAACCTTGACCGATCCGATCATGAACAATGTCGCCATGCCGATGTGCCAGGTGAGCTGCGCGTCCCGCGTGGCGACATACGCCGGTCCCATGACGGCGTAGGCGATTCCGATGGTCGATGGCGTGTCAATGCCCAGCGGCATGGCCGTCACATCCGTCCGTCCGGTTTTTTTTCTCAACCGCAGCGCCAGCCCCGTGTAAACGAGATCGCCCACGCAAATGCCTACCGCCGTGCCCGGAATCATGCGCGTCAAAATCAGGTCGGCCGGATAATGAAAGGTAAACATTAAAATGGCGCTGAAGAAAATCAGCGTTCCGACGTTATCCAGAAAAAGGGCAAGAAAAGCGGTCATCTCGCCCCAGAAATTCCGCCGCACAGGTTGCGTATCCATCGCCACCGACCTCGTTTTTTGATCAGGAAGGATTTTTTGTGTCTATATCCAAAATTTACCCGTTTGACAACGTCTATTGACAGATGAGCAAAAAAGTATTTTTAAAAAACATAGCGTTTTCACAACCGGTGATGGGAAGCAAAACACGTTCGACAGAAGCCTAAATCTTTCAGGCGTTGCCCGTATGCGATACGAAAAAGTCACGGTCGAATGTTACAGCGGCTACAAAGCCTCTGAGAGGCCGACGGCGTTTGTGCATCAGGGCCGCCGCCGCGAACTCGTGGAGATTATCGATCGCTGGTATGAAGGCGGCCGGGAGGCAGGCCGTCCCCGCGTCGATTACTTCAAGGTCAGGACAGCCGAAGGCGAGGTCTTTTTGCTGCGCTACCTTTCCTTGTTTGATGTCTGGACCGTGCGAGTTCAGGACAAGGGAGGAAACGCTCTTTAAACCGGGGTGCCGCTTTCCAAGCCCCGAAGATTGTGATATGAAAATATGGTTGGTCATGGGCATCAGAAACAACAGGAGGATGGATATGCTCAAAGCGATATGGTTCAAAGCGGGAATGATTTTGGGATTGTTTGCCCTGTTTCAGATCAGTGGATGCGCCATCGGCACAACCCGAGTGATCGTGGCGCACGAACCGCTGGATCGCATCGAGAAAAAAGCGCAGGGAACCTTGCTGGTGCGTCCCTTTACGGACAAGAGAGCCAACAAAGATTATATCGGCAACAAACGCAACGGTTTCGGCATGGTTTTGGGCCACATCGGACTGATGGAAGGGACAACACTGGAGAGCCTGATCACCGAATCCTTCGCGCAGGCCCTCCGCGAAGCGGGTTATCATGTCATCATCCAAAACGCTTCCCAACCTCCTGCGGAAACCGAAACGTGGGACGCCGTCATTGACGGAGAAATTCGGGAATTCTGGCTGGATCTCTATATGGCTGTCTGGCATTACATGGATGTTGACGTCAAGGCGCTCGACCCGTCGCTTCAGCGGGTGCTCTGGGAAAAAATTTTTCGCGGAGAGAAAAAAAACATCCTGTGGGTCGGAGCGACGGCGGAGTATGAAAAGGTCATCAACGCTTCTTTAACCCATACGCTCAACGAAGCGGCTCAGGCGTTCGCCTCGGACGAATTTGCCAACGCCATACGCAAGCGCTAAACGGCCAAGGCGCGGAATAAAAAAGGCAAGGAGGGATGTTCCCCTCCTTGCCTTTGCGCAGGCTACGGGAAAATATTTACGGTGTTTTCTGACGGGAGTCTCCCGATGTCGTATCCCTGGGTTTTAAGGTGACCGTCTTTTTGTTGTTTGCCTTATTTCCCTCGGCGATCTGATTGGTCGCGTCAAGGTGCGCCGTAACGGCTGTTTCTTCCGTGACAATGAAATCAGGGATGGCGTACTTTATTTCTCCGTATTTGAGTTTCTTTTCTGGATCGAAAACGGGCAGCGGAATTTCAAATTCCTTGCCGCCGGCCGTGACTTTGAGGATAACCGCTTTTTCACCGGTTTGTTTCCATAACGCTTCGGGCATCCATCCTTTTTCCCTGACCATGGTGATCAGAATATAATTGCCGCGGTTGAGGGAAATGTCTTTTACGACGAGCTCCGGTTTCCGGGGATCATCATTCCACAGGGAGCGTTCCACGTCAAATCCATCCCCCGGATAGTCAATTAGAATCGAGCCTTCCACAACGCTGTCGGTCGGGTTCTGCAGGAGGACGACATATTTGCCCTCGACGCTCTGGCGTTCCGGATCGTCAATGAAATGCTCGATGCGCGCGTTGTTGTTCGGCGCGGCCTCATCCATGCCATGAAACCATTTGGGCGCCTTCTCTTTTTTCCCCAGGAAGTATTTTACCGTCTTGACCACGCCATGGACGGCACCTCTGATTTCATCGCCGGCAACCCATTCCAGAGGATTAAATTTATTGATTCTCATCATCCACTTTTTCCACATGTCCGGCGACATTTTATCGAAAACGCGGACGTCGGCCAGCATGGTTTTCACACCCTGTTTGGATTTGGGTTCAAATTTGATCGTCTGAACATAGACGCGTAGTTTCCCCGGCCCTGTGACTTCCAGAGGATAAATCAGCGTGTAAGGATTGTCATCATTGGCGGGATAGAGTTTGAACGTTTGGTAGATCAGGCCCTTTTTTTCTTCCATGGCGTAAGCCAGGGATGCAATCAAAAGAAACCCGATGATGCAGGAAAAAATTATTTTCTTCATATGACCTCCATGAAATGTTACAAAAAACAATTTATATGAGAAAGTTTCTAAATGTCAAGAAGCATAAAGCGCCTGCGTCGCGACGGAAAAGAGCGGGGAGTTGTGCATTGAAAAAATACCATTCATTTTTACAGGCTTGAATGTTAAAATAAAAAAAATTTCATGGAGGTGGCGCGATGGCGAAAAGACCTTTTCCTCTTTCGAAAGCCTACACGCTGCTGGGATCCGGACCGGTGATCCTCATCAGTACAGCCCATAAGGGCAGGCAAAATGTGATGCCGATGGCCTGGCACACAATGATGGACTTTGAACCGCCGCTCGTGGGTTTGATTCTCAGCGATCAGAATTATACCTTTGGCCTGCTCCGGGCGAGCAAAGAGTGCGTCATCAATATTCCCACGGCGGCCATCGCGCAGAAGGTGGCGGCCTGCGGTGGTATCCACGGCGATAAGGCAAATAAATTTGAAAAAGTCGGCCTGACGCCGAGGCCGGCTTCAGTCGTCGCTGCGCCTATGATTGCGGAATGCTACGCAAGCCTGGAGTGCCGCCTCTTCGACACAACGCTGGTCAACAAGTACGGTTTTTTTGTGGTTGAGATCGTCAAGGCGTGGGTGGATCCGGCGGTCAAACATCCGCGCACGCTGCATCATCTCGGAAAAGACAACTTCATGATTGCCGGCAAAAGAGTCAGAATCCGGGCAAAAATAAAATGAACGATGTCCGGGAACAAAAGGATGGCCTGGGATAATTTTAAAAGCTGGATTTTCTTTATCCTGTGGGTTTTGCTTGGCCTGGCGGTGTTGTTCTGGGGAGTTTATGTCGGCGCGAGCAATTACGCGTTTCGAAAGCATGCCGTGGTCCTGCAGGGCGTCGTTTCGGAAATCCGTTCATCCTCTTCGGACGGCATCCCCGTCAGCAGCCCGACGGTGAAATATTTTCTGCCGGACGGCAGGGAAATGGAATATGCATCGCGTTTCGCCTCCTCCCTCTCGTCTTTCTCCACAGGAGACCCCGTGGAAATTTTGTGGGACCCGGCGACGGGGAAAGTGCGGCTGAACGCTTTTGGAGACCTTTATTTTCCCGCCGTTTTTATCCTGCTGACCGGGCTTTTCATTCTTTTCGGACCGGTTTTTTGCATCGCGGTCTGGCTTTGGATCTGGGGATGGCCGACGAAAGACAATCTCGCCAAAATGCGCGAGGCCGCCCGACTCAAACGATAAGCAGCCATGGGGACGCGGTGAACGTTTTATTTGACGATCTTAAAGAATTCCCTGGCTTTCGGGTCGGCGGCGGTGCGCAGAAGCTCGAACAGGACCATTTCCGTGCTGGTAATGTGCGCGCCGGCGCTTTTCATGGCGTCAATGCCGATTTGACGGTTTTCCGGCGTCCGGGAAGAAACGGCATCGGCCACGAGATGAATGGAATATCCATCGGCGATTAAGTCCAGGGCGGTCTGATAAACGCAAACATGCGTTTCGATGCCCAGCAGGACGACGTGCCGGCGACTGAACGCTTCAAGCTTTTCCCTGAAGAGCGGCTCGCCCCAGCAGCTGAAGGATTCCTTGGGAATGGGATTGAATCTGCTTATTTCTGCGGCGATCCGGGGCAGCGTGTTTCCCAGCTTTTGCGGAATCTGCTCGGTGACGATCATCGGCAGATTCAAGGCGGTGAATCCCTTAATCAGTTTCACCGTGTTGTCAAAAAGTTTTTCTTTATCAAACATAGCCTGGGCGAGATTGCCCTGAATGTCAACGATCACCATAACCGCAGCCGCGCGACTAATCATTTTGATATCGGTCTCCTTCATATTTTGTCAGTCTTACAAATGAGTGCCCAAAAGCAGGCCGCCGTCAATCAGAATTTCCGCGCCGGTGGTATAGCTGGAAGCATCAGAGGCCAGATACAGCGCGGCTCCGGCGATTTCATCGGGATGGCCGATACGGCCTGAGGGCAGCGCTTTTTCCACCGCCTCCTTGACTTTTTGCGCTTCTTCAGGCGGCAGGTGTCCCCAGTGAGAATTCATCATTTTGGTACTGATGGGTCCGGGAGAAATGGTGTTCACGCGGACGTTGAAACGCAGCAATTCGCCGGCGAAGGCCTTAGTCAGCATGCGGATGCCGGCTTTGGAAATGGAATAGATGCTCAGGCCCGGCTCCGGATTGTGGCCGTCCACCGAGGCGATGTTGATGATTTTACCGCCGCCCTGCTTGACCATGATGTTGGCCACGGTCTGACTCACGAAATACACGCCTTTGAGGTTCACGTCCATCAGTTTGTCCCAGAGACGCTCGTCGCATTCCAGAACCGAGCCCATCGCCGGGCTGGCTCCGGCGTTGTTGACCAGAATATCAATCCGGCCGTATCTGGCCATCACCGCGTCAACCATTTTTTTGATTTCTTCGGTTTTTCCTAAATGAGCGGGAAGCGCGTAGGCTTCCCCGCCGAAAGCTTTGATTTCGTCGGCCGTCGCTTCAAGGTCCTGCGCCTTGCGGCTGGTGACAACGACCTTCGCCTGGGCTTTGGCAAACGCAAACGCGATAGCCTGCCCGATGCCGCGGCCGCCGCCGGTGATGACGGCAACCTTGTCCTTTAATAAAAACTGGGATATCTCGAACATGCGTCTTCTCCTTTTGATATCAACGCCGATGGTTGAAACACCGCGCGCATTCTAATCTGAAATATTTTTCATTGCCAGAAAAATCTTATCACCCTCGATGTCGCTGAAGCGGTTAACAGAGCGATGAGGCGGAGCGTGAATATTCCGCCCCGCCAAATTCATCCTATTTCTTGGAAGTCATTTTTTTTGCCAGCGCGTCTCGGTCTCCTCCGCTCATTCCCGCAATGTACTTTACCAGTTTTTTGCGCGATTCGATGTCATATTGCGTGGTAATAGCGATTTGTTCCATAATGGGAGAGCCGCCGCCGTGATAATTGCCCACATTCATAATGCCGCCGGTGGCCGAGCAGAGCTGGTCGCCCAGATATCGCCAGAAATTGGCCTGGTCTTCCGCCGACATTTTGGGATTGCGTTTGGTGTACCGCAGCAGGAGTTCCCCTGTTTCGGGGTTGACAAAATCCTTTTCGTGCGGAAACGTCGCGACAACGCCTCCCGCCAGATCGCAGAGGATCTCGGCTTCGCGCCAAACCGCTTCTCCGGTCAGACAGCGCCCGACATTGCAGTAAATCGAATGCGGAATGTAGGAGCCAGGGCCAAATGGAACAAAGCCCATTCCAGGTATGTAGACTTCAGGTCTGCCAAGATCCGAGGCCGTGTAGCCCGCGGCATAGCCCAACTCGGTGGTCATGATGATTTCCGCGAGTTTTTCCCGGACATGAGATTCCTTGTGGATATTGTTGACCTCGGCGGCCAGGGCGGCCGTTCCGAGGATGATGTCGCCGATGGCCGGCTTACAGCCGGAATAGGAATGCCTGTGAAAAAGCGCAAAGAGCAGGGCGCAGACCCCGCCCATCAGATGTTCGCCGGCCAGAAAGACCCTCTCCCAGGGCACAAAGCAGTTGTCGAAAATCAGGTAGGAATCCGTGTAACCCGGCATGAACCCCCGCGGGAAATGTTCGCGCTTTCGCATGTTGTGAATGGTCACGACCTGTTTCATGCCGTCCCAGTCTCCGGGAACGGCGAAAGCCACGGCATAGTCCTTGTCTTCCGGGCGCAGAGCGCGGGTGGGAATGACCAATATCTCGTCGGCGACGGATGCCTCCGAAATGTGGAGCTTGCAGCCTTCGACGACAATGCCGTCCTTGAGCCGTTCCTTGATGTGCACGTAGGCGGAAGGATCCGGCTGGTCGGCGGGACGCAGCATCCGGTCTCCTTTGGTGTCCGTCTGGGCGCAACACCCGACAAGGTCTTCGGTTTGAAAACGGATCAGCCATTTCTTGAAATTTTCATGATATTGCGTGGCTCCTTTGTTGGCTTTGTCGGCCTCGTAGGTGACATTGTACAGCGCGTTGGTGCCGTCAATGCCCATGCAACGCTGGATACAGCCGCCGACCTTGTGGCAGAGCATGCGGGTCATGTCCTGCTTTTTGTGCAGATCATCTTTGCTCTGGTGAATATGATTGAAGCGGTTGATGCGCTCGCCGGTCAGATGGGAAATTGCAGTGCACAACTCTTGGTTCTCCGGCTTGAGCGCCTCTTCGAACGTGACGCCCATGACATCGAGCGTTTCCCGATGTCTTTCGTCCGTGCGGTCAATCAGCGCTCCGTCATAGTAGATGTTGCGCTTCATTTTGGCCAAACCCTTGATGTATTCTTCTTTTGTTCTCATGTTCCTGCCCCTTTTGTCATGGTTGTGTTATTCGTGCGAGGATTGTCCCCCTTCGCTTTGCTTAAAATGTTTTGGATCCATTTGACGTCATCCACTTTCAGGTTCAGCGTCAGACTGTTTTCATCTTTTTTCTTCGCGCGGATGCCGTCGAAAACCACCTCCAGCAGCGGATCGAGCATGTCCGCGATGCTTTTTTCCCTTTTGGGCATGCCCTGCATGTGCCAATGGATGAACAAATGTTCAATCGTGCCCATCAGCATCGAACGGATTAAGTAGGGGTCGGCATCCTTTTTAAATGAACCATCGGCAATTCCCTCGCGGATGCAGTCCAGAAGCCCGTGGGAGGACTTGCGGATCGCGGCGTGCGCTGGGGTCTGCCGGAATCGCTTGTTGGACATGAGCTGCAGGAGGACCAGCGCGGAATAATCGGGATTGGACTGATAGAGCTGCACGTAAAAGAGCAGGATAGCCCGGATTTTTTCTTCGGCTCCCTTGATGTAGGGGATGACTTTCGAGGACGCTTCAAAAGTGTCATTCGAAATTTTTTCGGGAATGGCAAAAAGCAAATCTTCTTTCGTACCGAAATATTCGTAGATGGTGGCTTCTGAAACACCGGCTTTTTTGCTGATTTCGGTAATGGTCGCGTTTTGAAAACCTTTTTCGGCAAAAATTCGCAGCGCCGCATCCAGGATGCGGTCTTTTCTGGTTTTCGGTTTGTTTCTATCCGTCATAATCGTTCTCCAATTTGATTATAAGCTATATAATTTAAGTGTGACTGTCAAGAATTATTTTATTTCATAGTTTAACTATAAAATACTTGGCAAATATCAGAGTCTATCATAGTAGCAAATACCAAAAACAATGGAAACAATGTTTTATCTTTGCAAACAGGCATATTGCGCTGGGTTCAGTTCAATGGGAAAAACTGAAAAATTGAGAAATGTCAGAAAGGCTTTTTTAATTTTTCCGCAGCGGTTTGAGCGATTTCTGTTTCGGAGCAGGTTTCGTAATCAATAGTTTCTCCCGCGATGATCAGCCAATTGCGCGCAAGACTTTTTAGTTCGGGCTTTTCCGCGCAGGCGGCGGGACATCCGCAAATCAGAATGCCTATATCCCAGGGTTCATCAAAGGACGCCTCGGTCAGGACAAAACCCGGCGGCAGAGGCTGGATGATGTCTTGAGCCAATTTGACTCTGTCAATTCGGGGATTGCACCCCCCGCAATATTTGACGCCTATCCGTTTCGTGCGGTCCATGCATCCTGCCGGCGCTCAATCTTTAATGCCCGCGATGGCTTTGGCCAGTTGCTTTTTCTGCTCCAGATTGCCCTGGCGGGAAATCATGATGCGCTGGGCCTGCGGGGAGCCGGCGCCGTGCATGGATTCGGTGCGGTAGCCGACGGCGGCCGTCCCCAGCGTGATGTTTTCAATCAGTCTCAGAACCCGGCAGCGGTTTTCCGTGGGCACCGAGGCGACGCCCTTGAGATATTTTTCGACGATCTTGCCGATTTCCGGATGACGCAAATCCTTTTCCGACGCCATGGTCACCATCAGGCCGCCGGCGATATCCTCTGCCAGCCTCGCGATTTCATAGGGAAACCTGGTGACGTTTTGTTTGCAGACGTTGGCCAGCAGCAGATCGATCAGATAGGTGCCGGACGCGGTTCTGTGGCCCTGCGCCGAGCAGGCGATGCCGCAGGAAAAAAGGGTTTCGTTGAGATGAATCATTTCGATGAGCTTATCCTTGATGTGAGAGGCCTTGGCGGCTCCGTTGTATTCGGCCGCCAGCGCCGCCGCGCCGATGAGCACGTCGCCCACGCCGACCTTGCAGCCGCCGTAGCTCTGACGGTGGTAGCCCGCGAAGCGTTCAACCAGCAAACCGCTGAAGTCGTATTCCCCGCACATGAAAACATTTTCCCAGGGAACAAACAGGTTGTCAAAAACCATCAGCGCTTCGTGACCGCCGAACTGACGGTTGCCGACGTCGATTTCACCGCCCTCCAGTTTTCGCGTATCGCAGGACTGTCTGCCGTAAATATAATAGACGCCCTCGGCGTCCGCGGGCGCGGCAAAGGAAAGCGCGTAATCGGCATCGTCTTTCGTCATGGAAATAGTCGGCATCACCAAAATCCAGTGGGAATTGATCGCGCCGGTCTGGTGGGCCTTGGCGCCGCGCACCACGATGCCGTCTTTTCGTTTCTCCACGACGCGCGTGTATAAATCGGGATCGGCCTGTTTGCTCGGCGGCAGGCCGCGGTCGCCCTTGGGATCGGTCATCGCGCCGTCTATCGTCCAGTCGTTTTCCTGCGCCATTTTCAGAAATTTGACAAAGCGCTTGTGGTATTCGGTGCCCAGTTTTTGATCCATTTCAAACGTGACGCTGTCCACGGCGTTGATGGCGTCCATGCCGACGCAACGCTGAAAGCACGAAGCCGTTTTTTGCCCCAGCAATCTCTGCATTTTCACTTTTTTGATCAAATCCTCCGTGCTCTGGTGCAGATGACAGAAGCGGTTGACCTTTTCTCCGGTCAGGTGGGATTTTGCCGTCATTAGATCCTCGTACTGGGGTTCATGCGCGAGCGCGTAGGTCATTTTCACCGAATTCATGGAGGGTCTGATAATCGGATGATCCACCGGCTTTTTCACCAGTTCCCCCAGCAGATACACCTTGAAATTCATTTTGCGCAGGCTCTCTTCGTATTGTTCTCCTGTTTTCAACGCCATGTGATGACACCTCCCTGAAAATAAGTTATGTCCCTTTCCGTCTTGTGGAACCCTTATCTGATCGTTTAAGTTAACGTAATACATCGCGGGACAGATTTCAAGGCATGAGAGGTGTTTTCACGGCAAATATTTTCTTGACTTACTGGCACGGAATTTTTATACTCGGCCAAACCTAACAATTAGATTTTGAAATAGTTTTTTTATTTTTTCCGAATAAACATTAAGGAGAATTGAAAAAATGGCTATCATCAAGGAAAAAAGGAAATTCAATTACATCATGATGGTTGTGTTCATTGTTATTGCGATAGGTATGGTTTACTTCAGGTTTTTTTAGCAGAAGTTGAATGACAGTAAAATTCAGGAGTGTTGTCTGATGGCGATGATTAAGGAAAAAAGGAAGTTTAATTTTTTAATGTTGGCGATTTTGCTGGTCATGGCTGTTATTTTAATTCTGATCAGATTATACTAAACAGAAAATCCGTTCGGTCATCATAACTTCAAGACCTTCAAACTCTTTCCGGGAAGGAAAGTCCTTTTACAGATCACTGATTTCTCTGCAAGGGATGTTTTCTCCTTGCTGTGCTTTGCGATGTTCTTTTGAAACTTCGTATTGATTATTTGCGGCTTTTGGGGTAACAAAATTCAGATTTTTGAAAAGAGAATTTTTGAAAAGGATTTCTTAGCACAGCGAGGTAAAAAATTATGTCTATCATGAATTGGAGAAAGGATGAAACGGTTGCCATCCTGACCATGACCAACGGCGAGAACAGACAGAATCTGGAATTTTCTAAAACATTAAGCGCCATGCTTGATGAAATCGAGGCGGATAAATCGGTTTTTGCGCTGATTATCACATCGAATGATGAAAAGAATTTCTCCCAGGGCATTGACGTTCAGTGGATCATGGGGAAAATGCAGGAAAACGATCATCAGCCGGTCATTGACTTTATCAATGAGATGGATAACGTTTTCAAGAAACTGCTTCTTTACCCCGTTCCGGTGATCGCGGCCATCAACGGCCATGCTTTCGGCAACGGTTCGATATTGTCCTGCGCCTGCGACTTTCGCTTCATGCGTTCGGACAGAGGCTTTTTCTGCTTTCCCGAAGTGAACATCGGCATTCCCTTCCGTCTGGGGATGAATGCCTTCGTCAAGAAGGCCATACCCATGTATAAGCTGTCCGAAATGCAGCTGACCGGCAACCGTTACACCGCTCCGGAACTGGAACAGCATCACATCATTGTCAAGGCCTGCGCCAACCAGGAAGATCTGATGTCGTCGGCCATGGCTTTCGCCAAGACTTTTCAGAAGAAACGCGGCATTTTCGGCGAATTGAAGAAAAGACTCTATGGGGACATTATTAAAGTCCTGGATGCCGACTTCATGCCGCCCACGGCGAAAATCAATTCGCTGGTGGTCGAGGGGTAGTTCCGCCGGCCGGAAAAACACTGCAAAGGGGAAGGAAAAATGAAGACAGCCATTACCGAAATGTTCGGCGTGAAATATCCTGTCATCTGCGGCGCGATGATGTGGATCTGCAAACCCAGGTTTTGCGCGGCGGTGTCCAACGCCGGCGGCCTGGGCAATCTGACGGCGGGGAACTATCCCACGGAAGACGAATTCCGCGCCGCCATCCGGGAGACCCGGAAACTCACGGACAAACCCTTCATGGTCAACGTGACGATTCTTCCGTCGGTGCACATCACGGCGGAGCACCACAAAATGTATCTGCGGGTTTGCGCGGAGGAAAAGGTCGCGGGCCTGGAAATTTCGGGAACACCGCTGGACAAGGCGGTGGGGAGGGAATTCATCGATCTGCTGAAGAAAGCCGGGGTGAAATTGTTTCACAAGGTCGGCTCGGTGCGGCACGCCGTGCATGCCGAAAAGGTCGGTTACGACGGCATTTACGCCGCCGGCATCGAAGAAGGCGGCCATCCGCTGAACGACGACGTGACCACGATGGTGCTGACGCCGCGCATTGCCGAAACCGTGAAAATTCCCGTCGTCACCGTCGGCGGCATTGCCGACGGACGTACCGTCGCGGCGGCTCTGGCTCTGGGCGCTCAGGGCGTGATGATGGCGACGCGTTTCGTTGCCACGAGAGAATGCGAAGTGCATGACAATATCAAGCAGGAGCTCATCAGGCGGCAGGAATTCGAAACGGCGCTGATTTGCAAAAGCATCGGCCTGCAGGGCAGAGCCATCAAAAACAAAATCGTCGAACAGGTTCTCGATGTGGAATCGAGGGGCGGTGGCCTGGAAAAACTGATTCCTCTGATTGCGGGGGAAAGGGTGAAGGCGGCCTGGGCGACCGGCGACGTGGATTCCGCCCCGATGATGATGGGCCAGTCCGTCGGTCTGGTCAGGGATATTCCGACGTGTCAGGAACTCATCGAAAGAATCGTGGCGGAGGCCCAAGCCGAAGTCGAACGGGTCCGGAGCTTGTTTTAAATGGGCGCGCGGCCTGCCGGCTGAAAAACGGATAAAGCCGCCTGGTCATCCGGGCACGCTCCCGGTTGATGCTTTTCAGGCCTTTACAAAAAAGAAACATCAACCGTGGATGCCGTCACGACAAAACAGCGCTCATTGTTGGATTGCGGGTCCGCGGGCACCAGAAAAAATCCCGGACGCGACGGCTGGTAACCGTTTGTCGTTCCCACCATCAGTTCACCGTCCTTAAAAAGAACCTTGATTTTCCTGCCCGCGGCAATAACGGCGGGATCGAATTCTTTCTTTTCGTGGTAGTCGGGGTTGCCCGCGTAATCTTTGACGAAAAACAGGGCCTTCAATCCCCTGATCGTTAATTCGATGGGCTTGCTCCCCAACGGCGCGTTGACCGGCGACAGATGAAAAATGTCCTTGTTTGGGAAAAAGTCATTGGTCACGCCCTTCAAAAGCTTTCCATCCTGGTAATGCGCCACGGTTTTGTTCTGAGTCATGATTCCCCCTCCCGGAGTTTTCAATCACATTTCGCCATCGCGGCGCGGCGATGGCCCGTCACATGCTTTGCCTGATCTGATTGGAAAGCCTATACCATCGCTGTACGCCGTTTTCCAGCCGGAAATAATGGACAAGATAGGCCACGGACAGAACGATGAAGACGACACAGAGCAGGAGGGCGGGCCATGACACTGCAAAACAGGCAAATCCCAGGGCCAGCAGCGTAAAGAGGCAGACAAACAGCGTGACGATCAGATGCACCAGTCTTTCGTGCTGCATCCATTGAATCTGTTTGTCATGATAGGCCAAAAGCGCGGCCAGGTCGTCTCGTCCGAGTTTTTTATTGAGCATCTCGCGGACGTATTGTTCGTGTTTTTTCATGTATTCGATCATAGGCCGCCTTTGGTGAATTATTTTATCACAGCGGCAATCAAAAGGAATAGCTAATTTTTAAGGGAAGCGGTTGACATCGTTGCCGGGTTCGGCTATAGGATCCTCGCTTGTTTGATTGCCGCCAGACCATGTTTCAGCCGGCCATTCGGCATCCCGGTCTCATGGAGATGCCGAATGAATATTCTTTTCGAGTATGGAAAACAGTCCCTTTACTTCAGCGAACCGCTGGACGTCATTCATGGCCAGACTTTTGATCAAGTCAAAGGCTGCTTTGAGAAAATTGAGCAACATTTATCCCGGGGTTGTTATGTCGCGGGCTGCTTCTCCTATGAGCTGGGGTACGCCCTGGAAAAAAAATTGTCGTATGTCGAAACCGACGAATTTCCGCTCATTCATGCGGGCGTTTATAAAAAAGCGAACCGTTTAAAAAAAACGCCGGGCGCTGACGACGGCGTCATCCGAATAAATAATCTTCGTTTCAACATTCCCAAAGAGCAATACGTAGAATCTATCGACATGATCCGCTCTTATGTGAGCGCGGGAGATGTTTATCAGATTACATACTGTCTCAAGCTTCTTTTCGACTTTGAGGGTGGGGCTTATTCTTTGTATAAAAAACTGTACCGCGTCCAGCCCGTTCCCTACGCGGCGTTTTTGAAAACCCCGTCTCACTTCATCATTTCTTTGTCGCCGGAGCTGTTTCTGTACAAAAAAGACAATTTCATCGTGTCCAAACCGATGAAGGGCACGTGGCCCAGAGGGGGCGACCCGCTGCGTGATTTCATCGCCAGACAACAATTCATTCATGACGAAACGAACCGTGCCGAAAATATCATGATTACAGACCTGCTAAGAAATGATTTGGGCCGTATCGGGAGAAACGTCAGGGTCTTGAGATTATGCGAAGTGACGCCCTACAAAACGTTGTTCCAGATGACTTCCACCATCGCGGCTGATCTTGACCGGGACATCTCTCTTTACCGTTTATTCAAGAGTCTTTTCCCTTCGGGATCGGTCACAGGCGCGCCCAAAATCCGCGCCATGGAAATCATTCATGAACTGGAACATGAACCGCGCAGGATCTATACCGGGGCCATCGGCTACATCACGCCGAAAAAGGATTTATTTTTCAATATCCCGATTCGCACCGCGTTGATCGACCGGACAACCGCCCAAGGAGAAATGGGCATCGGTGGCGGCATTGTCTGGGATTCGACCGCTGAAGGAGAGTGGGCGGAAGGAGTCTTAAAGGCAAAATTCTTTACTGATATTGTTTGAAAAAAACGATTGTTTTCTCTCGGGGTCCATGAATTTTACTTACAAACAATAGACCTACCGAAGCGTCTGTGCTTCTCCGAAAAATAAAAGTGTTTTTTTAAGCATTTTGGGATTATATGAGAAGCATACAAAGGAGAATAAATATGCGCGGAGAATTCAGGCACAAAACAGCGTTGATGCTTCTGGTCGGAGTCGCGATCATGACTCTTTTTCTGTTCGTTAGTTTCACCGCAGAGGCGGCGCAGGGTCGCGGCAAGTCTGAAAACACCGGTACGGCCGAATATCAGGGCACGATTTCCGGTCAGTGGAGCGGCTCGGTATCCATGTCCAGTGAAACCATCAGTGTCAGCGGAGCCTTTTCCGTAACCATTTCCGAGGATGGTCATGTCTTAGGCACGTATACGGGGGTGCAATCGGGGACCATAACGGGAACCGTGAATTCCAGGGGCGAAATCAACGCCAAGGGTTCTGCGGGGATTTCCGAGTGGAGCGGAAAATTAAGCGTTGAAAATGGGCGTTTGTCCGGCAGCGGTACCTGGGAAGGATTTGGCGGAGGCGGTTCATGGAAAACTGATTAACAGATTTTCGGCGTCGCTTCGGGAGCCAGGAGTCAGAAAATTTTTGATGGCCGGTCGTAGATGCGCTTCATGTCCGGAAGCTCCGTCGTGTAATAATGAACCCAGATATAAAGATGATTGAATAGCGCCGCACACAGCGCCGCAACGGAGCCAAACCACAAAGCCGGCGCCCATAGAAACAGAAATCCAAAAAGATACATGCCGTTTCGGGGAAAACGGAAGATTCCTTCTCGCACCAGCGGTTTGAAGCGGTACGAGTCGTCAAAATGATCAATGCCCATGGCGCGTTTCAAACCGAAATAACGTGCGACCGAATAAAACAGATAGAGGGCCGGCACCGTCAGAATGACAGCCAGGACCTTCAGCAGAACCCTGTCGGCAGCCAGCGTGTAGCGGTTGGCAATGGCGAGAGCCGTAACGATCAGAAGACGTAAAATGCAGAAAAGGGAAAAAATGAAAGCGTAAACAGGAAATCCCATCTTGCCGAAAATGCTTGCAAGCAGTTTCCCGTGAAGCTGGGTCCGCCAGCAAAACCATTCGAAGACCTGATGCGCAATGGTCGTCCCGAAGGCAAGGCAAAACCACTGCAACGAACGGATGCCCAGGGATATCCCGGTTTGCATGCCCTTGAGATTTTCCGCCCATCCTGCTGCGGCAAGCAGGTAAGAAACAACAGGTGAATCTCCTGTCTTTCAAAAAAGAGACTCAGCCTAAACATAACGGAATCCGGCGTCGGGATTTTTTAGACGCTCTCTATTGTGTCGACGATTTTTCACCGCGCGTAAAAAGAGCGCTTTGACTCAAGCGGATTGGGGGGTATTCCTTGAGACGAAAACCAAGCTCTGTGGCCATGTGCATCATGCGATTAAAATTTTCTCTCGTAACATGGATTTTCGGTTCGATCAGAAGAAATTGACCGTTCGGTTTCAGAAGACGGCATATTTCCGCAATCAGCCTCTGTTCATCGGGGGTTTCGTGAACCATCCAGAAAGCCAGAGCAAAATCCGCTTCTCCATCGAGTCCGAGGGAGTCTGGTTTGGCCAGATGGAGGTTGATAATTTCAGAGACGCCTTTTTTACGGGCACGGGCGGCAAGCGTCGAAAGCATTTGGGGCTGGATATCCGTCGCGATGACACGGCCCGTCGGGCCGACCAATTGTGCCAGGGGGATGCTGAAATAGCCCATGCCGGCGCCGATATCGAGAACCGTCCATCCCTCTCGAACATAGGGACGGAGAATGTCCATCGGATCGTGAAAAAAACGGCGCAAGGGATTGTCGAAGGTATAGCATAGCCACCAAGGGCAAACGCGTTTCTTGGTCAGCCATTTCTCAAATACAGCAAGCATGGTCTTGTCCTTTGGACGGTGAATATAAATCCCGAATCAGGATTGGTTTCACCGCGCCCGGGTTGAAATAGTAACAGAGAATCAATCCGTTTTCCATGAAGAGTTTCTCAAAATTCCAGGGGGCGAGCCTTTCGTCTTCCCCTGAAGGAATTATTCCTTTGACAGGGGAGAGCGTTGAACCTATACTGAATAGGAAAAAAATGGTTATAAATAAACGCAACCATCAAACGGCATCCATTTTAAAGGAAAACAAAAGTCCACAGCAAAAATAGGCAAGAGGTGCTCCATGGCAGAGAAAATAATGATTCAGCTTGGAAGCAAGGTCAGAAATTTTACCCTGCCGGATCAGTTTGGCCGGGACTTTATTCTGAATCAAATGAAAGGGCGTCGCATTCTTTTGTCTTTTCATCCGCTCGCGTGGACGCCGGTCTGCTCGCTGCAGATGCAGTCCCTGGAACGCAACCGGAAAGTGTTGGACAGATTCAACACCATTGCCGCGGGCGTGAGTGTCGACAGCGTTCCCTGCAAGGCCGCCTGGGCCGAGGCGCTGCGCATCAGGCACACGAGACTGCTCTCGGATTTTTGGCCGCACGGCCAGGTCGTCAAAAGCCTCGGGCTTTTTCGGGAGAAAAACGGCTTTTCCCAGCGGGCCAACATCCTGCTGGACGAAGCGGGCAGGGTCTGCTTCTTGCGGGTTTACCCGCTTGCGGAGTTGCCGGACGTGGATGAGATCATCGCTTTTCTGAAAAACGCTTAATGGGAAGAGCCATCCTCTTCGGCTCTCAGCGGGGGCCGCCTGTGCTTTTTTCGGCGTTTTCCGACAAATATTTCTTTGACACGCGAGGACCTAGCCCATATACTCCTTCTCTAACATTTCAAACGAGGAGATCTTGAACATGATTACACTCATTGCGACTTTAAAAGTCAAAGACGGCAAAATGGAAGAGGCGATCAACGTCTTGAAGGAAATTGTTCCGAAAGTCAAGGCCAGCGAACCGGGCTGTCTGGCGTATATTCCCCACACGGTTCGCGGGGATGAAAAGACCATTATTTTTTACGAGAAATACAGCGACAAGGAGGCGCTGAAACTCCATTCCGCCAATCTGATGAAGAACATGGAAAAACTTTTTCCTCTGCTGGAGCCGGGCATGGATGTCAAAACCTGCTACGAAATTCCTGTCTGATCTTGAACAAGGCCTGTTAATCGGAAATGAAACGAATTATCGAACTGCTGGGAGCCGCCGCCGACGTCATCGTTCATAGATTTAAAGAGGGAAAGACCGATATCCGTCCGTTTCGCGCGCTTTTTCAGATGCTGGCGTTTCGGCTGACCTGGACCCGGCGCGATCTCGATTATGTGCCGCCGGGCAAACTGCCTCCGGTTTTCATGTCCGCCAGAGCCGCGGCACAACAGATTCCGGACGGCGCCACGGTCATCTCCACGGGCATAGCGGGCAACAGCAGGTGTTCAACTTATTACTGGGCGGTCCGCGACCGCTATGAAAGAACGGGGCACCCGTCCGGATTGACGTGGATGGTTGTGGCCGGCGTGGGGGGACGCGGCAAGGCGCCCGGCACCATTGAGGAACTGGGCGTGGAGGGATTGTTGCGTTGTCATATTTCCGGCCATCTGGAAACGCACAAGGCGCTGCTTCAACTGGGCGAGGAAGGAAAGCTGGAGCTCCACGCGATGCCGCAGGGGGTGATGGCCCACCTGATTGAGGCGCAGCGCCGGGGTGTCAGAGAAATTGCCAGTACCGTGGGCAAGGGAACTTTTTTAGACCCGTCCCTCGGCGGCGGCACAAACGTCATTAACAAACAGGGCAGAAATTTCGTCCGGTCCGAGGGGGATGGGCTCGTCTATACGCTTCCGGAGATTCAGGTGGCGGTTTTCAGCGCGCCCTATGCGGACAGAGAAGGGAATATCTATTTCAAGAACGCGGCGCTGATTACGGAAAACCTTGACGCTGCCTATGCCGCGAAAGCCAACGGCGGGCGGGTGCTCGTCACCGTCTGCGACATCATCGAAGCCAGGCCGTCGGAAATTTCCATTCCCGCTTCAATGGTGGACGCCATCGCCGTGAATCCGCGAAACGAACAGACCGGCGGGGTCCTGCAGCGGAAATATTTCCCCATGTTTACCGAAGGCGCACGGACCGATATCGTTTCCGCCTATCATCTGGTCAGGTTGGCCAACACCTTCACCGGCATAACGCCGGTCAGAGATGCGGTGGACAATGCGATGGCCAGGATGGCGGCTTCGCTGTTTGTTCAGGAAACGGCGCCGGGCTCGCTCATCAATATAGGCATCGGACTGCCCGAAGAGGTCGGCCGTATCCTGTTCGAAAGCGGCCTGTATCAGCAACTGACCTTTACCACGGAAAGCGGTGTCTATGGCGGCATGCCCGTTTCCGGAATGTACTTCGGCGCGTCCATCAATCCCGTCAGGTTTCTCAGCTCGGCGGAGATGTTCCGCCTTTACGAAAGCGATCTGGAGGTCACCGTGCTGGGATTTTTGGAAGTCGATTCCGAGGGGAACGTGAATGTTTCCAAAAGAGGACCCCGTGTCACGGATTACGTCGGACCGGGAGGGTTTCCGAATCTTGTGGAGTTCGCCAAAACCATCATTTTCATCGGAAAATGGAGCGCTGACGGAAAATATAAGATCCGGAAAGGCAAGCTGGTCATTCAAAGTCAGAAAACGCCGAAGTTTGTCGAAAGGGTTCAGGAGGTGTCGTTCAACGCCCGGCGAGCCCTTGCCCGCGGGGCAAGAGTTTATTATGTGAGCACCGTCGGCATCTTTCAGCTGACGAAAACGGGGCTGGAGCTGATTCGGGTCATGCCCGGCGTGGACGTGGAGAGGGATGTCGTCCAATTCAGCAGGGCGAAAATCATCGCGGCGCGAGATGTGCCGCTGGTCGGCAACGATTTGGTGACGGGCAGGGGCTTCCGTCTCGAATTCAGTCGAGCGGAAGATTTCGCTGCAATGGCCGCAAAGGCAAAAGAAAGGGAGAAAAGGATATGTTCAGGGGGAAAAATGTCGTGATCACCGGGGGCTCCTCCGGGCTGGGCTTGGCTCTGGCCAAGAAATTTGCGGAGGAGGGAGCCGTTGTCATTTTGATCGCGCGCGACCAGGAAAAACTGGAAGTCGCCGTCAAAGGAATAAACAGAAGGGGCGGTTCGGCGCATTTTTTCCCCGCGGATGTGACCAGCGGGGACGTCATGAAGAATACCTTCAATAGAATCGCCGCCGAAATCGGGCCGCCGGATATTCTCGTCAATTCCGCGGGCGTTCTGCGGGAAGGCTATTTTGACAGACTTTCACTGGAGACCTTCCGGGAAGTCATCGAAACGAATTATTACGGAGTGCTCAACGCCATCAAAGCCGCGCTGCCTTTCCTGATCAGACGCCAAGGCCGGATTGTCAATATCTCTTCCGTCGCCGGCCTGATGGGTGTTTTCGGTTACACGGCTTATTGTTCATCGAAATTCGCGCTGACCGGTCTGACCGAATCGCTCCGCTATGAAATGAAACCGCTGGGAGTCCGGGTGCATCTGGTGTGCCCCTCCGAATTTATTTCGGCCATGACGTTTAATCTCAGCGAAACCCGAACACCTGAAAACAAAGCGCACACGCTGACCATCCCCCAATACGATGTGGATACCATGGTCAGAGACACGATCAGCGGCATCAAAAAGGGGAAATTTCTGATTATTCCGGGACTGCTTTGCCGGTTGACCGTCTGGAGCGCGAAAACCTTTCCGGCTCTGGGGCGTTGGATTTCCGATTTCAGAATCCGCCGGGTCTTCGTGCAGCGAAATTTGTAACGGCAATGAGTTGTCGTTCCCTATTCAAACCGCAGCGCGTCGATGGGATTGAGCAGGGAGGCCTTGTAGGCCGGATAGAAGCCGAAGAAGATGCCCACCATGGCGGAGAAGCTGAAGGACAGCAAAACGGACAGCGGCGAGACCACCGACGGGAAATCAAATATCCTGGATAAAATCATCGAACCGCAGCCGCCGATCAGGATTCCGATGACGCCGCCGATCATCGAAAGCGTCAGCGCCTCAATGATAAACTGAATCCGGATATCCCACGCCTTCGCGCCCACCGCCATGCGGATGCCGATTTCCCGCGTTCTCTCGGTGACGGAAACCAGCATGATGTTCATGATGCCGATGCCGCCGACCAGCAGAGAAACCGAAGCGATGGCCGCCAGAAGCAGCGTCAGGGTGTTGGCCGTCTGTTCGGCCATTTGAAGCATTTGGGTGAGATTTCTCACGGTAAAATCCTCTTCCTTGTTGGGGCCGATGCGGTGGCGCTGGCGCAGCAGGTCGGTGACCTGTCTTTCCGCGACGGGCAAATCTTCTGTGCTTCTGGCCTTGACCATGATGATGCGCACCATTCCCGGAATAGCCCGTCCGAATATTTTTTTCTGGGCCGTGGTCAGCGGAATGATGACGGTGTCATCCTGATCCTGGCCGCCCAGGGATTGCCCTTTGGGTTCCAGAACGCCGATGACCGTGAAGGGAACATTTCTAATGCGGACAATTTGTCCGATGGGATCCATGCCGCCGAACAGATTGTCCACCACCGTCTGTCCCAACAGGCACACCTTGGTCGCGTTGCGGAGATCCTGCTCATTCATATTCCGTCCCTCCGTCAGACCGCAATCCTTCACTTCCAGAATGCCCGGCGTTGTTCCCACAATGCCGGTCGCCCAGTTCTGGTTGCCGAAAACCACCTGAGCGTTGCCATTGTGCATCGGAGCCACCATCGCGACCGCGGAGCACTCCCGCAAAATGGCCTCGGCGTCATCAATCGTCAGCGTGGACTGGCTTCCTCCGCCCATCCGCGCGCCTCCCTGCGTGGTGCTGCCGGGAAGCACAATAATCAGGTTGCTGCCGATGCTGGAGATCTGCGATGAGATTTTTTGGCTGACGCCCGTCCCCACGGCCAGCATGATAATCACGGCGCTCACGCCGATAATGATGCCCAGCATGGTCAGAGCGGAGCGCATTTTGTTGACCCACAGGGCGCGGAGAGCGATTTTGAGCGTTGCGGTGATGTTGATCATGATTTTTTCACCTCTTCATCGCTGATGACCTGACCGTCCAGAAAACGGATAATCCGCCTGCTGAAGGCGGCGATGTCCGGCTCGTGCGTTATGAGAATGATGGTGGTTCCCGCATCGCGGTTGAGCTCCACCAGCAGCTCCATGATTTCCAGGCTTGTTTTCGTGTCGAGGTTTCCCGTGGGTTCGTCCGCCATGAGAATGGGCGCGTTGTTCACGAGCGCGCGGGCGATGGCGACGCGCTGCTGCTGGCCGCCGGAGAGCTGGTTGGGGTGATGATATTCCCGACCTTCCAGCCGCAGCCTTTTGAGGGCGGCCAGGGATTTTTCCTTCCGTTCCCGGGGCGGCACATGGTTGTACAGCAGGGGCAGTTCCACGTTTTCCAGCGCGGAAGTACGCGACAGAAGGTTGAAGCCCTGAAAGACAAAACCGATCTGGCGGTTGCGGATCGCGGCCAGTTCGTCGCGCGACAGGCCGCGGATTTGCCGGCCGTCGAGAAAATATTCGCCGGACGTGGGCTGATCCAGACAGCCGAGGATGTTCATGAAAGTGGATTTGCCGGAACCGGAAGGTCCCATGATCGCGACAAATTCTCCCTTTTCAATGCTGACGGAAACATTCTCCAGCGCGTGGACCCCTTCGTCGCCCACGTCGTAGATTTTGGTGAGATGCTTTGTTTGAATCAGGCTCATCACATCAATCTCGGTCCCGGCGGAGGCGAAGTGCTGCCGGCTTTTTTGGCGTTCAGATTGTCCGTGATAACCTCCTGCCCGTCAGTCAGGGCGCCCGCGACCACCTCCGTGTAATTTCCGTCCGTGATACCGGTGCTGATGAAGACCGGTTTGGGCGTGTTTTTTTCGAGAATCCAGACCCGGGGTCCTTTTTTCTCCGGCGGGCCGAAGGCTTTTCCTTTTTTGACGCCCGCTTTGACCTCCTCCGGTTTGAAGCGCAGCGCCGCGTTGGGAACGCGCAGAACATTCGGGCGGGTTTCAATCGTGATGGTCACATTGGCGGTCATGCCCGGTTTGAGCTTCAGGTCGGGATTGTCCACCTTGATGATTACGTCGTAGGTCACGACATTGGAAACCGTGGTCGGCGCGTTGCGCACCTCCGAGACCTTGCCGTGGAAGATGTCATCCGGGTAGGCATCCACGGTGAACGTCACATCCTGTCCCGTCTTGACCCGTCCGATGTCCGCTTCGTCCACGCTGGTGTTGACCTGCATTTTGGTCAAATCCTGGGCGATGCTGAAGAGCGTGGGCGTTTGAAAGCTGGCCGCCACCGTCTGGCCGACGTCCACATTCCGGGAAATGACGATGCCGTTCACCGGCGAAACGATTCTCGTGTACTGCAGATTCGTTTCGGCGATTTTCAGCGCCGCCTGAGCCTGCGCCACCTGGGCCTGGGCGGCTTTTTGCTGGGCTTGGGCGGAGTGCCAATTGGTCTCCGCCGTGTCCAGATCGCTGCGGGCGATGAAATTCTGCGCGAAGAGTTCCTTGCTGCGCTGATGGGTCCGCTGCGCGTCCACGACGGCGACGGTTGCTTTTTCGAGGTTGGCCTGGGCGGACAGCAGATTGGCCCGCGCCTGTTCGACCTGCGCCTGAAACGCCGCCGGATCAATCTGCGCCAGCAGCTCGCCTTTTCTGACCGGCGAGTTGAAATCCACGAACAGTTTCTGGATGGTGCCCGAAACCTGGGTGCCGACGGAAACAGTCGTCACCGCGTTGACCGTTCCGGTGGCTGTCACGACGGATTTGATTTCACCGCGGGTGACCTTTTCCGTTTTGTAGGCGGCGTTTTTCGAATTCCCTTTGAAAAAGAAGAATCCCGCGGCGACAAGCGCCGTCAGCACGACAGCAAGGACAACGATTTTTTTCTTCATGGCTGATCTCCAATGGATTTTTCCAGCTCTGCCCAGGCGACGCTGAAGTTGTAAAGAGCCTGGTTGAGATTGGCCCTGGCATTATTGAGCGTGATGGTGGCATCGGCCACCTCGATGGGATCGCCCACGCCGGCTTTATACCGGCCGGCGGCGATGTCGTAGTTTTCCTTTGCCTGCAGAACGGTCAACTCCGCCATGGCTGTCTGTTCTCGGGCGTCCCGAACATTGAGATAGGCCTGCTCCACGTTCAGGCGGATTTCCTGGCGAAGGGCGTCTTCCCTGGCTTCAAGCAATTCCAGATTCGCCCGGGCTTCCTCGATCTGATATTTCGTGGATTGGCCCGTGAAGATGGGGAAATTCAGCGCGGCTCCCGCATTCCAGCTGTTGCCCAGCGGAAACTCCGCGCCGGAAAAGGCATATCCCGCGCTGCCGGTCAGCGTGGGGAAATAGCCCTTTTGCGTCAGCTCCAGCGAACTCTTCGCGGCGTCCTTCTGGGCCAGGATGGACTGCAAATCCGCCCGGCGGGCAAAGGCTCTGCCGACCAGATCGCTCAAAGGCGGAAGATCCTTTTGAGGGCCGAAAGTATCCGTGATGCTGAAATCCTCGCTGTCCGGAATACCCATGGCGTCCTTGAGCGTTATTTGGGCCAGCCGGACGGCATTTTCGGCCTTCAAAAGGCTGAGCCTGGCGTTGCCGTAATCCACTTCCGCCTTGGTGACATCGAATTTGGGCTTTGTGCCTATCTGGAAGAAGGCATTGGCCTGCTGGAGGTGCTGTTGAAATTGTTTCATCGTGTCGGCGGCGACCTCCTTGTTGCGCTCGGCCAGCAAACGATTGTAATAGGCTTTTTTCACATTCAGAACGACCTGCGCCCTGGTGTCTTCGTAATCGGCGCGCGATGAGCGGGCGTTCAAATCCTGAATCTCCACCTGCTTGGCCGTTTTTCCGAAATCAAACAACGTGGCCCCGAGGCTGATGCCGGCCGAGTATTGATCATAGGAATCGGAGGATGTGCCTGCCGGCGCATAGGGTCCGACTCTCTGGTAACCCGTGGAAAGATTGATTTGCGGATAATACTGGGCTTTCGTCTGGCCGATTCGGCTTTCGCTCGCCTTCATGCCGGCCGCGGAGGCGCGGATGCCGGGATTTTTTTCCAGCGCGACGGCGATGCACTGCTCAAGCGTGTAGGGGACGGACTGGCCGGACTCGGCGGCGGCCGTCGCCGTTCCGAACAATAAAAAAGCGGCCGTCATCATGGAGAAAACCCTTATCTTTTTTTGCATGTCTGAACCTTTTTGTCTTTCTTCAAACCGTTGATGGAAAAGGAGACGATGTGCTCCGTCAGCGCGTCAATTTGTTTTGGCCCGAAAACCTCGCCGGGGTAGAGCCGGGAAATCACGGGACGGGCGTGACGGAAATAGAGACATTGCCCGATGATACTCATCGAACTTTTACGGACGGACGGGTCTTGAACCCTTTTCCCGGCGATGGCCGCGACGATTTCGTTGAGCCTCTCGAAACGGGGACGGATCGTCTCCTCCACAAGCACGTCGAAGGCCCATGTCGGTTCCGTGAACTCGCGCGCCAGAAGCCTTCCGAACCAAGCTGGAGGGCTCTCGTCCATAATCCGTGTCAGAAAGGAGCGGATGTAAATCTTCAGCTGTTCCTCGGGATTTTTCACCTGATAGAGATCGGGATCCGACACGTCGGCCACCGACGATTCTTTCTGAAACCGTTTCAGCACCGCCAGATAAAGGCCCTCCTTGCTGCCGAAGTGGTAATTCACGGCGGCAAGATTGACGCCCGCCTCCCGGCAGATCTCCCGGACCGTCGATCCGCCAAAGCCGTTGGCGGCGAAAATTTTTCCGGCGGCTTCAAGAATGGCGGCGGCTGTTTTGGAATCGGTTCTTTTCGCTTTCATAAAAAATCAAACGCCTGTTTGAAACGAATGTATGAAAATATTTGGGGCTTGTCAAGGCTTTTTTGGTTGCCGCGGACGAAGCGCCGGGGAAAATTATTTTGACACCCCAGGTCAATTATCATATGTTCACCCAAGACTACCGTATTGGCGGGAGCGCGCAGACACGGGAGGAGACCGTCATTTGAATTCGATGAAAACCGTCAGATACGCCGTCACGGCGGCCTTGGGCCTTGCGGTCGGATATTTTTTCTATTTGGAGTTTCAGAAAAACGCCGATGCCTTGAGGCGCGCCGAGCTTTCGGTCAGCCCCGGCTATCTTTCGGCGGCGGTCCTGCTCGGCGCGGCGGCCTACCTCATCGGTCCCTTCATCTGGCGCATCTATGTCAACTGCTATGTCAGCAGGAAGCTGACCTTTTTGGAAAGTCTGGCGCTGTACAACACCTCTGCCATGTTCAAATACGTTCCCGGAAAAATATGGACTTACGCGGCGCAAATCGCGCTGATGTCCGAGAGGGGCATCCCCGCCGCCGTGCTGATTTACATCAATATCGTCTGTTTTATATGTCTGGGTTTCGTCGGGGTCATGGTCGCTTCGGGCTATTATCTTTTTAGTGAAAAGATCCTGCCCAAGGCCGTCTCCGCGTTGATTTTCGCCTCGATGATCGGTCTGGACGCCGTCTTCATCGTCTGGCACACAAAAATTTTAAATTACCTGATTGCCTTCTTCAACCGCCTGTTTTCCCGGGATATCAAACCCATAAACCTTCAGAGGCGACTTTTCGTCCATACCCAGGCGCTTTATCTGATCGCCTGTGTTTTGCTGGGCGTGGCCCTCTATTTTCTGGCGCGTGGCCTTCATATCAACCTTTCCTTTGCCAAAATTTTTGCGGTGATGGCGACGGTGTCCGTCTCGGCCATCGCCGGTTACCTGGCCTTCTTCACCATGGGCGGACTGGGGGTGAGGGAAGGAACCATGTTTTTTCTGCTGAAGCAGTTTTCCACTGTTCAGGCGGCGTTGATTTTGCCTTTGGTGGCCCGGCTGCTGACCATTGCCGTTGAATTGGCCATGGGGCTTTTGGGCGCCGTCATCGGCGTGAAATACCATTATTTTCCGGAATGGCGGACAGAAACACCGGAAGCGCTGCCGGATGAAAAAGCGCAAATCGGGATCCGCTCGCCGCAAAAAGCGAAAGGATAATTCATGGGATTGATTCAATTGCTCTTCAGGGATCCGCTGACGTTTTTCGTCCTGGCGTTTCTTCTTTTGTATTCGGTCATCTTTCACGAACTGGCGCACGGCTGGGTGGCCTATCGCATGGGCGACGAGACGGCCAAATGGCTGGGAAGGCTGACGCTCAATCCAGCGAGGCATCTCGATCCTCTGGGAACGCTTTCGCTGTTGCTTTTCGGATTCGGCTGGGCCCGGCCTGTGCCCGTGAACCTGGAAAACATTCCCCTCCGGAGCAGGCGCCGGGGCATGATCCTGGTTTCGTCGGCGGGCATTGCCGCCAATATTCTCTGCGCTTTCAGCGCGTTTCTGCTGTGGCGGATTCTGTCCCCCGAACCGGGCGGCATGATGGAGCAGATTCTTTACCTGTTCGCGCGGATCAACCTGATTTTGGCCGCCTTCAATCTCATTCCGATTCCGCCGCTGGACGGCTCAAAGATTCTGATGGGCTTCGCGCCGCGATCCGTCAGCGACTTTCTGCGCCAGCTGGAGCCCTTCGGCTTTTTCATCGTCATCGGTTTGCTGATTCTGGGATTTCTCAATCCCCTGATCAATTTTTTCCAGTGGGTCATCCTGGCTTTGATTTCCGTCTTTCTTCCCTGACCCGGAATGATATTTTTTAAAAAAGGAGGGTTTGGTCATGACATTTCAGGAGTTGTTGAAAAACAGAAGATCCGTCCGCGATTTTCAGGAGAAGGAAGTCCCCCTGCCGGTTCTGGAGGAGATTCTCCGGGAATCGACGCTCGCGCCGTCGGCGAGCAACAACCAGCCCTGCCGGTTTTCCATCGTGCAGTGCAAAAAGACGATGAAGGCGCTCTCCGATGACAGCAAGGCGAATCTGCTGGCGGATTTCGCCCGGAACAAATCTTCCCTGAATCCGGCCTACGTTGACGCGCTCAGGGACGAAAACTTCAATGTTTTCTATAACGCGCCCTGCGTGATTTACATCAGCGGCCCCAACACGGTGCCGTCCCTGGAGATCGACTGCGCGCTCGCGGCAAGTTACATCATGTTTTCGGCGGCATCGCGTGGATTGGGAACCTGCTGGATCGCCCTGGGCGCGCAGATCCGCGATCCCCAGTTGAAAGCGCTGCTGGCGATTCCCGAAGGCTGCCGGATCGTCGCGCCGATTATCATCGGCTATCCTAAAGCGATACCGCCGGCATCGGAGCGTCACGCGCCGCAGATTTTGAAAGTGATCAGTTAAAGAAAGTGTTTTATCACCGCGCAAGCGGGACAAACTCCGGCGGGAATCCAGGCGACGTCCCCGCGCGAGCGGGGAACCAGGTCTTTATGCGGCCCAATGGCCTCCGACCCGGCGGCTACGAATTTGCCGTTTTCGAGATGGACTGGAGAAAATGGACGATCGTTTTTAACTCTCCGGCGGGATTGTCTTTGAAATGGAAACGGAGGATTCGCCGCTTTTTCTCCGCAAGCGCCTGAAAGTCGCCCTGCGCCTGTGCCGCAATGAGCTGCCCGAAAGTCAGTGACGACCGGCTTTCATCGGGGCTTTCGGGAATTTCCTCATCCGCCGGAAAATCCTGCGTCAGCTGGAGGAAAAG
>Ga0116190_1000818_pt1 | contig 29287 bp, 30 predicted proteins | sample AD_JPNTR4_MetaG_FD_89808 | JGI IMG/M metagenome (GOLD analysis project Ga0116190, IMG submission 89808) | Active sludge microbial communities of municipal wastewater-treating anaerobic digesters from Japan - AD_JPNTR4_MetaG | ecosystem: Engineered > Bioreactor > Anaerobic > Digestate | place...
AGGTAAAATTTCTTCGGTATTAGATGCTAAAATGAAAGAAGGAAATATGAATGCAAATACAGGTCAATTTAGTTTTAGCCCATTAACAATAGATGCAAATATTGAAGGCCCAATTAAAAAAGATACTGCTTCATACTTTTTTGCAATTCGAAAAAGTGTACTCGATATATTTATGAATTGGAGTAAACAAGGTTTTGAAGTTCCTCTTTTCTATGATATTAATACAAAAATTAATTATAAAATCAACTCAAAAAATAGGTTGTTTCTTTCGGTATATAACGGAAGTGATATTTTTATTAATGAAAATTCCAAAAATACTTCGAATAATATCACATCAACAATTAGATGGTTACGAATAATTAATCCTAAGCTCATTGTAAATACTTCGTACATTTATTCTAAATATGGAAACAATACTATATTTCAAATAGATGAAAAACCAACAAATTGGAAAACCGGTATTACAGATAATTCAATAAAGTCAAAAATCTCTTGGTTCCCTAACACAAACAATACATTTTCATTTGGTGTTAATATACAATATCACAATTGCATTCCCGGGAATTCAGGAAACCCGCAAACAAGTATTTCAGATATGAATTTGTTTGAAAATAGCATATTTGCAATGCATAAAATAAAAATTAATAACTCTTTTTCGGCACATTATGGGGTTCGAATTCAATCATATATGAATACAGGTAAAGGTGTATGGTATAGTTTAAATGAAAATTATGAACCTATAAAACCAAATTATGAATCACAGTTTTCTTGGAATTCTTTTTTACAGAATTGAACCACGTATATCACTTATATACAAATTACAACATTCAGAATTTTCAATACATTACAATATATTATCGCAAGCTATGCAAATACTATCTAACAATGCATATGCATATACAACGTTAGAAACTTGGATTCCTATGTCACCGAATATAAAACCTCTTGTAAGCAATAATTATACGTGTTCATATACATTGAATTATAACGGATTTTCGGGAATGGTAGAGGGATATTTAAAAAAAATCAAAAATCAAGTTGATTATGTAGACTATGCTCAATTATTTTCTAATCCATTTATTGAATCTGAAATCAGAACAGGTTCTGCCAAAGCCTATGGAATAGAAATATCGTTTCAAAAAAATCAAGGTAATACTAAATGTTTGATAAGTTATAGTTATGCTCGCGTTTTGTATTCTATTTCCCAAATTAATAGCATAGATACATATAGAGCACCTTATGATATACCACATGATATAAAAATTCAAATAAATCAAGAAATTACTTCTCGTTTATCTTGTAATGCAATGTGGATATTTACAAGTGGCCGACCGGCTACATTTCCAAGAGGTTATTATTATTATCAAACCCCTACCGGTAAAGTAGAAGTTCCAATTTATTCAGTGCGTAATGCCGATTCTTATCCAAATTACCATAGATTAGACATTGCTTTTCGATATGGATTTAAAGGAAGAAAAATGATTGAACATTCCTTATCATTAGGAGTTTTCAATGTGTATGGCAGAGTAAATCCTCTTTCATATACATTCAATAATGAACAACAAATAGTTACTGTTACTTACTTTAATTTTGTGTTACCATCACTCACATATGTTTTAAAATTCAAATAGAATTATGCTAAAAAAAATACAAAAACATAGTATAAAATTCCTTGTACTTATTTCTTTTTTGATTTGTGCAGCGTGCAGTAAAACATCAGAAATTATGAATATATCTGATATTGTAACTAATGATTCCTACCAACTCCCGGAAATAGCTGTACACGGTACTGTAATTTCTGAATTGAAATATCAAGAAGTTCAAATTACAAAACCGCACGCATATAATAATTTATCTCCTTTATTGTATAATGATTCATTATTCTATGATTATTATGGTTTATCAGGAGCTGAAATTATTTTAAAAATAAATAACACGGAATATGAATTTATTGAATCATTATATCATCCGTATTATCCTCATTATAAGAAAAGAAAAGGGTTATATGTATCAAAAGATAAAATAAAAGGAATGATAGATTCAGAACATTTATTACAAATTACATATAATAATAAAATATACTTTGCCAGAGACTATATGATTCCGGTAAAAGCTTTTCATTCATATTCAGAAGTATTATCCGGTATAGTTATCGATAGTTCTAGCATTAAATATTTTAATACAAATTTAGGTGCTACCGAATGTTTTTTTGTTGAGCTTTCATATACAGATTCTATTCATATAGATACTTCATCATCTCAATTATATGATGTTACTTTTTGGAACTACTTTTTTTCAATTCAATTACCACCGGTATTAGTGGAAGAATCAAACAAAATATCATTACAAACCAGATTCAGCGATAAACCTGATAGATTATACACAATAAAAAAATATTCTGTTTCAAATTTGTATCAGAAATATACAATTTCTGTATTGAGTGAAACTATCTGGAATAAAAGTTTGTTCCGTTCAATGCCAAGTAATGTGCCTACAAATTTTTCAAAAGGAGCTGTTGGCTTTTTTGCTGCATGCGATGTTTATAGTAAACAAGCGACTTTTAAAACGTTATTACAAAAACATTGACCTTCAAAAAATCGTTGCAATCCAGCTTGATTTAAATACCATTATATGAAAACAATTATTTACGGAATCACACTCATATTTTTATTTAATTGCAGTAATAAAATAGAAATAGAGTTACCACAACATATTGCTAAACCGGTTGTAAATGCAATATTAATCAGTGATTCATCAATGTATGTATATATAAATTGGTCAAAACGAATTACTGATAAAATACAAAAAAATATTTTGTATGATTCAATACAATTATTAAATGACAAAGAAGTAATATATTCATGTTCATATACCAATGAGATTATTCATTATTTTGAAAACAAACTCAAACCCGGCAAAGAATATCAACTGCGAGTTTATATTGACAATCTAGTGCTTAGCGCAAAAGATATTTTTCCTAATAAAAAAGAATATGTAATTACCAGGTTTATTCCTACTATTTCGATTTCTGAATATACTAATACGAGTCTTTTTGAAGTGAATTTTTTTGATTCTTTAACTGCTAAAAATTATTATGAAATAGATGTAGTGGTTTTATCTTCATATTATAAAGCGCGAATAATACCTATAAGTAAACAAAATAATGTGGTTTCTGAATCACAAAATTCATTACTCTTTACTAATACAAAATTTCATAATTCTAATATTACACTTAATTGTTATGTGGATACAGAAAAATCAGATTCTCTGTATATATTTCGATTTAGACAAGTTTCAAAAAATTATTTTGAATATCAAAAAAGTTTAAGTATTCATCTCAACAATATTCAAACAGAAAACGATATGTGGAGCGGTGTTGGCAATCCGAGTGAATTATATTCAAATATTGAAGGAGGCTATGGTATTTTTGCTTCGTTTCAACAAAGCACTGATTCTATTATAATATCTAAAAATTAATATATCTATACAATGTTACAATATATTTTTATAACAATTATTTGTTTTTTGTTCCATGTATTTTCTTATGCTCAAAATGTAGAAATATATGGTTATATTTTTAATTCTAACACCGGCGATAAAATAATTGGAGCATATATATATGATTCTATTTCGAATGAATGTGCTACGTCGAATGTTGATGGTTATTATTCATTGAAATTAAAGAAAAATTCAGATGCATTACTTGTAATTTCATATATAGGATTTAAATCGCATGTGCAAAAAATTTATATAGAAAATCCATCGCGAATGGATTTCAAGTTACAACAGGGTATTGAAATAGAAAAGGTAATTATTCGTCCTACAAAACCAATAGAACAAAGACTTGAAACAGGTGTATATAGTTTACAACCCCAAACATGCAAAATACTTCCGAGTGCTACCGGAGAATCCGATATTTTTAAAGCTCTTCAATTAATACCCGGCATTCAATCAGGTACAGAAGGAACTAATAATTTATATGTTCGTGGAGGAGGATACGACCAAAATTTAGTACTATTTGATGGTGTTGCATTATACAATACAAATCATTTAATGGGTTTTGTATCGGTATGCAATACTAATGTATTAAATAATGCTACTATTTATAAAAGTGGGTTTCCTGCGCGATATGGAGGCAGACTATCGTCTGTTCTCGATATTCGGACAAAAGATGGAAATTTTTATTCGTTTCAGGGTTCGGCTCAAATTGGTATTATTAATACTTCTATTTATGTTGAAGGACCTATTAAAAAAGACACATCATCATATTGTATATCAATACGAAGATCGCCAATTGATATACTATATACAAGACCACTTATGTATTTTGCAAGTGATGGCAAAGTAATATATTCTCTTACATTTTCTGATATATTATTAAAATACAGCCACAAAATAAATAATCGTTCAAAATTAATAATATCGGCTTTTAGAGGGAATGATATAATGGCAACAAAAATTAAAGACAAAAAATATTCTATCAATTTTAAAAACAATATTGGAAATAGTTTACAATGGGGTAACGAATTTATATCTATAAGGCATCAATATATAATTAATTCAAAGATATTTAGTACTATAGGGGTATCTGCATCTACGTATGAATTTGTTTATAAAGAATGGTTTAAGGGTGATAGTATAACTACAAATGACAAATTTGCATCTAACATATCTGATATTCAGGCAAATATTGGTTTAGATTATTTGCTCGGCAAACAATACAATATAAGTTTTGGAGGGGGAATCATGTATCATTTTTTTAATCCGGTTATTAGAAATGTTTCTGAAAATTATTACGGAGTTGAAAATACAATTGAATTTAAAGGATATTCTCCTCAAGCTATAGAACCATATTTGTTTATGGAACATAAAATTCTTTTACCCTACATACAAACAAATATTGGATTGCGATACTCTGATTATTTTATTGAAAACTACCAATTTGCACGTATAGAGCCTCGAATTTTGGTAACTATTCCTTTGGCATGGCAAACAGCGGTAAAAGCTTCATATTCACAAATGCAACAAGCAATTCATTTGGTTGCATCGTCGGGTACCGGAATGCCTATTGATTATTGGCTTCCGGCTACAAATACATTCAAACCATCTCTATCAAACCAATATACTGTTTCTGTAGTTAAATCAATTTCTCAATCATACGAAATAAGTGTGGAATCATACTTTAAGTCAATGAAAAATTTATTAGAATTAAAAAATGGTATACAATATTTAGGAAATATTGATGATTGGCAAGATGAAGTTGAAGGAAATGGCTCGGGAATTTCCAAAGGAATTGAGTTTTTTATAGAAAAAACCACAGGAAAACATAAAGGTTGGATTGCATATTCATTATCTAAATCAAACAGACAATTTCAGAATGTAAATCAAGGGAAATCATTCCCATTTAAATATGATAAACCCCACGCGGCTTCCATAGTATATATATTTGAAATAAACGAACAAATAAGTTTTTCGTCATCATGGGTTTATACTACCGGAAACGCTATTACACTGGCACAAGCATCATATGATGCAATTGTGTTAAATGATTTTTGGGAAAAAGACACGTATGATTTCATAACAACACAAGCTGAAATGTATGGAGAAAAAAATAGCTTTAGAATGAAAGATTATCACAGACTTGATGTAAGCCTTAAGAAAAAAATACAAAAAAAACATGGAATTGCAACATGGTCATTTACTATTTATAATGCATATGCTCGAGCAAATCCTTATTTTTACTATTGGGATAACAATAAATTATATTCGTTTACCATGTTTCGCTTTTTGCCAAGTATTTCTTATGGTTTTGATTTTTGAGAATAAAATTTATAGATAGTAGTAAGGGTAACATATAACAATACTAACAAAGGAGAAGTAAGTTGTTTACAAATATTTGCAACATGCGATGGTTATAGTTTAAAACAGTATTGCAAAAATGAGTTAGCAAACATAATCCTTGGTTTTTTTAAGAATTTATGAATTAAAAGAGGTTTTGTTTAGCAATCAATTTTTTATTCATATTCCTATTGTGTAATAAAATAAATAAGAAGTTTTTATCCACATCATTTAATTAGGTAATCTCTTTATTTTTTTTGCGTAATTCTCGTATAGAATACAGTTGCATAGTATACTATTTTTGAATACTAATGAGAAATAACTACTATGGCAGATTTTTGTAAGAAAACCGGTGGCGAATGCTATGGAATACGAGAATTGAATTTATTACTTGAAATAAGTACAATACTAAATAAACCAACTCATAATTTAAAAGAGAATTTACAACTTGTTGTTGAAAAATTAGCTCAATATTTACATGCAGAGAGGGTTATACTTACTATTCTTAATAGAACTAATTCACAAATTTATATTGAGGTAGGTTTTGGGTTAACTGCTGCCGAACAAGATCGTGGAACATATAGTATAGGCGAAGGAATTATTGGTAAAGTTGTTGAAACCGGTACTCCAATTGTAATTCCTCGCATACGTGATGATGATACGTATTTGAATAAAACAGGAACTGTTTCAAAAATTCCAAATGCTGAAGTGTCTTTTATCTGTGTACCTATAAAGAATGAAAGTGAAATTGTAGGTACTTTAAGTATTCATAGAATATATAATAGACATATTACTTTTGCAGAAGATGCAAGAATTCTCTCTATTATAGGTTCTATGGTTGCTCAATCTGTTCGTAATCGTCAGCAATTACTTGAAGAAATTGAACATCTTCAAGATGAAAACAGGCAATTGCAATCGCAACTTAAAGAACGAATTGTTCCCAAAGGAATTGTGGGAAATTCGAGTAAAATGGCTGAGGTATTCGATTTAATTGAAAAAGTTGCACCTACTAATGCTACAGTATTAATAAGAGGAGAAAGTGGTGTTGGTAAAGAATTAATTGCAGATGCTATTCATTTTGGAAGTGACCGTAGGCATAAACCTTTTATAAAAGTAAACTGTGCAGCATTACCAGACAGTTTAATTGAAAGTGAACTATTTGGTCATGAAAAGGGGGCATTTACCGGAGCTAATATTTTGCGTAAAGGGAGATTTGAAGCAGCCGAAGGTGGTACAATTTTTCTCGATGAAATAGGTGATTTACCGGCATCTACACAAGTAAAACTTCTGCGAGTATTACAACAACGTGAATTTGAAAGGCTTGGAAGCACAAAACCTATTCAAAAAAATGAATTTCGCGAAGATTTATTTTATCGCATAAATGTGTTTCCATTGTATATACCTCCATTACGTGAACGTATAAACGATGTGCCTGCTTTGGTAGATTATTTTATAAGTAAATGCAACAAAAATCATAATACCAAAATTAAACGTATTTCATCGTCGGCTATTGATATGCTTATGGTATATCATTGGCCGGGTAATATTCGTGAATTAGAAAATTGTATTGAACGAGCTTGTATACTTAGTACCGATTCTGTTATTCGTTCGCACAATTTACCACCTACATTACAAACATCAGAATCGTCCAAAACCAAAACAAAGGGTACTCTTGATGCTATATTAGGAAATGTAGAAAAACAAATGATAAAAGAAGCATTGCTCGCTTCAAGAGGTAATATAGCAAAGGCTGCCGAATCGCTTGGTATTACAGAACGTATTATGGGAATACGATTAAAAACATACGATATTGATCCTAAACGATTTAAACAACATAAAGTAGAATAATCTATGTCTGAAATTTCTCCTACCATTACTTTTTGTATGTGTGATTTTACAAATCACTATCATGTTCAAAGTCTCAAAGATTTAATAAAACACTATATGACCGATGCTATGGGAGGATGTAAACCGTTATCTTTACATCAAGAAGATGCAATGGTTTTGGGATTACAAAAACAGTCTAACTGTTTTGTATTGTTTATTGAGTACAATAATAGTATTGTTGGGGTAGCTACATGTTTTTTACTGTTTTCTACATTCAAAGCTCTACCTTATATAAATGTTCATGACATAGTTATTCATACAAGTATGCGAGGAAAACACTTGGGCAAACTATTAATGCAAAAAATTATTGAAATAGGGCATCATTATAATTGTTGTAAGATTACTCTTGAAGTACGTGAAGATAATATTGTAGCACAACGAATGTATAAACAATTAGGATTTGGCGATACACAACCTCCTATGCATTTTTGGACAAAATTGTTGGATTAATTTATATTGAAAATAAAAAAAAGCTCCCCAAAAAATTAGGAAGCCTTTCTATTAATGTTTTTTAATCCCGAATTAAAACTGTATTTCTAATCCAAATGGAATAAAATTGCTGTTTGCTTTATAAAATAAGGTATCAAACGGCAATTGATTTACAGCGCCCAATTCTTCTATACCGGTTATATTTGTTTTGGGGTCAATAATCTCATCTAAATTGAAAGCTACTTTAATTTCATTTAATGCATTATTGCTAGAAAATGTCCAGACTTTATTGGTATTAAACGGAATAAAATTGATGTACTGATAAGAATTAATGAGATATCCATTCTCATTAAGAAAACTTAATATAAAGTTTCTTTCGGCATCGGTAATGGTTCGTGTGGTTTTATCAATCACATATGAATCTAACAAGCCTGTTTCACCCGTATTTTTATAATTTCTTACTTTTACTTGCAGAGGGGTACTAATATAGGCATCGTTTACAAACATAATAGAAATACTGCCACTTATAGTGTCAATGCCTTTCCAATAGGTATATGCCATATATTTATTACGATTACTATATGTTGGATATTTTTTTCTAAAATTAGCACTATCAGCTACCATACATGGCGAACATCCATAAAATTTATTGTTTTTAAGAACCGCTGAACCATCTAATCGCACCTCAAACATATCAACTTTAAATGTATCTACTTGTTCTACATATTTTTTATCCACAAAATCCCATACTGCATTGTTGTATGATACATGAAGATAGTCGGCTATATTTATTTCGCCACTTTTGTTTAGCAATACGCTTCGAGCTTCTTCATAACCCGGCGAAACAAATAAAAAATAACTCCAATTTAAAGGTTTTCCTTCATAATATGCAGCATCACCTACTCTGTTTTGTATGGCTTGTCCGGGACGATAGTGATATGCTACGATACTTAATCCCCCAAAATACAGTGCATCTACATTACTTGTAACTTCTGATTTTAACGATGTAGATTTGTCTAAAAACGTAATTTCAGGAAAATGTAGATTCTTCTCTATATTGTTTTTTTTGCACGCTACCAATGTTATTGCAAAAAGCAACAATATGCTTACAATTGTTTTGTTTTTCATATCTGTTTTGTTTTAATTTATACTTTTTCAAATATATTGTATTTTATTTTGTAAGTCAAATATTTATTTTCTTAATCATAGGATTAAATGCTTTTGTATAAACCATTACCGGTGAATCTATATATAATTCTTTCATATCGTTTTCAAATGCAAGTACTTTTATGATTTGGTTGGTACCGGTAATAACAGTAACTATTGACAAAAGAGTGTCTTGTTGTTCAATATGAGCTATATGTCCGGTAATTTGTACTTTGCTGCTAATAGCAGTGTTGCTGAAAATTTCATGCGGACTACCAATTTTTGTAATTGTACCATGTTCTAAAACAACTACGTGCGAAGCAAGTTTATATATTTCGTGAATATCATGACTTACTATAATTGTAGTAATATTGTATAACTTTTGAACTTTACGGATTTCATTTTGTAATTGTAACCGCATTACCGAATCAAGGGCAGACAAGGGTTCGTCGAGCAATAATAATTGCGGATTGCGCGCCAACGCACGAGCAAGTGCTACTCGTTGTTTTTGTCCACCGGAAAGGCCTGCAGGTTTTCTATTTTTAAATTCCAACAACCCAAATACTGTAAGAATTTCGGTAACTTTTTGTACATCTTTTGTATTTTGTGCAAAAAGTAAATTTTGCTCTACTGTCATATTCGGAAACAATGCATAATCTTGAAACATATAACTGATGTTTCGTTGTTGCGGTGGTATTTGTATTTTTTTTGCCGAATCAAACCAAATGGTATTATCAAACACTATTGAGCCTTTGTCGGGTTGCAAGAGACCGGCTAAAATTCTGAGCAAGGTTGTTTTACCTGCACCCGATTGTCCGAACAATGCAGTAAGTTCATGAGCTTTGATTGATGTTTGCACCGAAAGAGGGACAGGTCCTTCGGCGGTATGCATCATTTTTTCAATATCTATTTCAATTATATGATTTTCCATGTGTCATGTTTTTTGTTTACGCTGTAAATAGTAGTAAGAAGTATAAGTGAGAGCATGAATAATATAATAGCATACTGATTGGCAGTATCAAAGTTGAGGGCTTGTACCTCATCGTAAATAGCAATTGAAGCTACTCGGGTTTGGCCCGGTAAATTACCTCCAACCATTAGAACAACACCAAATTCACCTATAGTATGTGCAAATGTTAGAGCCACTGCGGTTATAATTGATGGTTTAATATTGGGTAACAGAACTCTAAAAAATGTGGTAGTTTTTGATTTTCCAAGCGTATATGATGCCTCGCGAATACTATCGGGGAGTGAACGTAATCCGTTTTGTAGAGGTTGCACCATAAATGGTAAGCTAAACAATACCGATGCTATGAGAATACCTTCGAAAGAAAATGCTAATCGTATTCCAAATTCATTAAAAAGCCATCCTCCAAACCAATGATTTGGACTGTATGCCACAAGCATATAGTATCCCAATACAGAAGGGGGTAAAACCATAGGCATACTTATTAAGGCCTCAAACAGTGGTTTTAATTTAAACTTTGAATAGGTAAGCCAATAGGCTAAAGGCAATCCAATACCAATTGCAATACACGTTGTGCACACAGCCAATTCTGCGGTTAATACAAGTGTTTGAATAAATATATGTTCCATAGTTTTTATTGTTTCATTATTGATACTTCATTTGCTTTAATAAGAGCTTCTACCATATCGCCTTGTTGTATTTTAAGTGCATCAACAGACCGAGTTGTTATGGCTGCTTGCAAATGATAAGTAGCATACGTTAAATAAATAGTGCTGAGTAATTCTCCTCGTTCAACGTTGGTTACGTTACATGGTATTCTATTACGTGTGCTTATGCTTCCACTCAAATTTTTTGCAATACTTATTTCTGTTTCTTTACATACTACAAATACTGGAGAATTTTTGTATAACCAATCGGGAGTATATGTAGATTCTATCAAGAGTGCAGATATTTGAATATTTTCTACTTGTACATCAACCAAGAGTATAGCTCCCGATTGTTGAATGTGTGTAATGATGCCCGGTAAAGTATTCATAATGCTAATTGTTTAATTATTGAGGTAAGGTAAACCCGTATTTTTCAAAAATTTCACGTGCCGGTTTTGTTGCTATAAAATCAGCAAAGGCATATGCCGCTTTATTGTCTTTTGCAGGTTTCAATAATACGTATGCTTGTTCCAAAGGGCGATGCGTTTTATTATCAATAAGATAATATGACCCTTTTGAAGACATAGCAGGTGATAACACAATAGACAATGCCAACAAGCCAACTTCTGCATTACCGGTAAGGCAAAACTGAGCAGCCTGCGATATATTTTCACCAAAAATTAATTGTTTTTGTACCTTATCATATATTTTGTAATATTTTAATGCTTCAATAGAACGTTGTCCATACGGAGCATGGTCGGGGTTTGCCGTTGCAATTTTAATGTGAGGCATATTGTTGAGTACCATTATTCCTTTTGAAACATCTACACTCGAACTCCACAAAACAATTCTACCAATAGCATACAGTTTAGGTTCGCTTATAGTTAATCCGGCTTCTTTTAATTTTTGCGGATACATAATATCAGCCGAAAAATAAATATCAAAGGGAGCTCCGTTAGCAATTTGTGTATATGCATGACCTGATGAACCATACATAACTTCTATATCTGCTGCGGGATTTTTCTGTTTATACAACTTTACTATATCATCCATAGCGTATCGTAAATCGGCCGCCGCCGCTACCTTTACTTTTTGCGCTTGTGTGCTTATACTTAAAGCTATGCAAGCAATCATCATTAGTTTTTTCATATCATTTGAATGTTAATTGTTACTATGTTTTGTTTTTTTAAATGTTTTAATTGCAGAAATAAATAATATTGATCCCAAAAGCAGTACAAGGATATTAGAAGGAATATATCCTATTAATTGACCTCCAATAGCAGTGCCTGCAATAGATCCAACAGCCATAGATACAATAAATGAGGTTTCGCGTTTAAACAGAGTTATTGCTCCGCTTTGAGAATACCTGTAAAATGCCACAATCATGGTAGGTAAGCTAATACAGAGCGAAAGACTTCCGGCAAGTTTTATGTCAACGCCATATACAAGTACCAATGTTGGAATAATGAGTTCACCACCTGCTACTCCAAGAATAGCTGCAATCAAGCCAATTATAATTCCTGCTGCAATTCCAATAGTTATTCTTATACCTCCTTCAGGAAATAGAGCTATATGTTTGCCTTCCAATATATTATGTCCGAAAATCATACCTAATGCAAGTGCTATGAGTAATACCATAATTACTTTATCAAGCAGTACTGTTTTTATGTTTGTTGCATAATGCGCTCCTATCCATGCACCAATAAGACTTCCGGCAAGAATATTTACTATGATTGTATAGTTAAGTCCTATTTCAGTCCATGGTATAGTAGTGCTACGGAATGGTAATGAACATGCAACAACCAGTAAACTGCTCATTTTGTTAATCATAACAGCATCAAGACTCGTGAATTTAAATATACCAACCAGTAGGGGTAATCGAAATTCTGCACCACCTAATCCTATTAGACCACCCAGTGTACCTATAAGAGTCCCTGTTATAAAACTCCAAATATTTCTTATTGCACCTATCATTGTATTTTGTATTGAAATGAGTTATTTTAATTCTGTATGTTGATTTTTATATAGTTGAGGTTTTATAGTAAACATGATATATGCCCAATGTTGAGGCAAGGTATTTACTCCCTCCATTGTAAAATATTTTTTGGTTGCATTGCTGTTTATATACATACTCCAACCTGCTTGTATACCTATTTCTTTTGATGGAGTATAGTTACACACTACATCTATTTCGGTACCTAAATTTTTGGTTGTTTTTACATGTTGGTAGTAAAAATCTTTATCAAATGCGAAAAGATGTGTTGTAAAATCTATAGTGAATTTTTGATGAATTTGGGCAAGAATTCCACCATAATAATCTACTAACCCTTGATTTGGAACGGTTAGAAAGTATTCCATATTACCGCTAAAGCTATGAGCCGATCCGTACATTTTGCTAAATGTTGTGGTTTTGCCTGTTCTACTTGCTTGTGCGGTATCAGAACCGGAATATACATCAATTCCTATAAGCGCTTTGTATTTTTGTGTAAAAGCATATGATACTTTTGCAGCAAGTAAATACGCATCTACATCGGCATATCCTTTTTTATATGATTTATTGGGGTCTTTCCCTTGTTGTTTATATGCTGTGAGCGTAGCTCCCCATGCCGAAGAATCATGAGCAAATACTAAATTTCCACCGAATGTAAAACGAGGATATATAATAGTATACTTTGTTTTGTTTTGAAATCCTTCATATATGCCTATTGTTGAAAGTGTTGCTCCTTTTACAATTTCTTTTGACAACCATATGTATCCTAGTTCTTTATAATTTTGTTTTGGTGTATATGTATACAGATAATTTAGTAAAGTATCTTTACTGTTATTATATGCAAATCCGGAATGAGCTTGAAATAATTGACTTTTGTATTTAACAATAAGTACATCGTGTGCTGTTCCTGTATTACTCCAATTAGGAGCCGCCAGTAATCTTTGGTCATCATATTTTAATGGTTGTCGTCCCATTTGCATAGAAACAGTGGGTGTAATACAGTATTCAAACCAGCCTTCATACAATTCAATTTTCGAGAAATTTGATTTGTTGTCGTAATTACCCCAAATACGAGCATCTTGGAGTGATAACCGAGCATTAAGTGTTTTACTTTTGTAGTCGGCATGTAAGCGAGTTCGCTGAAACGTTATTAGTGCAGGGTCTAAACTATCGGCAAGTGGTTTTCTAAAACCTTGTCTATATTCGGTACGCGGACGAAATTCTAAATCTACTGTAGAAATTTGTCCAAAAGCTGTAGAAACACTTATTGTTGTAATACAACCTAAATTGAGTAAGAAATTTATTTTTTTCATTTTTATTACTTTTTTGTGTGTCAATAATATTTCAGTATAGCAGGTATGTCTTATTTTATATGAACCGTTCATCAGACCGAAGTTTTTCTATTGGTACATCTTTATTTTTTTCGAGCCACCCAATTTTTACATGTTCTCTATTATCATAGCGAGGGTAAAATGGTTTTATATCTATCAAAGGAGATTTGTTAAGCATATCTACTTGTTCTATATATAAGATATTGTTTTCTACACCTATAAGTACAACAGTAGATATTCCTATTGCATTGGGACGTTTGGGGGCTCTTGTTGCAAAAATGCCACGTTTTTCGGTATCCATAAATGGTATTACTTCCAATTCATAGCCTTCAATAGCATGTAAATGATACAAAAGAGTAATATGCGAAAAACCCTCAATATCTTTAAGTCCTGCTGTATACTGCGGAAGCAATTCAATGCGTCCTTTAATGCCATGGGCTGCAATGGGTTGTATAGGCATATTGTTTATGCTTATATGTGGTGTATATATTGTGCCTATTGGTTGTATTTTTATTGGTTTCATGAGTATATTTTTTCGTTATAAACTGTATTTGATAACGAAAGGCAAAAAAAACTACAAAAGAATTTTGTAGTGCGTGTTACATTGCCATTTCGGTTTCAATTTGATTTACTGTTTTTTGTATTAATCGTTCTATGTTTGCATATTCTTGTAATATTCTATTACCATACATAGAAATTGCTGCTCCTCCGCCATGTTCACCTCCACGTTTCAATTCTACTACGGGCAGAGGAGCAATACAATTCAACTGTTTTATAGTATTCCATGCATGTTGGTACGACACCCTTTGTAGTTTTGCAGCTTGTTGCAAACTACCACTAGCTTGAATTGCCGTAAGTAATTGAACCAAAAAAGGGTTTAACACTATCTTTTCGGTTACATTTACATGTATGAAGCACGAAATTTTAGCCATGACAAGAGCATTTTTTCTTGTGTTCATCTTCTTTGCAATCGCAACATGCACCTATAATAACTTCGGTAGATTTTATAATGGCAAAGGCTTCGCTACCTACTTGTAAGCCTAAATCTTCTATGGCATCTTTCGATATTATAGCCGATATTATGTTGTTGTTGCCTAAATCCAATACAACTTTTGCGGTTATAACTCCTTCATCAATTTTGAGAACTTTCCCCTGTAATTTGTTTCTTGCACTGAGTTTCATATGATATCTGTTTTAATTAGTTTACCACAAAGACTTTACATCTCATTAATTTATTAGAACCCTTACATTTTGTATCTTTTTCATATTGTGTGAAACATAACCGAGGTATTAAAACAAGTACATACACTCGGTTATGCACAACAACAATGAAAAATTAGATACGATATTCGAAGTGGCCGTATTCAATCATAATGCCAATAGGTTTAATGCACTGATTTTATGATGTTTATGTTGTTTTTAAAAACATAAAATCCTACCATTTGGTAGGATTTTAAGGTGTTTTTTACAAAAATGTAGTGTTTCATGGTTTTCTATACTATTTCTATTGTATAATCAATGAATTATTATATGTGCAACGCACACCGCAAATTAGATTATGACAAATACACAAAAATTCTTTTAAGATAGCGGAATGTACATTGATAAATGGTATATACAAAGGAATCTATTGCCTTTCCAAAAATTTAATTTGCACTTCATTTTCGTCTGAGCCTTCTATGAGTTCGTATGAACCGCCATGGTGTATAGCCATGCCATACTCGGGGGCTGTTCGTGCAAGAGCATAATAAAATTGTTCGGCTTTTTCTACCTGAAAATCTACATTGAAATAACAGTGTATTTTTTGTAAATCATCGGCATCAAAACGTATAATAAAGGTATTGTGCTGCGCAAACACTAAATCGTCGTATGCCCACGTAATTTCTAAGCCTGTAGCTTTATCTATAATTAAGCGAACTTTTTCCAGCTCGCGAAATATTATCTTGTCATCATTAACTGCTTGAACCATAATCCAAATTGTTTAACGTTATCGGCATCAAATTCATCTTTGCAGGTATACAATTGCATGCGTATGGCATCTTCAAATTCAAACGATGAAAATGTAAAACCTGCTTTTTTTATGTGCTGAAACAATGTTCCTTGTTCGGCACCTTCGTAACAAACCATACGCAACTCTTTGTTTTGCGTAGCTGTATGTATAAATTTTATTGCATCTTGAAGTGGCATAGTTTTCTAAGTTTTACGTTGATGGAAATAACACGCTATCTAATTCGGTAAGAGCATTTAGCAATCGTTCTACATCGTGGTCGGTAGCCGACTTCATGCCTATACTTTCTATAACACACAAATTCTGAAATTCTTCCATAAAGTGCAAGTCGGCAACTAATGCATCGGGCACTTCGGGTTTTACCTTTTTAGTCTGATCTATCAAAAAATCAAGCGAATGATGATTTGGTAATGCATCGTTTTCTATTAAAAAACTCACCATACACTGTTCTGCCGAAAGGCAAATAATATTGGTTATTGCCTGATTGTTAAATTTTTTTCGTTTATAAAGTCCCTTTGCTACCGACAAATATTGTCGTGCTTCGGTACGAATAGCTTCTGCATTTGCGTCAGTCATAGCGGTACGTTTTTAAGATTACACATTCATTACATATTTTTTTGATAGATATAATCCTATCACTTCTTCTTCGGTAAATACCAATTTGCGAGTATGAGCTTCATGTTTTATATAGGCAAGCAATTGCGAAACCGATTGAGTACAGGTAGTAATTCCTGTTTTTTCCAGCACAAAATTCAAAGCAGCTCGTCCAGAATGTTTGCCAAATACAAACTTTGTTGGTTTACCAATATCTTCTTTCGACAGTAATTCATACGAATCGTTGTTTTCTATAATACTTCGTGTGTGAATACCTGTTTCGTGGGTTTTTACCATAGACCCGGTAATTGGTTTTGATTCGTGCAAACGTCGCCCTGATGCCAGCGAAACATATTCCGACAATTCGGTAAGATAGAGTGAGTTGTATGGAACTACCGTATTGTAGGATTTTATAAGAGCCATTATTACTTCTTCTAATGCAGCATTGCCCGAACGTTCGCCAATTCCATTAACCGTAACACTTACTGCATGCGAACCGGCAGAAAAAGCGGTAAGAGCATTTGCAGTAGCCATTCCCAAATCGTTGTGTGCATGAAATTCAATATGAGCATGCTCTACCTCATCGGACACGGTGCGAATAAGTTTGTGGGTAGATTGTGGATTGAGTATACCAACCGTATCGGCTACGCGAATACGTTGCACATGTAAAAATTCGGCAAGTGATGCAAAATCTTTAAGTATGGTTTCGTTGGCACGCGATGCATCTTGAGCACCTATAGACACAAACGAAAAATTGTCTTTGGCATAGCGAATGGTTTGTTTCATTGTGGCAAACAACCAATTATAATCTTTACCAATAGCTGCAAGCTGCATTTGTGTAACAGGATACGAAATATGAATAGAATCTACACCTGTTTGTTTGGCAGCATCTATATCGGCAAACAACGCTCTACACCACGGCGTGATTCTACTTTTGAGTCCCAAGCCATGTAACAATCGTAAGTCTTGAATTTCTTGCTCGCCCATAGCCGGTATACCTGCCTCAATTTCTTCCACCCCTATTTGACTAAGCATACACGCAATATATACTTTTTCGTCTGTGGTAAACGAAACCCCGGGAGCTTGCTCGCCGTCGCGTAAGGTTGTGTCGATTATATACATAATAATTTTTAATTATAAATTCTTGATTTTTAATTATAGAGCCACCTACAATTCCTAGTACCATTCAGACTTTTAAGACCTTTAGACATTCAGACTTAAATAACTAATCTGCTATCAAATATTTCTCACAAGCTTCGCCTTCTTCTAATGCATCGAGAATTTCGTCAATAGCTTCTTTGGTAATGCCGCCATACCAATAATTGCAAGGGTGCACCACCATAATTGGCCCTTGTGCACATACATTTAAACATGCGGTACTCGACACTGCCACGTCCAATCCTCGGTCGTTTGCCTCTTCGGTTATGTACTGAATAAATTCTACGGCTCCCTTTTTATTACAAGCTCCTTGAGCTTCGCCGCCTATTCGGTATGAATTGCATACCAAAATGTGATACGTTGGTTTTTTCATATTTTTATTTATATTTATTTTATTTTTTTCTTTTGCCTCTAAGTCTCTAAGACACAAACATTAATAATTAAAAATTTACAATTCATAATTATTATGCGCATCCCGTAGCCGTTCCTTTGCACGAGTCACCACATTTAAACGAATCTGCTTTTTTTACTGTTCGTATTTGTTTATTTAAATACACTGCTTCCAATCCTTCGTCTATCAGGCCGGTCATTTGTATTACACGCAAGCCCGACATTTCTAACAAATGCAGAGGGTTTGGACCAACTCCCGACACCAGCAATGCTCTACAATCTTTCAACAGTTTTGCAACTTCCAACCATCGCATATCGCCACAGCCCGGAGGAGGAGTTTTGCGTTCGCCCAAAAACTTAAATCCGTTTGGTGTTTGTTTGTATACATACAATTGTGAAGCTTCGCCCAAGTGTTGGTTTACCAATAGACCTTCGTGTGTTGCAACTGCTACATACGGACGGTCTTCGGCGGGTTTCATAGGCATACGCGAATATTCTTGTATCATACCAAATGCTTCGTCCATATCTTGGCCCAACAATCCGGCGGCATCGGCACGACAACGCGAACAATGAGTCATCATATCCATATGCTCTCCTGCCAACGTACGCACTTTAAATATCATACCTTTGTCGGGTTCGGGCAATTCGCTGAATGCTATATCTTTGCTTGGCGCCATAGGAATACAGTTCATAATGTCGGCACCCAATTCTTTTACTTTTTTTGCAACTTCGTGAATATGGTTATCATTGATTCCCGGTACTATTACCGAATTTATTTTTACGGTAATTCCATGTTTTTTTAACAGTGGAATACATGCCAACTGACGATTGAGCAAAAATTCTGCTCCTTGACGATTACGATAAATAGTAACTCCATCGCGTACCCACGCATATATTTTTGACGTAATATCGGGGTCTACTGCATTTATGGTTATTGTAACATGGCTCACACCCAATTCTGCCAATTCGGGAATGAATGGTTCCAAATTCAAGCCATTGGTTGACACGCAAAATAGTTTTTCGGGAAATTCAGCTTTCAACAATCGCATAGTTTCCATAGTTTCGGTTGCATTGGCAAACGGATCACCGGGGCCTGCAATACCTATTACCGATAAATTTTCTAACTTAGTATTGAGTTCTTTTACATATTCCAATGCTTGGTATGGACTTAATACGGCAGACGAAACACCCGGACGACTTTCGTTTACACAGTCGAATTTACGGTTGCAATAATTGCATTGTATATTACATTTGGGAGCTACCGGTAAGTGTACTCGAGCATGTGTGTGTTTTGCTTCTTTGTCGAAACACGGATGTTTTGCAATTGTTTCCATAGTTGTATTATTTTTATTTCTTATCACTCTATTAATCATTAATAATTAACAATTAACCATTATATGTATTTATAGCCTACCGGCGAATGTTCTTGTTTATATTCTATGAGGGCATTTACTATTCTATCGAATAATTCTTGTGTTCCTCGGTATCCAATATGATGTAAGCGTTGAGCTCCAAAGCGGTCGTGTATGGGAAATCCTATACGTACGATTGGTTTTTTGAGCCTGCGTGCTATATAATAGCCTTTGCTGTTACCTATAAAAATATCAGGCTTCAGTTCGTCAACCATTTCGTTTATTGTTTCAAAATCAAGGTTGTTCATTACTATCATGTTGGGATATACTCCACCGGTGCGTGCATCAATTTCTTTTTTGAGCGAATTACTTTCGCCACCCGACCCTGCCAATACTGTTTCTATACCTATTTCGTGGAGAAATGCGACCATACTCAATACCATATCTTCTTCACCAAATACCACGGCACGTTTGCCAAATACATATTTATGACCGTCAACATAGGCATCAATCAATCGTCCGCGTTCGCGTGCATGATGCCGTGGGGTTGCAATACCGCTTATAGTTTCTAATGTTTTGAAAAACATATCGCTTGCTTCAATACCAATAGGTAAAGGCATACGGGTATTTGGCACCGAGTGGTGTTTTTCCAACCATTCGCCGGCAGTATGAGCTGCCGACGATTTGGAAGTACTCACTACTTTATTCATAATGGTGCCAAATTCTATACTTGCTATAGCATTAGCAGCATTTTTTATTTGAGCTACCGGAGTTCCCCCTTCGGGAATCAACTGATAGTCTTTCCAGTGAGGATTATCGAGCGTGTCAGAATAATCGGGAAACACCATATATTCTACTCCAAAATCATCACAAATTTCTTTAATATATCGTATATCGGCAGGCGATATAAAGCCTGAAAATATATTGATTTGTTTGCTTGTAGCACCTTCGGTAGCAAGGCTTGCAACGGCAGATAGCACAGTTTCGTGAAATCCGTCCATGTGCGAGCCTTGATAGCTAGGTGTAGATGCATGAATAAATACCGGAATTTGTTCGCCTTCATGCAATTGAGCGTATTCTTTGATAAGTCGGGGAATATCTTCGCCAATAGTTTCGCTCAGGCAGGTTGATGCAATACCAATTACTGCAGGATTATACATTTTACGAACATTATCAATACCGGTACAAAAATTTTTATTTCCGCCGTATATAGTTGTTTCTTCACTAAAATTAGATGAAGCAATATCAACCGGTTCTTTGTAATGACTTATCATATATCGGCGAATATATGTAGCACAGCCTTGCGACCCGTGTATCATAGGAATACAACCTTCGATTCCTTTGAACACCAAGCTGGCTCCCAAAGGTGAACACAATTTACATGCATTGCGTGTAGAAGTGAACGTATTTGATTTGTTAATTGCTAATTCCATTTGATAATGATTAATTGTTAATGGTTAATTATTAATAATTCATAATTAAGAATTAAAAATTACTATATACTATTTGGTAAATTTCCATACCGGGCTCATAGCTGTAGCATATATTTCTTTTGCAAAATTGAGCATACCTTCGTATCCGGCGAGAGCTTCTTTTCGTTCGTGATTGTGGTCGCAGAATCCTAAACCGATTTTGTAGGCAATAGGACGTTCTTTTACGCCCCCTATAAAAATATCGGCTTTGGTTTCTTTTACAAACGCCGAAAGTTCGGCAGGGTTAGAATCATCAACTATAATAGTACCTTCGTCGCACAATTGTTTTATAATTTCGTATTCGTCGGCAGTACCGGTTTGCGACCCTACTACTACGGTTTGTACACCTATGAGTCGCAGTGCTTTGATAAGTGAAATAGCTTTGAACGAACCACCTACATATACCGCAGCTTTTTTGCCTTGCAATGCTTGTTTGTATACAGCAAGTTCCGGCATAAGACGAGCAAATTCGAATCGAACAATTTCTTTTGCTTTTGCAAGCATATCGTCGTTTTTGAAAAATGTTGCAACCTCATACAAAGCATCACTCATATCTTCTATACCGAAATATGAAACCTTCATAAACGGTATTCCATATTTTTCTTTCATTTGTTTTGCCAAATACATCATAGATCCCGAACATTGCACTACATTGAGTTGTGCCTTGTGTGCATTGGCAATATCTTCTACACGTCCATCACCGGTAATGGTAGCATTTATATGAATACCCATACGTTTGTAGTAATCTATGAGGATCCACAATTCGCCGGCAAGATTAAAATCGCCCAAAATATTGATACTGAATTCTTGTGCCGGACGATTACCTGTACCTACTAATACTTCCAAAGCTTCGCATGCTGCACGATACCCGTCTTTTTTGGTACCTTGAAAGCCGGGAGCATGCACCGGAATTACCGGAATTTGTTTCAAAGCTTGAACTTTGCGACAGATACTTTCTATATCGTCGCCTATAACACCAACAATACAGGTAGAATATACAAATGCAGCCTTAGGATTGTATGCATCTATTAATTCAAGCAAAGCAGCTTCCAATTTTTTTTCTCCGCCAAACACCACATCTTTTTCGTGCAAATCGGTAGAAAAACTCATTCTGTGGATTTCGGGGCCCGATGACATAGCGCCCCGAATATCCCATGTATATGCAGCACATCCTATTGGACCATGAATAAGATGTAGGGCATCTGCTATAGGATACAATACTACCCGCGAGCCGCAAAATACGCATGCTCGTTGACTTACCGCACCTGCTAAACTTGGTTTATTGCAGGCTATTGTTTTTGTGTCCGCACCGGCTCGTGTTATTTGTGAATTCCGGTCTTTGAGTATTGCATTCATTGTTGTACATGTTTTAGAATAAGTCCTCTTCTTTTCAACTTTATCTTGAGGGCGAGAAACTGATGAGAAAGAAGAGGACTAAGGAATAATTACTATGAAACTATGAGGAATAGAGTCCTATATGAATAGAATTTAGAATTACATAACTAGTTCAACTTTTTCTTCGGGTACCTCGCGGTCAATTTTATCCATTATTGCATCGAGTATTTTGGTAACCAAATTCATAGCTCCTGCATATCCAACCATAGGGAAATAGCTGTGTCCTACACGGTCAAGAATCGGAAATCCCAAACGAACAAACGGAATATTTTCGTCGCGTGCTATATATTTACCATAGGTATTACCTATAAGTAAATCAACGCCTTGTTGTTTTATCCACTGGTGCAATAGGAATATGTCGGCACGTTCACCTGCTTTGTATTTTGCTTCTGGTACTTTGGCCGATAAAATACTTGCCATACGATCTTCGAATGTTTTGTCGGGAGTACCGGTTACTATGTATACCGGCTTCATATCCAAAGCTACAAGGAATTCAGTTAATGGAACTAATGTATCGGGGTCGCCAAATAAAGCTACTCGTTTGCCGTATAAATATTTTTGCATATCGGCAATTATATCTATTAATCTACCTCGTTCATCAGTTAAAGAATCTGGTACTTGTACTCCGGCAGCACGGCTTAGAGCTGTAATAAAAGCATCGGTAGCTTGTATTCCAATAGGTAATTCGAGTGAGTCGAATTTAATTTTACATTGATTCTCTAATTTAATACATGCATCAAGAGTACAAAGTGGGCCAAGACCTATGGTGAATTTACTGTCGCCGGTGCTAATCAATTCCGGTATGGTAACACCACCTTTTGGGTAAAATTCGTGTTTTCCGGTCATAGGAGCGTCAAGCACATCAGATGTGTCGGGAAACAGAACTATTTTTGCCATCATTTGATTTGCAATACGTTTGATTTCGCGCATATCTGCCGGTTCAATCCAACCACTTATAATATTTACCTGATTTTTTTTGGTTGACGATTTCATTGAAAACGTTTTGACCATTGCGGTAACCATATTAGCATATCCGGTAACATGTGAACCCACATAACTTGGTGTATTTGCATGGAATACATATTTGCCGTTAGGAACATTGCCTTCTTCTTTTGCTTTTGCAATTATTTGAGTTAAGTCGTCACCAATAGTTTCTGAAAGACACGTGCTATGTACGGCAATTACATCGGGATTGTATACCGAAAATATGGTGTTGATAGCTTGCAATAAGTTTGCTTGTCCACCAAATACCGACGAACCTTCGGTAAACGAACTGGTAGCCGCCATTACCGGCTCTTTGTAGTGACGTGTAAGTACCGAACGGTGGTACGAACAACATCCTTGCGACCCGTGACTATGCGGTAAGCAGCCATGAATACCCAATGCTGCATACATCGCTCCTACGGGTTGGCAGGTTTTAGCCGGATTTACCGTCAAAGCCTCCCTTTCTATTATTTTGTCTGTTGTATGTCGTAGTAACATGATTTCTAAAATTTAAAATGTGTATACAAATGTTTGTTATAATGCGTATTCTGCTTCAATTACCGATTCTTTTTGCCATGGAGCTTTTACCATTTTCCAAATAGAAGTGCTTACTATCATATCTATATCTTTATAGAAATTTACGGCACCTTCAAATCCTGCATACGGACCTCCGTAATCGTAGCTGTGAAGCTGTTTGAGTGGAATACCCATTTTTTGCACACAGTATTTTTCTTTGATACCTGCACAGAACACATCGGGTTGATATATTTCTACTAATTTTTCCATTTCGTAGTGGCTTATATCATCAATTACCAATGCTCCTTTTCCCATTTCTGTCATCATACCTTCGTATTCAGAAAATTGCAAACCTTGAGCCTCAAGAGCTTTTAGTTCTGCTTCTGTTTTTCGTGGTTTGTAGCGTGTAGGATCGGCTTCTACATGAATTTCTTCAATGTTTCGACTGTCAGCATCTATTTGAATAGTTGGTATTACTCTACGACCTTCATAATCATCGCGGTGTCCGAATTCGTAGCCTGCAGAAAGAGTTTTCATACCTAATTCGTTGAACAATTCTTGATAATGATGAGCTCGTGAACCTCCTACGAACAACATTGCAGTTTTGTCTTGTGTGCGAGCTTTAATTGGTTCCAATTCTTTTGCTACAAATGCCATTTCTTCGGCAATTACTTCTTCTACTTTTGTAGCAAGACCTGCGTCCCCAAAATATTGAGCTATTTTGCGTAATGATTTTGCGGTAGCATCGGCACCTATAAAGTTTACTTTAATCCAAGGAATACCGAATTTTGTTTCCATCATTTCGGCAAGATAGTTTATAGAACGGTGACACATAATCATGTTTAAATCGGCATGGTGCGATTGTTCAAACGAATCTATAGTAGAGTTACCGCTAAAAGTAGAGATGAGGGTAATACCAATTTTTTCGAAAATTCGTTCAATTTCAAAAGCATCGCCACCAATGTTGTATTCGCCAAGTAAGTTTACTTTGAATTTACCTTCTACAGGAGTATCGTTTAATCCCACAACATGTTTAAATACACCATTGTTTGCAATATGGTGACCAGCAGACTGACTCACACCTTTGTATCCTTCGCAACTAAATCCGAAGATATTGATACCAAGTTCTGCTTTCATTTCGCGAGCCACTGCATGCACATCGTCGCCAATAAGACCTACAGGGCATGTAGAGAAAATCCCGATATTTTTTGGTTTAAATATCTCAAATGCTTCGCGAATAGCTTGTTTTAATTTGATTTCGCCACCAAATACTATGTTTGAATCTTGCATGTCGGTACTAAAGGCATACATCATAAAGTTTGGAGAATCGGGTGTAGGCGGTAATGTTTGATTACGACGCGTAAGCCATGCATAGAAACTACAGCCAATAGGACCATGCACTAAGTTTATGATATCGCGAGTAGGTCCAAGAACCACACCTTTACAACCAGCATACGTACATCCGCGTTGGGTTATTATGCCCGGAATAGTTCGTATGTTAGCTTGAATTTGTTTTACTTCATCGCCTTCGTTTACCACGATAGACTTTGCACGTTTTTTTGCTACTTTGGACGGGTACTTCGTAAGTACTTCGGCTTTCCATCGTTCCGGGTCCATTGTTACTTTTGTTTTCATCTTTACCTCCTTAATTAATCTAATGATGCATCGCCGCTTACTCCGGTACGAACTGTAACAGAGTCAATAGCGTTTATTACAAAGATTTTTCCGTCGCCACTGTTACCAGTTTTATTCACTTTTATAATAGTTTCTACAGCTAAATCTTTTTTCTCGTCGGTTACTACCAGTGTTATCATTCGTTTTGATTTCAAACGAGGCATATCGCCAGGTGCACTGAGTAAACTTTTTTTGTCGGGATCGCTGAGTGTTTCTTGAAACGTAGGACCAATTCCTCGTCCGCGTCCTCTGCCTAACACTCCGGTTGCCGTAAACGAAGGAAGACCTACTTCGGCAAGAGCCTCTTTAGTTTCATTCATTTTTGCAATGCGAATTATAGCAAGTATTAATTTCATATCGATTTATTTTTTTGGATTTATAACTGTTATAATTCTTTCATGCCATTTGAAATGGTATAGGTTTCTTCAACCGGTGTTACGAATATTTTACCATCACCAAACTGTCCATTTTCGCCGGTACGAGCTGCTTCAATTATTGTGTTTATTACAAAATCTTTGTCGCGTTCTTTAATACCTATAAGTAATAACTCTTTTGGTAACTCGTCGTAGGTAACATTTCCTACTTTTAAACCACGTTGTTTACCTCTACCGAACACCGGCATTTTGGTAACTGCAGGAAATCCTGCTTCGAATAATGCTTTCATTACTACTGCCGATTTTTCGGGGCGTACTATAGCTCTTAATAAATACATACTGTTGTCCTCCTTAGTTTTTAGTTAAATAATCCATATTCTATTAATAATTGCTCCAATTCAGGAATTGAAAGTGGTTTTGGCACTACAAATAATTTGTTCTCGTCTATTTTTTTAGCCAATGCTCTATATTCATCTGCTTGTGGATGTACCGGATCGTAATCAATTACAGTTTTTCTGTTGATTTCTGCACGTTGAACCATATTGTCGCGTGGTACAAAGTGAATCATTTGTGTACCTAAGCGTTTAGCAAACTCTTCTATCATTTGAGCTTCATTGTCAACTTTTCGGCTGTTGCAAATAAGACCACCTAAACGAACTGTTCCTGCTTGTGCAAATTTCACAATACCTTTACAAATGTTGTTGGCAGCATACATTGCCATCATTTCGCCCGATACTACAATGTATATTTCTTCGGCTTTTCCATCGCGGATTGGCATTGCAAATCCACCGCATACCACGTCACCAAGTACGTCGTAAAATACATAGTCAAGACTTTTGTCTTCTTCGTATGCACCAAGTTGTTCCAATAAGTTGATAGATGTAATAATTCCGCGACCTGCACAACCTACTCCCGGTTCAGGGCCACCCGATTCCACGCAACTTGTATTGCGATATCCCGGTTTTAATACATCTTCTAACTCTACATCTTCACCTTCTTCGCGAAGTGTATCCAATACTGTTTTTTGAGCAAGACCACCTAAGAGTAATCGAGTTGAATCGGCTTTAGGATCGCATCCTACTACCATAACTTTTTTACCCATTTCTGCTAATCCTGCAACTGTGTTTTGTGTAGTCGTACTTTTGCCGATTCCACCTTTACCATAAATAGCTACTTTTCTCATTTTGTATAACCTCCTAATTATTTTTTAGTTTTCTCTCTATTTTTCAGCTATGATGCCACAAAAAAAAATAGCAGTTTTGCTCACAAAAAAATGGATGCAACACGTTGATATTCAAGATGAAAAAAATCAAAAAAAATTGCAATGAAAAAAAACAGCCTATGCCGCAAAACAAAAAATCCTACATAGAGGTAGGATTTTGATATAATTTTTACAAAAATGTAGTACAACGTATATGGAATTATGTTAGCCCGTTGGGGGGGGTATAGTCATCTGATGAATATCTCGCAAAACACATTAATTTTTGGGAATATATTGTATTTTGGTACGGATTCATAAGATGACTTTGGGGTAAAAGAATTCGTGTGGTAGCGGTGAAATTCACGCCCAGACTACCTCAAAGTCCAATACGGTGGGGAATTTTAGTAAGAAGAGGGTGGTAGATGGCAAGTAGTATTTTTTAATATACATTCATTTTTATTCAATGAATTATTATATTTGCAACACACACCAATACATACATAATGACATATACAAAGAGATTTTATTCCCGCAAATCTATTCGATTGCGCGAATATGATTATTCACAACAAGGATTATATTTTATTACAATTTGCACACAAAACCGTTCATGTTTATTTGGTTCCATCGACCATGGTTCAATAATGTTATATGATTCCGGGAAAATGATTGAAAATCAATGGTTACAAATGCCACAACGTTTTCCCAATATTGTTTTACATGAATATATTATTATGCCCAATCATATACACGTAATTTTGGAAATTGTACCCACCGTAGGGGCAACCCTTGTGGTTGCCCTTGATAATAAAAATGTGGTTGCCCTTGATAATAAGGGCATGATTACACATAATAATAAAACCATGATTACACATGAAAATACGAATTGCAATCATAATACAAATATTAATACCCATGATAATAAAACCATGGTCATCAATGAATCTATGAATCCCCATGGAAATGCCCATAAAAACATTTTCACCCAAAATCAAAAATATCAACCCGACCAATTATGGCAACCACATATAAACCAATTAGGGCAACCACAAGGGATTGCCCCTACAATTACCATTGGTGATATTATTGGGGCATTTAAATCCATCACAACACATGAATATATTCGCGGTGTTACAAATAAACATTGGAAACCCTTTGATGGAAAATTATGGCAACGTAATTACTACGAACATATAATTCGAAATGAACAATCATATCTCCGTATTGTGGAATACATTATTCAGAACCCTAACAAGTGGAAGGATGATAGGTTTTATTTTTAAACTCAAATTACGTAATTGCAGTTGTATAATTACACAAGAAACAGTGTTGCTAAATAATACTATTGTTTCATTTTCTATAGAATGCGAGATGGTATAATTAATTTTGCAAATTAAATATACTCATTTTTTTATAAACCGGTATACTCTCCAAAACAAATATTTACACTCTATAAAAAACCACAAAAAAATGGACGCAAACCTCAAACCAAATGTGGTATTGAATTGTGGCGTCCATTGGTGGTTTTTGGGGAAATGGAGGCTAAAAATTGTATGAAACCACCCGAAAGGATGTTCGCTGAAGCGAAGAGCTAAAGGTTCGTGGGGTAGCGGGGATATTTCCTTAACATTTAATAAAATACATAATCAATGATGTTATAAATATAAAAATAAATATTCCAAATATTGCATTTCTACTCACATTATTTTCTTGGTAATAGAATAAATTATTTTTAAAACCATGTAAAACCCATTTAAAAAAAGCACCTAAAAAACTAAAAAAACCAAAAACAATAAATCGTAAAATAAAATTTCACTGTTGTCCGATAAAAAATTAAGAGAAGGAAGATGTTAGTCTTCCTTTCTCTTTTTTTAGTAGATTTGGTTCGACTAAAAACTATTCTACTATGGACAAAACTACATATTTTTTTGGTA
>Ga0116190_1000822_pt1 | contig 29168 bp, 24 predicted proteins | sample AD_JPNTR4_MetaG_FD_89808 | JGI IMG/M metagenome (GOLD analysis project Ga0116190, IMG submission 89808) | Active sludge microbial communities of municipal wastewater-treating anaerobic digesters from Japan - AD_JPNTR4_MetaG | ecosystem: Engineered > Bioreactor > Anaerobic > Digestate | place...
AACCTGCCCGAGGAGCACCCGGTGGTCTCCTTTGACCAGCGGATCACCGCTCCCGACGGCCAGGTTTATTGGCGGCAGATCACCGTGCGGCGCCTCTTCGACGAGCGCGGCGGCACGCTGGAATACCAGGCGGTGATTCGCGACATCACCGACCGGAAGCAATCGGAGCAGGACCTGCGCGCCAGCGAGGAGAAATACCGTTCGCTGGTGCGGAATATTCCGGGGGTCATCTGGACCATGAACAGCGAGCGCGAGCTGACCTACATCAGCGAGAAGGCGGAGAAGATCACCGGGTACGGGCCGGAGGAGCTGATTCGAGACGCGGGAGCGCTGTGGCTGGAACGGATTCATCCCGACGACCGCGGGAAGGTCGAACAGGGGTTGCGCGATTTGTTCGAGAACGGCCGTCCTTATGACGTCGAGTATCGAATGCAGCGCAAGGAGGGGCAATGGGTCTGGCTGCACAGCCGGGCCCCCGGGATTCGTGTCCGCCAGGGCATGCTCTGGGCCGACGGCCTCTCCTCGGAAATCACCCAGCGCAAACACGCCGAGCAGGCCCTGCAACAGGCCAAGGAAGGCAGGCTTTTCATCCTCGGCAAGATGAACGAGACCATCAACGAACCGCGAGCCGCGATCTCCGTCTTCGCCCCCCGGATTCTGACCCTGCGTATTCCGACCGAGAAGATCGGCGCGGTTATCGGACCGGGCGGAAAGATCATCCGTGGGATCATTGAACAAACCGGTGTCAAGATTGATATTGAGGACGACGGAACGGTGAAAATCTTCTCGTCCGACAGCGAAGCTGCGGAACGTGCTACCCGTATGGTCAGCGAGTTGGCAGCGGTTGCGGAAATTGGAAAGACCTATTTGGGCAAAGTCACGCGCGTCATGGATTTCGGCGCCTTCGTTGAAATCCTGCCCGGCACCGAAGGCCTGCTGCACATTTCGGAGATCGCCGAGCGCAGGATTAACGATATTCGCGAGGAAGTTCACAACGGCGACAAGATTCTGGTTAAGGTCCTGAATATCGACGATCAGAACAAGATTCGACTCAGCCGGCGCGCCGTACTCAAAGAACAGCGTGAGCGGGCGCAATGAAACCGACGAACCTGCAAAAGGCTTTGCGCGACTTCAAGAAAGGCGCGATTAATGAAGAGCAGATCCTCGAGCTTCTTAAGGATCTGCCCTATCAGAACCTCGAGTTTGCCAAGGTGGACCACCACCGCGCGCTTCGTCACGGCTTTCCGGAAGTAATCTTCGGCAAGGGAAAAACTGAAGAACAGATTGAGGGCATCGCGGTCGCCCTTCTGGCCCGAAACCCTAACCTGCTGGTGACGCATGCCTCGGAGGAGACCTACCGGCGTTTGAAGGCCCGATTCCCGGAGTGCAAGTTTCACCCCGACTCCCGCACCTTGACCGTCCTGCGCGACAAGCAGAATCGCGGCCGCGGAAAGATCGGTATCTTCTCGGCCGGGACGGCCGATATTCCGGTGGCCGAGGAGGCCCAGGTAACCGCCGAGGCCATGGGGAACGAGACGGCCTGCTGTTATGATGTAGGAGTCGCCGGACTTCATCGCATTCTGGGGCAACTGGACGTCCTTCGCTCCTGCACAGTCGTCATTGTGGTGGCGGGAATGGAAGGGGCCCTCCCCAGTGTGATCGGCGGACTCGTGGACCTGCCAGTAATTGCGGTTCCTACGTCAATCGGCTACGGTGCCTCGTTAAACGGCATAGCGGCGCTGCTCGGAATGCTGAACAGCTGCTCGGCAAATGTTTCTGTCGTGAACATCGATAACGGCTTTGGAGCAGGCTACATCGCCAGTTTGATCAACCGGAAAACTGAATGACAATTTACGGTTGCTTTGAACCTTTCCCATGGACCAGGAAACCCTCAAGCTACTCGAATTTCCGCAGCTTCTCTCTATCCTGGAATCGTTTGCTCACAGCCCCCTCGGGAAAACCGAGATTCGTGAGATCCGACCGGGCCTGACAGAAGACGAGCTGCGGACGAGGGGCGCCCGGATCGAGGAAGCTCTGCGATTCATATCCTCCGGAAGTCGTCCGGATTTTACTCATATCGAGGACCCGGCGGAACAGCTTGACCGGCTGGCAATCAGTGGCGAGGTACTGGAACCAAAGCAACTTCTGCAATTGCTGAGCTTGCTGGAGACTTTCGATCAGCTGCAGAAATCTCTGACACCGACCGAGTGGCCGCAGCTCTCTGACCTGGTCAGCAAGCTCCCGGCAATCGACTCGGAGATTCGCGAAATCGAACGTGTGATAGACCGTTCCGGGGAGATCCGTGAGAGTGCGGATCCGGAGCTTTCGCAGGCACGCAGGCGTCAAACCCATTTCCGGGAGCAGATTCAGGAACACCTCCGACGTTACTTCACCGGGTCAACGGCCAAGTTCCTGGTGCAAGAACCGTATGTCACCTTAAGAAACAGCCGCTACGTTATCCCGGTCCGTGTGGAGCACCAGCGGGATCTGCCTGGCGTGGTTCACGGGTCGAGTTCTTCGGGGGCGACGCTCTACATCGAGCCATTCCCGGTTGTCGACCTGAACAATCAATACCTGTATTACCAGGAACGCGAGCAGGAGATTCTCTCTCGTATACTTCGGCGATTAGCCGATCGTCTTAGAGCGAGCGTACCGATCTTTCGAGAGGTTGCTCTGGCGGTCGGCGCTCTCGACGCTGTGTTCGCCTGCGCGGTCTTCGCCGGCCGATACGGCTGCGTGGTGCCTCGCATCTCATCGGACCGGGCCTTAAGACTCGTCGAGGCACGCCATCCCCTGCTGATGCAACGGATCGGGGCTAAGAAGGTGATCCCAATCTCGGTCACGTTGAGCCAAGATGAAAATGTTTTGATCATCAGCGGGCCAAATGCGGGCGGAAAAACGGTCGCGCTGAAAACGATCGGATTGCTGGCTCTGATGTGCTCGGCAGGGCTGCCGGTGCCGGCCCAGGACGCGCAGATGCCGCGCTTCGAAGTCATCCTCGCCGACATTGGAGATCACCAGTCGCTGGAACACCAGCTCAGCACATTTTCGGCACACATTCTCAGGCTGAAGAGCATGCTGGAACTGCTCGATTCGCCGGCTTTGATTCTGCTTGACGAAGTCGGTGCCGGTACTGACCCGGCTCACGGTGCCGTGCTTGGCATTTCGGTCGTGGATGTTTTCCGCCGCCGGGGCGCGCTGGTGGTTGCCACAACTCATCACTCGGCCATTAAGCAGTTTGCCGCCGCCACATCGGGTGTGCAGAATGCGAGCGTCGAACTCGATGAAGAAACGCTAATGCCGACCTATCGGCTGAAGATGGGGGTCGCCGGAGGAAGCGGTGGGCTGGAGATAGCCCAAATGCTCGGCCTTCCCCGTGAGATAGTCGAACACGCCCGCAGCCTGCTCAGTGAACAGGATGTCCAGGCCGAGCGCTACTTGATCGAGCTTAGGCGTGAATTGAGCCGCCTCGACCAGGAGCGCCAGGCTCTCGCCGAGGAGCGGGAAGGCCTCAGGGCTGAGGCCAATCGCTTTCGCCAGGAGTACGAGCGCAATGAACAGGCTCGCCGGGCTCTCTTCGAAGATTCACTTTCCCGTTGGGCCGAGGAGTTCCACCAGGAGGGAGAACGCTTCGTCAAAGGCCTGAAGGATCGTTTCGAGGCCGCCCGGTTGCGTCGGCAAATTAAGCAGCGACAGGCGGTTCTTAAAGAAGCGTTCCGCCACAAGGTCGCGACCGAGACTCGAACGACGAGCGGAAGCGAATCGAGTCGGACAGGTGAATCAGAAAGTCTCAAGGCTGGGGATCAGGTCTATCACATCTTCTTCCGCAAGCAAGGTAAGCTGCTTTCCATTTCCGCCGATACGGCGATTGTGGAGATCGATGGAAAAAAAGTGTCGACTTCCCTGGACCAGCTTCAGGTCCGCCAGGACCAGCCCGAGCCCCCTCCGAAGCGGAGGCTTCCGGCGAACGTTACGCTTGACGCGGTTGAAGAGGCGGATCCTGAACTTAACCTGATCGGAAAGACGGTGGATGATGCCCTCGACCAGGCGGACAAGTTCCTCGACCGTGCTTTCCTGGCTTCATTGCGGGAAGTGAGGATTATCCACGGATTCGGGAAAGGCCGTCTCAAGTCCGCCCTCTCTTCGTTTCTGAAACAACATCCTCATGTAGCAAAGCACCAGGTCGAAGGTGGAGCGACGGTGGTGACGATCAAGCAGTAGGTCAATTTTCGATAAAGAATCGTTCACCGGAGAAAAGCCACCCGGGTTGTTGTATACTCCGATATACTTTGCTTTGACTCCCCGGCTGCCTATGCGTTTTGACGAGCAGTTTTTAGAACGAGTCAGAGACAGCACAAGCATTGTCGAGCTGATCGGCAGCTACGTCCAGCTGAAGAAACGCGGCAAAGATTATGCGGCTCTTTGTCCTTTCCACAGCGAGAAGACGCCGTCCTTCTGGGTCAGTGAGAGCAAGCAGATCTTCAAGTGCTTTGGCTGTGGGGCCGGCGGCGACGCCTACAAGTTCCTGATGCTGATGGAAAATCTCGCCTTCACCGATGCCGTGGCCAGACTTGCACAACGGCAAGGGATTCCTTTACCCCAGGGGCGGGACCGCATTCCGGAAGATGAGAACAAGCGCCGGTTGATGGAAATCATGGACCTGGCAGCCGGCTTTTTCCGAGAGGCTTTGGAAAACCACCCGGCGTCCGCCGAGGCGCGAAAACACTTGGAAAAACGGAACATATCATCCGAGACTGTTCAAACCTTCGAGTTGGGCTACGCCCCGCCCGGCAATGAACTGGTTCGATTTCTGAAAAAGCGTGGAATCGATACCGGCCAAATGCTCGCCTGCGGGCTGGCGGTGGAAACCGCCGGGGGGCAGCCCCGAGACAAGTTCCGCCACCGCATCATGTTCCCCATCCGCGACTTGAGCGGGAAGGTTATCGCGTTTGGCGGCCGCGCGCTTGGTGACAGCACTCCCAAGTATCTCAACTCCCCTGAAACGGTGCTTTACCACAAAGGGAATCACCTCTATGGTCTGGACAAGGCGCGGGACGCGATTAGGAGAGCCGGTTTTGCAATCCTCGTAGAAGGTTATTTTGACTGTATCGTCCCGTTTCAGTCCGGTTTTCAAAACACTGTCGCTTCTTTGGGGACGAGTCTTACCGAAAACCAGGTGCGGCTCCTTGGCCGCCATAGCAGAAACGTCGTTATCAACTTCGATCCTGATTCAGCTGGGCTCGCAGCGGCTCTCAGATCAATCGACCTCTTTCTTCAACAGGGCTTTCGCGTGAACGTGCTGTCGCTTCCTGACGGTCATGACCCGGATACGTTTGTTCGGGCCAACGGCGCCGCCGGGTATCAACAGAAGTTGAAGAACTCGACTCCTTTCATCGAATTTGCTTTAAACCGCTTCTTAAAGGAAAAGAAAGATCCTTTCAGTCCGAAGGCAAAACAGGAAACCGTTTCACAAATTTTGCCGTATCTACTGAAGATACCAAACCGCATTGAACGATCTGAGTATGCGTCTTTGGTTGCCGCTCGGCTTGATATCGATGTGCAGCTCATCCTGGCGGAGATGAGAAAGGCAAGCGGGAAGCAGGCAGGCGGAGAGAAGCCACTGCTGTTCCACCTTGGAAAATTGAGTCTTGCCGAGCGGACCCTGATTGCGGGCGTATTTGACGAGCAGTGGAGTGAAGTTGTCCTGCCGCTACTAAGCAGCGAACTGTTTGACGGGCTGTCAACAGCCCCGATTTTTGAAAAAGTTATCGAATTGCGACAACTTAACCAAAAAATCAACGTCATAACATTGCGGAAGCTGTTAGGGGAGGGCGACTGTCGCGAACTGCTGGAAAGCACGATCTTGAACGCCTCGGAGATCCCACTCACCCAAGAAGCTATCCTCGGTTCGGTGCGTGCGCTGAAGGAACGCCAGATAGAGAGGGAGACGTTTCACCGTCAGGAGGCGATAAGAAGAGAGGCTGGACTCGGCTTAAGTTCGCCCACTCTTATACAGCTCGTGCGGGAAAAGGAGGAATCCGCCCGGCGAAAGCAACAACGTCATGCTTGATTTGTTGCGGGAAACACATCTAAACTGTGGGTTTCAACCCGAGCAGGGAAGGAGAGGAAGGTTTTGTCAATAGAAGACAAATACGATGGTGTAAAGGAGCTCATCAACCTCGGAAAGGAGAAGGGTTATCTTCTCTACGATGAGGTCAATGATGTGCTGCCTGACGACATCCATTCCTCAGAAGATCTGGATAACATTTTCTACCTTTTTGGAGACGCAGGAATAGAGCTGATCGACTCCGAGCAGGAATTCGAGTCGGTTCAGAAGAAGATCGGCGTAAAAGTCGACGCTGAGGATGAGGACCAAGATGCCGATCTCGTTGGCGAAAGCCTCGAGAAGACGAACGACCCGGTCCGGATGTATCTGAGAGAGATGGGTACGGTGCCGCTCCTGACCCGCGAGGGAGAGGTCGAGATCGCCAAGCGGATTGAAAAGGGACAGAAAACTGTCCTGAAGGCCCTGTCGCGGTCGCCGGTCGTGGTCGCGGAAATCTTGAATTACGGGGAACAGCTCCGTCAGTCAAAGATCGGGATCAAGAGCTTTGTCAACTTCAATGAAGAGGAGTTGACCGACGAAATTCTCGAAGCAAAGCTGTCTGAAGTGCTATCCCGAATCGATGAAATCGCTAACCTCGAGAATGAAGCGTCCAAAATCCGAAAACGCTTGCGCAAGGTAAACAAGGACACACCTGAATACAAGCGCATGCTGTCTCAGCTGGCTCGCTACCGGATCCCGATCGCCAGGCACATTCGAGACTTGGATCTGACAGCTGCAACTCACGATCAGCTTGTTAACGCAATCAAGCGAATCGTAGACCGCGTTGTGACTTTGGAGCGCGAGATCAAACAGCTGAAAAAGCTCCAGGAGTCGCCGCTCAAACTGGAAGACTCCAAGAAGGTCAAGCTGCGTCTTCGTGAGGCCGAAAAAGAACTGCGGGAGATCGAAGAAGAGACTCTCAGCAGTTCTCTGGAGCTTAAGCGAACGCTGGCCACGATTAAGCAGGGGGAACTCGAGGCCGACATCGCGAAGAAGGAGCTTGTCGAAGCTAACCTCCGACTGGTTGTTTCGATCGCCAAGAAATATACGAACCGGGGGTTGCAGTTCCTGGATCTGATTCAGGAAGGGAACATCGGGCTGATGAAGGCGGTAGACAAGTTCGAATACCGCCGTGGTTACAAGTTTTCGACTTACGCCACCTGGTGGATCAGACAGGCCATCACAAGAGCCATTGCCGACCAAGCCCGGACGATCCGTATCCCGGTGCACATGATCGAAACGATCAACAAACTGATTCGCACTTCGCGTGCGCTCGTGCAGGAATACGGCCGCGAGCCGACCTCCGAAGAGATTGCGAAGAAGATGGACATCCCGGTCAGCAAGGTCCGCAAAATTCTCAAGATCGCCCAGGAGCCGATCTCGCTCGAGACTCCGATCGGTGAGGAAGAAGACAGCCATCTTGGAGACTTCATTGAGGATCGAGGCGTGGTTTCACCTGCCGAAGCGGTGATTAACCTGAATCTGAAGGAGCAGACTGCCGCAGTCCTGCGGACGTTGACTCCCCGCGAAGAGCAGGTTATCCGAATGCGTTTCGGTATCGGCGACGGCAGCGAACATACGCTGGAAGAGGTTGGACAGCGCTTCTCAGTTACCCGGGAACGAATACGGCAGATCGAGGCCAAGGCGTTGCGAAAGCTGCGCCATCCCTCGCGGAGCCGGAAACTGAAAGCCTTCCTCGAGAGTTCCGGTAAGGAAGGACTGTAATCCAAGGGGCGTGCGCTGGCACGCCCTTTTTTTTGCCGATTGATAATAACGATTGGTGATTCAGACCCTTTTCGCAGGTTCTCGAATCAGCAATCATTGGCTATCAATCTGTGGGCCCATAGCTCAGTTGGTCAGAGCAGCGGTCTCATAAACCGCGGGTCGTAGGTTCAAGTCCTACTGGGCCCACCACCTTTTTGCCAGAGGACCGCCAATGGAGGCGAAAATAGAAAATGAGGAACTTCACAGCCTGATCCTGCTTCAAGATCTGGATCTTAGAATGAAGCAACTGCGTGATAAGCTCCGGCGAGTGCCTTTAGAACTTAAAGCACTCGAGCAGGAGTTGGCTGAAGCCCGCCAGGCTTTCGAAAGTGTTGAAAAAAAACAGGAGGAAGGAGACAAAGAACGACGACGCCTGGAAGGTGAGGTCGAGATGGTCCGGCAGAGGCTGTCAAAGTACAAAGACCAGCTGATGTCCGTGAAGACCAACAGGGAGTACCAGGCCATGCTCGCCGAGATCGCGAATTGCGAAAAGGAGATTTCGGCCAAAGAAGACCAGATCCTAGAGAAGATGATACTGGCCGACGAGTGGATGGCTCGGCGACGTGAAGCGGCTTCAGCCCTGAACGCCAAGGAGCAGGAAATCCGGGTCCAGTGTCAGGAATTGGAAACATTCCAAGCCCAGGCAGAGACCACTTTGCGCGAGCTGGAAGCACAACGGATTGCCTTGAGCCAGAGTCTTCCGCCAGAGCTTACAGCCCTGTATGATCGAATCGCCACCGTGCGGCACGGAGTGGCTGTTGCCCCTGCCCTGGACCAATTGTGTCAAGCTTGCCATGTCCGGCTTCGCCCGCAGCTTTTTAACGAGGTGAAGACGAATCAGCAGATCATCCGATGCGAAAGTTGCAGTCGAATTCTCTACTATCCGTCGCAACAATAGGGCGAGTTCGGTTTTGACCGGTTCGGACCGTCTGACTGCACCGAAAAGCCTTGCTCCCTGGAAGGAGCACCCGTACCGCCCGCTCGTTGCCGCTCGAAATACTGATGCCCTTTATCTTCAATCACATTCGGAACTTCTACCAGGATGCTTACTTTGCGATCACTGACTTTCATTATTATGTCGGAATAGCGCGCCAGCATTGGAAACGCACGTTGCTGTTTCTTCTCTACCTCTCGGCTCATGTGGCTATCATCCTGTCGATAACCTTTGCCTGGCATTACGGACGGGAATTCGGCAGGTTCGCGGCCTGGGCTCAGTCCGAGTTCCCTCCCTTGGAGGTGAAAGACGGCGAACTGACTGTCAAGGCCGAACAGCCCCTCATCCGACGATACGAGGGAGGCACTCCGGTGACATTCGTTTTTGACACCACAGGTCATTACGAGAGCCTGGATGGCTTCGCACAGCCGGCTTTCCTCCTGACGAAAGCCCAGCTCCTGGTGCGTTACCGCGGACAGACCGAGTCCCATCCGTGGACTGAATTCGGATCGTTTAGTTTGCAGGCCGCCGACCTGAAAAACATTGAAAAGGCGATCCGCTGGCTGTACTTTCCGGTCAGCTACTCGTTCTTCATGATTTACACGCTCTGCGCCAAATCACTTACGGCAGTCTTCCTGACCGGCTTTGCAGCCGCCGCAGCCGCCCGGTATCGCATACGCATGACCTTCAGATCTTTCTTTGCTATCGCGTTGTACGCTCTGACTCCAGCGATTGTCATCGGATTGGCCGTCAACTTAACCGGACTGACCATTTCTTACTTCCATATCATCTACTTCGGAATTGCGGCCGTGTACACTTATATGGCGGCGCAAAAATGCGTGACAGCGGGTGAGAAGGAGTTCTGAATCCCAAGCGATGAAAAAAGCAATTTGGATCACGGCCATCGTATCACCCTTAATTCTCGTTTCACCACGCCTTTTTCCTCAACAAGGCATCAACCAGCGGCCTGTCATTCGAACCAGCGTAGACGTCGTTAACGTGCTTTGCACGGTCCGGGAGAACAAAGGCAAGGGCAGATACGTGGAAGGTCTGACCAAAGAGGATTTCGAAGTCTTCGAAGATGGGGTACCGCAAACCATACAGTATTTCAACCACGGGATGGGTGAAGAAGCGGACCCGTTGAGCATCGCGCTGCTCATTGACACCAGCGGCAGTATCAAGTCTAAGCTGGCTTTCGAGCAATTAGCCGCGGTCGAGTTTCTGAAATCGACGCTGCGGCAAAACAAGGGCCTTGCAGCGATCGTTCAGTTTCACGAGGAGATCGAGCTCCTTCAGGACTTTACCTACGATCAGGAGCTGCTTCGCTCAGCTATCATGAAAACACGAGCCGGCGGCGGTACAAAGCTCTACGACGCCATCTTCACTGTCGCCGAAGACCTTCTCGGCAAGGAAGTCGGCAGGCGAGTGGCCGTTGTTCTGTCCGACGGGGACGATACGCTGAGCATGCTGAACAAGAAAGACGCGATCAGAGCCGCCCAAGAGCATGACGTCGTGATATTCGGGCTGGGAATAAAAAGCGCCGACACCAATTACGGAGCGCTCAAGGACTTTTCTCGAGACACCGGCGGACTTTTCGTCGACTCCGAAATCGACCTCGATCGACTGCGTGAAGCCTTTTCCAAAATAAACGGGGAAATTAAGAACCAGTACAGTATCGGCTATGTAAGCCATAACAAGGCGCGCGATGGCGAGTTTCGGGAGATTAAGGTGAAGGTCAAGAGGCGCGGGTTGAAGATCACGCATCGTAAAGGCTATTATGCTCCGAAGGCGGAGTCATGAAGAGCAAGATGCCGGATTTCGACGATTTGTTGCCTATCGAGCTGAAGCTTCGACTTTTGGAAGCGGAGTTGGACCGTCTCGACTCCGATCTTGCCTGGCTTGAGGAACGGCGCCACGAGGTTGCGAAAGAGATCGAGTATTACGAGAAGCTGCTGAACCGCAATCAACGCAGAAACATGCTGCGCAGAGTGAAATAGATAACGGACAGACGATCGGCGATCCGTCGGCGAATGGCTCGTTCCAGACCTCTATCGCCAATCGTCAATTTGCCCGCCCAATCGTCAATTCGTCCTGGTCGCTTCAGGAAGTCTCTCCCGTCAGCTTGGATATCAAGTGACGTTCGACCCATTTAGGGTCCCACCATTCAATCGGATTGACCTGAACCCCTTGCAGGACGATGCTGAAATGCAGGTGATCGCCGCCGGCCAGCCCAGTCTGCCCGGTGCGCCCCAGCCTTTGGCCGCGCGTTACTTTCTGTCCCCTCTCGACCTCGATTGAACTTAAATGTCCGTAAAGAGACTGCAGCCCCAGACCATGGTCGACAACTACGCAGTTGCCGTAGATTCCAAGGTAATCGGCATAGACAACCACACCATCGTTCGAAGCTTCCACGGGACTCTGGGCAGTCGTGGCCAGGTCAAAGCCGAGGTGTGTCTGTTGGTCGATCTCCTTCCCGTTGTAGAAATAGGTCCGCTGGTCGGCAAAGACTGCTTCAACCTGAGAATTAGTGAGCTGCAGGAACGGCTCCGACCATAGCCGATGCGGTGCGCTTACCCGGCCGAGTTTTGTAATCTGGTCGTTGTTCAACTGCCGAAGCTTGCGGTTGATCTCAAGATACGACTCCAGCAGAGTCCCCTGCTCCGACACCTCTTCGGTATGACTCAGGATTTCGGGGACGACCGCTTGCATGAAGCTGTCGGTGATGGGCATCTGACGTCTGCGAAAACTGGTAGGGAAGACTTTTTTCCAGAAATTCACCTGCGCTCGGTTCCCCGCCTCGTCTTCGGCCCAGAGGAACATCGGGGTGTCGACCGGTTGGTCAAACGAGAGGGCGAATATGCAGATGCGAACGTCCGCCCCTTGTTCCGGGACCGGATACCCCATAAAAACGTTGTCTCCAACCCGGACGCCCGACTGCGTTGCGTCCTCAGAGACGCGATAAAGTATCGCCTCGGATCCCCCTTGCCGGATGTAGTGCTGCTGTGACAGCGCAGCGACTTGCGGCGGACGAGTGTCGAACTTCAGGGTCTTGGTCGCGACAGTCGTGTGATCGAAAAAGAACAGGTTGGCTTGATCGACTGCAGTGATCTGGATCTCGAGTTGGCCTTGTTTCACTCCGGGATCCTTGAGCAATTCCTCCATAGCAATAGTGAACAAATCCTTCTCCTGCCCCTTCTCCCAAGGCCATAAAACTGCCGGATACTGTTTATCCACAATCACTTTCTGAAGGGATCCCTGCTTGACCGACACCTGAACCAATCGCAGGCCGCGACCTTGATCGTTGACGCCAATATCGATCTTGGCCGCTTTCCCGACGGCGGCGGGCGGGTTCCAGTTAATGGAGGGGCCGGTCCCATCCCAGGTCCATAGGAGATACCCGACGAGCCCGACGACCAACAGCACGAGTACAACAAACTTCTTCATGGTTCGCCATCCTATCAAACTGGGGTGAGCGCTTGAAATTTTAATCAGAGGAACACAGCTTGGAGGGCAGCGCTAGTGGACAAAGTGGACCAAGTGGACGAAGTGGACAAAGTGGACGAAGTGGACGAAGCAGAGACCGTAGATCCTCCAAGCGGTTCACTAGGTCCACTAGGTCCACGCGGTTCACTTTGTCCACTAGGTCCACTTGGTCCACTTTGTCCACTTGGTCCACTTCGTTCAATAGGGAAATCCGAGGACTGCCCTTTGCCCCGGGAGCGGTTCTGGTTTAAATTCAAGTCTTATTATGGATTGGCTTGTCGAACTCCTTCGCTCTGAATCGGTCGCGCGGACGCTACTGATTATCAGCCTGGTGGCCGTATCAGGATTGGCGTTGGGCAACCTCCGCTTTCGAGGCGTGGGACTCGGTGTGGCCGGAGTTCTGTTCGCTGGACTCGTCTTCGGTCACTTCGGCGTGTCGATTGATGCCGAAATAGTGGAATTCGCTCGAGAATTCGGTCTTATCCTGTTTGTTTATACCATCGGAATGCAGGTCGGACCTGGATTCCTGGCTTCTTTGCGCCGGCAGGGCCTGAAGCTTAATTCCCTGGCTGTTTGCGTGGTTTTACTGGGGGTGATCATGACGGCGATCCTGATCTATGCGGGAATGGAAGCCCCGCTTGCGGTGGGATTGCTCTCGGGCGCCACCACGAATACACCAAGTCTGGCGGCCGCGCAACAGGCTTTGAAAGCTCAAGGCGTGAGCGACGCGATCAGCCGACTGCCAGGTGTCGGCTATGCCATTGCCTACCCTTTCGGTGTTCTCGGAGTAATCCTCGTAATCTTTTTTGTCCGTGCGATCTTTCGCATCGATCCGAATCAAGAGGCGGCCCGGATAAAACAGGCCAGAGAAGCCGAGTCAAAAAGACTCTCCACGATTAACCTCGAGGTCAAGAATCCGAACCTCGAAGGGCTGGCGCTCCACCAGATCCCGACCCTTTCCACGTCCGACGTCGTTATTTCCCGGGTTTCCAGAGGAGCGACCGTAGAAGTTCCCCGCCCCGACACCGTTGTTCATTTGGGCGATATTCTTCACGCCGTGGGACCGCCGGAGAAGCTTGAAGAACTGCGCTTAGTTGTAGGCAGCATCAGCAAAGTCGATATCAAGGCACTGCCGAGCAACATCATCACTAAACGCATCGTCGTCACCAAGAACAAAGCGGTCCGCAAGTTCATTCACGAACTTCATCTGACCGAACTTTATGGCGTAACCGTGACCCGTGTTACACGGGCTGGGTTGGAGTTTACTGCTTCAAGTCACTTCCGACTCCAGTTCGGAGATATTTTGATGGTGGTCGGTGAGCCCGAGGCCATTCGACGGACGGCGGAAGAACTGGGCGATTCCCCGGAACACCTTGACCATCCGCACCTGCTTCCCATTTTTCTGGGAGTCGGACTGGGTGTGATCCTCGGAAGCTTCCCCCTGCATATCCCGGGAGTACCGGCGTCCATAAAGCTCGGACTGGCCGGAGGACCGCTCCTTACCGCGATTGTTTTAAGCAGGATCGGACGAATGGGTCCATTGATCTGGTACATGCCGGTCAACGCCAACCTGATGCTTCGCGAGATCGGAATAACTCTTTTTCTTGCCTGCGTGGGACTCCGTGCCGGGGCGGGATTCGTGCAAACGCTGACACAAGGAGATGGTCTTTACTGGCTCGGCATGGCCGCGTTAGTGACCACCATTCCAACCCTGGTCGTCGCACTGGTAGGAACCGCGGTTTTCAAGCTCAATTTCCTCTCGATGGCGGGCCTTCTCGCCGGCAGCATGACCGATCCGCCCGCTCTCGCCTTCGCCCGTTCTTTGGCCGATTCGGACGCCGCCTCGGTCTCTTACGCCGCGGTCTATCCGCTGGTTATGTTGTTGCGTGTGTTTTCCGCGCAAGTACTGGTTTTGATGTTTGTTTAGGGGAGTGATTCGTAAACTAAGACAGAAGGGAGATCTCAGTCGACTATCTCCCTTCTGTCCCGGGGGAGGTTCTTTGTGTCTTCTGACTATTGTTACGAAAAGCGACGCAAAAAGTTCCGAAGAGAACCTGCCTTTGACAACCGTCGCTTTTACAGCGAGAATCGCTTGAGGAGGTTTTGGATGTCGCGCAGTCTTGTTCTGGCACTCGTCCTGTTAACAGGCGCCGCCCTCGTGATTGCTGAAGAGGATGCAACAGGCAATTGGGAAGGAAGTTTTCAGACCCAGGAAGGTTACTTCGGGTCACTGACCGCACTGGTGAGTATTGAGCCGGACGGAACCTACAAAGCTGATGTCTCGGCTTACGAGCAGGGAATTGATTTTAGACTTCCCGGGCGGAAAGTAGCGGAAAAAGTCGTGTTTAGTGGGACAGTCGAAGTCTCTCCAGAAATCGGGTCAATGGAAATCAACGGAGAGATCGCAGGAGAGAAGTTCTCGGGGACGTTCAAAGGGAACATTTATTCGGGTACCTTTGAACTGAAACGCCTGAAAAAGAAGTCCGGCGATTGAGCGAATTATCAACAAAGATCCAGTTGACGATTGGCCAAGTTTCCGGCGCCTGGCAGGAATCGCAATCCTCAACTGGTTGATTCATTGGGCCCTGCACAACGACCCGACCGAACTCTCAGGTCTCGGCTGTGATCTCGGACGGCACACGGCCCACACCCCGGCAACGAGCGCAGCGTCCGCTTCCCACGGGCTTACAGTAAGTACATTCAATACCTTTCCCGGTGCTCCCGAACTCCACTTGAGCAACCGCATAACCGCGGTGCCCGCGACCGTAACAGTAACGGCAACGGCCGCTGCCGTCACAATCCGGACAACTTATCATCCTAGGTTCATGGTCTTCCATGTCCCACACTCCTCACCTATCACTACACTACTCGCTCCCCGAGGTCAAATTGAGTGGCCCGCTTCAGGCATATAATAGGAAACGAATGACAGGAAAGAAATGGCTGGCCGCTGCCGGCGGGCTCTTACTTCTCATCCAAATATTGCGCCCGGAGCGGACGAACCCAGCCAGCGATTCCAGTCTCGCCCTGTCGCAGTTGGCAAGTCCACCTGCCGAGATCGAGTTGACCTTGAAAAACGCCTGCCTTGACTGCCACTCGAACCAGACTGTGTGGCCCTGGTACTCCGAGGTGGCGCCGTTATCCTGGATGATCGCGGACCACGTCAAGCGGGGACGGGCCGAACTGAACTTTTCCGAATGGGGACGCTACCAATCGGGGGAAAGGGCGCATCTGTTAAAAGAAGCACAAGAGTTGCTCGAGAAGCGCGAAATGCCCCCCTGGGGGTACCGCCTGTTTCATCCCGAAGCTCGTTTATCGGATGCCGAAATCGCCGCCCTTTCCCAATGGGCCGAACGTGAACGAGCGAATCTTGAAGCCCTCGGGAAGCAAACTGGCGACCGATAGGCAGTGCGTCACAGGTTTTCAACTGGTCTTTGTTCAGCCGATCTTTTGTTTGTCCCGCGCCTGAAGGTGCTATATAATCCCGTTGCGCGTCCCGGAAGATAGCGCATCCAAGGTGTATCGGGGAGGGTCCACCTCGGATGGCAAGGAAATGCTATGCAAACTCCGGACGTGTGCGAAAACCAGATACTTGCCGAGTCGATCCTTGATAGTGTCCCAGAGGGCGTTTTTGCAGTAGACAGCGCTCGACGGATCACTTACTTCAACGCCGCTGCTGAACAAATACTTGGTCTGCGTCGCTCTCAGGCGCTGGGACGACACTGTCATACCGTCTTTCGCTCGAACCTGTGCGGATCGGCATGTCCCCTCGCTAACCTTTCTTCCGGAGGTGTGACCGACAAGTCTGCTCTAGTGTTGAACGCAGCCGGGAACCAGGTACCCGTCATCGTTTCAACTTCGGCTTTATATGATCGCGAAGGCAAAACCATTGGAGGAGTCGAAACTTTCCGAACAGCGAACCCAGCGAAAAAGCCCGGAACCGCAGTAGAAGACTCCATCGGCTGTGTTGCCTCAAGTGAAGCCATGCGCCGCATCATCGACCTGCTTCCTCAGATCGCGGCCTCGGACAGTACGGTCCTGATCCAGGGAGAGACCGGTACGGGAAAGGAAGTCCTGGCACGGTCCATTCATCGGCTGAGCGCTCGCCGGAACCGGCCGTTCATTGCGGTTAATTGTGCCGCACTTCCGGATTCACTTCTTGAATCGGAATTGTTTGGTTACAAAGCCGGCGCTTTTACGGGGGCGATAAAAGACAAGCCCGGACGATTCGCACTCGCGCAGGGAGGGACTATTTTTCTGGATGAGATCGGAGATATAAGCCCGTGTCTACAAGTCAGGCTGTTGCGCGTCCTCCAGGAGAAGACTTTCGAGCCCTTGGGCGGGACAAAGTCCATCCAAGCAGATGTGCGGGTGATCGTCGCCAGTAACCGAAACCTCTGGTCTCTAGTTCATGAAAAGCGTTTTCGCCAGGATCTTTATTATCGTGTCAATGTCATTTGCCTGGAGCTTCCGCCACTGCGCAAACGCCGGGAAGATATTCCGGCGCTGGTGCACCACTTTATCGACCGCTTCAACCGGCTGCAAAGGCGTCACGTCAGCGGGATCACCCAGGAGGCAATGGAAAGACTGATCAGCTACGACTACCCGGGAAACATCCGGGAACTGGAAAACATCATTGAACGGGCGTTCGTCTTATCCTCCGACGGCCTCATACAGGCGACTCATCTGCCCGATAGTCTCTTCCGGTTGGTGGAAGAGCCGGGGTCAACGGCTTCACCAGCCGGGCTCGAGAGCGCGATTCGGGCTGTCGAGATTCAGACGATGCTGCAAGCGCTGTCTCGACGGAACTATAACCGGGAAGCAGCGGCCCGAGACCTGGGCATGCACAGGAGCACCTTCTTCAAGAAAATAAAGACACTAGGAATCATGCTCCCCGACCAGGACGGCAGGTCGGCTCGCAGACGACGCAACGGCAATGGCAATCACGATGTCGTATCTTGATCGAGATCGAGTCCGCGCTTCAGGGCCCTCATTTTGTCCCTGATTTCATTTACGATCAGGCCCCGTAACGGCTCGCTTACTTCGGAAGAACAGTAAACCAGCCAGGCAGGACTGAAGATACAGTTCTGCTGGCGGGATCCAACTCGAAGCTGATAGATCGATTCCGATTCGTTAATCCACCGGCCCTGAACTTCCCTTAGACCCAGTTCCCCTGCGATCTGGGCGGTTCGGGCTTCAACCCATTCCCGGCCCTTTGCCAAAAGCTGTGACATGACTTATTGGTAAGACGAAGAGGGCCAGCCTGTCACTAAAATTTGGAATTACCAAACTGGGCACAGTCCTCCGGTATGGAGACAGTGATTCGCGCTCCCTTGCCGGGGGAGCTTTCGATATCCATTCGACCGCCCAGAACCGCCACTCGCTCTCGCATCGCGAAAAGTCCCAAGCCTGCCGGTTTGCCTTCATAGAACTCAGCGCTGTCAGCTTGAAAACCCGCGCCTTGGTCCCTAACCGTGATGCAGGTGTAGCCATTCACCGGCTTTGCTTCCAGCCAGGCCTCCCTGACTCCCGCGTGCTTAACTACATTCAACAACAGCTCTCGGGCCGCACCAAAAAGGAACCCGCTCGCTGAAGCGGCCTTCAAATCCTCGTCGACATCCACGTGGATTGTCATCTCGTAGATCTGCGACATGTGTTCGCCCAGCCATTTTAGGGCAGGGCCCAGGCCGGCCTTTTCAAGAATCGGCGGACTGAGCTCGTGGGCCAAAGAACGAGAGACGCTAATCGATTCATTCAACAGCTCGTCGACCTTTCGCAAATCCTCGAGACTTTCGGCACTGGTCGCTTCCCGCCTCGCGACGATGCCGGCCCGGAATTTGGCTGCCACCAGCAGTTGTTGCAGCTTGTCATGCAACACCTCCGAAAGGCGACGACGCTCGCGCTGCTCCGCCTCGCTGAGCTGAAAGGCAAGGGACTGAAGCAGGGCGTTCCTGCGTTTCAGCTCCGTGTTCGCCGCCGCTAACTGCGCCGTTCGAGAACGCACCTCCGCTTCCAGTCTCTCGGCATGCTCCTGCTCTTTCAGATGAAGCTGCCGAAGCCTATCCTCGGCAAATCGACGCTCCATCGCAATCGCCAGCTGGTTCGCGAACGCCTCAATCAGGTCGAGTTCCTGCTGTGCCAGACGCTCGCGGGATCGAGTGCCGAAAGACAACGTGCCGAGTACCCTGTGGTCGGCGATCAGCGGGTAACAGGCATAAGCGCGCAGCCCCAGCGCCCGCAGTCTCTGGTTTCCAAGCTCCTGCTTCGACTGTATGTAGCTCAGAACAATGCGGTATCCTCGCAGGGCTACCGTTCCTTCGACACCCTGGCCGTGCGCCGGATGTCGTAATTCGTCCAAATCCTCGGGAGGGAAACCTGCCGACGCCTGCAAATTCAGACACCCATGGTTGTCATCGTTCAAATAAGCAAGGAAGGTGTCACAGTTCAGCTCCTTCATTGCTTCTTCGCACAATTGCTGCAGCGTCGATTGAGGCCGGACAGCCAGAAGTAGCTGATTCGAAGTCCAAGCCAATAGTGCGAACCGGCGGCTGTCTTTCTTCAGCTCTTCCTCTGCCACTTTACGCGGAGTGATATCCGCGAAGTAGACGCTGATCCCGACTTCACTTGGATAAGCCCGAACTTCATACCAGGTTTTGTTCGGCGGGTAGTATTCCTCAAAGAACACCGGAACTCGCTCCGACAAAGCACGCTTGTACTCGTGCTCGAAGCGCAACCCCCGCGCTTCCGGAAAGAGGTCCCAGATACAGTTTTCAAGCAGATCCTCGCGCTTCCTCCCCAACAGTCTTTCGCCCGTTTCGTTAACATAAGTGAAACGCCAGCGATCATCGAGACTGAAAAATGCGTCGCTGATGCTCTCGATAATGCTTCTAATTGCGCTGCACGATTGCTGACTGGGCGAAGCGGCGCCAGATGCTATGCGAGCTGAATCACGGCATTCCGCTAAAGGACATGGTGCTCGAAGGGTCGCGTCATGCCCGGCTACGCCTGTACCGGGCGCAGCTTGCTCCTCTGCACTGCCAGATGTGTTTTGTTCTCGATCGCCGTGCATAATCACCAAGATCCAGTGCTCCAATAGGAGACCTGGACCCTTTAAAAGGAACTATCGCGAAATGATAGTTCAAGGAGACACAGCGAAGCAAACGGAAAATTGCCAAACTCGTCAGGTAATCACTCGATATTGATTGAATTAGCAAATCCAATTTGTTTTCGCGGATGACGCAAAGCGGATGACGCGGATTTACCGCTTCTTTTTGAATTCCAATTCCGTAAACCAGAAATCCTCGTTGGGCACATCGATCTTCATCTCGGTCACCTGCCCGGCGTTATCGAGCAGGAACTGGACCTTGCCCTTCCCGAACCAAGGGAAAGCCGTTCTCCAGTTGACCTCGAAGGTATCGAAATGCCAATGAGACAGGTCTCCAGTCAGCTGCGGGTTAGGAAAAAACACCAGCACCAGTTTCCCGTCCTGAAGCTTCACCTCGGCATCACCGTACATCGGCCCGCCATAGATCCCGACATAACTCTCAAGCGGAAGGGACGGGGTTGTGTTCGGGACGCGCCGGCTGTCCGCTTGGGCACACTCTGCAAGCCTTCTTCGCCGGGCCTCCCGGGACCGTGCCAGTTCCTCGCCGCTCCAATCCCGGTCTTCGTCGCCCAGGAAAGTGTCCAGTACTTTGTACACGAGAGCGTTAGCGATCCCGGTCGTACTGTTGGTCAGGACGGCAACACCGAGCTGTTTATCGGGAACCACCGCGGTATGCGAAACCATACCATCGTACGCTCCTCCGTGGTGCGCCAGCAGGGCGCCGCGGTAAACCGAGAGCTGCCATCCCAGACCGTACCCATTCAGTCGGGCGTGCGGATAACGCTCCTCTCCCCGTTCACTCGGTGTAAAGGAGACATGGGGCGTCCACATGAGGCGCGACTGCTGCCTGGAGAAGATCTGCCGGCCAGCGAACGTCCCGCGCCCGAGTTGAAGACGCAGCCACTGGGCCAGATCAGAAACGGAGGAAATGATTCCGCCGGCTGGAACCGTATTATCCCAATCGCGCCAGGGGAAAGTTCTAATCCCGTCCTCGGTTTCCGCATGAGGCGTTGCCACGTTGGACTTTCCCGACAGTTTCTTCACCGACAACACCGTTCTTTTCATTCCTAGCGGTTCGAGAAACCGGTGGCGAATGAACTCCTCCCAACTTTGACCTGAAGCCTCCTCCACGACTTCCCCCGCCGCTATGAACATGATGTTGGAATACCCGTAGCCGCCGCGAAACGGAAAGGCTTGTTTCAGATAACGAGCACGGCGTACAACCTCTTCGCGGCTGTAGGGTGTTCCGTACCAGAGAAGGTCGCCCCCAAAAGTCTGGATTCCGCTGCGATGGCAGAGAAGGTCCCTGATCCGGAAATCGTAACTGACGTAGGGATCATAAAGTTCGAAGTAAGGCAGATACTTTTGCACCCGGTCATCCCAGGAGATTTTCTTCTCATCAACCAAAATGGCGAGGGCGGCAGCCGTAAAGGCCTTGGTATTTGAAGCGATCGCGAAAAGTGTGTGCTCATCGACTCTGTCAGGTTTGCCAAGCTCGCGAACTCCATACCCCTTCGCGAAGACAACCTCGTCATCCCTGACAATAGCAACCGCCATCCCCGGAACATCCCAGTCCTGGAGAGCCTTCGCAAAGTAAGCATCGAGTTTCTCGAGATCGGCCCCACCAAGAAGAGGCAGTGGAATCAGGAAAATGACAAGCAACGGGGAAACAACCAGTCTCTTCATGGCTTTCCTCCTGGTGCAAGCTGTTTTCGTTTTGTGCGCGAGCTAGCTGTCGCCCATTCAGCTCATCAATTCCTTCTTGAGCCACTCAAAAGCGCGCTCCTGCATTTCCCGGTTGAATTCGTGAGGTCCGTCGAAGAAAACCCCCTCGTATCTTCCAGGGGCTCCCATCTTCGCGAAAAGGCGGCGGACTTTCTCGACGGCTCGTTGGGCTGCTTCCAAGGGATACAGGGTGTCCTTGAGCCCATTGATCGTCATGAGCGATCCCGGCCAGTGCAAGGCCGCCAAATCCGGCCAATCGAGGTCTGTATAGAGACCCGGCACCAGCTTGGTAAAACCTATGCCGTTACGGACATGATTGCGGGCCATACCCTGGTATTCAGCCATCCAGCAGACTGGAACCGACGCGCGCACAGCAGGGTGTAAGGCGCCAAGGTAAATGGACCGGACCGATCCAAGGCTGAGGCCGATACAGCCAATTCGTCCCGCATCCACTTCCGGTCTAGTCAGCAGGTAGTCAGTCATTCGCAGATCGTCCCAGACGATGATGCCGGACCAGGTGACGCCGCAAGTCAGGGCAGTCCGGCTGATCAGTTCTTCATGCGCCCAGGAGCGTTGGTTGAACTGCTCGACCTCGTCTCTGGTTACATCCAGGGTCTTCTCGCGGATCCGTGGGGGATCGGCTTCAAGATACAGCCCGCGCTCTCCCCAGTGAAGCATGTCGGGGACCAAAACGACGAAACCCTGGCGAGCGAGTTCATCGGCGATACTTCGTCCTCCGTAATAGGTGGATTTGTAGCGCGTCAACTCGGGATGTTCGGGTGTAACCTCAACCAGCTTCTCCTTGCCCCAGAAGTAGAAGCCCCCATGGTCATGGAGGGCGACAATCCCCGGGGATTTGCCGTTATTCTTTTTTGGAATAAGCAGGTAGGCCGAAGCCCGAATATCGGGGGTGGTATTGATCGTCACATGCTCTCGGAAGTACTCACCGCAATCAGTCCGATCCCGAATCTCGGGTCTTGGATCGCATTTATCGGGACTATAGTGAAAACCGGCGAGCAGAACCGATCGGGCGCGCTCGCACCACGCTTTCGGGTCGGAAAACTCGTCTTGGAGAAAACTCAGTTTTGGCTTGCACCGGGCAGACAGCTTTTCGAAAACGTTTGTCCAGTGGCTGCCAAGATCGGCGAGGGGCCTTTCCTGCCTGGTCGGAAGGGCTTCGGGAGCCGCGCTCGCAGTGTTGCTGGTTGCCGCTAGAACTGCCGATGAGGTTGTGAGGAACGTTCTTCGATTCATATCGACATAGTAAGCCATAACTGGTTTGTCCTAAACAGTAACCGTACGAACGGTACGCGCCACGGGCATCGTGTAACAGACCGCCTTTCCTTCGAGCACCACAGTCCCGTCACCGCGGACCACCGTGGTTTTTAGCTCCGTGATGGGCTTGTCACTCCGGACAGAGAGCACTTGCACAATGCCTGTTATCCTGTCGCCCGGCCGAACCGGCGCCTTGAAGTCCCAATCCACGTGCAAGAAGACAGTTCCGGGTCCCGGCAGATCCTCTGCAACCACGGCATTCAGGATGGCGCTCGTCACTCCACCTTGGACAATGATCCCTCCGAATTTGGTCGCTCGTGCTACCTCTTCGTCGTAATGAAGGGGATTACGGTCGCCCGAAATGGCTGTGAACAACTCAATATCACGTGCAAGGACTTCGCGAGTGCGCTCGGCACGCTGACCGACTTCAGGCTGGCCATTTGGCCAGACACGACTGTTTTCAAGCATCGCTCTCTCCGGTTGATTGGTGGGTATTTGGATTTTCTTTCAGTATAGCAACGCCTTCCAGATGGTCTTGTTTTTGCGTAGGGTGGGTTTCGAATCCGGCCGGCGTTTTTCCCGGCCGGATGAAACCCACCGATTGGCACCCAACGAGCCGTATCGATACAACTGCGCCTGCAAGGAAAGTGCACGCTGGGTGGAGAGTGGTGGGTTTCAATCCGCCCCGAAAAACGCGGTGCGGATTCGAAACCCACCACCCTACGCAGGGCTCTATCCAGAGATTTTTGCTATCGGCTCAAAAAAAATCCATTTTTCGTGAGCTCTTTCTCTTTCCTTTTGCGCATGAGCTATCAGAGACGGTCATTCAGATGGATCGTCACCTTACCTAATCGCCAACGAAGGAGAAGAAAAATGGAACAGACAACAACCATGCCAAAGCAGCGTGTGCCGATAAACGGAGTGGATGTTCCCACTTTGTTCGCCACCATTAACGTGGTCCGCGAACAACCGGAACTGGCGAAGTTTCAGTTTCGGGTGTCGAACCGCTGGATTCGCGGCACCAACAGCCGAAGCCGTATCGAGTCTTTCTCAGGGGCCGGAGGGGAACACATGCATGCGCGCCCGTTCGAGTATGATGCCGACCATCCCCAAGTGCTGGTGGGATCCGATCAGGGGCCCACACCGGTCGAGTTCTTGCTTCATGCTCTGGCTGCCTGCCTGACATCCGGAATCGGCAACATCGCTTCGGCCAGGGGAGTCGAACTCACCGAGGTCGAGTCGACGGTGACAGGCAACATGGACCTTCGGGGTATTCTCGGGCTGTCCGATGAGGTGCGGAACGGCTACGAGAACATCCGCGTCGAATTCAGGATCAAGGGCAACGCACCGCCGGAGAAGCTGCGTGAAATCGTCGAGCAATCACGGGCTCGCTCCGCAGTATTCGACATCGTGACCAATGGGGTTCCAGTTCAAATCAACGTCACAACTTGAAACCGCGCAGTATTGCGAGCGGTTCGGATGGGAAACGCGGCAGTTGGAGGAGAAGAACCGAATGAGACGGACTGACGTGATCGTGATCGGCGGCGGACAAGCGGGACTCGCTATGAGCCGCTGCCTGTCTGATCGCTCTATAAAACACGTCGTACTGGAGCGCGGGCGCGTCAGCCAGAGATGGCGAAGTGAGCGCTGGGACTCATTACGCTTGCTGACCCCGAACTGGCAGAGCCGACTTCCGGGCTGGGGATACCAAGGCCCCGACCCGGACGGCTACATGACCATGCCCGAGGTGGTCGGTTTTCTCGAGAGCTACGCACGTTCCTTTCAGGCGCCGGTTGAGGAGCAGACGACTGTGTCAGCTGTCGACGTCGAGGCGTGTGGTTACCGGGTGACGACCAATCGGGGCGTATGGCAGTCGAAGGCCGTGGTTATTGCGACCGGCCATTCTGACATCCCTTACGTCCCGGAGGTAGCCGGCCGACTGCCCGCTGATATCGTTCAGTTGTCGCCGACTCGGTATCGAAATCCGAACCAGCTTCCGCCTGGCGGCGTCCTCGTGATCGGTGCTTCAGCCTCCGGAATCCAGCTGGCCGACGAAATTCACTCTTCAGGGCGACCGGTTACGCTGGCCGTTGGCCGTCATACCCGGCTCCCCCGTACATATCGAGGCCGTGACATTCTGTGGTGGCTTGATGTAATGGGAATCCTGGATGAGACCGCAGACCAGGTCTATGATATTCGGATTTCGCGGGAACAGCCCTCGCTTCAACTCGTCGGACGGCCGGACCGCAGTACTCTTGATCTTCCCCTGCTGCAGCAGCTAGGTGTCCGGCTTGCAGGACGAGCCATTGGAGTCGAAAAGGGGACATTCTTTTTCGAGGACCAGCTTGTCGCCTATACCGCAGCCGCAGATGCCAAACTCGCATTGCTGCTGCACCGGATTGACGGCTTTGCCCGAGAGACGGGACTTGAAACAGAGGTCGCCGAACCTGAGCCTTTCGAACCTTTCTTCTGGCCGCAACCCTCGCCCTCAGAAATAGATCTGCGTTCTGAAGGAATCAGAACAGTGATATGGGCCACAGGGTTTCGCCGGAGTTACCACTGGCTGAACGTGCCCGTCCTGGATGAGCGCAAAGAGATTGTTCACCATGGAGGAATTACGCCGGCACCGGGTCTTTATGTTCTCGGCCTTCACTTCCTTCGCCGTCGAAAATCGGCCTTTATCGACGGCGTCGGCAAAGACGCCCAGGAACTGGCCGAGCATATTTCGAAAACCATTAGAGGACACCGGGTTTCTGTCCCGATTTATCAGAAACCCCGTACCTGGATGCCACGGCCGGGCGGTTGTCCGGATTTCCGGAAGGAGGCAGTCCTATGACACCCAGTTCCAACCACTACGATGCCATCGTGGTAGGAGCTCGATGTGCCGGCGCGTCCACGGCAATGCTGCTCGCTCGCCATGGTTTGAAGGTTTTGGTTGCCGATAGCGGCAGATATGGAACAGACACCCTCTCCACGCACGCTCTGATGCGCGGAGCAGTGCTGCAACTTGCTCATTGGGGACTCCTTGAAAAACTTGTCGCGGCAGGGACGCCGCCTATACGAACGACTTCGTTCTATTACGGGGAGGAACAGATTGAGGTTTTGATCAAACCGGCCGACGGTGTCGATGCTCTTTATGCTCCGAGACGCACCGTTTTGGATAGCCTGCTCGCCGACGCAGCGCGTGAATCGGGCGCCGAGTTGCTTTACCAGACTCGATTAGTTGACCTGCTTCGCGCGCCTGAGACAGGTCGTGTGATCGGCGCAGTTCTCCAGGACTCGTTAGGACAAAAACACCAGGTCAGAGCTGACAGGGTCATTGGTGCGGACGGCATAAGATCCACCGTTGCTTCGCTGGCAGGAGCCGAGATTCGGCGACAGGCTCTTCACTCCGCCGCCACGGTCTTTGCTTATTGGTCAGGACTGAATATCGAGGGCTATCACTGGCACTTCAGTCTCGGCGCAGCCGCCGGTGCGATCCCGACTAACGACGGTCTTACGGTCGTCTTCGTTGGCACGCCGAGCGAGCGGTTTCACGAAGAGATCGGTTCGGACGTTGCAGTCGGGTACCAGCGAACGCTGGAGGCATGCGCTCCTGGCCTGGCTCGGGCCACCAGTAACGGGCAAAGGGAAACCAAGTTTCGCCGCTTTGTAAACGGAGCCGGGTTTCTGCGCAAGTGCTGGGGGCCCGGATGGGCCTTGGTCGGCGATGCCGGCTTTTTTCGGGACCCTATCATCGCCCACGGGATTACCGACGCACTGCGGGATGCCGAACTCCTCACGCGTGCTATCGTCCGGGGTACTGACCACGCGCTGGCAAATTACGAAGCAGCACGCGATTCCCTCGCTCTGAATCTGTTCGAGTTGAGCGACGAAATCGCGTCTTTCGACTGGTCGCTTGACCAACTCAAGGAAAAGCACATCCGGCTGAGCAAGGAAATGAACCGAGAAGTCAAAGCCCTGACGATCCTGCATGCCAGTGCCGGACAGGAAGCAGTTGCTTAAACCTCCAAGCTACTGAGGTTCCCTTCGCCAGCCGACGGCCCGCTAATCCCGAGTCTAAACGGGGCCAGCCGTATTCTTGATTCGCTTCAGATGCGCGGACATTTCGGCAAGAACCGACTCGTAGCTTCTGTTCGTCGCCAGGTTTTTCAGTTCTTCTGGGTCGTTCTCATAGTCGTACAACTCGATTCCCTGGGCGCCGCCGTCCCATTCGGTGTACCGCCAACGTTCGGTCCGCACCGAATAGCCGAACACCGAGCCTCTTTGTACCTGCGTGTAAGCCGGGCGCCGCCACTGCTCGCTTGGATCGGACAGCAACGGACGCAGCGAGGCGCCTGCCAGGTTCGAGGGCGCCTCCAGGCCGCAAAGATCGGCCAGTGTAGGGTAAATATCGAGAGACTCGACAGTTCGGCGGCAGGCCATACCCCGGGCCCCAACTCCAGCCCCGGCAAAAACCAGAGGCACCCGGGCCGACCCTTCATACAGACTCTGTTTCTTCCAGAGTCCATGCTCGCCCAAGTGGTATCCGTTGTCGCCCCAAAAAACAACCGTGGTGTTCTCGGAAAGCCCAAGGCGCTCGAGCGCATCAAGGATGCGTCCTACCTGCGCGTCAACGAACGAAATAGCCGCATAGTAAGCATGTATAGACTTTGCCGCCTGCTGCTCCGTTATTCCAAACCATGGCCACGGGACAGTGGAGCGAAGCGCCAATTGAGGAACCGATTCCTGATAACCATTGGGAACGCTCGGCACCTTAATGTCTTTCAGGTCGTAGAGATCAAAGTACTTCTTGGGCGCCACGTACGGGCAATGCGGGCGGTAAAAGCCGGCAGCAATAAAGAACGGGCGGTCCTGGTGCTTCTCGAGCAGACGGATCACTTCCGTGGCTAATATTCCGTCGGTTTGCTCCTCGTCGGTCCCATCCGCCTCAAGGTAACTAAGAGAACTCCCCAGGCCCCGCTTGGGAGTGAAGTTGATCAGGATGTTTTCTTCATCCTTATCCCGCCCCCGCGGGTTAATCGATTGATTCCAGGACTTCCAGTCATCCAGCCCGCACGTTCCAATATCACCGGGAACTCCGTAGTGGAAAATCTTGCCGACCCGCGCCACAAAATACCCGTTCTGCTTGAAGAGTTGCGGCAGAGTCACAACGTCGGGCACAGTGTGCCTGAAATGAGTCGCCAGATCGTAAATCCTGATTGCGTCTGGGCGCAGGCCCGAAAGCATTGACGATCGGCTGGGACTGCACAGGGGAAACTGGCAGTACGCTCGGTCAAACCTGACGCCCGACTTCGCGAGACGGTCAATATTGGGGGACTTTACAATCGGATTGCCATAACAGCCTAAGTGAGTGTTCATGTCGTCTAAAGAAATGAACAGAACGTTTCGTTTCGATGCTCCCTGCCTTTGAAACGCGCTCAGGATGGCTGGGAACCCGGTGCCCAAGCGAAGCAACTCTCTGCGGTTAAGCTCTGGTTTCATGGCTACCCCCTTCCGTTTCACCTTTGCCGGCGCTACTCGGAAATGCTACCACCAACCTTCCTGGAATGCGCGTTCTTTCGGGGTTCCAAAAGCGAAGATGGAACTTTAGCGGTATCCGGTTTATAACGGACGGCAAGGACCACCGAATGAAACATATCCTGGCACTGTCCCTGTTGTCGCTTCTAACAATGGGCGCATGTGATGTAGATCCGGCACAAGTGGGAGCAAGCGCACAGACCAATTTCCGCGTACGCTCAGATTTCAGTGCGCCGCTAAACGAGGACGTCGGCTGGGCAGGGGCGCTCAACGAGAATGTCACTATAAGAGCCGATCAGCCGTTTCGAATTCGTTTCGAAGTGGAGCGGCCGGAAGGCTCTTCCGGCAGTTGGCGGTTTCGGCTTCAATACCGGCGGAATGGAGCCGACTGGACCGACGTGGCAGCCCACGATTTTCCGTATCCCGATACCGAGGATGCTGAAACGCCACGAGCAAGTATCGTCGCCTGCCCTGCATTCCGAAATGGAACGGCGACTACAGACTTGCTGAAGGGCTCAGAGCTGGAATTTCGGGCGGGCGTCGGAATTAGTCTGAACGATCGCACGCAAGGCTGGCGCGGCGCCGGAAGCCACGCCGAGTTCGAATGGCCGCTGGTGGTGCGCCGCTGGGCGGACGGAGCGGTCACCAATGAGGAGGGCGATACTTTCGAATTCAGAATGGTTGAGTCCGGCGGCGCCCTAATGGGCAACTACCGGAACCCGGCGCTCCAGCTGACCATACCACCGAGACATGTCGGAGGAACATTCGTCGAGACTCCCGGCCGGATCGGCCCCTTTCAGGCGACCAACGGGGATCTGTATTTCATTATGGAGCCGACCGAGACAGACAATGTGTTCATGATGATCAAGTCGACCGACGGCGGCCAGACCTGGCAGGAGGTCGATGGCGCCAATCGTCCCAAGACGGACGATCTTGAATCAGTGGATGCGCGTCAAATAAACGATACGATTCATATTATTCACCAGGTGACCGAATCAACGGTCCACCACTCATTTCGCACCTCCGACCATCCCACGCAACCGGACACGTGGGCTATCCGTGATGAGCTGGCGGCTTCCACAGAATCAATCGCTCAAGCAGCGACACTGGTTGTCCGGTCCGATGGAAGCCAGGTTGCCTTCTACGTCGCCGATACCGTGCACTACAGCATACGTTCGCCGGCCGGCGTGTGGGGCCCAGACACGGTAATGGATCCCGGAGTTGCTCCCAAATCGGCCGGCCCGCGGGCGGTGCTTGGC
>Ga0116190_1000856_pt1 | contig 28547 bp, 24 predicted proteins | sample AD_JPNTR4_MetaG_FD_89808 | JGI IMG/M metagenome (GOLD analysis project Ga0116190, IMG submission 89808) | Active sludge microbial communities of municipal wastewater-treating anaerobic digesters from Japan - AD_JPNTR4_MetaG | ecosystem: Engineered > Bioreactor > Anaerobic > Digestate | place...
GATGCAGATGGCCATCCCGATGAGCGTGAATTTCTGTTGGACGCGGGTGCTGATCCGGCGCAGATGTATAGCCTGTTATTCCTGAAGGGATATCAATGGCCTTTCGATGCGCGCCGGGCAGAGACGGGCTCGTCGCGGATCGACCGACTGGTCTATGACGAGCGCGAAGTCAAGGGGCGTCGCGTGTTCCTTGACTTCCGCCGTAATCCCGCCGGTTTTCAATTCGACGCGTTGTCTGAAGAGGCACGTAGCTATCTGGCGCGTTCAGGCGCTACGGGACGCACGCCGTTCGCCCGCCTGCAAAAATTGAATCCGGGCGCGGTCGCCTTCTATGGCGAGCACGGGGTGGAGTTGGCTGAGCAGCCGCTGGAGATCGCGCTCTGCGCACAGCACAACAACGGCGGGCTGGCAGCATCGCTCTGGTGGGAGTCGATCAATCTGACGCATCTTTTCCCGGTGGGCGAAGTCAACGGCTCGCACGGCGTGGGACGTCCGGGTGGCTCGGCGCTCAATGCGGGACAGGTGGGCGCGATGCGGGCGGCAGCGTTTATCGCTGCGCGTTATGCCGCCTCGACGCTGAGCGACGAATCCTTCGAGGCGGCGTTGGCGTCCGTGTACGACGCGGATCGCGACTACGATGCACGTTGCCGTCAATCGCAGTGGACGTGGCGCGCATGTCGAAACGAGTTTCAACAGCGCATGAGCCGGTATGGCGCGCACTTGCGCCAAGCGGCGGCGTTGGAGCGGGCGGTTGCGGCGGCGCGGGCGCAGGTGCGGCGGCTTGAACGCGAGGGATGCCGGGCGGAACGTCCGTCGGAACGGATCAGGGCGTTTGAAAACCGTCAGCTCTGTACGGCGCATGCGGTGTATCTTTCGGCGCTGGCGTACAGCGTCCGTTCGGGCGTGGGCAGCCGAGGCTCGTCGCTGGTGGTGGACGAACAGGGTGCGGTGATTCCTGAAGATCCTGCTTTTCGCGCACAGGTGTTGGAAACCCGCTGTGGATCGAGACACACTTGCCAACACCGCTGGCGCGCGTGCCGGCCGTTACCCTCCGCTGATTTCTGGTTCGAGACCGCGTGGGAAGCGTTTCGGAAAGGAGAATTTAGGATTTAGGATTTAGGAAGTTAAGGACGAGCAGACGCTCGTTCTGGGGTAAAAATTTTGGAGTGCGGTGACAAGAGCCGCGCTGTGCGCGGGTCGCGGCACCGCTTTTGCGCGCAGCCCTGCCACCGAACTCCTGCTCAAAAAGCGGCGTCGCGCGGAATACCGCTTGCCGCCGCACTCCAGATCCTTTCGTCAGACTTGCGCGCGGCACAAAACATTCAACCTCCGGCACTCGACGTTTAACTCTCAAGCAAAACTCCTAACTCCTAAATCCTAAATTCTCCTTCAAGCGCGGCAGGTGCGTTGAAATGCGTTTCAACGCACCCGCCGCGCTTGCCGATGCGTGCAAGGTTTGCTACACTGGGAGGCGTCTATTAACGCTTTTCATGGAGGCTAGTGCACGATGAGTATCACACGCAGAGATATGGTCAAGCGGTTGGGTTTGGGCGGTACAGCGGCGGGGCTCGGCATGTTGACGGGACGCGGTTTTGCCGATGAGACGGACGGCGATCCCGCATACGCGGGATTCGCGCGGAATATCCGCGTGGTGGAGCCCTCGATGCAGGACGTGCCTTCAGCGCGGCTGGAGGGCGGCAAGGTCATCCAGCCAGCGCGTGAATTGCCGATCTTTCACACGGCGGATGTCGTGGTGGTCGGGGGTGGTCCGGCTGGTTTCGGTGCAGCGGTAGCGGCATCGCGGGCCGGGGCCAAGGTGGCCTTGATCGAGCGCTACGGCAGTCTGGGCGGTCTTTTCACCAACGGCATGGTCTTGATTATCATCGGGACGGGCGTCAAAGAGAACGGCCAGTTTAAGCTGGTGACGCGCGGTGTCTGCGAGGAGTTTATGCGTCGCTTGGAAGCCATGGGCGAGGGCGCGATCACCAAGTTGGAGCCAAACATCGGGCAACCGACTGCGGATCCCGAGGCCGCTAAAGTGCTGATGGACGAGATGGTTCAGGAAGCGAAGGTCGATGTTTTCTTCCATGCGTGGGGGGTAGACGTGATCCAGAACGGCCAGAGCGTGCAGGGGGTGGTTTTCGAGAGCAAGCAGGGGCGTCAGGCCGTGCTGGCTAAAGTGGTGGTAGACGCATCGGGTGATGGCGATGTCTTCTTCCAGGCCGGAGAGAGTTATACCCAGATCTCGCATGCGCTGGGCTTCGTGCATCGCCTTGGTAATACCGACCGCATTGACAAATCGAAAGCACCGGAAAACACGCGGCTGAATATCGGCGGACGTGAGCCTCTCAAATCGGTGCGCTGGGTGAACAGTCTGGGCAACAGGGGCAATGGCCTCGACATTCGCGATATGACCCAGGCCGAGATGATGCACCGTAAATCGGCTTGGAACTATACGCAGCGTATCCGCAAGACTCCGGGCTATGAAGAGGTCTATCTGGCGCAGACGACGTCGCAACTTGGCGTTCGCGCTACGCGCCTGCTGAACGGTGTGGTGCGTATCGACAAGAAGGGGGCCGTGGAACGCGCGACCTATCCGGATACGGTGGCAGTGTCCGGACATGACGGACTGCGTCTGCCGGAGTTTCAGATACCGTATGGCTCGCTGTTACCAAAGAGCGTTGACAACGTGCTCGTGGCCGGCCGCTGCATTTCGTGCGCGCCGGATTTGATCGATCGCGTGCGCTTGATCCCGGTGTGCGTGGTGACCGGTCAGGCGGCCGGCGTCGCGGCAGCGCTTGCGGCCAAGGGCGGGGTTCGTCCGCGTGACCTGCCGGCGGCCGATATCCAGAAGGTCCTGCGCGAGCAAGGCGCGTACCTTGGGTAGGCGGAGCCTCCCCTCGGATTTAGGATTTGGGATTTAGGAGTTTTTTACTTCAGAGTTCGGCGTTCGGCGTTCTGAGTTAAAAACACATTTAACTTTTAACGCCAACTTTCAACGTTCAAGTGTTGAGAGTTACGGCGCTGAGAGAAGCGCCAGCATGCGTTCGACGCGTGCTGGTGTTTCTTTATGCCCCGATGCGTAAAACGTAACGCGCGGCGCGGCGTCGTGAACCGGGGCAGTCGCCTGCGCGCGCAGTGGTTCGAGCACACGCGCCAACTGGCTCACGGTCCCTTGATTGCCGTCGATCAACCGGATGTCCGGCCCTGTACACTCTTGGATCAGGTCGCGGTAAAACAGGAAATGGGTGCAGCCCAGCACGGCCGACTCATATTCGCTCCAGCGTATATCAGCCAGACGGTCGGCGAGGTAGTCGCTGACGGCGCGTGAAGTGAAATCGAAAGCCTCGGCGAACCGAACCAGCCGATCCAGCGCGCGGCACTCAACCCGGTGGCTCTGCCCTAGGTTGCTGATGAGCGCTTCGAGCTTGCTCTCCCGCAGTGTCAGCGAGGTGGCGAACACCATGACCTTGCCCATGCCCTGCATGAGCGCGGGTTTGACGGCGGGCTCCATGCCGATCACCGGGAATGGATAGCGCTCGCGCAGCGTTTGGACCGCAACCGCCGTCGCGGTGTTGCAGGCAAGGACCAGCGCGTCGATCTGTAAGCTCGCGAGAAAGTCGGCGGCTGCGAGTACGTGTGCAAAGACCTCGGTCTTGGGCTTGACCCCGTACGGCGCATTCAGCGTGTCGGCGTAATAGACGAACTGATCGGTCGGCAGCACGGTGAGTGCCTGTCGCAACACCGTGAGTCCGCCGATACCGGAATCTAAAAACGCAATGCGCAAGGGTGGTTCCTCTTGTTTCTCACACGAAGACACGAAGGGCACGAAGTTTTTTTGGGGGCATGGCTCGGGTTTGTTTAACCACAGAGAACACAGAGAGCACAGAGGTTTTTTGGGGTGGCAGTGCTCGGCTTTGTTTAACCATGGAATGCACTGAACACACGGAAAGGCAGGGCTCGGCTTTTTGGAACCGCCAAGGGGATCCCTGATTTTCATGAAGTTTCATGTGTTTCATGGTTCGGTTTTTTGCGGGCTGCGCCCGCGCTAGACATTAAACAAAAAGTGCATGACATCGCCGTCCTGCACGACGTACTCCTTGCCTTCGACACGCATGAGGCCGGCGGCTTTCGCGCCGGCTTCACCGTTCAGCCGCACGTAGTCTTCAAAGGCAATCACTTCGGCACGGATGAACCCGCGTTCGAAATCGGTGTGGATGACACCCGCGCATTGCGGGGCGGTCCAGCCGCGGTGGAACGTCCACGCTCGCACCTCTTTGGGACCGGCCGTGAAGTAGCTTGCGAGCCCCAGCGTGTGGTGCGCCATGCGAATCGTCTGGTCGAGTCCGCTCTCCTGCAAGCCGTATGATGCCAAGAAATCATCACGTTCAGCGTCGGTCAAACCCGCCAGTTCGGCTTCGATCTTGGCAGAGATCACGACGACATCACACCCTTTTTCCTCCGCATACGCCTTGACACGGGCGACCTGATCGCTAGTACCGTCAAGCTCGTCCTCGCTCACGTTGGCGCAGTAGATAACCGGCTTGTCGGTCAGGAACTGGAGTTCGGTCAGCGTAGTGTCCAATGCGTCGTCTTTGGTACGCGGAAAAGTCCGCACCGGATGACCGCCATTGAGGTGTTTCATAAGGTGCTCCATGGCCTCAAGCTCCTTGCGAAGCTCCTTGTCGGCGCGGGCTTGGCGCGAGATACGGTCGATGCGTTTTTCCAGCGACTGCATATCGGCGAGCACCAGTTCGGTCTCGATGATTTCGATGTCGCGCACCGGGTCGATACCGCCCTCGACGTGCACGATGTCGTCATCGGCGAAGCACCGCACCACCTGCAGGACGGCGTCTGTCTCACGGATGTTAGCCAGAAACTTATTGCCCAGCCCCTCGCCTGCACTGGCGCCACGCACCAGTCCGGCGATGTCAATGAAATCGACCGTCGCCTTCACAATCTGGGCGGGTTTGGCGATTGCAGCCAGCGCATCCAGACGGACGTCGTTCATGGCGACGGTCGCCTTGTTGGGTTCGATCGTGCAAAACGGATAATTGGCCGCCTCCGCGTTTTGCGCGTGGGTCAATGCATTAAAGAGCGTAGATTTGCCGACATTGGGAAGACCGACGATGCCTACACCGAGAGCCATATGTGTTGATCCTTTTTAACTGAGAAAGCCGAATGATAACACACCTTGGACGAGAGGGGAATTTAGGATTTAGGATTTAGGAGTTAGGAGTTTTTTTCTCATCCACAGATGACACAGATTTTTTGGGGGCGCTGCTCGGGATTTTTTAACGCAGAGGCGCAGAGACGCAGAGGTTTTTTGGGGTAGCCCCGAAGGGGCGGCTTCACCTTAGCCCAGGGCAAGCGAAGTACAGCCCTGGGTACCGTTGCCCCGCGCCAGCGTGCCCTGAAGGGGCATTTGGCTGGGACACAATTTTGGTTGTCGTCTTTTGTTTGTCCCTACTTTGTTGATGCCGTTTGCAGCGGGTGGCCCCAGACTTGCTAAGGCAAGGTTAGGAATGTTACAGTACTCACGACCACTGTGATGGGGTTGCCAAGGCGCCCGCTTTTTTAATGGGATCGCGCAAAGAGCATTGCATAGCATGAAGAAAAACTCGCTGAATCAAAGTCTGGGCGCTGCGAAGAAAGCCAAGCAGGACGAGTTTTATACCCAGTACGTTGACATCCAAAAGGAGGTCGAGGCCTATCTGGAGTTCGATCCCGATACTTTTCGCGATAAGGTTGTCTACTGCAATTGCGACGATCCCTTTGAAAGCAATTTCTTCAAATATTTCGCTGTCAAGTTTAACGCGCTCGGACTCAAGCGGCTCATCAGCACCAGCTACGACGGCTCACCTATCGCCGGGCAGGGGACGCTCTTCCCAGAGTACTTTGAGGGCAACGACAAACGCAAGAAACCCAAAGCGCTGGCTGTGACGCTCGACCATGTGAAGGACGAGGACGGCGACGGCGCAACGAACATCGACGACGTACAACTCTTCCTCAAGCGCAACAAGGCGGCTCGGGTGCCCCTGAACGGCGGAGGTGACTTCCGTAGTGCCGAGTGCGTCGAGTTTCTGAAAGAGGCGGACATCGTCGTCACCAATCCGCCCTTTTCCCTTTTCCGCGAGTACGTCGCCCAACTCGTGGAACACGGGAAGAAGTTCCTGATCATCGGGAACCAGAACGCGATCACTTACAAGGAGATATTTCCCCTCATCAAAGCCGACAAACTCTGGATGGGGGCTACCATTCACAGCGGCGACCGCGAGTTCCGCGTTCCAGACCATTACCCACTCAAGGCGGCCGGTTGGCGCATTGATGAAAACGGTGTTAAGTATATCCGCGTCAAAGGTGTTCGATGGTTTACAAACCTAGATCATGGACGCCGCCACGAGAAGTTGCCGCTCATGACCATGGCTGAAAACTTGAAGTTCAGCAAGCACAAGGTGATTAAGGGCAGGGCGGAGTACGACCGATACGACAATTATGACGCGATCGAGGTGCCGTTCACCGATGCGATTCCCAGCGACTACGATGGGGCGATGGGTGTTCCCATCACGTTCCTTGACAAGTACAATCCGGAACAGTTTGAGATAGTTGGTTGCTTTGAGGGAGGCACTCATGCGGAAGATTTGGGGGCAAAACATAGCTATGAGGTCAGCAGCGTGGGCAAACCGGTTCTATGGAACGGCCCAATAGTCAATCGCAAGCGGATGTATAAGCGCATTGTTATCCGCCACCGCCGCGTTAAGTCGGCGAGAAAGAAGACAAGTGAAGACACATCTGATTAAAGACCTGACCGTCGCCGAAATCTGCGACGGGTTTGTGTACAACGAATTGGAGGGCAAAGGGCTCTTTGGGCTGGGCGGCAAGTTGACTATTCAGCCGGAGTACCAGCGCAACTACATCTATGCGGATGCCGGCGGGAAAAAAGAGCAGGCGGTCATTTCGTCGCTGCTCAAGAAATATCCGCTGGGGTTGATCTACTTCAACAAGGTCGATGAAAACAAGTTTGAGGTTTTAGACGGGCAACAACGGATCACCAGCATCGGACGGTTTGTGACGAACAAATTTTCCATCATGGATAATGGCAATCCGAAGTATTTCGACAGTTTGCCCGCTGACCAGCGCGCCATCATTCTTGACTCAACGTTATTGATTTACGTGTGCGAAGGGGTTGAAACAGAAATCAAGGAGTGGTTTGAGACGATCAATACCGCAGGTGTGGAAATAAATCCGCAGGAGCGCTTGAACGCATTCTATTCCGGTCCGTTCGTAACGCTGGCAAAGGCCGAGTTCAGTAACAGCCAGAACGCGAATATCCAGAAATGGAGCGCGTATGTAAAGGGGAGCGCCAATCGGCAGGACTTTCTGGAACGGGCTCTGGACTGGGTAAGCAAGGGCAAGATTGCTGATTACATGAGCCGTCACCGCAAAGACGACAATATCAACGAGCTTAAGAATTACTTCAACAGCGTGATCGACTGGGTGTCTAGCGTCTTTATTGATGTTGAAAACGAGATGTGCGGGCTTGAATGGGGGCGTCTTTACGAAACGTATCATACGACGGCATACAACCCTGCTGAGGTGTCAACCAAAGTTCAAGCACTGTACGCCGATCCTTATGTGAGAAACAAAAAGGGCATTTTTGAGTACGTCCTTGGCGGCTCGCAATCTCCGAATTTGTTAGATGTCCGCGTTTTTGACGAGGCGACAAAGCGAACCGTCTATACGGTGCAAACAAAAAAAGCGCAGGCGAAAGGCGTCTCGAACTGTCCGCTTTGCGCCTCGGGGCCTGAGGCCAATAAACATAAAATCTGGAAACTGGCGGAAATGGACGCCGACCATGTGACTGCGTGGAGCAAGGGCGGTGGGACAAACATCAAAAACTGCCAGATGCTATGTAAGACTCACAACCGCGCGAAAGGCAATCGGTGATACCAAAAAACGCCTGAACCCTGAAAATACAACTCCTCAATCCTTGCCATAACTTGAGCGTTAAAAGTTGAAAGTTGAACGTTAAAAGTTTTTCAACTCAGAACGCTGAACGCTGAACGTCGAACTCTGAAGTAAAAAACTCCTAACTCCTAAATCCTAAATTCTCCTTCGGCTGCGGAACGCGATTCAACCCCGTTGAATCGCGCCCCGCAGCCGCTCGCGTAGCGAGGTGCGCCGCTCGCGGACTTGGTTGGCTTTGATCGCGATGTTTACGGCGCGGGAGGAGCCGACCACCATGACCAGCCGCTTGCCGCGTGTGATGGCGGTGTAGAGCAGGTTCCGCTGAAGCAGCTTGAAGTGCTGCGTGTGGAGCAGCACGATCACGGCGGGATATTCGCTGCCTTGGGATTTGTGGATCGAACAGGCGTAGGCCAGCACTAACTCATCGAGTTCGCTCTGCGCGTAACGAACGGGCCGCCCGTCAAACAAAACGATCAGCGCACGGTCTTCTGCATCCACCTGTTTAATGAAGCCGATGTCGCCGTTGAAGACCTCTTTGTCGTAGTTGTTGCGCAACTGCATGACGCGGTCATTGACCCGGAAGTGTGTGCAGCCGCGTACCAGTGAGGGGCCTGACGGATTGAGCGCGGTCTGGATCACGCTGTTTAAATTTTCGGTGCCCAGTAGGTTGCGGCGCATGGGCGTCAGCACTTGAACATCAGCGAGCGGATCGAGCTTAAATTTCACGGGGATACGGTTGGTCATCAGCTCGACTGTCCGCGCGATGATTTTTTCGGGGTCTCCAGTTTCCACAAAATAGAAGTCGCTGTCGCCGGTGTGCGTTTCGAACGGTTCGCCATGGTTGACATGGTGGGCGTTGCGCACGATCAGTCCGGAGGTGTCCTGACGAAAGATGGTGTCGAGCCGGCAGCAGGGAACTTGACCGGAGGCGATCAGGTCGCGCAGGACGTTGCCGGGGCCGACGCTCGGAAGCTGGTCGGTGTCGCCGACTAAGATCAGCGTGGCGGAGTCGGGCAGGGCCTGTAGAAACTGATCCATGAGCCGGATGTCGATCATCGAGGTCTCGTCCAAGATGAAGCAATCGCCGCCCAGCGGATTGTCGATGTTGAATTCAAAGCCGCCGACACTCGGGTTGAACTTGAGCAAACGATGGATGGTTTGGGCTTCGCGGCCGGTCGCTTCGGACATGCGTTTCGCAGCGCGCCCGGTCGGAGCGGCGAGCCGGATGTCCATTTTGCGCGCACCGAAGATTTCGGTCAGCGCGCGGATGATTGTGGTTTTGCCGACGCCGGGGCCGCCGGTGATGATCGAGACTTTCGATGTGACGGCGTTGCGCAGGGCTTCGCGCTGCAACGGGGCGAGATTCAACCCCATCTTGCGTTCGGCCCATGGAATAGCGACGGTGGCATCGATCGGCGCGAACGGCTGCGGGGCGTCGAGCAGACGGGTCAGGCTGGCCGCGACACGCGTTTCGGCGCGGAACAGGTCGCGCAGATAGATGCGATCCTCTTCTTTGACGAGCGTGCCCTTCTCGAACTCTTTGCTCAGTGCGTCGCCCAAGATCTCGACGGTGATGTCGAGCAACGCCTGCGCGTGCAGCAACAGATCGGGCTCGGGGGTGAAGCAGTGACCTTCATCGGATTCGGTCTGCAAGGTATAGATCAGACCGGCGCGTGCGCGGACCTCGGAATCGTGCGGGATGCCTACGCTGAGCGCGATGGCATCGGCAGTTTTGAAGCCGATGCCCCACACATCTTCGCAGAGACGGTAGGGGTTGCGCTTGACGATGGCAATCGCGTCGGCGCCGTATTGCCGGTAGATGCGCGATGCCTTGGCGGTACCGATACCGTGCGACTGGAGAAAAATCATGATCTCGCGCACGTCGCGCTGTTCGGTCCACGACTCTTTGATGAGCTTGCGGCGTCTTTCGCCGATGCCCTCGACCTCGCGCAGGCGACCGGACTCTTTATCGATCACTTCCAGTGTGCGCTCGCCGAAGTGGTCGACAATGCGCTGCGCGAATTTGGGGCCGATGCCTTTAATCATACCGCTGGCCAGATAGCGCCGTATTCCTTCGGTCGAGGTCGGCGTGATGCAGGTGATGGTCTTCGCCTGAAACTGTTGGCCGTGCGACGGGTGGCGCACCCACTCGCCTTCCGCGTGGATCTCCTCGCCTTCCCAGATGGCCGCACAGGAGCCCACAACGGTCACGACGGCGTCGTACTGGCGGTCGCCGTCGCCCTGCGTCTTCACCGAGCAGACGGTGTAGCCGGTCTCGTCGTTTCTGAAGACGATCGACTCTACACTGCCGGTAACGGTTTCGAGCGACGGGGTGTCGGCATTCACCGTTTGGGATTCGTTGTGCTGTGGGTTCGCGTTCATGTGAGGGTTCGTAAGCGAAGCTGCCCGCAGGCGGCGTCCACCTCTTTGCCGCGTGATTTCCGCAGCGTGGTGGCGAGTTTGGCTTTGAGCAACCGATCGAGAAAAGCGAGGCTGTCTCGTTCGAGGGGCGGCGTGCCGTCAAAGCCATCGACCGGACTGAGCGGGATGAGGTTGACTTTACAAGGCATGCCGCGCAACAGGCGGATGAGGGCGTCGGCGTGTTGCAGACGGTCGTTGAAGTCTTTGACCAGCGTATATTCAAAGGTGACGATGCGTCCGGTCTTTTCAAAATAATCGCGGCAGGTTGCGATCAGCTCCGCCACGGGCCAGCGTCGGTTTACTGGCATCAACTGGTTGCGCAGTTCGTCGTTCGGCGCGTGCAGCGAGACCGACAACTCGAACTGGACACCCTCTTCGGCCAGGCGCTGGATACCCGGCACAACGCCGCAGGTGCTGATCGTGATATGGCGCGCGCCGATGTTGATGCCCTTCTGGTCGTTGAGAATGCGCAGGGCGCGCAGGACGTTGTCGTAGTTGTCAAACGGCTCGCCCATGCCCATGACGACGATGTTGCCGGGACGCGGCAGAGTGGGCTTCGCGCCGGGGGTACGGGATGGGGTGCCGCCGGTCGCGGGGACGCCAGCGGCCTGCTGGTCGGCGCGCATGAGCTGGCAGGCGGCCATCACTTGACCGACGATCTCGCCAGCGGTCAGGCTGCGGACGCACCCGCGCTGTCCGCTGGCGCAAAACGCACAGCGGAAGTTGCAGCCGACTTGCGAGGAGATACATTGCGTGAGACGGCCTTTGGAGGGGATCATGACCGTCTCGATGCACGCGCCGTCCTGACAGCGCAGGAGCAGCTTGCGGACATCATCGCCGGCGTGCTGGATGTGCGCGATCTCAAGCGGGGTCAGATCGATGGTTTGGCTGAGTTGCTCACGCAACTCGACCGGTAGCGTGGTGATGTCGTTCCACGAGAGGGCAAAGGTTTGGTAGAGCCCGGTGACGATCTGTGTGGCGCGGAAAGATGGCAACCCCAGTTCCTTGCACAGCGGCTTCCATTCTTCGGGCAGCAAACCCCAGGCGGAGGGATGGGGCGTTGCATTCACTCGGCGGTGTCCTTGATGCCTTGCCGCGGCTTGAGCATTGGGTTTTTCCAGCCGGATTTTTCAGCCGGCGTGAAACCGGCATTGGGCACGTCTTTTTCAGACGCGACAAACGGCTTGCGCTCCTGAACGGCGTTGGGATCGGGTTTGAGGGTCGAGACGGCGATGTGCTTCTGTTGCTGGTACGGCGTTTCCTCAATACGTTTTGGTGCCTCGGTGCGCGGCGCATCCTCAAGCGTTTTGTTGCGACGGAATGGGTTCCACCGGCGTTTTGAGGGGGATGTTGTCAGCGGCTTACCGACTGTATGCGGCGCACGTGCGGATTTGTACGTCGATGCCTGGTAGGTTTTGGCGTTACCGGATTTGCGTGGTGCGTAGGCGCGCGACGAGTACGTCGTCTCATCGCTGTCGGCAGCGAACACGCATCCCGCGCATACGGCGCAGAGCGCAACGGTTGTTTGGATACGACGGGTCATGATACTTTACTGCGGTTGCTTTTCGCGTTATGCGCGCCCGGTGCCTTAAGGGCTTCGATGGTCTGTTGGAACATTGAGATAATCCGATCATAATCGGCATTCTGGCTGACGGTCAATCGTAGGACGGTCGCCTCCAGTTGGGCGTACACCAAGTTGGTCGTGAGGCCGGGGCTGAGCTTGCGTAGTTCGCCGCGACGGACACCTTCAGTGATCAGGCTGTGCATGATGCGTCGTAGGCCGATGGTGTGGCTGCGGATGTTTCGCGACAAGTCATGTCCGGCACGTTGCGACGCCAACATGTAATCAAGGATGACCGTCAACATGACACGTTGCTCAAACAGGAGTTGGACCACAGCTACCATGATGCGTTCGAGCCGGGCGAGTGCGCTGGTTTTGGAGGAGAGAATCTCGTCGAAGCGGTCGACCAGCAGGTGGGAGACTTCCCAGATTGCCGTGTTAAAGATTTCGCGCTTGTTCCGGAAATACTTGTAGAGGGTCGTACGGGCGATGGCGCAGCGGTCCGCGATTTTTTGATAGGTGACGCCGTCATACCCTTGCTCCGCAAAGAGTTTGACTGATTTTTCGATGATGACGCGCTTGCGCGCCTCATGGTCGATGACGATACCCATCTGCTTCTGCTCCCGAAAAGAGTCCTTAAGTGCAAAGTTTCATTGTCTCGGATTCAGGGGGTATCGTCAAGCTTCGATGTGTTTTTGTGACCACCCAGTGGTCACAAAGACGAGGTTAAAACCTTGTACCACGTAGCCGCACCCCGTCCGTGACCATTCGCAGCATCACGGGCGTTTTTGGGGCTGTCACCGCGCTCTCCCCATTGTATGCCCAGTGCGCGTCCGGTGCCCATCCTCCCGCCCGGTTTTACACTCGTCATTGCGACCACTGAGTGGTCGCAATAAGGGATTGCCTTGTACTGACCGGCCGTTTTGGGCACAATAACGTGCCATGGACAAGTGCTTTGTATTGAGGAGTCGATGTGGCGTTTTTGGATGAAGTGGAGCCGTCTTTGGACGCGTTGGAACAGAAGCTGGGATATGCGTTCAAGGATCGGGTGTGGCTGCAAACAGCGGTGACGGCGCCGTCTTACCGTACGGATCACCCCGGGCCTGAAGTCCGCGATAATCAGCGGCTGGAGTTTTTGGGCGACGCGGTCTTTGGGCTCTTGTGTGCGCAGTGGCTTTTCGCGCGGTATGCGGATGCGGACGAGGGCATGCTGACCGTTCGTCGCAGCCTGCTGGCGAGCGGGCGTGCGCTGGCAGACATGGCGCGTCGGCTCGGCGTGGGTGATTGGTTGCGGCTGGGACGCGGTGACGCGGCGGCGGGCGGGCGCGAGAATGACAATACGCTGGCGGACGCGATGGAGGCGCTGTTCGGTGCCGCATGGTGCGACGGTGGGCTGTCGGCCGCCGGAGCGGTCTTCGAGACCGTCATGGCCGGTTGCGAGGATATTCCGATCGACACTGAAAGGGATAACCCAAAAGGCAAGTTGCAAGAGGTCGCGCAACACTATGCTTGGCCGGACTCGCCCACGTATGAATTGGTGCAGACATCGGGGCCGCAGCATGCGCCCGAGTATCGCGTGGCTGCGCGCGTACACGGCGGTCATCAGGCATTTGGCGAAGGCAAGACGAAACGCGCTGCGGAAAAGGCCGCTGCGGCGGCGTTGCTCAAGGTGTTGGTTGAAAAAGGTGTAGCAATTGATGATCCGTAAAAGCCGGCCGCGCGACTGCGGCGGCATTGCGGACCAAGAAGGTGGTGACAGCGATGAGTAAAGTAGAAAAAGGCAGAGAAGCAGAAGGTGGAAAACCGCAGGGGCCGACCGCGCGGTCGTGTCCGTTGGTGCTCGACGGCGAAATCGATGCGCGTGACTTTTCACCCGCGGATTGCGTGACCTGCGACGAGTTTGACTGCCCGTTTTGCGAGGCGGCGCATGGCTCGGGCGCGTTGCGGAGCAGGCTGTTTGCCAGCGACGGCGCGGATGATGACGTGGATGATGACCTGTGGGGCGATGACGAAATGGCGTTCGGTGCCGATGAGGAGGAAGAAGACGAGTCCGACGCCGATGATGATTTCTTTTGATGGTTGAGGCCCTTGCCTCTCGTGGCATGGGCGTCCCGCCCATGAAACACGGGCAAGATGCCCGTGCCACATCTGGCTTTCCCTCCGCGCACAGCGCGGAAGGCGGCTCGTGGGGACACTCGCCCTCCAATGCCGGAGGAACCGCTCAACGCTCAACGTTCGTTTCGCGGGCGTCGCAGTAGGCGGCGATGGGGCAGCCGTCACAGCGGGGGTTACGCGGGGTGCAGCGTGTTTGCCCGAAGGCGACCAGATACGAGTTCCAGGTGATCCAGTAGCGGGTCGGAAGAATCTGCCGTAGCGCCATTTCGGTATCGAGCGGGGTCTTGGTCTGAACCAGTCCCAGACGATTGGTGATCCGGTGAACATGCACGTCTACGCAGATGGCAGGCTTGCCAAAGCCCTGCGCCACCACGAGATTTGCCGTTTTGCGGCCGACGCCCGGTAGTTCGCACAACTCCTCGACCGTATCGGGGAGCACGCCGCCAAATTTTTGCTCCAGAACGTCGGGCAGTGCCTTCAGGTGTTGCGCCTTGTTGCGATAGAAGCCGACCGGGTAGATGAGTTTCTCCAACTCGTCTTGGCTGATGCGGCGCAAGTCGTCGGGGGTGGTGACGACCTTGAAAAGCCGTTCACAGGCGGCTGCGGTACAGGCGTCCTTGGTTCGCGCGCTCAGGATGGTGGCCAGCAGGACGCGGAACGGATCGCGAGTCTGGATCGCCAGCAGATCGACGATCGGTGCCTTGACACGGTGATACGCCTCCTTCAGTTTGCGATTGACGGCGGGGATGTCGGACGGGGTCATGTGCGGGCCTTCGTGGTTTTTGATTGAAGCGCGAGATGTTTCTGAAGGGCATCGACGGAAAACTGCGCGAGGTCGCTGAGTACCCAGTCGGCCGCTGATAGGTCTTGCGGATACGCGCCGGGTCGGTCGAGCGCTACGCAGCGCATGCCAGCGGCACAGGCGGCAGCGACGCCTGCTTCAGAGTCTTCGAAAACCAAGCACTCTTGCGGAGGCACGCCCAAGCGGCGCGCGCCCTCCAGAAAACCTGCGGGTGAGGGTTTTCCCGGAGCGTAGTCCTCCGCGCCGAGCACAAACCGCACATGCGGTTCAGCCTCCAGCAGACGGACGGCCTCTTCGATGTCCGCGCGCGGCGAGCCGGACACGATGATGACCGGATAGGTCGCCGCGAGATCTTTGAGCAGACGCGCAGAGGAGGCAATCACGATGCCGTCGCCCTGTTCTCGCAGCCGTATGTAGTAGGCTCGCAGATCGACGGCCATGTCGCGCGGCGAGACCTGCGCCAGCGCGGGGTGCAAGCCAATGATGGAGTGATAGATGTCGAGCCAAGATCGGCCGAAAACGGTGTCGAGGATCCAGGATTTAGAACGGATGCATCCGCGGTCGGCCAGATAGTCGCGCATCGCTTCCGCCCATAGCAACTCGGTATCGACCAGCGTGCCATCAAGATCGAAGATGACCGCGCTGAGGGTCATGATTCTGCCGGTGCCGACAATGCGCAGCACTTTTTGAACTTTTTGCCGCTGCCGCATGGGCAGGGATCGTTGCGCCCGATCTTGGGTTCCTCGCGTCTGATCGGGGTGGGGCCGAAGATGTGGCCGTCGATGAAACGCCACTCGCCATTGATCTTTTCAAACTCGGCGCGCTCATGGTGGTCGAATGCAGACTCCTTGACCGAGTAGTGGGCGATGAACTCTACGACTCCGGTTTGATCGGTGGCGCTCCCCCCGGTCTCTTCGAGGATCTCAATGCCCGTCCATGTCGCGGATTCCGCCCACTTGCGACTGCTCTCGGCATCAAATTCTTTACGGACTTTGGGTCCTGAGGTTTTGTATAAGTAGTCGACCGCGCCCAGTGCATATGCACTGTAACGCGAACGCATCAACGCTGCGGCGGTTGCGGGTTTTTCCCGCTCGATCAGATAAGGTTCGCAACAGGATTCGAAGACGATGCCGCTGCCGCATGGACACAAATCGCTCATGAAATCTCCTCGTATCAGCAGTGAAAAATGCCAATACGTTACAGAAAGGGCTGGCAGACCGCAATCGAAATTGGTTGCGGTCCAGCCAGTAATTAGCGATACTCTTCAAAGATGACTGTGTTGGCTTCAAAATGAGAGAGGGGGCACAACCGGTGCGAAAGGGAATGATGCGGGATGGCGGTTTCCGTCACGATTGAAAACGTGGTCAAGGTGTTCGGCGCTTACACGGCGTTGAAGGAGGTGTCGCTGGAAGTGCGGGCAGGCGAGCTCTTCTTTCTGCTGGGGCCGAGTGGTTGCGGCAAGACCACGCTGTTGCGTTGTATCGCCGGTTTTTACCGTCCGGAGAGCGGCCGTATCCTGATCGGCGATGAGGATGTGACTGCGCTGCCGCCGTACCGTCGCGACACCGGCATGATGTTTCAGAGTTACGCCCTGTGGCCGCACATGACCATCGAGGAAAATGTGGCCTTCGGGCTTGAGATGCGCAAGGTGCCGCGCGCTGAGTTGCGCAAGCGGGTGGGGGAGGCGCTGGAGCTTGTCCATCTGGCGGACCGCGCTAAGGCGCGCCCCAATCAGCTTTCCGGCGGCCAGCAGCAGCGTGTGGCCTTGGCGCGTGCGCTGGTCATCCGCCCGCGCTGTCTGCTGTTGGACGAGCCGCTTTCGAATCTGGACGCCAAGCTACGGCTGGAGATGCGCATGGAGATCCGCCGTATCTGCAAGCAGGCGGGCCTCACTGCAGTCTATGTCACGCACGATCAGAAAGAGGCGCTCTCAGTGGCCGACCGCCTCGCCGTGATGCGCGACGGCGTGATTGAACAGACCGGCACGCCGGAAGAGGTCTATCGCGCACCCGTCAGCCGCTTTGTCGCGGGGTTCATCGGTGAGGGCACGTTTATTGATGGGCAGATCGAGGCGCTGGAGGAGCGCGGGGTGCGCGTGTCCACGCGTATCGGGGCGTTGCACGCCGCGAGTGCGCCGCAGGGGGTGTCGGCCGGAGATCGCGTGACGCTTTGTCTGCGGCCGGAGGCGTTAAGCCTGCGTCCGCCGCCGGATGCGTCGTCCGACAATTTGCTCAGCGGACATTTTTGTGAAAGTGTGTACTTAGGCGAGGTCGCGCAGCATCAGATCGGCGTACCGTCGGCCGATGGCGCCGCTCCCTGCTTGCTGACTGCGGTCGAACTGAATCCGGTGGCCGGGCGCAGTCGTGAAGGCGAGAAGGCGTCGGTGTGGGTGGCACCGGAACATGTGATTGTGACCCCATTGTCAATGAAATGAAAGGATAGGATAGGCATGGGACAGAACGAGAACCCTAAGGAGGGACGCCTGATTGCGCTGGCGATGGCCGCGCACCCGGACGACATTGAGTTCATGATGAGTGGAACGCTGCTTCTGTTGAAGCAGGCTGGCGCGGAGATCCACGTCTGCAACTTGGCCAACGGTTGTTACGGCTCGCAGGTTTATGACAAAGAAGAAACGGCGCGCGTGCGGGCGCTGGAGGCGCAGGACGCGGCGCGCGTGGCTGGCGCAATCTGGCACCCGTCGCTCTTCGACGATGTGGGACTTTTCTATAATGCCGATTCGCTGGCCAAGGCCTCCGCCGTGTTCCGCAAGGTCTGTCCCGACATCCTGCTGACACTTTCGATGTACGATTACATGGAAGACCATGAGTATGCGTCGCGCCTTGCAGCGTCCGCTGCGTTCAACCGCTGCCTGCCCAGTTACGTGACTGATCCGCCGTTGCCGTCTACCAACAAGCCGGTGGCGGTCTATCATTCGTTGCCGCACAGCCTGATGGACATGCTGTGCAGGCCGGTCAGGCCGGAGTTCTGCATCGACGTGGGCAGCGTGATGGCGCAGCGGCGCGAGATGCTGGCTTGCCACACCAGTCAGCGCGAGTGGTTGGACGCAACGCAAGGCATGGGGTCCTATGTGGAAAGTATGGTCGATGCGGCGCGCGAGGTCGGTCGCCGCTATGGCGGCTGCGAGTTCGCAGAGGGCTGGCGTCGGCACAATCACATGGGGTACTGCGCAGCCGATTATGCGCCGCTGGAGACAGCGTTGGCCCCCTTTTTGAAACAATCAAACAAGGAGATGAAAGATGGCACGAGCGATCAGTAAACTGGCCCCCGGATGGTGGGACTACACGACATTGGACAGCGAGATTCTGAACGATGCGGCGGCGCTCACCGCCAAGGATCTTGAGCAGCTTTCGCGTCCGGGATTCAAAGTCTGCATCTACGACACAGTCGAGGAGTTTTACACGGCCGAGGCGTTAGAGTACATCGAGGCCTGGCAACAGGCCACGCCCGACAATCCGACCGGCGTGTGCGGCCCGATCGGCCCGACTGAGCATTTGCCGCTGGTGGCCCGCATTGTGAACGCGATCGGGTTGAACCTGCGCGACGCGCATTTCTGGGGGATGGACGAATGGGTCGAAAATGGCAAAATCGTCTCGACCGATCATCCGCTTTCCTTCTCCAAGTGCGACCGCGAGATGTGTTTCGACCGGATCAAGCCGGAGCTGCGCATGCCCGCTGAGAATATGCACTTCCCGACCGGCGATCTTGCGGCCTTCACCCGCTCCTTCGACGAAATCAAATGTCTGCTGATGCAGGGCGGTCAGGGCGAGATCAAGCACTGGGCCTTCAATGACCCGGTCAAGCGCGAAGGTGCCTATGCGGATGCGCCGCCGTCGCCGGAGGAGTATCGCAAGCTCGCCACGCGTCTCGTTGATCTGCATCCTGTCACGGTCATCCAGAACGCGCGTACCTCGGGCGGCGGCAACGTTGCTCTGGTGCCGACGCGCGCGTCGACAGTCGGTCCGGTGGAGACGTGGAAGTCGGCCAAGGTTTCGATCTGGCATCCCGGTCACCACGACAACCCGTTCGGTATCCGGCTCTCCGCGCTGATGATCTCGAAGCGCATTCCGGACAGCAGCGTGCCGATGTCGCTGTTGGCGGATCACCCCAATGTCCAGTTCAACTACCTGCGCAGCGGCATCGGCGAGGTGGTCGTGGACATGCACTGAGGAATCACACGATGAGCGGCCTGAAAATTGTGGCGGCGGGGCACGTCTGCCTCGATATCATCCCGACCTTCCTGCGCGGCGCACCGACGATTGACGCGGTGATGCAGCCCGGCAAGTTGGTGGAGATGGGGCCGGCGGTGCTCTCGACCGGCGGGGCGGTATCCAATACCGGTCTGGCGTTGAAGCGTCTGGGGCTGCCGGTGCGGCTGATGGGCAAGGTCGGGGACGATGCGTTCGGCATGGCGGTGCGCGATTATTTCCGGCGTCTGGACGAGACGCTGGTCGAAACGATGATCGTGGATCCGTCGGTTGCTACCTCCTACACGGTGGTGATCAGCCCTCCGGGGATCGACCGTATCTTCCTGCACTGCCCCGGCGCGAACGACACCTTCGGCGCCGATGACGTGACGCCGTCACTGCTGGCCGACATGCAACTCTTCCACTTCGGCTATCCGCCGCTGATGCGCGCGTTCTATAGCCGTAAGGATGAGCTGGCGCGCCTCTTCCAGAAGGTCAAAGGATGTGGCCTGACCACATCGCTGGACATGGCGTTACCCGATCCTGCCTCGCCCTCGGGCGAGGCGGATTGGCGCGCCATCCTGGAAGAGGCGTTGCCTTCGGTCGATATCTTCGCACCCAGCTTGGACGAAATCGTGTTCATGCTGCACCGCGAGCGCGGATTGGTGGTGCGGAACAAGGCGGCTGAAGGCGTGCCGATGGGCGGCTTGATCGAAGACGACGTGCGCGCGCTGGCCAGTGAACTGCTGTCGCTAGGCGTGGCCGTGGTGATGCTCAAGCTCGGCAATCAAGGCGCTTACCTGCGCGTCACGACCGATACGCAGCGGCTGGCGGCGTGCGGCTGCTTTGACGAGGCGGCCTGCGGGCGTTGGGCGGGAGCCGAATTCTTCGCGCCCTGCTTTGACGCGAAGGTGGCAGGCACGACCGGGTCGGGCGACTGCACGGTCGCGGGGCTGCTGGCCGGTGTGGCCATGGGCCTCGATCCCGACGCGTGCGTGCGGTCGGCCGTGGCGGTGGGCTCCGCCAGTGTTGAACAGCCCGATGCCACGAGCGGCGTGCCCGCGTGGTCCGAACTGGACGCGCGGTTGCGGGCCGGCTGGGGGCGTGAAAAACCGAAGGTTACGTTCCGCGTGCCGTGGGCGTAAACATTCACTCATACAACGAACACAACGAAGGACAAAGAATGAAACGCAGGGAATTCCTGAAATCGGCGGTCACGACTGGCGCGGGGTTGATCCTCCTGCCGGGTGGACTGCGCGCGAATGCGGCGAGCAACAAGCTCAACATCGCGTTGATCGGCACATGGGGCCGGGGGCTGGCGCACTTCGATTCCATCGCGGATGAGAATGTCGTGGCGCTGTGCGACTGCTGGGAGCGTAATCTGGCGGACGCGGTCAAACGTTTTCCGAAGGCGAAGACGTACGTTGACTGGCGGAAATGCCTAGAGCAAAAAGACATTGATGCGGTGGTCATCTGCACGACCGACTTCACGCACGCCTTTATTGCCAACTGGGCGTTGAACCGCAATATGCACGTCTACCTTGAGAAGCCGCTCGGCATCACCGTGGAAGAGGCGCGCGTGGTTCGCGCCAACTGGCTGCCCAAGAAGAACAAGCTTGCGACGCAGGTCGGCATGCAGCGTCATGCGCACGATAACTTCAACCGGATCGCCGAAATGCTGCGCGACGGCGCGATCGGTGAGTTGAAGAGTGCGTATGCGTGGGGCAACCGCCAGATTCCCAAACCCGGTTACCTCCCCGCTGCGGGTTCGCCGCCGGCCGGCCTGCATTATGACTTGTGGCTGGGGCCGGTCAAAACCGATCATCCCTACAACCCCGAGTACTTTGCTGGCGGTCCGGGCGCGAACTGCCTGAAGTGGAACATGTACTGGGACTTCGGCACCGGTCAGATCGGCGACATGGGCAGCCACACGATGGACCTCCTGTGGAATGCGGTCGATTGCGGTCTACCGACTTCCGCTGAAGCCAAGGGTGATCCGTTCAATCCCGACGTGACGCCGGTCAAGGCCGAGATGCGCTTCGAGCATCCCGCCAACAGTTGGCGCGGCCCGATCAGCATCTCGTGGTATCAGGGTGGCGCCATGCCGAATCCGCCCAGCTCGTACGTGGACATCAACAAGATCGGTCACGGCGCGATGTTCAAGGGCACCGAAGGCATTTTGGTGGCGGACTTCACTTCGCGTGTGCTGATCCCGCTGGGCAAGGATGGCAGTCTCTCCTATTACAAACCGCGCGCCAAAGAGGCGTTGCTGCCCCCGGTGGGACACTTCCAGAAGCAGTGGATCAAGGCCTGTAAGAACCCGTCGCTCAAAACCGCGTGCGACTTCGAATACAGCGCGGACATGATCGAACAGATGTGCCTCGGTCTGGTGGCCTACCGGGTCGGTAAGAAGCTCGACTATGACGGCAAGGCCGGCCGTGTGACGAACAGCGCCGAAGCCGATGCGTTGCTCAAGCGCGAATACCGCGCCGGCTGGACGCTGAACGGGTAGGGGAAGGGGCGCCGAACGTCGGACTCTGAACATCGAACGCCGAACGATGGATCGGCGCACTTGAGGGGTGCGGTGACGGGCGTAGCGCGGCACCGCACTCCGGTTCGTTCGCACGTCCCGTTTTTGATCGGGTTTCCCAAGCTGTAAAGTGGTGCCGTTTCCCCCAACGGAGGATTCAAGCATGTGTCGAACTCACCGACTTCGTTTTCTGGCCGTTTGTCTTTTGGGTGCTATTCCTGCCGTTCTTGTGGCCGGCGGGGTGGTGCCCCATGACTGTCATGTGAAGGTTGTCCGTGTTTTCACGGACGGTCGCGCTGACACCAACATTGTCGAGTTGGTTGTCAGCGGCAATACCGCGTCACTGATGATTCCAGCGGACCGGATTGGTGCGGGATGCTTGCGGGTTGAGCTGTGGCCAAACTTCGCGGCGGCGAAGAAGGGCGATGCGGGATACTTCTTGCTGCCTGACGGGCGTCTGGGGACGTTCCGCGAACGAGCCGGGCAAGTGGCCTCCACTGAGGGCCGGAACTACATGCCTTTTTACGGGATGAAGACGCCCTCCTGCGTTTTCGCCGCCATAGCGAAGTCCATGCAATGGCGTTATTCGACGCGTGTGAAGGCGGAGGCGGGCATCTACCGGGTGTATACGACCTACCACCTGAAAGGTGACGCGCCATATGAGGATTTTGAGATTGCGTTCACGTTCCTGCCATTGGATGCGGAGTATCCGCAGATGGCGCGCGTGTACCGTGATTGGCAGTTGTCCCGCGGCGCCTGCAAGCCGATTCTTGAACGGATGAAGTCCCAGCCCGAGCTTGCGCTTGCTGCCACCAACATTGAAGTGCGCGTGCGTCAGGCGTGGAAGCCGGTGCCGTCGCCCGTACCGTTCCAGACCCGTTTAAACGAACCGCCCGTCCATCCCGCTGTCACGTTCGATCGCTGCGGCGACATCCTCCGCGAGTTCAAGCGCCAGGGGATCGACCATGCGGAAATATGCCTTGTGGGCTGGAACAAGGGCGGGCACGACGGCGCCTACCCGCAGCTCTTTCCGGTGGAGCCGGTTCTGGGTGGAGAAGCGAGGCTACGCGCACTGATTGCGGAAGCCAACGCGCTGGGGTTTCAGATCGTCTGTCATACCTGCTTCTTTAGCGCCTATATGATTGCCGATGACTTCGATGAGGAGTATCTGCTTAAAGAAAAGGATGGCTCGTTGCAGCCGAGTCATACGGCCTGGGGTGGCGGACAGGCTTTCCGAATCTGTCCGCAGCGCGCCTATGAGCGTTACGCCCGCAAGAACATGCAGATGATGAAGGATCTCGGTTTCCGCGGACTGCACTACCACGACGTGTATTCCATTCTCGAGCCGCGCATCTGCTATGATCCGCGCCATCCTTGTAACCCGCGCCAGAGCCTAGATTGGTACGTGAAACAGATGGAAGTGACGCGCGACGCCGTGGGTGGTACGCAGAGCGAGGGGCCGTTTGACGGTTTTGCGGGTAACCTCGACTATTGCATGTACGTCTACTTCTTCCCGCTTGAACCGAACGATTACGCGAAGACGCCTTTGGTGGATCGCCACGTGCCACTCTTCCAACTGGTCTACCACGGCATCATCCTGTCGAATCCCTTCACCGGCACACTCAACTATCCCATCAAGGCGCCGCACAAGCGGCTCAAGTTCATTGAGTTCGGCGGGCGCCCGCTCTTCGTGTGGTACGCAAACTTCCTCACCGGAAAGTCAAATTGGATGGGCAAGGAAGACCTGACCTGTGCGACCGATGAGGAGCTTCGAGCCGGTGTCGCCGCCATCAAGAAGGGGTACGACGAGTTCGAGAAACTCGCCGACCTCCAATTCGCATTGATGGACGACCATCGTCTGCTGACTCCGACGGTTTCGCTGACGACCTATTCCCAAGGAACGCGCGTGGTGGTCAATCACGGTTCGGCCCCTTATGTCTTTGAGGGGGTCGACGTGCCTGCAGGGGATTGGCGCCGTGTTGACCGTCCCCATCCATAGCCCGAAAACAAGTTGAAGTAAGTTTGCCGTCTGGTCAGAATGGCGCAGACATGGTACACTTGCGCCAAATCTTTAATGAGTCAATGAGGATTGGCCGTAAGCAATGGATACCGGTGTTGGACGACAAAAGGGGGAAGCGGTGAAGAACATCGCGGATATTGATCCGCTTGAATTGGCGCGCCGTCGCCCGGAGTGGAGTGCCGCGCAGCCGATGACGCGTCAGCAGAAGCGGGCGATTGTCGCGATCGTGCTGGTGATCGTCGTGGCGCTTATCTTTGCGCCGCTGCGGACCGCGCAGATACTGATTGGCTTTTGCACGCTTTTTTACGTGATCAGCACGCTGTATAAGTTTGCTGTGATCCGTGCCTCGCTTTCGCCGTCGGCGATCATGCGTTTTTCCCCTGAGGAGATCGCGAGCGTCGAGCCGCGCGAGTGGCCGATCTACTCGATTCTGGTGCCGATGTACAAGGAACCGGAAACCCTCAAGCAGATGTTGAACGCGCTGATTGCGATGGACTATCCGGCGGATAAAAAGGACGTGCAGTTTCTGTTGGAGGAGGACGACGATCTCACGCTCGACGCCGCGCGTACGTTAACGATGCCGCCCGGTTTTCGGGTGACCAAAATCCCGCCCTCTTTCCCGCGCACTAAGCCCAAGGCGTGCAACATCGGTCTCTATCTGGCCAAGGGTGAATATCTGGTGATCTACGATGCCGAGGATATGCCGGAGACGGATCAACTCAAAAAGGCGGTGCTGGCCTTCGAGGCATCGCCGGAAAATGTGGTCTGCGTGCAGTCGCGCCTGAACTACTATAATCCGCGTCAGAATGTGCTGACACGCTGGTTCACGGCTGAATACTCGGCCTGGTTTGATTTGCAGTTGCCGGGCCTGTCCGCAATGAGGGCCGTGATTCCGCTGGGCGGCACCTCGAATCACTTTAAGATTGATGTTCTGCGCGACCTGATGGGTTGGGATGCCTACAATGTTACCGAGGATTGCGATCTCGGCGTGCGGCTGGCGCGCGCCGGATATGCCACACGCATGCTGGAAACCACGACTTGGGAGGAGGCGTGCAGTGTGTTGCCCTTCTGGATCAAGCAACGGACGCGTTGGCAGAAGGGGTATATCCAGACTTGGTTCGTGCATATGCGCCGACCGTGGAAACTTGCGCGCGAACTGGGGTTCGTCAACTTCCTGCATTATCAGTTGCTGATCGGCGGCGGCCCCTTCTCGGTGCTGATCAATCCGATTTTCTGGGCGATGGCGCTGGTCTGGTTCTTGTTCCGGCCCGAGGGGGTCTCGCACCTGTTCCCGGGGCCGATCTTTGCGGCTGGTGCGGGTTGCCTCTTCCTCGGCAACTTTGTTTTCATCTACATCAATCTGCTCGGTTGCTGCAAGCGCAAGAATGACGACCTCATGTGGTGGGCGCTGCTGACGCCGATTTATTGGTTGATGATGAGCTATAGTGGCTGGCGTGCGCTTTTCCAGTTTTTCCACGATCCGTTCGTGTGGGAGAAAACGCAGCACGGGTTGGTCAAGGGCGCGAGTGAGTAGCAGTAGGCAATGGCAATAGGCAGTAGGCAATAGGCTATCGGAATGAAATCTGGAGATCGAACAAGTTACCGCAGGGTCCGCATGCTGACGGGGTTCGTGACGCCCGTGGTGCTGGCTGGCGTGTTGTTGGCGTTCGCGCGCCTGAACGATGGGGCGTGGGAACCGGGCGCACAGGTGGCCGGCATCTGTCGTGAACTGCTTGCGGGTACGACCCAGGGGCGTCAGGCGCTCTTCGGTTCGTGCTGGACGGCCCCGTTGCCGGTTTTGGTTTATCTGCCGTTCGCGTGGCTCCTGTCGGAGCCGTTGGCCGGCTGGGTGGCCTTTTTTGTAGCGTGGCTCTTCGCGTTTTGGGCGGTACGTGAGGCGGTCAAGGCTACCGGCCAGTCGGGCTGGCGCATTGTGCTGGCCCAGGCCGCCATTGCTGCGATGATGATCGTGGCGCGTCAGCCGCAGGCGTTGCAGTTCACCACGCCGCTCACGATGGGACTCGTCCTGCTGACGGCGGCTTCGCTGGCCGACTGGGCTGCCTTCCGCCGTTTGCGCGATGTGGTGGCAGCCGGTACGGCGGGTGCCTTTCTTGTGCTGTGCGGATTTCCCTTTTTCGCGCCTGCGTGTGTCGCTGTGGCGCTGATACCACTGGCGGCCTGCGGCGATGACGAGTCGCGGCGGCGCGTTCAAGCGTGGTTCTTGCTCGGTTGCCTGCCGTTGCTCTACATGTCCGGCGTCTGGCTGTTGCTGAACCGTTTGATTCTGGGCGACGCGCTCTTTTTCCTGCGCTCGCTGCATGTCTTGGTGCCGAACCCTGCCCGTTTTTCGCTGGCCATGCTGTTGCCGGGGGCGATGATGCTGCCCGCGCTGTTCCTGACGTGGCTGTGCGATGCGCAGCGTGCCGAGACCGGCGCCGGTCCGCATGCGGCTTCGGTCATTCTGATCTCGTTCGCTCTGATGCTCGTCTGCACGACCGAGGTGCTGGGGCGTTTCGGTCTGGGATGGGACGCACCTACGCTTCACGTGTGCTTCCTTTCGATACTGATGATTGTGTTGGCGCGCCTGCGGCAACCGGTTTACCGCTTGGCGGTTGCGTTGGCCCTTTTTGTCTGGCTCACCACATTGTGGCTGGGTAGTGCGCCTGCGCCTGTTGCGGTGGTGCCGCGCGAGCAGATCTGCCGGGAGGTGGAGGAGTACGTCAATGCGCGTACCAAATATGGGCGCGTCTTCGTGCTTGGTTACGCTGGACTTGATCTGCTGCGCAACTACACCGGCGAGCGGTTGGTGGCGAACATGGACCTGCACGTGGGTTCGGTACGGCGCGCCTACAAGGGCCAGAACCTCTACGTGCTGGTGCCCTGTCCCGAAGGTCCGGTACGCGCGGAGAGCGTCTTCTGGAAACACCCTGATATCTACCGGCACGGCGGTGACCGTCTACTCTTCGCCGGAGCGTTCGGCACATGGCACCTGTTCGAGATCATCTCGGCACCCACGCAGGAACAGCTCGACGAGTGGAAAAAGGCCGGAGAGCAGTAAGCAATAAGCAACAGGCAGTAGGCAGTAGGCAGTGGGCAGTGGGCATGATCAACATGATTTGGAGGGCGAGTGTCCCCACGGGCCGCTGGAGCGCGGCAATGGAGGGCGAGTGTCCCCACGAGCCGCCTTCCGCGCATAGCGCGGAGGGAAAGCGGTGCCGTGACCCGCGCACAGCGCGGCTCTTGTCACCGCACTCCAAATTGCTCCCGACTGAGCGCGCACAAAACACGCGCTCGACTCGCACGCCTCCTGCCATCAACGTGGTAGCCGGACATGTCGTGCCGTTCGCGGTGTGGCTTGCGGTCATCTTTGCGCTGCAAATTTGGGAGAGCGTGGGCGAAGTGCCGCGCATGGTCTACCCGTGGAGCTACGCGCTCAAATCAGTCGTGTGCGCGGCTCTTTTTTTGTGGCTGCGTCCGTGGCGCGTCTATCCGGCACTGCGGCTGCGCCATGTGCCGTTGGCGCTGGCTGCGGGTATGGTGGTGGCGTTGCTGTGGATCCTGCCGGAGACGCCATGGGTCGGTCGTATCGCGCCCGGCTTTCAGTTGTTTTACCACCGCTGGCTGATCATGATGCCCGGTACGCTACCCGGCTACTTCAATCCCGATCTGTCGCCGCCGTTGCCGCCCGGCCATATCTCGCTGGCCTTTGCGCCGGAGCAGGCCGGTTGGGTGCTGACGCTGCTGAAACTGGTCGGTTCGGCTGCCGTCATCGCGGTCATCGAGGAGTTCTTTTTCCGCGGTTTTTTCTATCGCTGGCTTAGACAGGGCGCCTTTTGGACGGTGCCGTTGGGTGTGTTCGACATGCAGGCCTTTTGGACGGTGGCCGTGGTCTTTGCGCTGGAACATGACCGCTGGCCGGCCGGGCTGTAGGCGGGCGTGGTCTATGGCTGGCTGGCGGTGCGCACGGGCGATATCTGGGCGGCAGCGCTTGCCCATGGCGTGACCAATCTGGCGTTGGGCGTGTATGTGATCGTCTCGCGTCAATATGGATTCTGGTAAATCGGGAGGAGTGATGGCCGAAGCGAAATTGAATCGAGAATACGCCGTGCGCGTCGCGGGAGTCGGGGCGCTGCTGTTAGGGATCTGCCTCTGGTCGCTGTACGACGGCAGGGTGGCGTGGCCCCGCCAGAACCGTGTCATGGAGCAGGTGCGCCCGGCGTTGCTGGCGACCAACCTGACCGCCGAGGCGTGGTTGTCGCAGGACGATGGAGAACGCGGTACGCGGCTGGATGCGGCATTCCGCGCGCGCGGCGCGGCTAAGGCTCCGTCTAAACTGACGCGTAAATTGAGTGAGTTGCGGATTCCTGATTCGACGCCAGACCGCGACGCCGCGCGGGTTGCCCAACTTGAGCAGGTACGCAAGACGCTGGAACAACCGATTTACAGCGCCCGCGATCTGCAAACGCAGTTCGTTCAGGCCGCCGTGACGCTGGTGCTCGCCCTCTGCGCGTTTGCGGCGGTGGGCATCAAAGCGCCCCGGAGATTTGTGGCGGATGACACGGGGTTGCACGGAAGCGGGATAGGCACGCAGCCGATCGGCTACGACGAGATTCAGGCCGCCGATTGGGCCCGGTGGGACGAGAAAGGTATCGTGCACCTGACGCTCAAGGACGGCCGTCGGCTCAAACTGGACGGCTGGCATTTCGCGGGCATGACCGGGATCGTCGAGGAACTGCTCCGACATCGTCCGGATCTGCGCGCGCGTCAGCCCGACGCGGACTGAACAGTTTTTCTCACACGAAGGAAACAGAGCCATGCCTTTCCGTGTGTTCGGTGTGTTCCGTGGTTAAACAATCGATCCCGATAGCGATCCCGATCCCGATTTGGATGAAACCATGAAACCTTGAAACCAGAAACCAAAGAGA
>Ga0116190_1000865_pt1 | contig 28295 bp, 15 predicted proteins | sample AD_JPNTR4_MetaG_FD_89808 | JGI IMG/M metagenome (GOLD analysis project Ga0116190, IMG submission 89808) | Active sludge microbial communities of municipal wastewater-treating anaerobic digesters from Japan - AD_JPNTR4_MetaG | ecosystem: Engineered > Bioreactor > Anaerobic > Digestate | place...
AAATTAAGCAAGTTATCATTTAATTGGCGATGTCCCCCCTTCCTTTGCGAAGTGGAGCGTAGCGGAACGAAGCAAAGGAAGGGGGAGACGTTTTTCCATTAACAACGTGGTGAAACTAAACACATAACAATAATTACAATGTTTACTATTTTCAAAGGAATTAATTTAAGTCACTGGCTTTCGCAGGTGTTTGGTTGGTCGCCACGTGAATTGTTTATTACCCAACAAGATATTTTTTTTATTAAACAAGCGGGGTTTGACCATGTACGTTTGCCGGTAGATGAAGAACAATTGTGGAACGAAGATTTTACAAAAAATAAAGAAGCTTTTGCGGATATGCATCGTTGTATTCAATGGTGTTTATCCTCTGATTTGCGAGTTGTGGTAGATATGCATATTTTACGTTCGCATCATTTTAATAATGCCAATAATGAAGGAGCTATGACTCTGTGGGAAAACCCTAAAGAACAAGATCATATGATGGAGGTGTGGCGAGTATTATCGGGTGAACTTAAACAATATAGTGAGGATATGCTTGCCTATGAATTTATGAATGAACCGGTAGCTCCTAAACACCATTATTGGAATGAATTGGTTGCTCGCGGACATAGTGTTATCAGAGAACTTGAGCCTACACGTACTCTAATTTTTGGACCAAATTTATGGCAAATTCCAAAATATTTTGAATCATTTGATGTCCCTCGCGGAGATGCAAATATTATATTGAGTTTTCATACGTATGATCCATTGCCGTTTACTCATTATAAAGCTCCATGGATTCCTTTAGGTGCATATACAGGCCCTGTAGTGTACCCGGGTACAACAATACCCGATGAATATTTACAAGATTTTATACATGCCAATGGAGATTCTTTGATTGCAAAAATTGCCTCAGAACACAGAGTTTTTACAAAAGAGTCTATGTATGATGTAATTGCACCGGCTTTGAAATTTGCTCAAGAAAGAGGATTGCGATTGTATTGTAACGAGTTTGGTTGTTTGCCTACGGTTAATAGAACGCAGCGTTTACAATATTATACAGATTTAATTGATGTACTGCAATTGCACAATATTGCTTATGCAGCATGGGATTACAAAGGAGATTTTGGTATAAGAGAATGGGATAAGCAACTGTTTTCAAATGGAAATACTGATATAGATTTAATTAGTATTTTAGTTAAATAGGTATGATAAGATTTTTGTATATAGTTCTATGTATCAGTTTTTGTTTTGTTTCTTGTACAAACAAAACAAAAAAAACAATGCAATTCCCTCAATATATTCAAAATCCCAGCGGATTTGAATTGCATCGTGGTGTAAATATAAGTCATTGGTTATCGCAAACAGGTGATTGGGTGCATCGACCGAGTTTTTTTACCGAACACGATGTGGAATTTCTTCATTCTATGGGGTTTGACCATATACGATTGCCTATAGATGAACAAGTAATGTTTGATGAACAAGGCAATTGTATTGATAGTGCATTTATATCTCTTACACATGCCATTGAATGGTGTATACAACGAAATATGCGAGTTATTGTAGATTTGCATATTCTTCGTTCGCACCATTTTAATTCACGCAACAATGAAGGTGCTATGACTCTGTGGAATGATACTATTGCTCAAAATCATGTGTTGAATGTGTGGGATTCTATATCGGTTCGTCTTCGTGCATATCCAAATTCTATGGTAGCATACGAATGCATGAACGAACCCGTTGCTCCCGAGCACGAAATGTGGAATAAGCTTGTAGAACGAATGATTGCAAAAATTCGTTCGCTCGAACCTGAACGTGTTATTATGTTGGGCTCTAACAGATGGCAGAAACCTCATACGTTTCCGTATTTGCGAGTGCCTAAAAATGATAAAAATATAATTCTTACTGTTCATACATATCATCCTTATTTTGTTACTCATTATCAAGCATTTTGGTCGGCTGCAAAATTCTACAAGGGACCGGTTCAATATCCGGGATATCCTATATCAGCACAGGATTATGCATCCTATGTTGATACAACTAATGCTGCATTAGTTTCAAGAATTAAAGAAGAAAAATGTTTGGAGTATTTTGATAAACAAAAATTACAAAATATTTTACAACCTGCTATTGATAAAGCAAAAGAATATGGACTTCAATTGTATTGCAGTGAGTTTGGGTGTTTGCCAAATATTCCTCGTGAAATGCGTCTGCGTTATTATACTGATATAACTAATGTGTTTAGAGAAAATAATATATCGTATGCAAGTTGGGATTATAAAGGCCATTTTGGAATAGTAACATATGACTTTGAAAGTCGTAAACCTACATATATTGATACAACACTTATACAATTGCTTGTAAAATAGCAAATAATAAGAGTACAAAATAGATTATGAAACGCTATCTGTATAGTATTTATATTGTAATATTTGTATTTAGTTATAGCTTATGTAATGCTAATACAAGAGTTATTACTGTTGGCGTTTTTGATTATTACCCATCGCTATTTAAAAATGAACAAGGTGAAATAGACGGTTATTATAAAGAAGCGTTTAAAGAGATTGAGCGTCAAGAAAAAATTCATTTTGTTTATAAATACTGTTCGCGTTCTGAATGTATTGAATTAATGGAACTTGGTGTTATAGATATTGTACCAAATATTGCTTTTGATACATCATTTGCTAAACGCTTTATATATAGTAACCAAAACTTAACAACAATTTGGGGAGAATTGTATGTTGCTCAAAATTCAAAAATCAATACAATAGAAGATATTACCAATAAAACGATTGCTTGTTTGCCTCATGATATTACAGACATGAAAATTATTGAATTAATTTCAAAATTTGGAATTAGTTTTCAATTGCTTTATTGTAATTCGTATGATGAGGTATTTCAGAAAGTACGTACCTCGCAAGTTGATGCAGGGTTAGTTACCAATATATTTGGAGCAATGAAACAAGAAGATTATTCTGTTCGTCCTACAGATATTGTTTTTAATCCATACAATATATATATAGTTGGTAATAAGAAGCATACAGAAGTCATTCAAATTATTGATTCGTATTTAAAAAAGTGGCGACACGATGAACAATCAATTTATTTTACAGCTCGTCAAAAATGGTTGTATAATTCCTTTTATTTCGAAAAAAACGGATTGCCTATTTGGTTGTTTTGGTTAATAGGTATTATAATATTCTTAACAGGTGTTATAATTTTAGTAGTTATTGTTTTTCGAAAAAAAGTACAACTTACAGCATTGCAAATAATTGAAAAGCAAGATGTTATTAAAAAAACAGAATCAAAATTTAAAACATATATAGATAATTCACCAATTGCAGTATTCTTAATAAATGAAAAAGGTGAATTTGTTATGGTAAATGATACAACTACTATCATATCAGGATATAGTAAAAAAGAATTGCTTACAATGAACATTATGCAATTAATTCAACAAGAAATATTAGATGCAGGATTTGTGAGTTTTGAGGAGTTGAAAACAATGGGGAGGATTTTTAAAGAGGTTTTAATTACGTGTAAAAAAGGTAATAAAATTTGGATAGAAATTCACGGTGTAAAAGTGAGTGATACCGAATACTTTTGTTTTGCATCTGATATTCATGAGCGAAAAATGGCGGAATTGCAAATTCTACAACAAACAGAAGAAATTAAGCAACAAAATATTGAGCTTATGAAAGCAAAAGCAAAAGCAGAAGAAAGTGATAGACTTAAAACTGCTTTTTTGCAAAATATGAGTCATGAAATTCGTACTCCTCTTAATGCTATTATGGGATTTTCTCAATTATTGCCCGATTATTTTGATGATAAACCAACACTTGAAAAATTTTGTAATATTATACAAGATAGAGGCGAAGATTTGTTGCTTATGATAAACGATGTTCTACATATTGCTCGTATTGAAGCGGGACAAATTACTATACATCATGTTATTACAGATTTATATTCAATTAAGACCTTATTGATTGAAAATTTTACAGAAATTAAAAAACGCTTGAATAAAACCAATATAGATTTATTATTTACTATTGATGAGTCATTATTGCAAAAACAAATTGTAATAGATGATGTTAAATTGAAACAAGTTTTGACAAACCTCATACATAATGCTATAAAATTTACAAATGAAGGAAGTGTTACTGTAACTATAACCGATAAAAATACATATTTAGATATTACTATTTCCGATACAGGAATAGGTATTCCAAAAGAACATATAAAAAATATCTTTAATAGATTTATTCAGATTCATAATAGTGGTAAGGCTCAATTAGGCAGTGGATTGGGGTTAAGTATAGTAAAGGGATTGCTTGAACATGTAAAGGGATCTATTCATGTATCATCTGAATTAGGAAAAGGAACTATATTCTTTGTTACATTCCCTTATGAGGTGCCTGATGAAGTTAAAGAAAAGGTTGAAATTAAACATAAAGAAAAAACAACATTACACTCTTTATCGGTATTAATAGTTGAAGATGAAATAACAAATGTTGTTTTTTTAGAGAATTTATTGCAATCTATTGTAAACAAGGTGTTTGTGGCTAAAGATGGGGCAGAAGCTTTCAAGATACTTGCTAATAAGCATATTGATATAGCTTTAATAGATATACGATTACCCGGTATGTCGGGACATGAAATTGCTAAAAATATTCGAATTGCATATCCTAAAATTCATATAATAGCTCAAACTGCATATGCCTCTGAAGAAGATAAAGAAGAAGCTCTGAATGCAGGTTGTCATGATTATATTGCTAAACCTATTCAACGAAATGAAATTTTAGAAAAGATGCAGAAAATATAAGCATTACAATAATTGTAAAGTCATATTTGAATATGAAATTACTGCATTATATTTTTGCAGAAAATTTCCGCCAATAAGACCTATCACAGGCTTTGAAACAAATTGAGAATAAATAGAATTAATATGAGAAAGAGACATTGATAAAGCTTCAAAATCAAAATAATCTCTATTGTCAATACATATACTGTGAATTTTTATAATAGTACCCGAAATCATATCAGTAATATGTGACGACTCTATACTTTCTGTTTCAATTTCTACATAATCATTATTGTGTAAATATGTTGTATCAAATACTGATTTAGAAGCACCGGTGTCAATTATTAGATAGGCTTCGGTATTATTTTGAGATTTGATAGTGCAAGGTGCAAGTATATGAATTCCTTCGGCATCAAGATTTATATGTGTAAGTGTAATAGTATGCAGGTTTGTTTTAATCATAAATTCTATTAGTTTTGAATTATATTAGTAAAGTAAATATAGAATATAATTGCATGGTATGAAATTTTATGTGCGTTTTATTTATTTTTTTTGTTTCAGTTGGTTATTTGCTAATCAATTGATAGCACAAAATATTATAATTGCTCATGAATCTTTATTAGAATATCCTAAAACGGTGTTGCAATACACAAAGTTTGAATGTGGAATTTCTATTCCGGACACTGTGCAGCAACAAATTAATGAGTTTTTTTCTGATTCTAATTCAATAAATCCGGCATATGCTCTCACCTCATATAAGGGAATCAATCCATATAATGCACATGATATAAGTGTAGAAATAGTATTTACTCATCAAAGTAGTGTTCAAATAAAGCGGTATGGATTTTATTATCAAAACTATTCTTATACCAATGATAGTTTGCAATGGATACCTATAGGTAACCCAAAATTTTTGGTCCGTTTCTCAACAGATTTAATAGGTCTATGGACAGCAAAGGTTATTATGAAAATACAATCTATGCAAATGCAAATTGAGTTTATTGCATTTTCATTTGTATGCCTACCCAATGAAACATCTCCGGGGTATATAATTGCAAAAAAAAATAATGCATATCTTGAATATACAAATACAAACAAAACAATGGTATTAATTGGCTTAAATATTCCTCATCCCCAAATTGTACCAAGAAGTTCACCTTTATTTAATAATTATTCGGTAACACATTATAAACAGTATTTTAAATATTTTGTGCAAGCAGCCGGGGCTCACTGTAATTTTATTAGAGTTGCTTTAGTAGGAAGTTATACTTCGGCACCTGAATTTGATAAAATTTTAAATTATAATCAACGACAACCGTATATGTTTGAATTTGATACATTATTACATTTTGCAGAAAAAAATAATATCTATTTTCAGATAATTGGAGATTCGTTTGGCCCTTATGTGATAAGTTGGGATTTAAATCCGTATCAATATATATCAGGAATTAGAAACCCTTTAGATGTATTTACTTCCGATGTTGCTCGTGAAATATATAAACAAAGAATTAGATATATATATTCACGATGGGGATATAGCACATCATTTTGTATGTATCAAATTATAAATGAGATAGATCAAATTGTTTATAAGAATCAAAAATTATCATCTGAAATTATATATAATTGGGTTTCTGATATTGCTAACTATATAACTGAGGATTTGCAATATCCAATAATTGTAACAACGAATTTTGCCGGATTTGATTCATTTCCATATGTGTTTGCATTAGATAATATAGATGTTACAACAATTCATTATTACGGAAAAAATAGAAATCATGATTTGGTAGCATTATATTCTCGAGTTCAGAATGAATGGAATTTATTTAAAAAACCGGTTATTATTGATGAAACAGGTGGAAATGATTCGTATGGTAATATTGATGCACAAAGTGATTTGCTGTATAAAAACAGATTGTTTTCTACTGTTTTTTCGGGAGGGGCAGGAGCGGCTGTGCAATATTATTGGAATGTTTATATGTCACAAGAAGGAGATGTTAGGAGTTCATATGTGTGGTATAATAAATTACTAAATGATTATTTGAATATTTTAGATTCATTGCATATTTATAATTATAATTATCTTCAATTTTCGCCACAACGTTTTCCTCAATTTGAATCAAAAGAATTATATAATGTGCCTTTATATGATACTCTTTTTTCTTTGGTAGAACAATTTGCTTTATGTGATTCTTCAAAACAAATTATTCTTGGATGGGTTCATAATCGTTCTCATTATTGGGCAAATGAGGTTTCAGATTCTTTACTATATCCCAAAGATGATGATTATACAAAAAAGCCAATACTAATAGATTATAAAAATCCAAATGTATTAGTGGGAGAGTATGTTATAATGTATGATTTATTGCCTTCAATGAGCTATGAAATTAGCTGGTATTCTACTCGTAAATCACAAGAAAAAATTACAAAAATAAATGAGGGGATTTTGCAGTTTACAACAAATTCAGAAGGTGTAAGTCAAAAAATATATCCTCCATTTTCTGCTGAAGAATTCGATTTTTTATTTATTGCTAAAAAGATAGAGTAGTCAAACTTTATAACTTAATATAGTATGCTTTACCCGGTTCAAAATTGGTAATAGAATTGGTAGTTCCCCCGGGTTGCCAAAATCCATCAAAATTTTTTATGATTTGACAATTGGTTGCATTAAAGTGATTGGTAAATGGAGTAGTGTTTTGATATGGGCAACCAAGTAAATTCCATCCTGCTTTTAGCGTATTTACAGGATATTGTGCGGGGCCTGAAAGAGGCACACCGGTAATTGAAATTGATGTAGCCGCATTCATTTTCACTAAATATCCTTGTCCTGCCGACATAGTATTGAGTGAATTAAATGCTAGGTTTTGCCCTTTATACCAAAAAGCAGAAGCGGTTTTTATTTCTTGCACATCTTTTCCTGCAAAAATAGATGTAATAGTGGAATCTACAGGACGAACAAACAATGAAATTAAATTCCATCCTTTTTGTAACTGAATTGTTTGTGTAATTGGCGGAGGCGAAATTATAATTGTAAATGAAAGATCAATGCGAGCTGTTTCATTCGCGCTTTTCGTATATATAAGAGCCTGACGAATAGTAATAACATCTCCAACAACTAATTTGTTGGGATATTGACCGATTTTTGCAATAAGATTTTGCAATGATAATTCGGAGAATACAAACGAATTGGTACCCCATGCCACTGTTTGCCCTGATTTATTGTACCAATGTCCGGGAGCCGTAGCTGTAGAATTTGCATTGAGCGTGCCATCGGGATTTACACCATAATACCGAATAGCTATTCCTAATAATTTTGCAATACTATCGGGAGGCATAGCAAAAGCATGGCAAATTTTATTGCGGTCGAGTGTTACCGGTGTAGGTGTATAATCGGTCATAGGTTGCATATATAAAGTATACGCAAGAGATTCATTATGAATAGGATTGGTATAAAATCCGAACAGATTTGTTTCGGTAAACTGCACTTGATATGGCCATTGTTCGTCGTTTGAATTGTCATCATCCCATGCATGTCGCCAGTGTTCTTGTGGTGCACCTGAAACTACAAGCCACAAAGCTTTGCAATTGTTTGGACAGCGAAATGAAAGTGTTGTTGTAGGATTCATACCATTGGTATATTTTGCAGTTGCCATATCGCTATATACCCGTGTGCCATCGTTGAGCAATGCTACAAATCCAAATCGCCAACCGGCCTTAGTAACATTGAGCGAACGAAACCCGGCTGTGCCAGCTAAACCTTTGAATGTAACATTTACAGTGGTTTCTGAAGTTGGCACATTGAGTTGAATGCTATTATAACCATAATTTTCTATACATACCACAGAATCTATTGTCCAATAATTATTGGCAGACTGGGTCATTTGTACTTGTTTGCGCGAGAAAATATAATTTGCACCATATTCTCGTATCGAAGGTATATCCCATGTGGTTAAACGAGCAGCATGCTCATACATTTGATCGTTGAATTGTTCTTGATTTATAGCTGTAAGTCGTTTATATGTTTCAACCGGATCTTCGGGTTTGCGAGAATCTCGCCACAATCTGCCAATAAAATATTGATTTTGTTTGAATGTCCAAAAATCGGGAAGAAAGTAATTGGCATATCGTGGGGTTTCGTGAAGAATATTGAGGTGATTGTACTGAATATATTGTGTAAAATCATGAGCTTTGAATTGTTCATTTGGATATGCTTTGAATGCTTTCCATTGTGCACATTGCTCCCAAAAACCATTACCGCCGCTTGCATTAGGTCCAAATCCATATCGATAGCCGCCAAGAGGCGAATCGCAACCGGTAAGATATTGAAAACAATGGCCAATTTCATGAGCCAAAACAACTGCAATATTAGCAGCTGCAGGATTTACATGCAGTGTTCCTACTTTATTGTCTTGCCCCGAACCATAGGCAGCCCATTCGGTGCTGTACAATATAAAAATCATTTGTTTGTATGTATCTGTAACCGACGAACCTTTTACAACCATACGTAAAGAATCGCGAAAATGAAGAAAACTTTTTTCAGCACATATTTTAAGTGCTTCCATATTAACGGTATAATTTCCGGTAGCTTTCGATGGGTCGTTTCCAAATCCTGCTTCCCAAAAAATTATCCAATTTTCGGTTTCAGTACTTCGAGCATAACACCATTGACTTGCAGGATCGTTCAAATTCATTCCTGTATTTGTAATAAATGTAGGAATATAAATTTGTTTTTGACTAAAACTTATTGAGCTTATTATTAGGAATATACTTACTAATATTGCTTTCATAAGGAATTATTTTTTAATATAATATCCTTTACCCGGTTCAAAGTTGGTAATAGAATTGGTAGTTCCCCCGGGTTGCCAAAATCCTTCGAAATTTTTTATGATTTGACAATTGGTTGCATTAAAGTGATTGGTAAATGGAGTAGTATTTTGATATGGGCAACCAAGTAAATTCCATCCTGCTTTTAGCGTATTTACAGGATATTGTGCGGGGGCCGAAAGAGGCACACCGGTAATTGAAATTGATGTAGCCGCATTTATTTTCACTAAATATCCTTGTCCTGCCGACATAGTATTGAGTGAATTAAATGCTACGTTTTGTCCTTTGAGCCAAAAAGCAGATGCATTTTTAATTTCTTGTACATCTTTTCCTGCGAAAATACTTGTTATTGTAGAATCTGCAGGTTGTATATACATTGATAGTAAATTCCACCCTTGTACAAGTTGAATAGTCTGAGTTAAACATAAAACTTCGGTAATATTTGAGCTTACACCTATAGCATCTATGTTTGGTGCGCCATCAGCGGTAAGCGATGTAATTTTTATGGTATTTATTCCTTGTTTTGCTTGTATTGTAATAGGAATTGTAGTCCACGTAGTCCAATTGGTAGTTGATGCAAAACTTTGATTTGCAACTACTGCTTGATTGTTTACCATTATTTCGCAATTACGTGTTGCTGTAGTACCATTTGAATAGCGAATATAGATAGTTTCTGTTTTTGCAGTGGCAGCTTTGCACGAAATAGTTACATGAGAACCTATTTGGTTCGAAACATTTACAAAACCTGAACCTGTAAATCCTGCATTATTGTTATCGATAGTTCCAACATAATTACACGAAGTTTCTGCTTGAATTGTACTGCAAGCTGTTTTGCCGGTAGTACCTCCAACGCAAACACCACAAATATCTATAGTTGCACTTCCTCCCCACACATTATTGCAATCTTTTACACAAGGGGTTTTGCCGGTAGTACCGCCTACACATGTGCCACAACTATCAATATACGCCGAACCGTTGGGTGTGCCATTACAGTCGTTTACAGGAGTTGTACCCGCATTTACATATACAATATTTGGAACCGGAGCAGCAGGCATTCCTGCACCTAAATAAAAACCCGGATTGGGTGGTTGATTATATGCCACATTTTGCCATGCAATAGAAAGTCTATATGTAGGGTCGTGCATAAGTGTATACAGCATTTCTGTTGATTCATAGGTGGTTGGGAATAAAAGTAATGCGTCGTTTGTAGCTGCTCTAAAAATTACTTCCTCACGCCAATCACCAAAAATATCGGCTACTAAACAAGGATTTGATTTTGTACCGTTTATATCACTTGCGCCACCTTCGTTGTATACAGTAAACAATCTGTCGGTAGCTTTTGAAGTATAGTTAAATTTGTTGATTACTACTTTATCTAAAATTTCGCGAAGCAAATCGCCATCCCACCATATACCAAAGTTGATTGATTGACTTCCTCCGGTAGATTGGGGGAAATTGGTGTAAATCAAATCACCTTTTATGTTGTACACACCTAAGTTACCCGAAGCCCAACATTCATAGCCATAGTAATTTGGGTCAATATCTATACAAATACCTCGTCCAATATCTGCAGCAGCTTCTTTTCTCCACAATACTTGTCCTGTTTTGGGGTCTCGCAAATCAACACCGGGTTTGGTAGTTCCGTTTGCTTCTTCGTGAGGCGAAAAAAATTCAAGTCCCGGCCGTGACGGATCCATATCCGATAAATGTCCTGCATCGCCATGTCCAAATCCTGTTGTGTATAAACCTTTACCATCGTGATCTACAGCCATGCTTCCAAATTGAATTTCATCAAACCCATCACCGTCTAAATCGCCAACAGCTAAATTATGATTCCCTTGTCCGTAATATGCATTTGACGCATTGTTGCCGGTATCAAATATCCATTTTTGAGTGATATTTGTACCATTCCAATCAAATGCAACTAACACTGTTCGCGTATAATATCCTCTTGTAAAAACAATACTTGGTTTTTTGCCGTCGAGGTATGCTACACCTGCCAAAAATCGGTCAACTCTATTACCATAATTGTCACCCCATTCTGTATTGAGTTGTGTTGCAGTAGGATTTTCGGTAGTTGGGTGTCTGCGTGGATTATAATATATCGTTTGCATTTCGACTCCGCTTTGTCCGTTGAAAATTGTAAGATATTCGGGACCGGATAAAATATAACCCGAAGTATTTCTATAATCGGCAGCATCGTTATCGCTTGCTGCAGGTCCTTTTTTTAAGAATTGACCATCGCCACCTTTGGTACCGGGAGCAGTTTTACATGCAATTTCTGCTTTACCGTCGCAATCTAAATCGTATACCATAAACTGAGTGTAGTGTGCACCTGCACGTATATTGATTCCTAAATCTATGCGCCATAAAAATGTGCCATTTAGTTTGTATGCATCAAGGTATACATTACCGGTATATCCACTTTGTGAATTATCTTTGGAATTTGAAGGGTCCCATTTTACAATAATTTCATATTCTCCGTCACCATCCACATCACCTGCCGAACAATCGTTGGGAGAATATGTGTATGCTACGGCATCGGGTGTTGTACCTCCGGCAGGTACATTGAGAGGAATACGTAAAAATTTTGCATTAAGAACCGAAACAGTTTTCGAAGCTGGTTGTTCTACGTTGTTTACAACTGCTCGCACATAATATTGAGCTGTAGTTGCAGCACCTGCATCAAAATAATTTGTTTTGGTAGTTATTGGAGTAGCATTTACCTTGGTGCCATTGCGATATAAGTTGAATCCAATATTTGTTTTATACTCTAAACCTAACAAACGCCAACTAACTAAATTACCTGTTCCCGAACGTATAGCAAAAACGCCACGATCGAGATTTTCCATTTGTCGTTGAGAAAATACCGTAATTGATAAAAATAATAATACACTAATCAACAATAAATTACGGATATGATGTTTCATTATTTTTTTAGAAAAAGGTAATACATTACAAATTTAGTGTAAAAAAAACACTAAAGCAATAAAAAAATAAAAAAAATGAAGTGTACGAGTAATGTTAAAAAAAAGTTATCAAAAATATTGCTTTTTTTTTATACAAAGTGTATTTTTAACAATTAAAATAATTCGTTCAATGTGAAGAGATTAAACTGTTTAAGATGTAATATATCTATCAAACAGAGTTGAGGGCAGAAGAATAGTATAGACGAATTAAAAGATATTTTGTCCTATGAATACAAAACCGTTTGTAGTAATATTGTTTTTGCTTGTTTTGAGTGTTTCACTCGAAGCAGCAACCTATTATTCTATAAACAGTTCAAATCTCTCGGTTACCACCAATTGGAAAACCGGCACAGATGGTTCAGGAACTTCACCTGCAAATTTTACCAATACTGCCGATATTTTTATAGTTCAAACCGGACATTCATGCACGTTGGGTAGTGATGTAACGTTTGCAGGAGCATTTGTATTGAATGGAACAGCTTCGCTTAATATGAATGGATATGCTTTGACAGTAGGTAGTTTAGCAGCAAGCGGAAGTTCAACAATAACTAATACCGGAATCGAAAAAACATTACAAATAGGTAGTTTAAATACAAACACAACTTATACAGGGGTTATTTCGGGGGCTATTGCTATTTCTAAAGTTGGTTCGGGAACAGTAACGTTATCGGGCAATAATTCTTTTACGGGTAATGTAACATTTCCTACCGGTACAGCTAATAGTGGTGCACTGCGATTGGCTCATAATAATGCCTTAGGTACATCTGCCAAAAATGTAATTTTGCAGGGGTCAAACGGTGCAACACAACGAATAGAATTAACAGGTGGTATTTCTATAAGCAATGCTATTACACTCCAAACAGCAGGAAAAACGACTAACCCTGTTTTTTTAAGTAACATTTCAGGAGCAAATACATGGAATGGAGCAATTCAAATTACAAATACCGGTGGCTCATATTCTATTGAATCGCAATCAGGAACATTAATACTTACAGGAAATGTAACAAATACTATAAATGTAAATAGAACATTTATTTTTACAGGTAGTGGAAATATAACCGTTTCGGGAGTTATTTCAGAAAGCACTGCGTATACAGTAAGTCTTAAAAAAGAAGGAACAGGAACACTTATTCTCTCAAGTAACAATACTTTTACCGGACAAACAGATATAGATGGAGGTATAATTCAAGCCAATCACAATAATGCGTTTGGAACAGGTGCTGTAAATATAAATACAGGTGCTAATCAGTTAGTTCTTAATACCGGCATTACGTTATCTAATGCTATAACTATAAATACCGGTGTGTCACCCGGAATTGGAAATGGCGCAATTCAAGCACTTAACGGAGGTACATTGCAGGGCACTCTTACCATAAATGCCCTTACCACTAATGGCGGGCATTTAGTTGCAGGTACCGGGGCAAATAGATTACTGGTTTCTGGTTCGGTAACTTCATCGGTGTATATAAGCATTCGCTCAGGCGACGTGCGTTTTAACGGTGGGGGCTCATATAATTCTATTTTATTTGGGAACGGAACATTATCAATTGGGGCAAACAACGGTATTAATACTTCAGTAGCACTTACAGTTCAAAAAAGTTGGGGAAATGCAACATTTGATTTAAATGGATTTAATCAAACTATTACCGGTATTACCGAAGAGGTTTCTGCCAATACGTTTACTATTACAAATAATGGAGCAACAGCATCTGTTTTTACTATGAATAATACAACTGATTGTGCTATGACCGGAGTTATACAAAATGGAACACAATCGGTAAGTATTGTAAAATCTGGTTCGGGCATGTTTACTCTGAGTGGAGCAAATACGTATACCGGTAGTACTACTGTATCGGGAGGAACGTTGAGAGCAGGAAATGATGCTGCATTAGGAACAGCAGCGTCAGGAACAACAATAAACACAGGAGCGACATTTGACATAAATGGCTATTCATTAGGAACCGAAGCGTTTGTTTTATCTGGTGGTTCTATTGTGAATAATGGAGCAACAAATATTTATGCAATACAAAAATTAACAGTTACGGCTACAAGTACTATTGGTGGTAGCGGCAGGTGGGATGTTAGAAATAATGGACTTGCAGATGCCGGTGTTACTATCAATTCGGGAGTTACCCTTACAAAACAAAATGCTAATTCGGTTTATTTTGTAAATATTCCGGTAGTAAATAATGGAACTATCGTTATTGATAATTCATATTTATTTCTGGAAAATAATTGTGCAACCTCAGGTTCGGGAACGTATACCGTTAATTCTGCCGGTATTTTGGGGTTAATAGCATGGGGAGCGGGTGTTACGTTAAACAATAATGTAACTGTTCAAAATGGCGGTACTATTTTTAGTGACAATAATACCGGAGGAAATTCTTCAATTGCAGGAAATGTGTCAATTTCGGGAACTATTACAATTTCAAATTCTGTAACTTTTAGTATTGCAGGGGTAATAAGCGGAACCGGTGGAATTACAAAAATTGCTGCCGGAAATTTAACACTTTCTGCAGCTAATACATATACAGGAGAAACTGTTGTAATCGAGGGAATATTGCGTATTGGAAGTAACGGCACTACAGGAAGTGTGGTAAGCAATATAACTAATAATGCTACACTGCAATTCAGAAGAACAAATACGATTACATATGCCGGTGTTATTTCGGGTACCGGAACAATAGAAATAGGTGGTGGAGGCACAACTACAGGTACTGTAATTTTTACAGGAAATAATACGTGTACCGGACAAACTACAATTTCTACCGGAATGACATTACAATTAGGTACCAATTCAGCCGCAGGAGCTTTAGGAGGTGCTGTTGTAAACAATGGTACGTTGATTTTTAATAGAAATAATGTGTATACTTTTAGTTTTGTGATAAGTGGAACCGGAAATGTTGTAAAAAATGGTGATGGTGAATTAACATTAACCGAAGCTAATTCATATACCGGAACCACAACGGTAAGTTCTCAACGACTTAATTATACAATCACCGCAAACGGCGGAAGTAATTCCGGAATAGGTGCATCATCTAATAGTGCCTCAAATCTTATTATTGATGGTGGTCATTTACGATATATTGGAACAGGAGGAAGTACCGATCGTCTTTTTACAATTACGCCCAATGGTGGAAGAGTATATGCAAGCGGTAGTGGGGGGCAAACATGGACAAACACAGGTGCTATTGTAATGTCGGGTACCGGAAATAGAACACTAGAAATTGGAGGAGGAACAGCAACTACTAATTATTTTGCTCCTATTTTATCTAACCCATCGAGTGGTACTCTTTCGGTAACAAAAACCGGCAACGATAATGTATGGGTTCTAACTGCAAATCACACATATACAGGTACAACAACTATTACCGGTGGTACTATACAATTAGGAAATAATACCACTACAGGCAGTGTTGCAGGAAATATTGTAAACAATGCAACACTTATTTTTAATAGAAGTAATGATATAGAATATAGTTTTGTAATTTCCGGCACCGGAACAGTATATCAAAGTGGGACAGCACGGTTAAATATACGAGGCACGCAAACCTATACCGAACCTACAATTGTTTCATCAGGAGAATTGAAACTGGGTGGTTTAGGTGCTCCCAGTGCAACACGTCAACTTGCGGTAGGAAATATTGTAACAGTGCAAGCAGGAGCAACACTTATTGTAAGCGGACTTACCGGGTCTAACGATAATAACGAAATACTTGGTGGTTTGCAAGGAGATGGTACGGTAACAACAGACAATGCTGCTACTATTGCCCGATTAACTGTTCAAAATACAGCAAATTATACATTTAGTGGGCAAATTACAGGAAATGAACGATTGTTACTAATTAAAAGTGGTACAGGTACTTTTACATTATCAGGAAATAATTCCTATAACGGAACAACTACTGTTTTGCAAGGAATTTTACGAATAGCAAGTCCTACTGCATTAGGAAGTGTAATGGGGGGAACGACTGTAGCTTCAGGTGCAGCCATTGATTTCAATGGTATTACATATCAAAATTTAGAACCGCTTTCTATTGCAGGTACCGGTGTTTCATCGAGTGGTGTTTTATATAACAGTAGTGTAACTCCTGCTTTGTTTCCCGGAGCAATTACTGTTACCGCAGCTTCTACAATTTCTACAACAAATCAAATTACGTTAAGTGGCACTATATCAGCTGCAGCTCAAAATTTGACAAAAACAGGAATCGGTACTTTAGTGTTTACTTCTAATTCAGTTTCTGTTTTTAATTTTAGTATTGCTGCTGGTACTCTCAATGCAGGTTCATCTACTATTACTATATATGGTGCCTTTACAAATAGTGGTGCGTTTTTGCCAAATGCAAGTACTGTGATATTTCGAGGTAGTGTGTCACAAACTATTCCCGGAGTTAGTTTTTATAATTGCACAATTCAAAATTTTGATGGCGTAGTATTAGGTGGAGATATAGCAATTAATGGAATCTTAACCCTCACCGAAGGTATTTGTAATACAGGTGTTTATATTATTGATTTAGGGACTTCAGGTACATTGGTCGAAACGCCAATAAATCCTATTTCATATGTTACCGGAACTATTAAAGTAACCCGAAATCTTCTTACCGGTGTTCCAAATACGTTTGGAAATATTGGAGTAGAGATAACTGAAAATAATGTTAATAATAATTCTACTGAAGTATATCGTGTAACCGGTACGGCATGTATGGGAATGGGAAATAGTGGAATACTTAGATATTTCACAATTAATCCTACTGTTGATGTTGGTTTACAAGCTACTATGAAATTCTATTATTATGATCATGAAATTGTTGGTCATGTTGAATCAAATTTATTAATATATAAATCTATTGATAACAGAGTTACATGGTCGGCTCGTAACCCTACAATGAGAGATGAAGCAACTAATATGTTGACACTTGCAAACATTTCATCTTTTTCTGATTGGACAGCGTCAGATGGTGAAAACGCTCCACTGCCTATACAATTAGTCGATTTTGATGCAATTGCTAATGAAAACTACATAGAGATAATTTGGACTACTGCAACCGAAACAAATAATGATTATTTTACCGTTGAACGTTCAACTGACGGTATTCATTGGGTAACAATTAAAAAAGTTGCAGGAGCGGGCAATTCAAATACCTTGCAAGAATATTTTGTGTATGATTATGAATTTGTATCTGACGTTGTATATTATAGATTAAAACAAACGGATTATGATGGCACTACAACATATTCAAAAATTATAACTGTAGAAGCACATCGTCCACAATTACAAATTCAAATTCGATATAGAGATAATCAAATAGTAATTGATTGCCCACAAGAATTAAAACAGCATATTCAATGTGTCGAATTAATAAGTATTAGTGGAGCTGTAGTGTATAAACAGAATACTTTTGTGCCTGTAATACATACACAAGGTATTGCACATGGTGTTTATTATGTGTATTGTAAACATAAGAAAACATATACTACTGAAAGAGTTATAATAGAATAAAAAAAGGGTGTTATACATATAACACCCTTTCCTGGTTTTTTTATATTCATTCTTTTACATTTCAAGTCCACCGCATATTGGAATAACTTGTCCTGTAACATAATCTGATAATTCTGAACCTAAAAATACACATACGTTAGCAACATCTTCAGGTTTTCCTCCTCTGTTCAATGGAATTCGTTTTTTCCAATCTTCAATTACGTTTTCAGGTAATTTTGCAGTCATTTCGGTCATTATAAATCCCGGAGCTATAGCATTGCAACGAATATTTCGTGAGCCCAATTCTTTTGCAATAGATTTAGTGAAACCAATCATGCCGGCTTTAGATGCCGAATAATTAGCTTGTCCTGCATTTCCTCCAATACCTACTACAGAACTTACATTTATAATAGAACCTTTTCTGTTTTTCAACATAATAGGTTGAACAGCTTTTGTTAAATTAAATGCTGATTTTAGATTTACATTTATTACAGCATCCCATTGTTCTTCTGTCATACGCATAAGTAACGAATCTTTAGTAATACCGGCATTATTTACTAAAATGTCAATTGTGCCAAAGTCTGCTAAAATTGCTGCTACTGCATCGTGAGAAGATGAAAATGAACTTGCGTCAGAAGCATATCCTTTTGCTTTTACGCCATAACTTTCTAATTCTTTTACTAATGCAAGAGCATCGTCATTTATTACTAAATCGGTAAAAGCTATATTGCAACCTTGAGCTGCATAACCTAAAGCTATTGCTTTTCCTATACCGCGAGAACCACCGGTAATAAGTGCTGTTTTTCCTTCGAGTAATTTCATTGTTTATTGTTTTTTATTTTTTTAATTGATGCAAATATATAATTTATTTTTTATTACGTTTTTTTTGCCGTTCAAAGAATTCAGGTTTAGGTATATAATCGGTACTTAATATTTTAAGTTCCGTACGTCTATTTATTTGATTAGCTTTTTCTTGTGTTTCTTTTGGTAATTGTAGTATAAAATCTTGTGATAGTACAGTACCAATTGTAAATAAAGGGTCTATTTTAGCAATTTCTTCGGTTACGGTAACCGGACGACTTTCACCAAATCCTTTAGCAACAAGTCGCTCCGAATCGTATCCTTGTTGCGATAAATAATCAATTATTGCTTGAGCTCGTTTTTTCGATAAATTCATGTTAGCTGTAGAATCTCCTACCATATCGGTATGAGCACCTATTTCTATTGTAATATTTGGATTATCTTCCAATAATTTTGAAAGTTCTTCTAATGCTTGTTTTGATGATTCATTGAGGGTCCATTTACCAAAATCATAAAAGATATTAGGTATTTCAACCGGTTTATTCATGGTTATAAGCTCCAAATTATGTTCAAATGTAGTATTATCATAAACATTATTGGTGGTAAACTTTATTTTTTTCTTTAAAAAACCTTGATATGACCCTATTATTATGTAATCGGTATATTGTTGTAATTTAAAACTATATGTGCCGTCTTTTTTTGATTGAGCAGTAACTAAAGAGCCGTCGCTACCTATAAGAGTAATATCGGCATCGGCAATTGGCTTTTTATTAGAAGCATCTATTATTTTACCTTTTACGGCTATTTGAAGTTCAGGTAGTTCAAACGAATAAATATCATCTTCACCTCGACCGCCTTTGCGGTTTGAAGTAAACAATCCAATTTCTTTATTGCCTTGAAATATTATACCAAAATCATCTTGTGATGAATTAATAGGGTATTGCATATTATATATAGACCAAGTTCCTTTGTCATCTTTTATAGCTCTAAAAATATCTAATCCACCCATACCGGGATGACCATCTGATGAAAAATACAGAACTCCATTGCTGCGAATGTATGGAAACATTTCATCACCTGGTGTATTAATAATAGGACCTAAATTAATAGGCTTACCCCAGGGGCTTGATTCTGAAACTCGTTGTACTTTCCATATATCACTACCTCCTTGTCCGCCTTTCATTCGCGACGAAAAATATAATTCCAATCCATCATCTGAAATTGCCGGATGTCCTATTGAAATGGAGTCTCCAACTATTTCAATTTTTTGACTTGCACTCCAGCTACCACCTTTAAGAGAACTGTTATATATTTGACAACCAATGTTTTTGCCAAGTTCATATTTGCAGAGCGTAATATATAAATTTGTACCATCGGGCGAAATTGATAATGCTCCATCATCAAATTCAGTATTTATAGTAGTATCTTGTACTTTTACCGGCACTGTCCAATTGCCTTTTCTGTCGAAACGTGTTTCAAATATATCAGTAAAATTCATTCCCGAAACTTGATTTATAGATTGTTTTACTCCCTCTTGAGTACGAGATGAGGTAAAATATATGGTTGAGTAGTCTTTTGTGGTATATATAGGCGAAAAATCATGTTCTCGAGAATTTATTGCTTTAATATTATCAACTATATATCGTGTTGGTTTTTCTGTCCATGCAACAGCCAAACTGCACGAAAGAATTCCATTTTCGGCGCGAATATCTTTTGGTTGCGATTTTTTATATATGGTAAATGCTTCTTCTGCTTCTTTGTATTTTTCATTTTTGAGTAACATCATCCCATACCAGTATTGAGCTTCTTTTTCGCGTGTTTTTAATTTGATGGCTTTACGATATGCAACCTCTGCTTTTCTGGAATTATTGAGCATTCTGTAACATTCTGCAACTCTATATTGATATACGGATTGATTATATTTGGATTCTTCGGTTTCAAGTAATTTTTCATAATATTCCAAAGCTTTTGCATATTCCCCGTTTTCATAGGTAGCATCAGCTTTACGAATTATTTTTTTTTGTGAAGAACACGAAACAGCAATCACAATAGAAAGCAATAGAAAGCAATATGTATATGTTTTTTTGAGCATTGTCAGATTCTTTTCGTGCCTAACGAAAAGTTTATTTCTATATTTTTAATTAGATGCAAATATATATAAAATATTGATGTGTACCTTGATTTTATAAATCATCGTTGCCGTGTTGCATCGTAACACTTACTGCTTTCATTTTGCCACCCATAGGAGGAGCAATTTTTGAAACAGTAATACGAGCTTTTACTAATTTTTCAGGAAATTCGGCAAACAATGCGTCTAAAATTCTTTTGCAAACATGTTCAAGCAGCGATGAAGGGATTTTCATTTGTGCTTCTATAATGTTATAAACAGTTTGATAATTTAACGCATCTGCAATATTATCGGTACTTGCCGGATATGAACAATTTGTATGAAGTTTTGCTTGTACTAGAAATCGGTTGCCTACAATTTTTTCTGATTCATAACAGCCATGAAATGCATAAAATTCCATGTCTTCTAATTCAATAATTCCCATATTTTGTTTAATTTTTTGCGAAAATTAGTGCATTTTTGAAAAAAAACATGTAATTCGGTAAAATTACTATCAACAAAATGTACAGAAATTTTATTTTTGTAAAAAAATATTTAAACAATGTCGAATACAGAAGTTTTACAAGAAGCTGGCGAAAACGAAAAAAAATCGTTGAATTTCTTAGAACAAATTATTGAAGCAGATTTACCGTATATATCTAAAGTTATAACTCGCTTCCCCCCCGAACCAAACGGCTACCTGCATATAGGTCATGCCAAGTCTATATGTTTAAATTTTGGTTTGGCTCAGCAGTATGGCGGACAGTGTAATTTGCGTTTTGATGATACCAATCCAACAAAAGAAGATATAGAATATGTTGATTCTATTAAAGAAGATGTACGTTGGTTGGGGTTTGACTGGGGTACAAATGAGTTTTATGCTTCAGATTATTTTCAACAATTATATGATTGGGCTGTTTTATTAATAAAAAAAGGCAAAGCATATGTTTGTCATATGTCTGCCGAAGAAGTTTCTGAAAGTAGAGGAACACCTACTATTCCCGGTAAAGAGAGTCCTTATCGTAATCGTTCGGTTGAAGAAAATCTTTCCTTGTTTGAACGTATGAAAAATGGTGAGTTTAAGGAAGGTGAATGTATGTTGCGTGCCAAGATAGACATGGCATCGCCAAATATGCACATGCGTGATCCTATTATGTATCGAATTCGATATGCACATCATCATAAAACCGGCGATGCATGGTGTATATATCCTATGTATGATTTTGCGCATGGCCAAAGTGATTTTATTGAAGGTATTACTCATTCTATTTGTACACTTGAATTTGAAGTCCATCGTCCACTTTATGAGTGGTTTCTTGATAATATTGCAGAACCAAATCAATTACGACCCAAACAACGTGAATTTGCTCGTTTGAATCTTACCTATACTGTAATGAGTAAACGCAAATTATTACAATTGGTTGAAGAAAAACATGTATCAGGATGGGATGACCCACGAATGCCAACTATTAGTGGGTTACGACGACGAGGATATACCCCGGAATCTATTAGAAATTTTGCCGAAAAAGTTGGTGTGTCAAAACGAGAAAATATAATAGATGTAGCACTACTTGAACACTGTATTCGCGAAGATTTAAATAAAACTGCACCTCGTGTTATGGCAGTATTGCAACCTCTTAAAGTTGTAATAACTAATTATCCTGAAGGTAAAACAGAAATATTGCAGGGAAAAATAAATCCCGAAGATGAACAATCGGGATATAGAGACATTCCGTTTGGTCGTGAAATTTATATTGAACAATCAGACTTTATGGAAGATGCTCCAAAAAAATTCTTCCGTCTTTCGCCCGGTAATGAAGTGCGTTTAAAATATGCTTATATTATTAAGTGTGAGAATGTAATTAAAGATTTAGAGGGAAATATTGTAGAAATACATTGCACCTATGATCCTGAAACAAAAAGCGGTAGTGGAACAGAGGCGTCGCAACGAAAAGTAAAAGGAACATTACATTGGGTTCCGGTACATAATTGTATTTCGGCAACAGTTCGTTTGTATGACAGATTATTTATGGTTGAAGACCCACTTGATGTTCCTGAAGGTCACGATTTTTTAGAACATTTAAATCCTCATTCATTAGAAGAAGTGCCGGCTCTTATAGAACCATCTATAGCACATGTAACACAAGGGTATCGTTGTCAGTTTGAACGAACTGGATATTTTTGTGTAGATAAAGATTCTACTCCTAATTCTATAATTTTTAATAAAACAGTAGGGTTAAAAGATTCTTGGGCAAAAATTCAAAAATAATACGTAATACAAACAATGACAGTAGAATCACGATATAATCTACGAGGGGTTTCGGCAGGAAAAGAAGATGTGCATAATGCTATTAAAAACATAGATAAAGGTCTTTATCCTCAAGCATTTTGTAAAATAATTCCTGATATACTCGGTGGTGACCCTAATTATTGCAATATAATGCATGCTGATGGTGCAGGAACTAAATCATCGTTGGCATATATGTATTGGAAAGAAACCGGTGATATTTCTGTATGGAAGGGAATAGCACAAGATGCTCTTATTATGAATATTGACGATTTATTATGTGTGGGAGCTACAGATAATATACTTGTTTCATCTACAATAGGAAGGAATAAACAACTTATTCCGGGCGAAGTAATTTCTGCTATTATAAATGGTACCGATGAATTGCTTGCTGAATTGCGCTCTATGGGAATAGGGGTATATGCTACCGGTGGAGAAACTGCCGATGTGGGTGATTTAGTAAGAACAATCATAGTAGACAGTACAGTTACTTGTAGAATGAAACGAAGCGATGTAGTTGATAACGCTCGTATACAACCCGGTGATGTAATAGTTGGATTAGCTTCGTTTGGTAAAGCATCGTACGAAAAAGAATATAATGGTGGAATGGGAAGTAATGGGCTAACTTCGGCTCGTCATGATGTATTTGCAAAATATTTGGCTCATAAATATCCCGAAAGCTATGATGCTGCTGTGCCATATGATTTAGTATATTCCGGAAGTTTAGGAATAACAGATTCTGTCCCAGGTTCACCATTGAATGCCGGAAAATTAGTGTTGTCTCCTACTCGAACGTATGCTCCGGTTATAAAACAAGTGCTTGATTCTATGCGTGAACATATTCATGGTATGGTTCATTGTTCGGGCGGAGCTCAAACTAAGGTGTTACACTTTGTAAAACAAGTGCATGTAATTAAAGATAATTTATTTCCAATTCCTCCTTTATTTAGAACTATTCAAGAGCAAAGTGGTACCACTTGGAAAGAAATGTATAAGGTGTTTAATATGGGGCATCGTATGGAATTATATGTAAATCAGCAATTTGCTCAAAAAATTATTGATATTTCACATTCTTTTGGAATTGATGCACAAATCATAGGTAGAGTAGAAGCTTCTGAAACAACACAATTAACAATACAAAGTGAATACGGTGAATTTCTATATTCATAAAAAACATTCGTTACATGATAGAATTATTATTAAAAGCCTTTGGAATAGTTGTTATAACTATGGTTTTAGTAAGACTTATTTCTCGATATATACTTCCATGGTTTGTTAAAACCTTTTTTCCAAATAAATATGAATCTTTTAAAAAGGAATATTTAGAACCCAACGAATAATGCGAACATTTCTCCGAAATAGTTTATATTCCATTTTGGGATTATCTGCGTATCTAAGACTTATTAGTTTTTTATATATTACCGCAATTCGTTGTGGATTATGGAAATCGAAATATTCTGAATTGTATTTTTTACGAAACATTGTTAAACCCGGTGATACGTGTATAGATATAGGAGCTAATTTAGGATATTATTCTACACAATTAGCATCAATAGTCGGCTCAAGTGGTAGAGTTTATGCTGTAGAGCCTATACCGTTGTTTGGTCAAATTTGGAAAAAAAACTGCAAGCCACATGTGAATAAGCAATTAATATTGTTCCCTTATGCGTTGGGTGCTCAAATTGATATAGTACGTATGGGTATTCCAAAATATCATGGTCGTGTACATCATGGAATGACTAAGATTGCTAATACTTCTCATGAAGAATACGTTGAATTTTTTGATGTTGAAATGCGAAACCCCGATGAATTATTTTCTGGTATACCAAACATACAATTTATAAAATGTGATGTAGAAGGATATGAATCTGTTGTGTTTACTAATTGTATACAAACATTGCAAAAACACAAACCAATTATACAAACAGAGTTAAGCGGTACTCAAAATCGTATAGAAGTAATTCAATTATTAGAATCGTTAGGATATACTATGTATGTTCTTCGCTCTCATGCATTAGTAGAAGTGTCATTATCGGAGGCATTAGAACTTTCACAAGATTTTTATTTTATTCACAACAAATAATAAGAAATTATTTTTTTGAATTTCTTTTATTCAAAACTTTTAAGCTATACATAATTTTAATATAGGGATAAATACATATTTTTTGTCTTTTCTTAAAAGAATGAAATACAATCAATACATGTTTTGATGTAAATGTTTGATATACAATAGCGAAGAGTGTGTGTAAAAAATGCATTGTTTCGGTATTTAGTTTCCAAAAAAATGTGTATTTTTGTGAACTTGTTGAGAAATGTAATATAAAAAATAAATATTTTGTAAATAATTTTTGAATTAAATCTATAGGTATGAAACAGGGAAATGTACAAAAGCATCTAAATCGCCAACGCGGTTTAATTACACGAGTAGCATTGCTCATAGCAATGGTATCGTTGTTTGTAACGGCAGGTTTTGCACAGCGAAATTATCCGTTTCCACAAAATTACAAGTATCCGTATGGTCAAATTTATACGGGAACCGATGTGCAAACAAAAATTCAAAGTTTGTACAATGCATGGAAAACTACATATTATGTAGAAGGAACTATGACCGGAGGTCCACAAAGCGGTAAAGCTGCTGCTCGTATTAAATTCCTTCAACCGGGGCAAGACGGTTCACTTACAGTGTCTGAAGGTATTGCGTATGGTATGCTTATAACCGTATATATGGACAATGCTACCAATAATACGCAAAGTATGTTTAACCGTTTATGGACATATTACTTAGGCAATGTTAATGGAAACGGTTTGATGAACTGGAAAGTGAGTGGGTTTACCGGTCAAGTAGCTCCGGGAACCGGAAATGCTAACGGTGCTACCGATGCTGATATTGACGTTGCTAATGCCTTATTAATGGCTCATAAACAATGGGGTAGTGCTGGTACAGTAAATTATTTGCAAGCTGCTAAAACCTTAATCAATGCTATTTATACATTTGAAGTTGACGGAAATAAATTATTAAAACCCGGAGATGCTTTTAACGACTATGCAAACCCTTGTTATTATATAACCAATTCTACTACATTGTTTGGTAAAGTTGAGGTTTCTGAGGGTTGGCAAGGTTCTGACAGATGGCAAGCTGTAAATACAGCGTGTTATACGTTAATGAAAGCTTCACGAAATGCAACTACAGGTTTAGTTCCTGACTGGTGCCAAACACCAAGTGGTGCTCTTATTAATGGTATAATTAATGATAAATTTGAATCATATTTCTTATACGATGCTATACGCATTCCCTGGCGTATGGCTCATGCGTATGCGTGGTATGGTCATGCTGATGCAAAAGATATTGCTTCAAAAATTACAACATGGGCACAAACAAATTATAATGACCCTGCTACTATATGGGATGGTTACTTATTAAATGGTAATGTATTTAATAACCCTACCGGTAATCCAAATTTTGCAAACTTAGGTAAAAACCATAACCCTTGTTTCTCTGGCGGTTTAAGTGTGGGTGCTACTGTTGATGCTTCTTTTAGTTCGTACATGGCAAAATGTTGGAACGTAGGTAGTGCAACCGATAACTATGGTGCTTACTATACACATACCACACAATTATTATATATGATGTTTTTAACCGGTAATATGCCTAACTTTTGGGATATGAAACCAGTACCGGTAGCTGCCGAAACCAATGCGAATGGTAATGCAATATATGTTGATTTTAGTAAATCATTATCAACCACAACCTCTACAACCGGTTGGACTGTACAAACATTTGCTGACGAAGCCGATGTGACACCTACTGCGGTTACAGTTTCTTCACTTTCTGTATTAGACAAACGTGTTACTTTAAATTTATCTGCTGATATTGCAGAGCCATTTATTAAAATTTCATATAATGGTACTACTATCAAATCAAGTGCTGATAATTTAACTGCCGATGCATTTTCTAATATGCTTGTTACCAATAAAATTACCAATATGGAGCCATATCCAGTTTTACGTATGACTGATATTGTTGGTACTATGGTAAAAATTCAGTGGAGTAAAGAAATTAATCCATCGTCTATCAATGGTGGTTTTTCGGTTAAAATAAACGGTACGGCTGTAACAGTAGGAACGCCAACATTAGATTCTGAAGATCCTACTATAGTAAACATACCGTTAACAGGAACGTTAATTACCTCTGCTGCTGATGTGGTAACGGTAAGTTTTACCGGTGGTTCTATTACAGGACTTACCAGTACTAAAACAGCTAAAGCATTTACCGATGCTCCGGTGCAAAATTTTTACTTAAACGTAACTTGTTACACAATTACCGATTTTGATGCGAATTTGAATGTTACGTTTGCATCATGGGTTACCGGCGTATGGAACTCTGCAGCTACTGACCCTGCTGGTGGTACAAATAAAGTTGGTTTTTTTAATGGTGATAATACAACAGCATATATATCTACCAAAGCAACAGTATCTGCTGCAAATAAAGCTGCATTTGGTGCTGCTTTATATACCCCGGGTTCACGATTCAAGGCCAAATTGTATGCAAAATCGGGTACGTTTGCTACCGGTGAACAAATTAAAATAGTGTTTGCACATGCTGCATTAGCTGATGCAGGTTCATATTATGACCCAAATCAGGTGCAATTTTTAATTACACCACCTTCATATAATGCATGGTTTGAAGTTGATTTGCCAATCAATGGTGTAGTTGACAATGCTTATGACTTTATTCAAATGACGGGTTCCAATGTTGATAAAACAGGGAACAAAACAAATGCTGATTTCTATATAGATAATATGCAAATTTGTCCTGCGCCTCCAACAGTTTCGTATGTTACCGGTCGCACATCATATGATGGTGGTACTATAGAAGTTCGTTTTTCTACCGCAATGAAGGTTCCTACAAGTGCAAGCGAAATTTCTGTCACTGTTGATGGTATATCTCAAACGGTTACATCAATTGCTGCTAAACAAGGTGATGCAACAGTGTTGGTATTAACATTGGCTACACCAATCAATGACCCTGAAGCTGTAATCACTGT